>Ga0209382_10005805_pt1 | contig 15990 bp, 11 predicted proteins | sample SoiMetdeltSBSDD5_FD_187599 | JGI IMG/M metagenome (GOLD analysis project Ga0209382, IMG submission 187599) | Bulk soil microbial communities from a Populus tree surrounding site in Tennessee, USA - Soil MetaG P. deltoides SBSDD5 (SPAdes) (version 2) | ecosystem: Environmental > Terrestrial >...
ATCTCCGCCTGGGGGCTGTCGAGCACCGACCCGCACGAGATGAACGGGTTGAGGTCGCACGTTCCCAGCTCCGCCGCCTGCTCGACGAGCAGCATGACCGCCGCCGCGCAGCCCAGCACCGAGCAGGCCAGCAGGATCCAGCCGATGGTGCGGTCGCGCATCACTGTGCCACCTTCGCCAGCTCGGCGTCGATCGCGGCCTTGAGCCCGTCATAGGTGGGCGAGCCGGTGAAACGCTTGCCGTTGATGAAGAAGGTGGGGGTACCGTTGACCCCGGCCGCGATGCCCTGGTCGACGTCGGCGGTGATCCGCTTGCCCGTGTCGCCCGAGGCCACGTCGGCCTGGTAGCGCTTCATGTCCAGGCCGAGCTCGCGGGCATAGCCGGCAAAGGTGGCGGCCGCCTGGTCGGCGCCGAGTGGACTCCAAACCGCTTGTGTCTCAAAGAGTTTGCGGTACATGTCGTCGAAGCGGCCCTGGTTGCCGGCGGCGAGCGCGGCGCGGGCTGTGGCTTGGGCGTGGCGGTGCGAGGGGATGGGAAACATCTTGGCGGTGTAGGTGATCCGGCCCCCATACTCCTTGCGCACCCGCTCGACGTTCGGAAACGCGGCACCGCATGGTCCACATTGGAAGTCCAGAAACTCCACCAGCGCGACCTCACCTTGCGTGTGGGCCAACGGCTGTTCGTCGGGGCTGAAAATGACGGCCGCCGCGGCGACACCGATCACCGCCGCCGCCACGATCCCGAGGGTGAACTTGAGGTTGGAGCTCATCGGCATGGTGGTCACCTCCTAAGCGCTATCTTTGGCTCCATGACGACCGCGACCCGCACCGACGAGACGATCCGTCGTGACCTGATCGGCTCGCTGGCCAAGTGCGTCGCGGAGAAGGGTTATGCGTCTACGACAATCGCGGACATCGTGGCGTTGGCGCATGTGTCAAAGCGCACTTTCTATGAGCACTTTGGCAGCAAGGAGGAGTGCCTTCTGGCCCTGTACGACCATGTCACCACGCGCCTGATGGAGATCATCCGCTCGGCGGGCAACGCGGGCCAGCGTTTCCCGGAGCGCATCGCCGACGGTGTCGCCGCGTTCCTGTCGGCGCTGGACTCGATGCCGGAGTTCACGCGCACGCTGCTAGTGGAGATGCAGGGCGCGGGGGAGCGGGCTTTCCGGACGCGGCAGGAGACCTTGCGCGGGTTCGCCCGGACCATCGTCGATCTCGTGCAGCTGGGCCGGGCGGCCAACCCCGATCTGCAGCCGCTGTCGATGGCGCGGGCGCTCGCTATCGTGGGCGGCATCAACGAGCTGCTGCTCCAGGCGATCGACCCGTACGTCGGGCGGTCCAAAATGGACCGTCCATTCTCGGCACTCTACGACGATGTGGTCGTCCTGATCTCGGCGCTGCTGACCTACAGAGGTTGAGTCGCGAGTTAGTAGAGCCTTGTGGGGCGGGAGCGCTCCCATGTATGGTGAGGGCACGCCGAGGGCACGGCTACTAATCCGGGCATGTCAGTCTCGAATCACGCTCCCAATGGAGATGGCATGAACCAGCGCAAGCTCATCGCGGCCGCCGCCGGATGCCTCCTGGTCGCCACCGGGCTAACGGTATCGACGCCGGCATATGCGGCCACTTCCTGCGAAGTGGTCTACGCCGCCAGCCCGTGGACGGAGAGCCCGGGCATAGGTGGCTTCACCGCCCAAATCACGGTGAGGAACACCGGCGACCCCCTCAACGGCTGGACGCTGACCTTCACCCTCCCGTCCGGACAGAGCATCACCCAGCCCGGGTGGGGCGCCACCTGGACCACGTTGGGCCAGAACGTTTCCGGCGTCCCGCTGGACTGGAACCGTAACCTTGCCACCGGTGCGAGCACGGGCATCGGTTACAACGGCCGGTGGACGGGAACCTATTCAAGCCCGACCGCCTTCCGGATCAACGGTGTGGCGTGCAACGGTGGCGGCGGCAACCAGCTGCCCAACGTGAGCCTGACCAGCCCGACCGCCGGGCAGTCGTTCACGTCTGGTTCGGCCGTCCCGCTGGCCGCCAACGCCAGCGACCCCGACGGCACCATCGCCAGCGTCGCATTCCTCATCGACGGCACCGTCGTCAACACCGACACCTCCAGCCCGTACGCGTTCAGCGCCACCGGCCTGACCACCGGCAACCACACGGCCGTCGCCCGGGCGACCGACAACGCCGGTGGGCAAAGGGATTCCGCCCCGATCCAGTTCAGTGTCGGTCCGTCGCAGAACCCGTCCATCCTGGCCAACCCCACCAGCGCCACCGTCTCCGAAGGCGGCACGACGAGCGTCAACTTCCGGCTGAGCGCCGCGCCCACCGCCAACGTGGTGGTCACACTCGCCAAGACCGGCGACGCCGACATCACCATCTCGCCGACGACGCTGACCCTTACCTCGGCCAACTGGAACACCGGCCTCAACACCACCGTCAGCGCGGCGCAGGACGCCGACCAGACCAACGGCACCGCCACGATCGCGGCCTCCGCGACCGGGCACACCGGCGCCACGGTGATGGTGACCGAGGCCGATGACGACGTGACCGTCGGCACCCGGGCCAACAACCCGTACGCCGGCGCGACCGGTTACGTCAACCCGGAGTGGCGAACCAAGGCCAACGCCGAGCCCGGCGGCAACCGGATCTCCAACAACCCCACGGGCGTGTGGCTTGACCGCATCGCCGCCATCAACGGGGTCAACGGCGGCATGGGCCTGCGGGCGCACCTCAACGAGGCCCTGGCCCAGGACACCGCCAACGGCGCCAGCCCCCTGACGATCCAGATCGTCATCTACAACCTGCCCGGCCGCGACTGCGCGGCGCTGGCCTCCAACGGCGAGCTCGGCCCCAACGACCTGCCCAGGTACCAGGCCGAGTACATCGACCCGATCGCCAACATCATGGGTGAGACGCAGTACCGCAACCTGCGCATCGTGACGATCATCGAGATCGACTCGATCCCCAACCTCGTCACCAACGTGTCCGGCCGCCCGACCGCGACCACGATGTGCGACACCATGAACCAGAACGGCGGCTACATCAACGGCGTCGGATACGCGCTGGCCAGGCTGGGCGCGATCCCCAACATCTACAACTACATCGACGCCGCCCACCACGGCTGGATCGGCTGGAGCGACAACTTCGGCGCCACCGCGACCAAGCTCGCGCAGGCGGCCAACGCCAACGGTGCCACGCCGGCGGTCGTGCACGGCTTCATCACCAACACCGCCAACTACTCGGCGCTGCAGGAGCCGTACATCAACATCAACGGCACCATCGGCGGCCAGCAGGTCAAGCAGTCCGCCTGGGTCGACTGGAACCAGTACAACGACGAGCTGTCCTTCGCGCAGGCGTTCCGGCAGCAGCTGATCAGCGCGGGCTTCACCGGTGGTGGCACCGACGGCATCGGCATGCTGATCGACACGTCGCGCAACGGCTGGGGCAACTGCGTTCAGGCGCCCTGCCCGGCGCTGGCCAACCGGCCCACCGGCCCGAGCACGTCGACCGATCTGAACACCAACGTCAACCAGTCGCGCATCGACCGGCGTATCCACAAGGGCAACTGGTGCAACCAGACCGGCGCCGGCCTCGGCGAGCGGCCGCGGGCCAACCCGGCCGGCGGCATCGACGCCTACGTGTGGATCAAGCCGCCGGGCGAGTCCGACGGCTCGAGCACCGAGATCCCCAACAATGAGGGCAAGGGCTTCGACCGCATGTGTGACCCGACGTATGGCGGCAACGCCCGCAACGGCAACAACATGACCGGTGCGCTGCCCAGCTCGCCTATCTCGGGCCAATGGTTCTCCGCCCAGTTCCGGCAGCTGATGGCGAACGCTTACCCGCCCCTGTAATCCTTACTCCCGCCCAGAACGAGGGCCGTCCCTAATACAGGGGGCGGCCCTCGTGCAGTCGCTGGATGAGATTGGCCCGGGTCTGCTCCCGCTTCGCCTGCTGGAAAAGGAAGATGAACGCGAAGCGGTTCACCTTGTTCAGCCCCGCGAAGAACGCGGCGGCCTGCGGATCGGCGTCAAGGGCTGCTTGCATTTCCGGGGGTACCGCAGCGGAGCGCTGTGGCTCGTAAGCCGCTTCCCAGCGGCCATCGGCCCTGGCGCGCTCGACCTCGGCAAGGCCGCAGGGGCGCATGCGGCCCGCCGCCGCCAGCTCCGCGACCTTGTCCCGGTTTATCTGCGACCATTTGCTGCGCTTGCGCCGCGGGGTGTAACTCTGCAGGTAGTACGTCTTGTCCAGGCTGCGGCGCAGGCCGTCGATCCAGCCGAAGCACAGCGCCAGATCCAGCGCCTCGCCGATCGTGATCGACTTGTGGCCCGAGCCCGCACGGGCGATCTTCAGCCAGACGCCCGCCTCATCGGTGTGGTGCTCCTCCAGCCACGCCTCGAAGTCCGCCGCGGTCTCGAACAGCATCGTCGGAGCGTCCTCTAGCGCCATGAGGCGAAGTTTAGTCAACGGGAACGTTTGGAGGGTGCGGGCTTCGGCGCCGGGCTCGTGCCCGCCGTGCCCGGCGCGCGCGTGGCCGTGGTCGACGGGGAAGCCGGGGCCGGTGGCTCCGGAATCCGGTCCATCCGCTGGTCCACACCGAGCGCGATCGTCCGGCTCGGCGCGCGGAACTGCTGGAACGGTTGCCCCGCAAGGGAATTCGCCAATGCCGTTGCCACCGCCCGGTACACCTTCGTGATGACCGCCGAGCCCACCCCGTCGGTCGCCACCTTCGGGTTCGCGGCGATCATCGCGGCGGCCATCTCGCGGGTGTAGGCGACGAACGACTCGGTCTGGCCGTCGTCGGTGCTTCCGGTCTTGCCCGCGATCGGGCGGCCACCCACGAGGCCGTCGACGGCAGCGGCGGTGCCGCCGTTGCACCGGCCGTAGAAGCCCTGCTGTCCCACTGGGCAGCGGGCCGCCTCGGTCGCGGCGCGGGCGACGTCCGGGCTGACCACCTGCCGGCACGACGGCTTCGCCACATCGAGCGCCTTGCCCGAGGAGTCGGCGACCGCCTTGACCGGCAACGGCTCGCAGTAAAGGCCGTCCGCCGCGACCGTCGCGTAGGCGTTCGCCAGCTCCAGCGGGAACGTGCCGGTGGTACCGATGACGAACGAACCGGTCGCCTCGGTGTGCTTGAGTCCCAAGCGCTTGGCCATCTCGGCGGTGCGCTCGGCGCCGATCTGCTCGTGCAGCCAGACGAAGTAGGTGTTCACCGAGCGGCCGAACCCGTCCCACATGGTGCGGTAGCCGTCCATCCACGACGGGTTGGCGTTGCGCACGCACCACCTGCCGCCGCAGCTGTTGTCCTCGCCCGCGGGCCACTGCCACCCCGTCACCAGCTGGGCGGGCGCGTCGAAGCCGGTGTCCAGCGGCAGACCGGCCTCGAGCGCGGCGACCATGGCGAACATCTTGAAAGTCGACCCGGCCTGGTAGCCGGGCAGGCCGTTGCCGCCCGCGATCAGCTGGTCGAAGGTCTGGCCGTAGTCGCGGTTGATCGCCATGGCGAGCACGTTGCCGGTACCCGGCTGCACCACCGCCATCGGGGCGACGAACCTGCTGTCGTCGGAGTACACCGACCGAACCTGTGCCTGCGCGTTGGCCTGTACCGCCGGGTCGAGCGTCGTCACGATGCGGTATCCGCCCTGCCGCAGCGCCTTCTGCCGGTCGGCCTGGGTCTCGCCGAAGGCCGGCTGGGCGTCCCACCACTGCCGGAAGTAGTCGCAGAAGAAGCCCCAATTCTGTTGCGCAGCAACACAGTTGTTGGGGATCGTTCCCTGCTTGAACTCCTGCGGCTCCCTGTTCGTCTCGTCCCTGAGATCGGGTGTGATGGCGCCGGTACCCACCATGGCGTTGAGGGTGTACTCGCGGCGCGTCAGTGCCCTTTCCGCGCCGCTCTCCGGGCTTTGCAGCATGCCCGCCAGCGTGGCCGCCTCGGCGAGCGTCAGATCCGCCGGATCCTTTGAGAAGTAGATGTGCGACGCCGCATAGACCCCGTACGCCCCCGACCCGAAATACGCGATGTTCAGGTACCGCTCCAGGGTCTCATCCTTGGAAAGGCTCTGCTCAAGCGTGATGGCGTATCGCGCCTCGAGGATCTTCCGGCTCGGGGTGGTCGCGGTCGCCGCCGCCCGATCCTCCTCGCTGCGCGTCGGGTCGCTCTTGAGCACGTTTCGCACGTACTGCATCGTGAGCGTGGAGGCGCCCTGGCGCGTCTCGCCCGACGACCCGTTGGCCACGGCCGCCCGCAGGACACCCTGGATGTCCACGCCGTTGTGCCGGTAGAAGCGGGCATCCTCGGCGGCGACGACGGCCTCGCGCATCACCGGCGCCACCTGGTCGAGCGTCACGTCCCGCCGGTTCTCGTCGTAGAACGTGGTGATCAGCGTCTCACCATCGGCGGCGTACAGGTAGCTGGCCTGAGGGATGGTCGGCCTCTTCAGGACCTCGGGCAGGTTGTCGAAGCCCACGCCCGAGCGCTCGACCGCCCATGACGCCAGCGCCGCGGTCGGCAGGACGCTCAACGCCATCACCACACCGGCGGTCACCGACAGCAGGAGGAGTTTCGCCAGCCTGGAGATCATTCGGCAACTCTGCCCGATCATTCTCAAAATCCCGTCAGAGATGTGGCCAAGATCCCAATGCTCTTGCGGCGGTAAAGTGCCAAGCGTGGTGAGACGAGCGCCGGCCATCCTGCTCATCCCGGCGGTGATCGGGCTGGCGTTCCTGGTGCTGCCGCTGCTTGGGCTGCTCGTGAGAGCGCCGTGGGCGACCCTCGGGGAGCGCCTGGCCGCCCCCGCGATCCGGCAGGCGCTCACGCTCTCGCTGGTGACCGCGACCCTGGCCACCATCGTCTGCCTGCTCGTCGGCGTCCCGCTGGGCTGGCTGCTGGCGCGGGTCGCCTTCCGGGGACGCAAACTGGTCCGCGCGCTGGTCGTGGTGCCTCTGGTGCTGCCGCCCGTCGTCGGCGGGGTGGCGCTGCTGCTCGCCTACGGCCGCCGGGGCGTTGTCGGCTCCGGGCTCGCCGAGATCGGGATCACGCTGCCGTTCACCACCGCCGGGGTCGTGGTCGCCGAAGCCTTTGTGGCCCTTCCGTTTCTGGTCATCGCCGTGGAGGGCGCGCTGCGGGGAGCTGATGAGCGCTTCGAGGAAGCGGCGGCCACGCTCGGGGCGGGCCGCTGGACCGCTTTCCGCCGGGTGACCCTGCCGCTGATCGCGCCCGGCGTCGCGGCCGGCGCGGTGCTCTGCTGGGCACGGGCGCTGGGCGAGTTCGGTGCCACGATCACCTTCGCGGGCAGCTTCCCCGGCACGACAAGGACCATGCCGCTCGCGGTCTACCTGGCGCTGGAGACCGACCCGCAGGCGGCGATCGTGCTGAGCCTGGTGCTACTGGTGGTTTCGGTCGGCATCCTGGTGGGGCTGCGAGACAGGTGGCTGGGCAATGCTTGACGCGCGCCTGATCGTGCAGCGCACCGCCTTCCGCCTCGACATCGCCATCACCGCCGCCCGGGGCGAGGTGGTGGCTCTGCTGGGCCCCAACGGCGCGGGCAAGACGACGGCCCTGCGGGCGCTGGCCGGACTCCAGGCCACCGGCGGCCACATCCACTTGGACTGCAACGACATCACCGCCCTGCCCGCCGAGAAGCGCTCGATCGGCCTGGTGTTCCAGGACTATCTCCTCTTCCCTCATCTGTCCGCATTGGACAATGTGGCTTTCGGCCCCCGCTGCCGTGGCATGGGCAAGGCGGCTGCGGCACGGGTCGCGCGGGAGTGGCTGGACCGCGTGGGGCTGGAGGGAATGCACGACCGCAAGCCGCGTGCGCTCTCCGGCGGCCAGGCGCAGCGGGTCGCGCTCGCCCGCGCTCTTGCCGTGCGGCCCGACCTCCTACTGCTCGACGAACCGCTTGCGGCGCTTGACGCCCGCACCCGGGCCGAGACCCGCGCCGCGCTGCGCCACCATCTGTCCTATCACGACGGTGCGACGGTGCTTGTCACCCACGATCCGCTCGACGCCCTCGTGCTCGCCGACCGCCTGGTCATCGTCGAGGACGGCGCCATCGTGCAGGAGGGCCCGGCCTTCGAGATCACCGCCCGGCCCCGCACGGAGTACGTGGCGCGCCTCGCCGGGCTGAACCTGTTCCGTGGCAGGGCCGACGGCCACACCGTGAAGATCAGCGGCGAGTTCAGCCTCACCGCCGACGAGGCGCACGAGGGTGAGGTGTTCGTGGCGTTCCCGCCCAGCGCCGTGGCCCTGCACCCGGACCGGCCCACCGGAAGCGCCCGCAACACCTGGGCGGCCACGGTCGCCGGGCTGCAACCGCACGGCGACCACATCCGGGTGCGGCTGACCGGTCCGGTCGAGACCGCCGCCGACATCACCCCGGCCGCGGCTGCCGCCCTGCGACTCGAACCGGGCACAAGCGTATGGGCCGCGGTCAAGGCGACCGAAACCCGCTCGTATCCGGCCTGATCTTTGGGGCAGGATGTCCGGGTGCGCTTGTGGACACGCGACTTCTCCCTGTACTTCACCGCACGCTCAATATCCATGTTCGGCGATGCGCTCATGCCGGTGACCACCGCGCTCGCTGTCGGCGCCATCTATGGCGCGACCGGGGTGGGCGTGGTGCTCGCGGTCTGGACCACCCCCTTCGTCGCCCTGGTGATCTTCGGCGGCGTGGTTTCCGACTGGTTCGGCGCGAGGCGCATGATGATCGGCGCGGACGTGGTCCGTATCGCCACTCAGTCCACACTGGCGGTCGCGTTCCTGACCGGGGTGCCGCCCCTGTGGCTGCTGATCGTCATGTCGGCCCTGGCCGGCAGCGCCGCCGCCATGTTCCAGCCGGGCGTCAACAGCATGGTCCCGCTCGTCGCGCGGGATGTGCAGCGGGCCAACGCCACCATAAAGGTGGCCGACTCCATGGCGCTGCTGATCGGACCGGGCGTGGCCGGGGTACTGGTGACGTTCGCCGGGGCCGGGCTCGTCTACACCCTCGACGCCGGCGCCTTCGCGATCAGCGCGCTGTGCCTCCTGCTCGTGCGCGTGGCCGTGCCCGCACGGGCAGGCGAGCACTCGGTACTGCGGGATCTGCGGGTCGGCTGGCACGAGTTCAGGGGCAGGACCTGGATGTGGTCGGTGATCCTGGTCTGGATCGTCTTCGGGCTGCTCGTCTTCGGCCCCATCATCCCGGTCGGCTCGGTGCTGGTGAGCGGGCGCCTTGGCGGTGCGGCCTACGGCTGGGTGGAATCCGCGCTCGGCGCGGGCACGATCCTCGGCGGTCTGATCGCGATGAAGGCCCGCCTGGTCCGGCCGCTCGCCGCGGGCGCCGCCGGCACCTTCGGCTTCGCCCTGCTACCGCTGGTCCTGGGCTCGAAGGCGCCCCTGATCGTGCTGCTGGCCGGAAGCTTCGTGGCCGGCGTGGCGTGGGCGTTCTGGTCGGTCATGTGGGCCACCAGTGTGCAGACTCAGGTGGCGCCGGAGGTACTCAACCGGGTTACCGCCTACGAGGTGGCCGGTTCTGTGTCGGGCCTGGCGGTCGGCCAGGCCATCGCCGGGCCGCTGGCCGCGGTCACCGGGGGCGAGCAGCTGATGCACATCTCCACTATCGTCTGCGTAGCCGGCTGCTGCGTACTGCTCGCCGTCCCACCCGTGCGAAACCTCAAGCGCCGCACCGATCCCGACCCGGCGCCGGCCCACGAGACCCTCATCACCTGAGCCCGCCCCGCCATTCTGCATTGGCGAAAAGCCTCTACAGCCCGTCGCTAGTGTAGAGGCTTTCCCCAGTAGCGAAAGGGGTCCGGTGCCGTCGCGCGAGGCCCTCGTGGCTGAGCCAGGGCGAGCCATGCCGTTTTCGCCGACTGAATAAGGCGTTTAGCCTCCGTCGTTCGTTAAGCGGTCGCCGGCCCGAGTATGGTCTTTATTAATAGATCACTGTCGTTGGATGGTTGATGAATGCGCGTGCAGTTTGGTGCTGGCCAATGGGTCTGTCAAACGAACGGCAAACTACCTCTCCTGCCAGGCGCTCCGAAGCCGCACTGCCTACTCCACGATGTTGATAAACTTGGCTGTCACGGAGGTGGTGTTGGTGACGTACAGGGTGCATTCGGGTTTGTTGCCTGCGGGTTTGCAGGCTCCATCCCAGGAGACGTAGTACTTGCTCTTGTCGTAGACCGCCGTGGCCGTGAGGTTGTGTTCGGCGACCCACCACAGACAGGGGGTCTGGTCGCCGACGTAGGTCCGGCCTGCCACCGTGGAGACGGTGCCGATGCATGGCTTGTCCCGGTCGCTGAGCTGGACGATGCCCGGCCCTTCGATGTAGATGCGATACCTGACGCTACCGGTTCCGCGCAGCCGCGAGGACGCGCCACCCCCATCGCGGTTGGAGACGGACAGCGTGGCCTCGTGCGCGCCCATCCGGGTTGGGCTGAACGTGACGGTGATCTCGCAGGACTGATTGAACGCGAGGGTGAGGTCTTTCCGGCATCCGCCCGGCGTGATGGCGAAGGCCCCGAAGTCGGTGCTGGCCGTGATCGTCAGCCCGGCCAAGGTGATCGCTTGCGGGTTGGGGTTGACGACCTTGAGCGTTAGGGTGCCGATGGTGTTGACCAGGACGTCACGGAAGTCTGCGGCACCGTCGATCCGAGGTGGCAACAGCACCGACGGTGATGACTGATTCGGTTCGGGGCCGCCGCTGTGCCCGGTGCCTGGAGTCGGGCTGGTGGTGTGGGGGCTCGGGATCGGGGTCGCCGTCGCGCTCGGCGGCGGCGGGGATTCTGCCCTGCGGATGCCGCCTGCCCGGTCGACGATGGTCACGACCGCGACCACGATCGCCATGACCATACCGATGATGCTGAGTGGCCGGCGCAGACGTCGCCAGTCTCGCGGCCGGGGCTGTGACGCGGGCGGCGGGCTCGGCACCGCCAGGGTCAAGTTGTTGCGCGTGACCTGGGCGCCGGCGCTGTCACCGAGCTGTTCGCGCAGCTTCAGGGCTTGGGACAGCTGCCAGTGTGCGGTGCTCAGATCTCCCTGGCACAGTGCCAGGGTGCCCTGCTGGTGGGCGAAGAACGCCTGCGCCGCCAGGTCGCCGATGGCATCGGCGGCTTGCCTGCCGAGCTCGAGCGCCCGTCCGGCGGCGTGCCACCGCCCGGCGAGGATCAGCACCTGCTGGGCCAGGCGAGCCAGGCTCGCCACGGCCGGCCAGTTGCCGCGTTCGGCGGCGTACTCGAGCAGGGCCAGCATGGCGCCGACGGCTGAACGGCACTGTTCGCCGCTCGGGTCGCGGGCGGCGCAGTAGCTGACGATGTCGCGGACCGCCGTGGCGAGATCGAAGTGGCGGTACAGCAGCCGCCGGTAGCTGGCCGCCTGGCAGATCGGCAGGCCGAACCGGTCCTCGTGGCGGTCGGCTAGCCCACGCCGGCGCAGCGCGCCCAGCGCCTCGTCGACGCGCTGGACATCACCGATGGTCTCCAGCACCTCGTCAGGCAGCAACGTACCCGCGGTCACGGTGAGCACGGCCAGCAGCCGGCGTTCCGGCGCTTCTAACGCTTGCTCGGCGAGCCGGTCCAATTCGCCAGCGTCGCGTTCGGCGATGTCGGCCAGATCGGCGAAGCCGTGCCGGTCGACGGCGACCAGGGCCGCTGCCTGCCGCAGCGCCAGTGGGCGCCCGTGGACCGCAGTGATCAGCCGTTGCACCGCCGGACGCTCGGCGCCATCTAGCGGGCGGCCAAGCGCGCCGGCTACGGCCTCCAGCGCTGCATTGTCGGAGAGCCCGGGCACCGCGAGGGACGTACCGCGCCGGTCGATGATCGGATCCGTGCTGCCGAGCACGATCCGGCAGCCGGACAGCGCCTGCAGCAGGCGGGCCACCCGCTGTGGGCCGAACCGTTCTACCGGCACGTCGTCGAGCGCGACCACCGCACCGGTTCCGGCCAGCAGCTCAGCACACTCCTCGACGGTCAGCTTCGCCGGTCGGTCCAGGGCATACAGCCGGCCGATCACCCGCTGCACAATGTCGTCAACGTCGTCGTGCTCACCGAGCTGCAGATACACACCGGGCACACCGAACGCGGCGGTGGCACGAGCCGCAACGTGGCGCAGCAATGTGGACTTGCCGCAACCGCAGCGGCCGTGGAGTCCGACGGGCCTGCCGTAGCCCAGTTCGGCGAACACATCGGCGACCAGCGCCTGCCGCCCAACCGGTACCCCAGGCGCCAGCAGCACTGCGGCATGAGATCGCCGCTGCACCTGCACGGTTGACCAGGATCCGACCGGCCCGACGCGCCCGCCGGCGCCTTCAACGATGTCAATCCGATAGTTGCGGTACTGGATGCCGTCCATCCGCGTTGCTTTCCCTAGATATCGACAAAGATCGACTCGGCCAGTTACGCCCAAGGTAGCGCCGCGCCGCAACGACCCTCTTCACCCGTTCGATGGATCCACCTTCGATCCACACCTGCGCCAACGTCATATCCAAGCTCGGCGCTATCTTGTCCCGAGCCTTGGACGCGTCGTCGACGCCATTGCCTCAAGCGAGGTCGATGACCACTTGCGAGTTTCCGTCAAGCAGTCCTCCCAGCGGTCCGCGGCTTATCCAGCAACCGTTTGGACACGCCGCTCGCTGTGCAACGCCCATGGCCGCAATATGGCGTATATCGCCTCGTTGGCTGGGGTAGCGATGCCGAGCTGAGCGGCGCGGCGAACCGCGGTGCCGTGCAGTGCTTCCAGTTCCATCCGGCGTCCGGTTACCAGGTCATGGTGTAGCGAGGAGAATGAGTTCGGATCTAGGCTGGCGGCGAAGCGAACCTGTTGTTCAACGGCGTCGTCGCCGAGCGCCACACCTTCGACGTGCGCCAATTCGACGATCTCGGCGACGATTCGCCGGAACATCGTCCACGATTCGGCACAGTCACGAAGGCCGCCCAGCGGCAGCCGTGCCGCCGCGGTCATGCCCGCCGTTGCGCAGATGAAGGCATACTTCGTCCATAGCACCGTCCGGATGTCGGTCGGGATGCCGCAATCGATGCCGGCACCCAGGCAGGCGTCGCGCAGCCGTTCGATGCGGGCGCTGACGGTTCCATCCAGTTCACCGAACACGAGGCGGGCCGGCCCCCCGGTATGTGCGACCGTGCCGGGGTCGCTGATCGAGGAAAAGATGTAGGCTGCACCGCCGACGACCTGACCCGGGCCGATGACAGCCGCGATCCTTTCCTCGTTGTCGATGCCATTCTGCAGCGAGACGACGGCTGTTTCACCGGTCAGCAATGGTCCGAGCCGGGTGGCGGCGGCGTCGGTATCGTAGGACTTGACGCAAAACAACACCACGTCGGACGGCCCGAGGTCGGCCGGGTTGTCGCTGGCTGAGACGACCGCCGTGAAGTCTCCCTTGGCGCTTCGCACCTGCAGCCCGCGCTGCCGGATGGCCGCAAGATGCGGTCCACGCGCGAGAAATGCAACCTCTTGCCCGGCCATCGCCAGCCGGCCGCCAAAGTAGCCTCCCACACCACCGGCCCCCACCACCGTGATCCTCATCGTCGCCCCTTCTCACAGCACCCCTCGGCGCGGGACACCGCTGGCATGAACAAATCGGCCGATAATGCGGTGCGTCCGTTTGCCGTCGTGGTCCCTGGCGTAGCTTGACTGGCGGGCGTGTGCACCGCCGTGTGCGTGTTGAAGTCGTCGATGACACACATCAATTCGCTAACCGGTGCCGTGACAAGCTGTTCCTAGGCTGATCAGCTCATCGACTGCGCCGAACAGCGGATATCGCCGGCGATGCATGGGAAATGCCCGACATCTGCTGGCGGCTTCTCGGCGCGATGGTTCACTATGAAGCCACGGCGATTGTCATGGACTTGCGCTTGCCCGGCGCAGGTTGGGGGTGAATGATGCTCCGAGTCCGTCTGCTCGGCCGACCGTCCGCCGAGATGGACGGTGTGGCCGTGCCTGGTCCGCGAGGCCGCAAAGCGTGGGCCTTGCTCGCCGTCTTGCTGCTCGCGGACAGCCCACGCAGTCGCCACAGCCTCACGGAGTTGCTGTTTTCCGACGCTGAGGATCCGTTGGGCGCCTTGCGGTGGACGATGAGTCGTTTGCGGCGTGGGCTTGACGACCACGTTGCGATCGATGGGGATCCGGTCGTCGTGCGCCTTGGGCCGTCGTGCCGGGTCGATGTCGTGGATCTGCTCGGTGTCTCGCATCTGGCCGGCAACGTGACCCACCGCGACTGTGAAGCGGACTGGATCGAACTGTCCGAACCGCTACTGGTCGGCGCCGACGCTCTGGCCGGCCCGGACTTCCACCTTTGGCTGACCGCCGCCAGGCACCGCGTCAACACCGCCCGGGGAGCACGGCTGCGCGAGACCGCGTGTCGGGCGTTGACCGCGGCACAGCCGTCGGTTGCCGTGATGGCAGCTGCCCGCGCTGTTGCGGCCGAGCCGGACCACCCCACCGGTCGGGCCGCGCTGGTCAGCTCGTTGCTCGCCGCAGGGGACCACGCGGCCGCACTGGCGCAGCTGCGGGAATGGAGCGCGTGGATCCGCAGGGAGCTACGCATCGGCCAGCTGCTCGACACACGCAACACGAACCTCGCCTCCGGCCGGACTCTGGAGGATGCCGACACAATGTCGCGGATCCAGGCAGGCAAGGCGGCAATGGACGCCGGGGCGGTGACCGCCGGCTTGGAGCACCTACGCCATGCCGTACGGCTGGCCGCCAACCGTGCCGACGAACGCGTGCAGGCCATCGCGTTGTTCGCGCTCGGCGGGGGGCTCGTGCACGCGTTCGCGGCACACTGTGCCGAGGGCACTCATGCTCTGCAGGAGGCCGCCAGGCTGGCACGACGGGTCAGCGCCGGCCGACTAGCGGCCGAGGCACTTCGCGACCTGGCATTCGTGGAGAATTCCGGAGGCCGGGTGGAACAGGCGCGGCGGTTACTGTCGACCGCGGCGACGGCCGCAGCCGATGACAGGCACGCGATGAGCGCCGTGCGGGGCATCGAGGGAATGTTCCTTGCCGATCGCGGCGAGCACGGCCGAGCTATCGCTGTTCTACGCCGCTCCGCGCAACTGGCCGAATCAGCCGGTCGTTTCCGGCAAGCCGCATGGTCGATCTCGATCGCGAGCCGGTCGCTACTGCAGCGACATGAATTGGACGCCGCGGCCGAGCACGCCTACCAGAGCGCGCAGATGGCGATCGAGGAGCGCTGGACTGCCATGCAGCCGTGGATGGACGTCATGGTCGCCGAGGTGGACCTGGCGCTGGGCCGGGTAGTCCAGGCCGAACAGCGGCTGTGTCAGGCGTGGTCCATGAGCCTTGTGCTCGGTGACTGGTGCTGGCAGGCCATGACCGCGCGCGGCCTGGGACTGGCCGCCTTCGCCCGTGGCGACGCTGACCAGGCGCTGCGCTGGCTGGACGAGGCCAAGCGCCGCGCTGAGGGACCCCACGACCGCTACGTATGGATACACGCCTGGGTGCAGGAGGCGATTTGCCGTATCACCGTCGCTATGGAATCGCCGCGCGCCAAGGCCGAGGTCGCCCGGCTGGCAGTCGTCGCAGCCACATCCAACCAGCCCGACTTCACGATCCGGGCCGACCTGTACAGGGCAACACTGGGTGAACGATCCGCTCGAGACCATGCCCGCGCGATGGCGGCAAAGATCGACAACCCGGCGCTGGCTCGGTTGGCCGCGGGCCACCGCGCCACCCCCCTGTGACCCGCAGGGTTGGTGTCCGGAGCCGCAAGGTAGACCGGGCGCGCAGTTCGCCGCCGATCTGGCCGACGTGCCCAGACCGTTCAACCGCGCCGACGACGGTACCGTGCTGGCATCGGGTGAATACCTGGAGGCCGTCGGCGTGCGGCGCTAGGCCCAAGGCCGTGTAGATAAGAATTTGGGCTGGCTGTCAAGGTCTGTACAAAATGGAGCGGAACTCCGGTAGAAAGGCTTGTCCCGCAAAGACAACCCGCTACCTTGGAGTTCCGCTGTCCGAGCA
>Ga0209382_10005808_pt1 | contig 15986 bp, 13 predicted proteins | sample SoiMetdeltSBSDD5_FD_187599 | JGI IMG/M metagenome (GOLD analysis project Ga0209382, IMG submission 187599) | Bulk soil microbial communities from a Populus tree surrounding site in Tennessee, USA - Soil MetaG P. deltoides SBSDD5 (SPAdes) (version 2) | ecosystem: Environmental > Terrestrial >...
GGGGGGGTTGGGGGGGGGGCTGAAGGCGCTGGTTTAGATCCTTTCGCGGGCTCGCGGGCTCGCGGGCTCGCGGGCTCGCGGGTTCGCGGGTTCGCGGGTTCGGAAAGCCGGTGTAACCAGCGGTAACTAGCCGCTGAAACGTGTCCCTGTCGCCTCTGAGTACGACAGTTTCCGAGCCCGCGATCCGCGAACCCGCGAACCCGCGAGATCTATTTCACCAGAAACAACCGGTCCTGCCTTCGCAATGCCCACCGAATCTTCCCGTCCTTGTCGATGATTACATCCTCTTCCTGCGCCATGCGCACCCGCTGGCCGTTCCATTCCGGCACCGGCGTCGTGGCCTGCAGCTCGATCGAGAACCACATGCTGGGGATGACCTTCGCGTCGCCGCGGCCGGCCACGCCGTCCTGGTAATCCCAGAGGCCAATCAACGGGCCGGCGCCATGACCGTGGAGACCGATCGGATGTGAGTACACGGTTCCGTCGATACTCTGGGATTTCATCCTCTCGCGGGAGGTGGCGAGGATTTCGTTGCCGGTGCGGCCGGGACGGATCTCCTGCAGCATGATGTCCTGCATCGCATTCGCGTTGGCGAGCGCTCGCTTCAGGCCTGCGGGCGCATCGGTCTCACCGGGCAAGAGGACATAGGCGTTGTGCTGGGTGTCCGTGTTGAGGCGGGCGACGGTGATCCCGACGTCGCAATGAAGGACGTCTCCGCGCTGGATGACCGGGTCGTCGCCGAGCTGCTCCTCGGTGGCTCCCTTGCGCTGGACCTCGATGCTGGGCTGGAACCAGGTGTCGAGGCCGAGGTCGGTCACACGCTGCCGCCACCACCACACCAGATCGCTCGCGCGAGTCGTGCCCGGCGTGATCACGCTCGAAGAAAACATCGTCTGCGTCAACGACCAGACGAGCTCCTGTATGCGGCGGAAGAACGCTTCCTCATCCGGCAGGCGGGATGCGATGAGCTCGACCGGCAGCGCCTCCGCATCACGGAACTTCGACGTCCATGGCTCGCCGAGCGCCGCGGCCATGCCCTTCAGCTCGCCACTGGTCAGACCGTCCGAGAAGGCGAACACTGTCGACCGGTTGATCGCAATGGTTCGCGGGTTGCGCTCCTGGATCAGCGCTTTCAACGCCTGCCACTGCTCATCGCCCCAGAGTTCGGCCTGCTGTCCCCGGCCGATGTTGCCCGCCGCCTGTTTCGTGGATCGCCGGGCCTCGAACACGCCACCCTGCGAGCTGCCACCGAGCGCAATGCGCTGTACGCAGCTGGCGGCAGGCGGCCGGCCGTCGGCCGCGCAGCTGTCGAAGAACACGTAAATCGTCCGCCTGCGGGCCGCAAACGTCTCGGGCGCCGTAATCGCCTTGAAGACGGGATCCTCGGCGTACTCACGCATCGGCACCACCCACATGTCGAGGCCATGTTTGCGGAGGAGCGCCGGCAGGAACGTGTCCAGGCGTTCGCGCAGCCAGCGCTGCTGCATCGCGGCGAGCTCGCGCTCGGTGCCGAACGGCCGCTCTCTCGACAGTGTGGCCGGCGCCGCGGCAGCCTGGCGCCCCGCCTCTGTTGGCGGGGTCGTCACGGCGGATAACACCACGAGCAGCGCGGCAGTGGCGATCGAGACGGTCAATGGGGTTCGCATGCGATGTCCTGTCGATGTCCCTTCGTGTGCTCGATTACGGCGATGGTCGGCCGTGACTTCAGGCGCGAGCCGGTCGGCGAGCCAGATGCAGACCAGGACGAGACGGTCAGGACCCTGAGGATCGAGCGCCAGGGAAGGTCAATCGTCACCGGTGGACAGCCGCCAGTACGACGCCGAGCTCTTCGTATTGATCGCTCGCGATGAACTCGACGCCGGCATCGCGAGCAGCTGTCATACGCTCGCGTGCCGCTTCGATCGAGCCGAAGTTGTAGCTCTCCGTCCAGCCCTTGCCCTGGCCTTTCGCATGGCCGTTCAACGTGTAGAAGCGCACCCAGAGCCCCAGCGCGTGCGCTCGCGACACGATCGAACGAAGGCGCCGATCGTCTTCCGGCGTCCACCCGCCAGCGTTGTTCTGTCCGCCGTACTCGACGGCCGCCCAGCCGAAGTTGGTCCAGCGGCGGTAGTTCGTGGCGCCGCTGGGAATCAGGGTTTCAGGCGTGGCGGTGACCTGGGTTTTTGCGCGCGCGTCGGCGGTGTTCGCTGCGGGGAACGACACGGGAGGAACCGTGCCGAAGATCCTGAGCTTCGCGCCGACCGGCACTCTGGTGTGGAACGTATCCACCTGGTTTTCGCCGGCCTCCGTGACCACCAGGAGCGGACCGGGAGTGAACGGCGTCACCCGATTGTCGTCGGCTGCGCGCTCGGCGGTTGTGAGCCACGCCTCGTACCGTCCAAGCAGTTCCCAGATGGCTTGATGATGGGCGGGCTCGTTGGTCTTGAAGTCGAGGTGAAGCACCATCAGCGGCCAGCGCTCGCGGCGGTTCTCCTCGAGCGCCTGCTCCATCAGCGGCCGGACGCGATCGAAGAAGTACGACTCCAGCGTCGGCTCGGTGCCATCCGGCCTGGCATCGTGTGAGACCACCGATCGACCGCGCCCGGTTGCGGGATCCACGAACCAGGCCACGTCCTGTTCGATGGCGACGTCGGACGAGCGGACCGCGAGCGCGCGATCGAGACGGTCCTTCCACAGCCCTTTCTCCGGGTAGCAGTTGTGGGCGTGCAGCCACACCTGTGCCCCCGGCTGCAACCGATCGGCTGCGGCAGGCGAGATCGGCGACTCGACCGCCGTGATGAACACGGTCGCGGTCACCGCGATGGCGATACGGAAACGCGGGCTGGGCATGCAGTGACGGTCCCCCCGCCGAAGCATGTCACATCCGCGGGCGCGGACCGTAAGTGCCGAGGAACGTGCGGATCGCCTGCTCGAGGACGTCGGCCGATTGCTCGATCGCACCCATGTGCCCGCCGCGCAGCTCCACGAACATCTTTGGTCCCCGGGCTTCTGTGTGAAGACGCCGGCCTTCACTGATTGGGATCACCTCGTCATCGGTACTGTGGAGGAACAGGATCGGCGCCCGGATTGGGCGGATGTTCCGAGTGGAATCGAAGGAGCTTCGCATGAAGAGCCGCAGCGGAAAGAACGGGTAGCGGCGGCCGGCCAGATCCACCAGCGATGCCGGCGCTCCCTCGAGAATCAGGGCGGCAGGAGCAACGCGCGACGCCAGGTCGACCGCCACGGCTGCCCCCAGGGACCAGCCGTAAATCACGATGGAATGCGGTGGCACGCGGCGGGTGTTGCGGAGATAGTCGAACGCGGCCTGCGCATCGGCCTGGAGCGCGGCTTCGGTCGGCGAGCCGGGAACGCCACCGAACCCGCGATACTCGGGCGCCAGGACGTTCACCCCCGCATTTCGCAGCACGCGGTAGTGGGCGATGTTCACCTGTGAGGCCACGCTCGAGGCGTTGCCGTGCAGATAGAGCACCCATGGCCCGGCATCCGCGTCACCGGCGCGCATCACCCAGGCGAATTGCGGCACGCCATCGGCACGCGGCACGTCGACCTGCTCGTAGGGAAAGGGCGGCCGCCCGGTCGCGAGCGTGCTGCCGGCCTGGATCACGAGCTGCGTCTCGCTTCCGGCCAGCCACATCACCGCGACGGCGTAACCGATGGCCGACAGCAGCAGGAGAACGATGAGAACGCGAACAGGCCGAGGTCGCCAGCGAGGCCGCCGCCGGCGCTCGGGGCCGGTGTATTTGGGTGTAAGGGGCACGGTCGGGTGATTCAGCGTATCAGGTCGAACGTTTCGGCAGCCGGGCTGTCCCGAGGGCTCGATCAGCATTACTTTGTTTGCGCCGCGGGGCCCCACCCCCGCGACGCGGCGTGGGGCCCCACCCCCACGCGCTGCCTGCGCTCGCTTCGCTCGCGCCGCTGTTTAGTAGCATCGGGCTGCTTGGATCAGCATCTGTCCGAATAGGCAACCACAGAATGCTGATCCAAGCGGCTAAGGGTTGCTGAACAGCGGCGCCGAGCGCAGCGAGGCGCTGGCAGCTGTGGGGGTGTCCGCCTTCGCTGGTCTCGCCGTTCTGGGCCAGCTACGGCGAGATCTCGCCCTGGCGCGCCCCGGGTTCCTGGGCGCGCGGAGGCGGAGGGCCCCACAGCTACCTAGTATGATCAATCGAATGTCGGAGCCGTTGCGCGTCGCGTTCCTGGGATGCGGCTTCATCACGGGCGTGCACAGCGGGCACCTGCGGGCGCTCGGCGGCGGCGTGGTGCCGAGCTACGCCAGCCGCGACCGGGACAGGGCGTCCGACTATTGCCGGCGTTACCGGGGCGCCGCCAGCTACGGCGACTACCTGGAGGCGATTGCCGACCCTGGCGTGGACGCGGTCGTGATCGCGGTGCCGCCGCGGTTCCACCTCGACCTGGCGCTCCGCGCCTTGCGCGCCGGCAAGCACGTTCTCGTCGAAAAGCCCGCGTTCCTGCGGATGGCGGACTACCGGGCGGTGCGCGAGGCGCGCGATCAGGCCGGGCGCGTCGTGCTCGTCGGCGAGAACGATCACTACAAGCCGCTGGCGGTCCGGTTGCGGCGGCTGCTCGCCGAGCGCGTCATCGGTGAGCTCGTGTTCGCGCACTTCGTGACGATCGCCAGGCGGCTCAAGACTGAAGGGGACTGGCGCAACGATGAAGCCATGGCCGGCGGGGATGCCTTCTTCGAGGAGGGGATCCACTGGCTCCACATTGCGGGCAGCCTCGGGCCGAAAATAGTGGACGTGCGGGGCTACCGGCCGTCGATCTCGCGCGAGGGACCGGACCGGCGCGTGAAGAGCATGATGGTGGCGTTCCGCTACGACAACGACGCGGTCGGATCACTGTATTACTCGCGCGAGATTCCCTCGCTGTTCCGCGGGCTCCGATGGTCCAAGCTGTTCGGACGGCGCGGGGTGATCACGTTCGAGTCGAACGGCCTGTTCGTGTTCGTGCGCGGTGAAGGCTGGCCACGGCTGATTTTCCCAGGGTTCCGCGATATTCGCGGCTACCAGGCCATGTATCGCGACTTCGTGACCTCGGCGCGGAGCGGCCGGCAGCCGGAGATGAGTCTCGAACGCGCCATGGAGGACCAGAAACTGATGGAAGAGATCTACGCGGAGGCCGGGCAGCTCGCGTGAGCGAACAGTTCGACCTCGTCATCATCGGGAGCGGCGCCGGCGGCGGGACCATGGCGCATGCGCTGGCCGCGAGCGATGCCCGGATTCTGATCCTCGAGCGCGGGGATTTCGTGCCGCAGGAAGACGAGAACTGGGATCCGGCCGCGGTCTGGAAGGACCTCCGGTATCAGTCCGCGGAGCGCTGGCTCGATGTCGGCGGCCGTGAATTTCGTCCCTACACGCATTACAACGTCGGCGGCAATACCAAGTTCTGGGGCAGCGTGCTTTATCGGTTGCGGCGCGAGGACTTCCAGGCGATGGAGCATCGCGGGGGGGTGTCGCCGGCCTGGCCGATCGACTACGACACGCTCGCCCCCTACTACGATCGCGCTGAACGGCTCTACAAGGTCCGCGGTCAGCACGGGATCGACCCGACCGAGCCCGCCCGAGGCCCGTACCCGTACCAAGCCGTCGATCACGCACCGGCGATGGCGGCCATCGTCGAACAGCTGCGCGAACAGGGCCTCCATCCCTCCCCGCTTCCGCTCGGCCTCCTGCGCCCGGGCGAACCTGACGGCTGCATCCTGTGCAACACCTGCAATTCGTTCGTCTGCCGGATCCACGCCAAGAGCGAAGCGGACATCTGTGCGGTGCGGCCGGCGGTAGCCCAGCCGAACGTGACGCTCTGGACCAACGCCTTCGCACGCCGTTTGATCACCGATACCCGCGGGCGGAAGGTGCAGGCGGTCGAAGTCGAGCGGAACGGCGAGACGCTCCGGGTCGCGACACGGCTCGTCGTCGTGTCGTGCGGCGCCGTCAACTCCGCCGCGCTGCTGCTGCGATCGAGGACCGAGGCGCATCCGAACGGCCTGGCGAATTCATCGGGGCTGGTCGGGCGCCGCTACATGGCGCACCTCGCCACCATGATGCAGGGATTTCATCCGTTCCGGCTCAACTCGACACGTTTCCAGAAAACCGTCGCGATCAACGACTTCTACCTGCCCGGCCCGCACTCGCGGTATCCGCTGGGCCAGATTCAGTCGCAGGGACGGACGCATGGAGTGATGGCGCAGACGGTCTATCCCCAGGTACCTCTCGGCGCGTACGAATGGTGGGTCTCGCGCGGCGTGGACTGGCTGGTCATGTCCGAAGATCTGCCGACGCTCGACAACCGGGTCACCGTCGAGGCCGACGGACGGATCCGCCTGCACTACCGGCCGAACAACCTGAAGTCGCACCGCATCCTCGTCGCCAAAACGAAGAGAATCCTCCGGCGGCTCGGGTTCTGGGCCGTGGTCAAGCACTCGCACGGCAGCAGGAACACGACGCACCAGTGCGGCACGCTCGTGTTCGGGGCGAACCCGCGCGATTCGGTGCTCGATCCCTTCTGCCGCTCCCACGACATCGACAACCTCTTCGTCGTCGACGCCTCGTTCTTCCCGTCGTCGGCAGCCGTCAATCCGGGGTTGACGATCATCGCCCAGGCACTGAGGGTCGCCGACCACATCCTCGCGACGGAGCTCAGGGAACGGAGTCAGCTGCGTGAAAGCCCGGTCCTTCAGTCATAGCGGGATCACGGTCTCGAATTTCAATCGCGCGGTGCGCTTCTGGTGGGACGTGTTCGGCTGCCCGCTGGTCGGCGTCTCCGACGCGCCACCCGAGCGCGTGCGCGGCTTCTTCGGCGTGGACGCGCCGCACGGCACCTGCAAGATCGGCTGGATCCGGATTCCCGGCGGCGCGGTGATCGAGATTTTCCACTTCGAACCGCAACAGCCGGTGCAACCGGTCGTGTGGAACCGCATCGGCCCGACGCACATCTGCCTGAACGTGCGCGGGATTCAGAAGTGGCACGACTATCTGGTCTCGAAGGGCGTGACGATTGTCAGTCCGCCCGAGCAGTCGCCGCGCGGCCACTGGCTGTTCTTCGTCCAGGACGTCGACGGCAACCTGATCGAGATCACCGATCTCGGCTACATGTATTACGTGCTGCAGTGGTTCGGCCCGCTTGGAGGCTGGATCTTCAGGCGGGGCATGTACAAGAAGTACTACGAGTGATACTTACACATTGGCAATATTGGCAATGCTGAAGCGCCTCCTTATAGCCCTTGCCGTCCTTGTCGTTCTTGCGGCGGTCCTGTACTTCGCCGCCGCGCGCATCCTCGGCTCCGACCTCGTCCGCTCCACGCTCGAACAGCAGCTCTCGACGGCCCTGGGCCAGCCAGTGAAGATCGGCGCGGCATCAGCAGCGATCTATCCACGCGTCGCGGTCGACCTTCACGCTGTTGCTATCGGGGATCCTGTCAGCGTGAACGTTGGCAGGATCCGGGTCGTGACCGGCCTGCGCCCGATGCTGTCGCGGATTGTCGAGGATGCCGAAGTGATCGTCAGCGACGGCGAGCTGCGCCTGCCGCTGGCGTTCGATCTGGTGCCGGCGGGTTCAAACGCCCCGGCGGCGGGACAGCCACCAGCCTTGACCATCGTTTCGATTCGCGTCATCGAATTGCGCCAGGTCGCGCTCGTTGCTGGCGCCCAGCGGTGGCTGAGCGATGCCGACTGCCGGGTCGAAGGCGATCGCCTGGACGTCAGCCGGCTTTCGGCGCGCTCTGCGGTGACGCGGTTTCAAGGGTCCGGTGCGCTGAGCAGCATCTCGCGCAACGAAGGGGAGTTCACGATCGCGGCCAATCCCCTGGATCTCGACGAGCTGATCGCTTTCGGATCGGCCCTCTCCCGCCCTGTCGCCAAGGCGTCACCAACACCCTCGGCTGCCGCCGGCACTCCCGTGCCGATGCATCTGACCGTGAAGCTGACCGCACCAGCGGGCCAGCTTGCCGCGCAACCATTCCGCGACCTGGCAACCACGGCGACGATCGCGACTGGAGCGTTTTCGTTCTCGCCCTTCGCCATCGGAGCCCTCGGCGGCCGCTTCGAAGGACGGCTCGACGCCGACACGCGGAAGGCGTCGCCGGTGCTGCGGCTCAATGGACGAATCGACGGTCTGGACGTGGTCGAAGCCCTCAAGCTCGCCGGATCGAATGGCGGCATCACCGGACGGCTCGGTGGAACGGTTTCGCTCTCGGCGTCCGGCACCGACTCGGCCACACTGCTGCGAAGCGCACGTGGGTCGATGACCACGGCGATCACCGATGGGACAATGCCCCGGCTCGATCTCGTGCGGCCGATCGTGCTCGCGTTCGGGAAGCCGAGTGGCGCACCTCCGCCGGGATCCGGGTCGGGCTTTTCACGGCTGGGAGGCACGTTTGCGCTGTCGAACGGTACCGTGAGCTCGAAGGACATCGCCATGGCGTCCCGCGACTTCGACGTCACCGGCGAGGGGAGCGTCGAGCTGGTGAGCGGCGCGCTTTCAGCACGTGGGAATGTGGTGCTGTCACAGGAGCTGACGGCACAGGCAGGCGTGGACCTGCGGCGATACGCGCAGGAGGACGGCAGGGTCGTCGTCCCGGCGACCGTCAGCGGCACCCTTCAGCAGCCGGCAGTCGCGCTCGACGTCGCCGCTGCTACACGCCGGGCCCTCGAGAACGAACTGCAGCGGCGCGCGTCGTCCTTCTTCGACGATCTCTTCAAGCGACGCAAGAAGTGATCAGAGCTCACGCGAATTCGTAGGGCCGGGTCTTCGGACCCGGCCAATCCCGCAGAGGATCCGCTATGCTCACGCGATGAAGACGCGGATGGTTTCAACGTCGAGGCGGATCTTCCTGCGCTCGACCGCGGTTCTCACGGGTGGAGCGCTGGTCTCCCGCCATGTGCCGGGTGCGCTGATCGACACGGTCGCGGCGCATGGGCTTCAGGCGCCGGCCCAGGATCCGGTCGTCGAAAAAATGCGGGCGCAGATGGGATCTGCGCCGATCGAAACGACGAAGCTCGCCGACGGGCTGGTCATGCTGTCCGGGCCTGGCGGAAACGTCGTGGTCCTGTTCGGGCGCGAGGGCAAGGTCGTGGTCGACTCGTTCGTGCAGCCGGCGTGGTCGCGCCTCAAGTCCACCCTCGACGGGCTGGACGGCTCGCCGTTGAAGACGCTGATCGATACCCACTGGCACTTCGATCACTCGGACAACAACGCCAACTTCCGCTCGGCCGGTGCCGCCATTCTCGCCCACGAGAACACCAAGAAACGCCTGTCGGAACCCCACGATGTCCTGGGGATGCATTTCGAGCCGTCGCCGGCCGAGGCGCTGCCCACCGACACGTTTGCCGACCGCCGGAGCGTCACGCTCAACGGCGACCAGATCATCCTGGCTCACGTGCCTCCCGCGCACACCGACACGGACATCCTCGTGCACTTCAGCAAGGGCAACGTGCTGCACATGGGGGACCTCTTCTTCAACGGGACGTATCCGTTCATCGACGCGAGCACCCGCGGCACCATCAACGGCATGATCTCCGCCTCCGACCGTGCCCTGCAGATGGTCGACGACAAGACCAAGATCGTGCCCGGACACGGGCCGCTCGGCGATCGCGGAGCGCTCCAGAAATACCGGACGATGCTGGCGGCGATCCGCGACAGAGTCCGCGCTCAGAAGGCCAAGGGGGCCACGCTCGAGCAGGTGCAGGCCGCGAAGCCGACCGCCGAGTTCGACGCTCACTGGGGCAAGGGAATGATCGGGCCCGCGGCTTTCGTGGCCCTGGTCTATGCAGGAGTCTGAAGAGCCGCGAGTTCGCGGTTCGCGAGTTCGCAGGTTCGCCCGGTCGCGGTTCGGAATTCAGCACTGATCCGATTTGTGCCCTTCGAACCCGCGAACCCGCGAACCCGCGAACCCGTGAACCCGCGAACCCGCGAACCCGCGAACCCGCGAACCCGCGAACCCGCGAACCTGCGAACCCGCGAACCTGCGACATAGATCGATAGAATTCGAAGACTATGAAGAAGATTGCCTTTCTCGGTGTTGGCGTGATGGGAAGCGGCATGACCACGCGGTTGCTGGATGCCGGTTTTCCGGTGACGGTCTGGAATCGCAACGCCACGCGGGCGGAGCCGCTCCGCGGGAAGGGCGCCGCGATCGCCGCCTCGCCTCGCGAGGCCGCTGCCACCGCCGACGTCGTGATTGCGATGGTCGCTGATGACGGTGCCTCGCGCGCGGTGTGGACCGGGAAGGACGGCGCCCTCGAAGGCTTGCGCGACGGCGCGGTCGCGATCGAGTGCAGCACGGTGTCGCCCGAGTGGGTGACGGAGTTGGCCGGTCTCGTGGAGGCGCGGGGAGGATCGTTCCTGGATGCGCCGGTCACCGGGAGCAGGCCGCAGGCGGCAAATGGCGAAGTGCTGTTCCTGGTCGGCGGCGACGCGGCTGCGCTGGATGGTGTCCGCGACGTGCTTCGACCGATGAGCCGCGACGCCGTGCACATGGGGCCGGTGGCCAGCGGTGCCCGCATGAAGCTCGTGAACAACTTCATGTCGGCGGTTCAGGCCGTCGCCCTCGGCGAAGCGCTGGCGTTCAGCCACGAGTGCGGGCTCGATCCGGTCGGCGCGATGCACGTGCTCGCCAACGGCGCGCCCGGGAGCCCGCTCGTCAAGACGGTCGGGGCGCGGATGATGGCGCACGACTACGGCGTCAATTTCTTCCTCCGCCTGATGCGCAAGGACGTCAGCTATGCGTCCGACGAGGCAAAGCGCCACGGCGTCGAGCTCCGCACCGCGGCCGCGGCGCTCGCCCGTTTCGATCAGGCGATTGCCGCCGGCTGGGGCGACGTGGATTTCGCGGCGGTGGCGGAGTCGATCGCAGGACGGACGCGGGAAACCTAACGGAAAGGGAGAAGGGTCCCTTCTCCCTTCTCCCTTTCTTACCGCCCTGCCGGTGCGCTGCTCGTGCTCTTGACGGGCTCAAGCCGCAGAATCCCGGCCGGGTTGGCGTCGACGGCCAGATAGATGTAGCCATCCGGTCCCTGGCGCACGTCGCGGATCCGCTGCCGCAGCGTCTCGAGCATCGCCTCGCGTCCCATCAGGCCCCCCTTCGCATCGAACGCAAAGCGGTGCAGCTGCAGGCCCGACATGCCGCCCGCGAACAGCTGGCCTTTCCAGTCCGGGAACTGATCGCCGGTGTAGACAATCAGCCCCGACGCGCCGATTGATGGAATCCAGAGCATCATCGGCTCCTCGACCCCCTCCTTCGACGCCACCGGACTCACCCTGGCGCCGTTGGGCGCGTACTCGCGACCGTAGGACGCGACGGGCCAGCCGTAGTTCTTGCCGGGCTGGACGATGTTGACCTCGTCGCCGCCCTGGGGTCCGTGCTCGGTCTCCCACAACACGCCTGTTTCCGTGTTGAATGCCAGGCCCTGCGGGTTCCGGTGCCCGTAGCTGTAGATTTCCGGCTTGTAGCCCGGTTTGTTCACGAACGGGTTATCCGGCGGCGCCGTCCCGTCGTCTTTCAGCCGCAGCACCTTGCCGCCGTGAATATTTGTGTTCTGGGCCCGGTCGCGATCGCCGCGTTCGCCGACGGTCATGTAGAGCATGCCGTCGCGGCCCCACGCGAGCTTCGATCCAAAGTGCGGGTTGCCGGTGTTGCAGTTGTCGGCGACGAAGAGATCGCGCCCTTCGGTCAGTGCCTTGCCGTCGAACTTTCCACGGTGGAGCGCGGTGGTCGCACCCTTGTCGCACGGCTTCGAATAGGTCAGATACAGCAGCTGATTCTGTGCGAACTGCGGATGCGGCAGGACCTCGAGCAACCCGCCCTGACCGGTCGCCCACACCTGGGGAATCCCGCTGACCGGCTGAGGATCGAGCACGCCCTTCCGAACCACGCGCAGCCGCCCCGGCTTTTCGGTGACGAGCATGTCCCCGTTGGGCAGCCACGTGAGGCTCCATGGATTCTCGAGCCCGCTCACGACCGGCACGACGCGCAGCTTCGCACCGACGGTTTCGACCTCGCGCGCCGCGTCAGGGAAGGGCAGCGTCGGCACGCGCGGGAATCCGCCAGGGGCCGGCGGTCCGCCCCGGCCACCGGGGGGCCCGGCTGCGCGTCCGCCCGGCTGCTGCGCCGGCGCCGCCGGCGTCTGCGCGTCCAGAGTCTCCACGGGTCCCACGAGTCCAATGGCCGCAGCGAGCACCAGCCCCGCTGTCGATCCCGTCAGTCGCGTTTGTATCGTCGGCATCACCATGTTCACGTCTCCTGAATTGCTCAATCTAGCATGCTGAGAGGCCGATCGTCCGACCTGGCTCACCCGAGACGTTGAAGTCTCAGCTGAGTAATCCTGGCCTGCTCGTGCGCCGCGACGCGAATCTCAGCCTCCGCCGTGTTGCGAAGCCGCGAATGGAGCAGGCCCAGCATTTCCGCGGCGCTCTTGCCACTCGCACAGACGATGAAGATGTAGCCGAACCTGTCTTCGTAGGCGCGATTGCCGGCGGCGAGATCGTCGAGCACCTGCGCCGTGGCGTCGTCGACGCCGGTCTGCTCCTGCGCTGACAGGTGCGCCGTGGCAGCGAACCGTTTCGCGAGCGACGCGCGGTCGCCGATCTTCGGGTGATGGCTGAATGCCTCGAGCCAGTCGGTGTGCGTCAGATCGACCCAGGCCTCGCGTGCGGCGGTCGTGAGGCTCTCCTCACTTCCGAAAGGCCTGCGGCGCAGCATCCGTTCGACCCACGCGCTCGACCCGCAGCAGGTCGTCAGCAGCCGGCGGGCTTCCGGCAGCGAGGCGCGATCAAGCTGCTGCCACGGTTCCATAGACGCGCAGCCGGCTCACACCGCCATCAGGGTAGATGTTCAGGCGCACATGCGACACCGCGCCGATGGGACGGAGCTCACGTGAAAAGAAGTGGCGATGATGGGCCTTCAGCTTCGTCCGGGGCAGCAGCTCGTGCCACGCCGCCGACGCCAGATCCTCGAGGCGGGCGGCCGGGGAGAAGCAGCCCTCGATCGAAGCCCTGTCGGGGAAGTTCCCCTTGAAGTGGTTGGTGTCGATCTCTATTCGCGTGATCGTGCCAGACGTTCCGAGCTTCACGATCGCCCAGTCATACCCGGGCCCGCGGCGTCGCCGTGTCTCCCAGCCGTCACCCATGTTTTTCGCGCGGCCGGGCATGATTATGTTGTCCCTGCCGCCGAAGTGCATGTCGCTCGCGCCGAGCACCAGGCCGCCGTTCCGGATCGAGGCGAGATCGATCGCAGTCGCGCGGACGGCCGCGGGGTCCCAGTTCATCGCGACCTCGCCGTACACCCTCAGCCGCGCGACTCCGCCATCGGGAAAGATATTCAGCCGCAAGTGGGTCCACGCCTGTTGGATCGCGGGAATCGCGAAGTAGTTGTGACTGTTCCCCGACAACGGGGATTTCGCGAGCAACGTCGTCCACGGCGCGCCCTCCCGGGCCGCCAGGGCCGGCCCCACCGCGCGCGTCGTGTCGAGTGCGTCGATGGAGCAGTGGGAAGGGACGTTGCCGGTGAAGAAGCTCGTGTCCACGTCCACACCGCGGACGATCCCGCGCATACCCAGTGCGATCACGCACCAGTCGTGGCCGGGCGTGCGGCGCCGGCGCGATTCCCAGCCGTCCATCCATTTCCCTCGGGTCGTGAACTTGCCGGGGATGAAGATGGCCGGGTCGGCTTTGAGCAGATTCGTTCGCGGCGCGAAGAAGTCGTCGCTGGCGAGAATCGCCCTGCCGCCGACGCGCGCGGACGCCAGGTCGGCACGAGCGGTGAAATCCGGGGTGTTATGATGACCGGCCATTTCCCCGGGGCCGTTGTGTTCGGAGCTCTGCATGATCGTTCAATCTTCCTACGGCAAATCGCGCGTCCGGCTCGTCCAGGTCCTCCGGCAGCCGGATCGTCACGATCTGCGCGACCTGACCATCGCCATCCGCTTCGAAGGTGACTACGACGCCTCGTATGCCGACGGCGACAACAGCGCGGTGCTGCCGACCGACACCATGAAGAACACCGTCTATGCGCTGGCGGCGCAGCGGGCGGTCGGCGAGTCCGAAGCGTTCGGCCTGCGCCTGGCGCAGCACTTCCTCGATCGCAACGCCCGGCTGAATCGGGTCCGGATCGATCTTACCGAGCACGCGTGGGGACGCATTCCGCGAGGTGAGCGTCAGCACGGCCAGGCCTTCATGCAGGCGGGAAGTGGATCGCGGACCGCGGCGGTCGAGGCCGGCCGCGACGGCGTGAGCGTCAGCGCTGGTATCGCCGATCTCGTCGTGATGAAGACCGCTCATTCCGCGTTCACCGGATTTCCCCGCGACCAGTTCACGACACTACCCGAGACACGGGATCGCCTGCTGGCCACGGCGCTCACCGCGACCTGGCGTTACTCGAGCACGGATCTCGATTTTGGCCCGACGTGGCGCGCGGTGCGGTCGACGCTGCTCGAGGTGTTCGCCGAGCATCACAGCGAGTCGGTGCAGCACACGCTGTTCGCGATGGGACAAGGTGTGCTCGACGCAATCGGCGACGTCGACGTGATCCATCTCGTCATGCCCAACAGGCATCACCTACCCGTCGATCTTTCTCCATTCGGCCTCGAGAACCGGAACGAAGTGTTCGTCGCGACCGAGGAGCCACACGGCCTGATCGAGGCTACTCTTGCGAGAGGGGGACCGTCCCCCTCTTGACCCCGCGAAAGGGGGACGGTCCCCCTATGTCCGACCTCATCGTCTGTGGCGAGCGCGTCGTTCTTCCGTCGGGGATGCGGCCGGCACGCGTACATGTCCGCGACGGGAGCATCGTAGACATTGCAGAGTATCGCGATCGGCCCGCTGGCGTGCCGGTTCTCGATGCCGGTGCGCTGGTCGTCTTGCCAGGACTCGTCGACACACATGTTCACCTGAACGATCCCGGCCGGGCTGACTGGGAAGGCTTCGACAGCGGCACCCGGGCGGCTGCGGCCGGCGGCACCACCACCATCGTCGACATGCCGCTCAACAGCGTGCCGTCTACCGTGGACGTCGGCGCCCTGGATGCCAAGCTGAGGGCGGCACAACGACGGTGCGCGATTGATGTCGGCTTCTGGGGCGGGGTCGTGCCCGGGAATGCCGAGGCGCTCGAACCGATGGTCAGGCAGGGCGTCCTCGGCTTCAAGTGCTTCCTGTCTCCTTCAGGTGTAAACGAGTTCGAGCATGTCGACGAGGCTGATCTGGAAGGCGCCCTGCCGATCGTCGCGAGGCTCGGCGTGCCCTTGCTCGTCCACGCCGAGTGGCCGGCAGGCCTGATCGACGTCGATCGTTCCAGCGACCCCCGCGACTATCGAACCTGGCTGTCGTCCCGGCCCCCCGCGAGCGAACAGGCCGCCATCGACCTATTGATTCGCCTCGCCAGGAAACACGGCGCCCGCATTCACGTGGTGCATCTCGCCTCGGCCGACGCGCTCCCGTCGCTCGAGGCTGCCAGACGCGGGGGCCTGGACATCTCGGTTGAGACCTGCCCCCACTACCTGACGTTCGATGCCGAACAGATTGCCTCGGGTTCGACCGCCTTCAAGTGCGCGCCGCCGATCCGGGAGGCGCGTCATCGGGAAGGGCTCTGGGCGGGACTGGCCGATGGCCGCATTGATCTGATCGCAACCGACCATTCACCTGCGCCACCCGCCTTGAAGTCTATCGACGCCGGAGACTTCGTTGCGGCGTGGGGAGGCATCGCATCGCTGCAACTCGGTCTTCCCGCAGTCTGGACCGGCGCCAGGTCGCGCAGGCTGACGCTCGAGCACCTGGCCAGGTGGCTCGCCGCCGCTCCGGCGAAGCTCGCAGGCCTTGACGACAGGAAGGGCACCATCGCGCCTGGCCGCGACGCCGATTTCGTGTTCTTCGATCCCGATGCGACGACAGTCGTCGATCCATCGGCGCTCTTTCATCGCCACCCGGTTACGCCGTACGCGGGTATGCGTCTCAACGGAAGGGTTCACAAGACGATGTTGCGG
>Ga0209382_10005809_pt1 | contig 15985 bp, 5 predicted proteins | sample SoiMetdeltSBSDD5_FD_187599 | JGI IMG/M metagenome (GOLD analysis project Ga0209382, IMG submission 187599) | Bulk soil microbial communities from a Populus tree surrounding site in Tennessee, USA - Soil MetaG P. deltoides SBSDD5 (SPAdes) (version 2) | ecosystem: Environmental > Terrestrial >...
CGCGTCAGCCGCCCGGCGAGCTTCTTGGCCATGTCCAGGCGAGAGAGGCCATGCCGCAGCAAATCGGATTTGGTCTTCGGCCGGTGCCCCGGGCTGCTCAGCGCGAGGACCTTCAGGCTGTCCCGGAGTGCCGAGCGGCCCGGCGGCGTTGGCTGCCGGCCCAACTGGCGGAGAAAATGATTGACCTGATAAATCTTTGCCTGCCGGGTGTACTGCCGCATCAGGAAGAGAATGCTCAAAGTCACGGAAAAATCGTCCCCGTATTTAACCCAGTGCGGGGCCCGCACCGGCTGATGCAACCCGACCCCCGGCCGCAGGTGGTGGACCTGCGCCTGACTTTGCTTCTCCCCTTTGTATTTCGCGGCGCTCAGGTCACCGGCGTAGTAGCGCTCGATCTCTTGCTCAGTGAGGATCGTACGGTCGGCGGGGTCGAAGAGGTGGTAGTCCTTCTCCCCGTGAATTTGAAAGAGGAAGGTCGATTCCGGGTCCATGTGATACGGCGTGACAGAGCGCGGGGAGCCGATGAAGATGTAGACGTCCACCCAGGTGATCTCCTCGCGCAACGCGACGCCCGTCAGCTCGGTGAGCTCGTCCAGGCACCGTTCCATAAGCGCGCCATACTCCGGCACCTCCTGCACGCTCTTGAGGAGGACCCACGAGCCCGAGTCTCGGATGCGCGCGACGGCATCGACGATCGACAGGGCCTTGGGCCGCACATTATCCCAGCCCTGATCGAACGGCGTCTCCCCCGTGTGACAGGTCACGTTGCCGCCACCTTTGCCCCACATGGTCTTGGCCAATTCGGCCAGGCGCGGGATCTCGAACAGCGGGTGCCCGGCGAGGCTGTGGGAGAAAGTGAAAGAGGAGAGATTGAAACGCTCGCGGAATGGCGCGGCCGCGTCCGGGATGATCCGCCCGGGCAGGGCCGAATCCCTCGCGACGGCTCCCCCGGGGGGTGAAGCGTACTCTGCCTGCATCTCAGCTCTCTCCTTTGCTGGGTAATGGCCCCTCAGGGTTCGCCGCCCCGGCGCCAAACCGGCGCCAGGGATAAACTGCACCTGCCATTCGAGCCGTCAATGGTCGAAAGATATCTCCGGGGCGGGAGGCCTGCCGGGATGACCCAGCCGGGCCTTAGGCGGTCGTGTTTTGAATGATTGCCGAACTCCTCTCACTCGGCCGGTGATGATTCAGGGGGCGCCAGACATGGCGCGGCCGCCCCGCCCCGAGGGCGAGGGAAGAGAGGAATCGGTTCGTGATTGAGGGTGGCGCGACATCGGCGCGCCGATCCGCGTGCGCGGCGGTTGTGACGCACACTCCGACGAGCCCGGCCCAATCCGTGAGGAACAAAGAGATGCTGGTGGGGCCAGTCGGGTAGTGGGTGCCTTTGACGAATTCACTCATGTCAGTCAGTTTTGGGCAACGATCATTGTGGGGCACGAACCTGTGGCAGGCGTGACCCGGGTGAGACAACGGCACTCCGTTGAGATGAGGTTATCAAGGAGCAGAACGAGACTCTGGTCTCGACTTGGGGTTAATCTAGCATTAAAACTGGCGGGATTCTATGGGCGCATCCGCTCATTTTGACTAGGCGGATCGGCCTATATGCAGCTCTTAAACCGTTTCGGGCCGGGGGGCGGGGACTTTGCGGTGGGAATCAGGCGTAGGCTAGGAAACTAATTGCTTTTTGAAATAATACCTGCGGTGCTCGCCCGGGAAGTCTTCGAGCACGCCGAAGGCGACGTAGCCCAGCTTCTCATAAAAAGGCGCGGCCTGGAAACCCCAGGTGTCGAGCAGCGAATAACGGCACTCTCTGGCGCGGGCCTCTCGTTCGGCGGCGAGCATCAGTCGCGTGCCGTAACTGCGGCCGCGAACACTCTCATGAACCCAGAGGAAGTCTATCTGCAGCCACCCCCAATAGGTCCGTCCGAGAAGCCCCCCGACCACCCGGTCATTGCCGTCACGCACGAAGATGGTCAGCGGTTGGTAGTTGCTCGGTCCCGCTTTCGAGGCGTTATACGCGTAAAGGGAATCACACACTAGCTGGACGTCTCCGGCGTCCGGCCGGTCTTCAACTACGACCGTGAAATTGCCCGTCCGGTGAGCTGTCTCCCCTCTTTTTGACCTCAGGATACGCGACAGGCGCGATAAGAGCATGCGGACTGGAGGGTGAGTCAGGTGACGCCAATAGAGAGCCATCGCGGCCTTATACGATAACGGTCGAGAAGAGTTTTCCGTCCCAGCGGCTGGCGGTCTCATGCACGCCCGTTCGGCCGGGCCACGATCAACGGCCCGGCCGGAGGAGAGGGGCTGAGAGGCGGGCGATAACTACACGGCCCTCCCCGGCGGTGCGTACCGGAAGCTGCAACTGCAAGCCCCGGATTTATCCGTGGGATTCAGGTGACTCCTTCCGGCCCTCAGTCATGACACTGTCGAGCAGCGAGTCCAGTTCCTCCTCGGATAGTAGATCGAGTCTCGACAACAGCTGCTCCACCTTCACCCGTTTAACCTTACCGGTCAGGCCCTCCTGCTCAGCTAATGTTTCGGGGCCGCCCTCTGAGTCCATGGAGGGCGATTCCCCCGGCCCCGCGCTCGCTTCGGCGGCCTGCCGGTTCACGCGCGCGATCACAGACGCTCCGTGATCCACGCCTTCCCTCTTGGCCGCCCCGACCCTTTCGGCCAGCTCCGCGATGGTGGGGCCTTCGAAGATACTCCGCATCGGCAGCTCTACGCGCAAGTCGCGGCGCACCCGGGAGATGACCTGGGTGGCCATGAGGGAATGACCGCCCAACTCGAAAAAGTTGTCGTGAATCCCGACGCGCTCGAACTTGAGCACCTCGGACCATATCCGCGTCAGCGCCTTTTCAACCGGGGTGCCCGGTGCGACGTAGCCTTGCTCCGCTACGGCCCGGTTCTGGTCCGGCGCCGGGAGCGCACGGCGGTTCACTTTGCCGTTCGGCATCAAGGGCAGTTGATCGAGGGCGACGAAGGCTGTGGGCACCATGTAAACCGGCAGCCTCTCTGCCAGGAAGTTGCGCAATCGCCGCGTGAGGTGGTCCGGCGACTCCCTCTGCATCGGGTCATTCGTGTAGGAATTCAGAGGCTTGAGTCCCGGTTCTGCTCCGGCGGCCGCAGAGGCCGCCTGCGCGGGAACTCCGGTCCCCGCACCCGCGCCCCGGGTGAAGATCACGTCGAAGCTGTACTCATCGCCGGAGACGGACCAGCCCAACCCGGCGGCGTAATGCAGATCGCTGGCCAGAGCCCAGACGTCCTCGGGCTCCACGCCGGCGGGCTGGCCAGCCTGCCGCAGGGCGCTCCGCAGGTCCCTCACCACGCCGGGGCGGGCCGGGCCGGCGAGCAGTTCCGCAGCCTTGCGCTCCGCCATCAAGCGGGCGCTCGGAACCCGCCTGACGCCGAGGCGCTCGGGCCGCTCCTCCCCCAAGAGCTGACGTAGTGCGGGCAGCGTCAGCCCCTGCTCCTGCCAATCCAGCCAGCGGCAGTCCGCCGTGGCGGCCCCGCCGCCCACCTCGAGGGTGACGTCGTACCGGAACCGATTTACCTCGTTGCGGTGGCGGCCGCGCTTGAGCTGCGTCCACGCGCAGCCCACCTTCGGCAGGCAACTGCTCAGCGCGATGAAGAAGGCCGGGTCGATGACCAACTCCTTCTCTTGAACTACGTTCCTCTTGACCCGCTGCTCCAGCTCCTGCGTGGTGAGCGTGGGCGGCGCCTGGTGCAGCTGAACGGAGGTGTGGAATGCCTCCAGCAGCGGGAGGCTGCGCACATCCCCGACGAAGATGTGCCCCCCCGGCCTGACCACCCGCGCCGCGCCCTCCAGCACACGCGTCAGGTACTCGGCGCTCGGGAAGTACTGGACCACCGAGTTAAGGATCACCAGGTCGAAGGAGTCCGGCTCAAGTCCGCCGAAGTCGTCCGCCGGCCGCTGCGAAAGGGTCACCTGCGGGAACTCTCGCCCCGGGGGTCCCATTTGCTGCCGCACGTACTGCAGCGCGGTCTCCGCGACGTCCGTGCCGTGGTAGGACGCGCAGTGCGGGGCTACCCGGAAGAGGAGCAGGCCGGTCCCGCAGCCGACCTCCAGGACGTGGCCCGGGCGCAGCGCGAGCACCCGCTCGGCCGTCGACTCGACCCACACCTGCATCTCCTCCTCCGGGATCGGCAGCCCCGTGTAGCTGCTGTTCCAGCCGCGGATGTTGAACGAGTAGTCCCGCTCGCGCGAGACCGGCTGGCGGTAGGTCTCGTCCCAGACCGATTGCCACTGCGAGATTCTCTCCTGGAGTAACTGACCATCCTCATCCGAGTCGGGGACGAGGTTCTGCCGGTCCGGGACGACGTAGGCCACCAGCCGCGCCTCGCCGGGCGAATCCTCGCGGGCCTCGACTACCACCTCGCGCACCGCCGGGTGCGCCCGCAGCGCCTCCTCGACCTCACCCGGCTCGACGCGCGCCCCGCGAATCTTCACCTGGTGGTCCAAGCGCCCGAGGTACTCGATGTCCCCGTCCGGGAGCCACCGCGCCAGGTCGCCTGTCTTGTAAAGACGCCCCCCCCCCGCATAGGGGTTGGGGATGAATTTCTCTGTGGTCAGCTCGGGCCGGTTAAGGTAGCCGCGGGCGAGGCCCGCCCCGCCCACGTGTAATTCACCCGGCACGCCGACCGGTACCGGATTCAGATGCCGGTCGAGGATGTAAATCCGTGAGTTCGCGATCGGCCGCCCGATCGCGACGCTGGATAAATGCTCATCGAACTCCCGCACCTCGTAACACGTCACGTCGGCCGACACCTCCGAGCAGCCGTAGAGGTTGATCAGCACGCCCTGGGGTACGGCCTGCCGGAAGCGACGGGCCAGTTCGGGGGGGATGGCCTCGCCGCTGGTCACCCAGTACTTCAGTTCCGGCTGTTTGTCGCGGAGGTCATCGGCGCAGAGGTCCAGCAGGGTGCGCAGTAGTGAAGGCACTAGAACAATGCGCGACACCCGATGGGCAGCTAAGGTCCGGATTAAGTACTCGGCATCCCCCACCATGCCGTCAGGGATGAGCACCGAGGCGACGCCCCGCAGCAGCGGCCCCCAGACCTCCCAAACCGAGTCGACGAAGCTCAGCGAAGTCTTCTGGCAGCAGACTTCCCCTTGGGCGAAGGGGTAGCGGCCCCACATCCAGGCGAACCGGTTGACCGCGCCGCGGTGGAGGCCGAGCACACCCTTCGGGGTGCCCGTCGACCCGGAGGTGTAGATGACGTAGGCCAGGCTCTCCGGCGTCACGCCGCTGTCGGGGTTGTCGGCGCTCTCCCGGCCGACTTCCCCCCAGTCCGTGTCTAGGCATACGACCTGGGCCCGGCCTTCGGCCGCCCGCCCCGGCAGACGCCCGAGCAGCGGCCGCTGCGTCAGAATGACGGGCGCCTGGGAGTCCTCGAGCATGAAGGCCAGCCGCTCTTGCGGGTAGCCGGGGTCGAGCGGGAGGTAAGCGCCCCCGGCCTTGAGCACCCCGAGCAGACCGGCGACCATCTCCGGCGAGCGCTCCAGGCAGACCCCGACCAGCGACTCGGGGCCGACTCCGCGGCGCTTGAGGTGGTGGGCCAGTTGGTTGGCCCGACGGTTGAGCTCGCCGTAGCTCAGCTCGCCGCCCTCATGGAACAGGGCGGCGGCCGCGGGCGTGCTCCCGGCCTGCGCTTCGAACAGTTCGTGGATGCAGCGGTCGCGCGGGTAGTCCGCCGCCGTGTCATTCCACTCCACGAGCAGCTGATGCTGCTCGCGCTTGGTCAAGAGCGGCAGTTCTGACAGGCGCGCCTCCGGATCACTGACGGCGCCGGTGAGCAAGACTTCGAAGTGCTCCAGCATCCGGTCGATCGTTAAAGCGGCGAACAAGTCTGTGCTGTACTCGACCGAGCACTTCAGCCCCTCCTCCTCTTCCCACAGATAGAGCGAAAGGTCGAACTTCGCCGTCTTGCTGTCGACCTCCAGCGACTCCATCTCCACGCCCGGAATTTCGTAACTCCCCGGGGGATTGTTGAGCAGGATGATCATAACCTGGAACAAGGGCGAGTAGCTGGTATTCCGCTCCGGCTGTAACTCCTCGACCAGCTTCTCGAAGGGCAGCTCCTGGTGCGCGTAGGCCCCGAGCGTGACTTCCCGCACCCGCCCGAGCAACTCGCGGAAGGTCGGGTCGCCCGAGAGGTCCGTCCGCAAGACCAGAAGGTTAGCGAAGAACCCGATGAGTTCCTCCATCTCCTCCCGGGTGCGGTTGGCGATGGGTGTTCCGACCACCAGGTCCTCCTGCCCCGTGTAGCGCGAGAGCAGCGCCTGGAAGCCGGCCAGCAGCGTCATAAACAGCGTCACCCCCTCGCGCTGGCTCAGCCCACTGAGCGCCTCAACAAGGTCCCGCGGGAGGACCACCGTGCGGCGCGCGCCGCGGAAGGTCGGCGCGGCCGGCCGCGGCCGGTCGGTCGGCAGCGCGAGCAGGGGCGGGGCACCGGCCAGTTGCTGCTTCCAGTAGGCGATTTCACCATCCAGCTCCCCGCGCTTCAGCCGCTCCCGCTGCCAGAGCGCGAAGTCAGCGTACTGGATCGGCAGCTCCGCGAGCGGCGACGGCCGCCCTTTGGAGATCGCTTGGTAGTGCTCGCCCAGCTCGGTGAAGAGCACTGCCAGCGACCAGCCGTCGCAGATGATGTGGTGCAGCGTCAGCAGAAGGATTGACTCCTCCGCGCCCAGCCGCAGCAGCCTCGCCCGCAAGAGCGGCCCCCGCGCCAGGTCGAAGGGCAGCCCCGCCTCCTCACTCATCAACCGCCCGGCCTCCGCCTCCCGCTCGGCCTCGGGCAGCCCCCTGAGGTCCACCACCGGCACCGTCACGGCGCGGTAGGGCGAGATCACCTGCATCGGGATCCCGTCGACCTCAGAGAAGGTGGTGCGCAGCGCCTCGTGGCGTCGCACCACCTGGTTGAAGCTCTGCTCGAGCGCCGCGAGGTCGACCCCACCGACCAGGCGCACGGCCCCCGGGACGTTGTAGATGGGGCGGCCGGGGTCCAACTGGTCCAGAATCCACAAAAGCTGTTGCGGGTAGGAAGTTGGGTAACCAGATGCTTCGGGAGCCATCATCGACCTCCTTTCTCCAGACAGCGATGTAACAACGGGCATGCTTTACTTAACCCGAGATTGAGTTAATCAAGCTGTAAATAAGCCCGCATGGAGCAGATTGAAATACAGCATCTTGAGTTTGACGATGTTCCACAGATCATGCCACGAACGCGAATAGCTCGAATCCGCAGGCGCTCGGCATTGATCAAGTCGATCTGGTCGCGCACACCCTCCACATGTTCAGGTCAGAAGCGACACAAAACATCTGGGCCGGCTGACCGTGCTAGAATTATTTTATACCAATCCTTGTCTGGCCCACAGCTCATGCCTGCGCCTGGGCCAGGCAATCTGCCAAGATAGCCGCCAGGACTCGAACCCGAGGCTCGGCCACTAATGACCCATGAATGCCCGGCACCTCGTGAATCTCCAGCCACCCCGCGACCTACTGGCCCCACCCGAGGGCGGGTCCGGGTGGATGCCGCGCGGCTGCGACTTGGACCGGGAGAGCGTCATCTTGCGCGGATAGACCTGGGGCTGGACTTGCTTGGCCCTCTGCCCGAGGCTCACCCTGATCAGCCTTTGGGCCTTGCCCGCCTTCTGCCAAAGGTAATGGAGCCTCTCCTTAGCTCGAGCATGAGCAGGCTCCCCACGTGATGCTCGACCCTCTGTAGCTGGAAATAGAGTTGGCGCGGAATGGCCTGGTTGTCGGCGGCCGGCCTGGATCTAATTGATCGAGGATCCAGAGTTGTTGCTGTGAGAAGGAGGTAGGATAAACAACCGCGTCAACTGCTACAAGAAAACTCCGAAATCTGCGGGCGATTGTGCCCTTCGCTTCGCGCTTTGGTGATATGCTCGGCTCAATACGACGGGGTGCTGCCCCGGCAGTTGCCAACACTGCTGGGGGCCACCTGTGCGGCTCTGTTCAACTTCGACCTGGCAGTTCCGGCAGGGAGATGCCGGGTAAAAGTTGCGTCGCCGAAGTAGAGAACTAACGAGATAGTTCTGCGGTGTGGGACAGCGTACCGTATGTGAAAGTCAGCAGAAGCCCCGGCCCTCAGGCTGCGGAGCTGTCACCAGACGGTCAACAGTCATCCGGCCCGGCCCTCCGTCATGACGTAACGGAACAGCTCGTTGAGTTCTTCGTCAGACATCCGATCGAGCTTTGCCATGAGTTGCTCCACCCTCCCCTGACGGATGTTGTTCACTAAGCTCGTGGCCTTGCCGGCCACCCCCTGGTCGGACTCAGCGTGCGCGCTGTTGAGGTCAGACTTGACTTGAAACTCATCCCGACGCACGCGCATGATCGCGGGCGACGCGTCGCCCGCGTCGATCATCTCGGCGGCCTCGACCCGCTCCGCCAACTCTGCGACAGTCGGCCCTTCAAAGATGCTCCGCACCGACAACTCCACGCGCAGCGTGCGCCGCACCCGGGAGATGACCTGCGTGGCCATCAGCGAGTGCCCGCCCAACTCAAAGAAGTTGGCGTGGATGCCCACCCGCTCAATCCTCAGCACCTCGGCCCAGATCTCCGCCAGCGCCTGCTCTACCGCCGTGCGCGGCGCCGTGTACTCCACGCCCGCTTCCGCGCCCGAGTGCTCGGGCGCGGGCAGCGCCCGGCGGTCCACTTTCCCGTTCGGCGTCCGGGGCAACTGCTCGAGCACCACCACGGCCCCCGGCAGCATATAGGCCGGCAAGCGCTTCGCCAGGAAGTGGCGCAACCGCCGGGCGAGATCAGTGGGCGACGGCCTCTGCCCCGACTCAGCTGCCTGCACCTGCTCGCCCTCATCCGACTCCAAGCCGCGGGGCTCCCGCCCAGGCACGACGTAGGCCACCAGCCTCAGCTCCCCGCCCGCCTCCTGGCGCGCCTCGACCACCGCCTCGCTCACCTCAGCGTGCCCACCGAGCACCGCCTCGACCTCGCCCGGCTCGACGCGCGCGCCACGAATCTTGACCTGGTGGTCCAGGCGCCCGAGGTACTCCAGATTGCCCTCGGGCAGCCACCGCGCCAGGTCCCCGGTCTTGTAGAGGCGTGCGGGCGCCCCGGCCGGGAACGGATGCGGGACGAACTTCTCCGCGGTCAGCTCTGGGCGGTTGAGGTAGCCGCGCGCCAGACCGTCGCCACCGACGTAGAGCTCGCCCGGCACGCCGATCGGCACCAGGCCGAGCTGGCGGTCCAAGAGCAGGATCTGGGTGTTGGCTATCGGCCTCCCGATCGGGACGCTTGAGAGCTGTGCGCCTAGTTCCCGGGTGTCGTAGCAGGTGACGTCGGCCGCCACCTCCGAGCTGCCGTAGAGGTTGATCAGCACGCCTTGCGGTACGGCTTGACTGAAGCGGCGGGCCAGTTCGATGGGGATCGCCTCCCCACTGGTGACCCAGTATTTCAGGCTCGGCAGTTTGTCCCGGAGGCCGTCGGCGCAGGCGTCCAGGAGGGCGCGCAAGAGCGAAGGCACCAGCACGATGCGCGACACCCGGTGTGCAGCGAGGGTCTGCACCAGACCCTCGGCATCCTTCACCACGTCATCGGGAATGAGCACCGCCTCGACTCCCCGGAGCAGCGGTCCCCAGATTTCCCAAACCGAATCCACAAAGTTCAGTGAGGTCTTCTGGCAGCAGACTTCCCCTTGGGCGAAGGGGTAGCGGCCCCACATCCAGGCGAACCGGTTGACCGCGCCGCGGTGGAGGCCGAGCACACCCTTCGGGGTGCCCGTCGACCCGGAGGTGTAAATCACGTAGGCGAGACTCTCGGGCGTGACCCCGCTGACGGGATTGTCCGCGCGCCCCCGAGCGATCTCTTCCCAATCCGCATCCAGGCACACGACCCCGGCCGGACCCTCGGCGGCCCGCCCCGGCAGCCGTTCTAACAGCTTCCGCTGTGTCACGATCACCGGGACCCGGGAATCCTCGAGCATGAAGGCCAGCCGCTCTTGCGGGTAGCCGGGGTCAAGCGGGACGTAAGCGCCCCCGGCTTTCAGAATGCCGAGGAGCCCGATGACCTGCTCCGGCGAGCGCTCCAGACAGATGCCGACCAGTGACTCGGGGCCGACCCCGCGCGCCCTGAGGTAGTGGGCCACTTGGTTGGCCCGCCGATTCAGCTCACCGAAACTCAGCCGCACGCCCTCTGAACTGAGGGCCGTCGCCGCGGGCGTCGTCTCCGCCTGCTCCTCGAACAGTTCATGGATGCACCGGTCCCGAGGGTAATCGGCCCCCGTGTCGTTCCACTCCGCGAGCAGCTGATGACGTTCGCGCGGCGTCAAGAGCGGCAGCGCTGAAACACGCTTCCCCGGGTCGTTGACGGCGCCTTCCAGGAGCACCCAGAGGTGCTCCAGCATCCGGTCGATTGTGGCCGCGTCGAATAAGTCCGTGCTGTACTCCGCCGCACACTTCAGCCCCTCGGGCTCCTCCCAGAGGTAGAGCGACAAGTCGTACATCGCCGTCCCGCTCTCGACCGCCAGCGGTTCCATGGCGACGCCCTCGAGCTCACAAGTCCCCGGCGGGTTATTGAGCAGGACGAGCATGACTTGGAAGAGGGGGGAGTAGCTCGTGCTCCGCGCGGGCCGCAGCTCTTCCACCAGCTTCTCGAAGGGCACCTCCTGGTGCGCGTAGGCGTCCAAAGTCGTCTCCCGGACCTGCCCGAGCAGTTGGCGGAACGTCGGGTCGCTCGAGAGGTCGGCCCGCAGGACCACGAGGTTGGCGAATAACCCCATGAGCCCCTCCGTCTCCACCTGGGTGCGGTTAGCCATCGGCGTCCCGACGACGATCTCCTGCTGGCCCGTGTAGCGCGCGAGCAGCGCCTGGAAGCCCGCGAGCAGCGTCATGAAGAGCGTCGCCCCCTCGCGCTGGCTGAGAATTTCGAGTTCTTCGGCCAAGCGCCCGGGGAGGACTGTAGTCAGCCGCGCGCCGCCGAAGGTCCGCTCAGCCGGGCGCGGCCGGTCAGTGGGCAGCGCGAGCACCTCCGGGGCGTCGGCGAGCCGCGCCTTCCAGTAAGCGAGCTGCTGATCGAGCGCCCCCCCTTGCAGCCGCTCGCGCTGCCAGAGGGCGAAGTCGGCGTATTGGATCGGCAGCTCCCCGAGCGGCGAGGGCCTCCCCCCGGTGATCGCGGCGTAATGCGCCACGAGCTCCCGAAACAGGACCTGTATCGACCAGCCGTCACTGACGATGTGGTGCAGGGTGAGGAGCAGGATAAACTCCTCGGCCCCGAGCCGCAGCAGTTGAGTGCGCAGTAGCGGCCCGCGCGAGAGGTCGAAGGGGCGTTGTGCCTCTTCCGCCATGAGCCGCTTGGCCTCGGCCTCACGCTCGCCCGCCGGCAGCCCCCCCAGATCTACCACCGGCAGCCTCCAGCCCCGGAACGGGGAAATCACCTGCATGGGGGTCCCGTCGACCTCAGCGAAGGAAGTGCGCAGCACCTCGTGACGCCGGACCACCTCGCCGAAGCTTTGCTCGAGAGCGGCGACGTTGACCGCGCCATCCAACCGTGTGGCCTCCGGGAGGTTATAGGTAGCGCGGCCGGGGTCTAGCTGATCGAGGATCCAGAGCTGTTGTTGCGCGAATGAGGTCTGGTAACAAACGAGGTTCGCATTCATCATCTTTCTTTCAGGAGCACTCCGATGAGATGGGTCCGGAGCCAGGGGATGGCTTCTAACGCCGCGGTCAGTGTACAACTTCTCGCCGCCATAAATCTAGCCAGCGGCGCGGCGAGCGTGACCGGACGCAATTTGCCCTCCAGCCCCGCGAAGAGACGCCGGATCTCCGCCCGGCCCACTTTCCGCAGGTTCGGGTTCCGGGGGTTGTTGACGGCGGCATCGTACCAGAGGAGAGCGCCTCCGGGTCGGATCACTCTGACGATCTCCCCGGCGATCAAGGAGCGAATTAAGGGTCGAGGACCGAGGAGAAGAGGTTCGAGGAGATGACCAGTCTGAAGGTGTTATCCGGCCAGGGCAGGGCGGTCGCGTCCCCGACCCTCAGGTCGGCCATCGGCAATATTTCCCGGGCGGCCTCCACCCGCTCGGGGATCAAGTCAATGCCGTGCAGGCTGGTCTCTCGCACCCCCCAGCTGATCAGGTCCCCGAGCCACCCCTGCCGCCCGCAGCCGACCTCCAGGCAGCCGGAGGCTTCCCCCGGAAAAACCCCGGCCGCATGCAGCAGCTCGGCGGCGGCTTGTTTCCTCTTCGCCCGAATAAAAACTTCGGCCGGCTGCCAGGGCGCATAAAGTGACCTCTCACCCTCCCGTTTCCTGCGCTGGTATTCGGCTTGAATTCGTAGGCGCTCGGCCTTGATCCGGTCAGTCGGGTCGTACAATCGCACTCCGCCTACTCTGGTCAGAAGCGATGCTAGACTTCAGAATCGGCTGACCGCGCTAGTTTTTCTTTGCAGTGTCGTAGCCGCCTTCGATTGAAAGGCAGGGAGAACAAACCGGGGGGAGAAGCAATGCTAGACTTCAGAATCGGCTGACCGCGCTAGTTTTTCTTTGCAGTGTCGTAGCCGCCTTCGATTGAAAGGCAGGGAGAACAAACCGGGGGGAGAAGGGGGACACGGAGAGCAGGCAAGGTAATTCCTTCCCTGTGCCCCTATGCCCCCATGGTTAATCCGTCATCTTCAACTCATGCGAAAAGCGCGACGGTTATTTACCGCATCACCATTTACGCCTGCGCCCGGGCCAGGCAATCCGCCAAGACTTCCGCCAGGATGCGGACCCGGGGCTCAACGACGAGAGACCCATGAATGCCCGGCACTTCGTGAATCTCCAGCTCCCCCGCGACGTACTGGCCCCACCCAAGGGTCGGGTCCGGGTGGATGCCACGCGGCTGCGACTTGGCGCGGAAGAGGATGACCTTGCCCGGGTAGACTTTGTACTCGTAACTCCTCAGGGCCTGCCGGATCGTATCCTGCGCCTCCTCGATGACCTTCGGCAGAGCCTGGCCGTTGGTCGAGGACATCCGGCGGATGATCCGTTTGGCACTTTGACCGAGGCCCAGCTTGGTCATTCTCCGGGCCTTGCCCACCTTCTGCCAGAGGTAACGCAACCGGTCCTTGGACTCGAGCATGAGCACGCTCCCGAGGTGATGCTCGGCCCGCTGTAACTGGAAGTAGAGTTTGGCGCGCCGCGGCGTGGTCGACAGCAGCAGCCGCGGGTAGCCCGGGCCGTTAGTGTCGAACATGGCGACGAGCCCCACCTTCTGCCCCTGCGCGAGCAGCTGGTGCGCGATCTCGAAGGCGACCGTGCCCCCGAAGGAGGCGCCGCCGAAGTAGTAAGGCCCGTCCGGCTGCAGGTTCTGCATCTCCCTGATGTAATGGGCCGCCATGTCCTCGACCCGCGAATGGCCCGCGTGCGTCTCATCGTCCAGGCCCACCGGTTGAATCCCGTAGAAGGGCTGATCTGGGCCCAGGCGGCGTGCCAGGTCGCGGTAGAAGAGGACGTGCCCGCCGCCGGCATGCACGCAGAAGAACGGCGGCTTGGACCCGCCCGGCTGAATCGGCACGAGCGAAGACCAGGACGGCGCCCAGTCCCGCCGGCGGAGAATCTCGGCCAGTTTCCCGACCGTCGGCGCCTGGAAGAGAGTCGCCAGGGGGAGGCTCTTGCCGAAGGCCTTCTCGATCTGAGCGAAGAGGCCGATGGCCAGCAGCGAATGCCCCCCGAGTTCGAAGAAGTCGTCGTTGAGCCCGATCGGCCGCAGGCCGAGGACTTTCTCCCAAATCTTGGTGAGCTGCATCTCGAGGGCGTCGCGGGGCGCGACGTACCCACCGGCATTCTCCACCGCCCCCTTCCCGGGGGCCGGCAGCGCGCGCCGGTCCACCTTGCCGTTCGGCGTCAGGGGAAACGCCGCGAGCTGGACAAAGGCCGAGGGCAGCATGAAGTCCGGCAAATGTTGCTTGAGGAAGGCGCGCAGCTCGCCCCCCGAGGGCGCTTGCCCGGGGGCCGGGATGAAGTAGGCCACCAGCCGCTTGTCGCCGGCGCCTTCCTCGCGCGCGACCACGACCGCCTCCCTCACGCCCGGGCTTTTCCCGAGCATGGCCTCGACCTCTTCCAACTCGATGCGGAAGCCGCGAATCTTGACCTGGTTATCAGTCCGGCCGAGGAATTCGATATTCCCGTCCGGGAGGTGGCGGGCCAGGTCGCCAGTCTTGTAGAGGCGAGCCCCCGCCGCTTCGCTGAACGGGTGCGCGACGAACTTCTCTTGAGTCAGCTCCGGGCGGTTGAGGTAGCCGCGCGCCAGACCGTCGCCCCCGATGTAGAGCTCCCCGGCCACGCCCACCGGGACTGGCTGCCGGTGGCGGTCCAGAATATAGACCTCGGTGTTCGAGATCGGGCGGCCGATCGGGATCGGCCGGCCGCCGTCCCAGGGCCGGGTGATGTCGAAGCAGCAGGTGAAAGTCGTGTTCTCGGTAGGCCCGTACCCGTTGATCAGTCGGCAGCCGGCCAGCCCGTCCAGCGCCCGCCTCACCTGCGACACCGCCAGGACGTCGCCACCCGCCAGCAGTTGGCGCACGCCGCGCAGACTCCCCAGGTGAGTGTCCGCCATCTGGTGGAAGAGGCCGGCGGTGAGCCAGAGGGTGGTCACGCCGTAACGCCCGATGACCTGCCCCAGCTCGTCCAAAGATGCCATGGCGTGGGGGAAGATCACCAGCCGCGCCCCGTTGAGCAACGCCCCCCAGATCTCGAAGGTCGAGGCGTCGAAGGAGAGCGGGGCGAACTGAAGAAAGACCTCCTCCGGGGTCATGCTGGCGTAACCGGTCCCCTTGACCAGCCGCGCCACCCCCCGGTGCGGAATCGCCACCCCCTTGGGCTGGCCTGTGGAGCCCGAGGTGTACATGACATAACACAGCCCTTCGGCCGTCGCATCAGCTGTCGCATCCGGGGGCAACTTCTCCCGGCTCTCCCGGGCGATGGCCGGCCACCGCTTGTCGAGGCAGAGCACCTCCTTCCGATGATCGAGGAGGTTCGGCAGCAATTTGTCCTGGGTCAGTAGCAGCCGCACCCGGGCGTCCTCCAGCATGAACTGGATTCGTTCCTTCGGGTGGGAAGGGTCGAGCGGGAGGTAGGCGGCCCCCGCTTTGAGGATGCCCAAGAGCCCGACGATCATCTCTATCGATCGCTCGACGCAGATGCCCACGAGCTGCTCTGGCCCCGCCCCCCGGCCGCGCAGGTAGCGGGCCAGTTGGTTGGCCCGGGCGTCGAGCTCGGCGTAGGTCAGCGTCTCATCCCCGAAGATGACGGCCGCGGCCCCCGGCCGCAGCCGCGCCTGCTCCTCGAACAGCTCATGCACCGTCAGGTCGCGCGGGTACGGCACGCGGGTCTGGTTCCAGCCGACTAATACCTGCTGCCGCTCGGCCTCCGACAGCAGCGGCAGCCGCGAGAGGCTCTGCTCGGGGTTGGCGGCGGCCCCTTCGAGCAGAGTGCGGTAGTGCTCCAGCATCCGATCCGCGGTCGCCGGCTCGAACAGATCGCTATCGTACTCGAGCTGCGCCCACAGCCCCTGAGAGCCTTCGTAGAGGGCAAGGGTCAAGTCAAATTTCGAGGTCTCAGAGCTGAGCGAGAGCGGGTACGCTGTCAGACCGGCGAATGCCGGCGGCTGTTCCGGCGCGTTCTGGAGCACGAACATGACCTGGAAGAGTGGCGCGTGGCTCAGACTCCGCTCGGGCCGCAGCGCCTCCACCAGCCGCTCGAACGGCACCTCCTGGTGCCCGAAGGCCTCCAGCGCCGACTCCCGCACCCGCCCGAGCAGCTCCCGGAACGACGGCTCACCCGAGAGGTCCGCGCGCAGCGCCAAAGTGTTGACGAAGAAGCCGATGAGCCCCTCGGTCTCGGTCCGCGTCCGCCCCGCGATCGGGGTGCCGACCACCAGGTCCTCCTGCCCCGAGTAGCGCGAGAGCAGCGCCTGGAAGCCGGCCAGCAACGTCATAAAGAGCGTC
>Ga0209382_10005814_pt1 | contig 15980 bp, 14 predicted proteins | sample SoiMetdeltSBSDD5_FD_187599 | JGI IMG/M metagenome (GOLD analysis project Ga0209382, IMG submission 187599) | Bulk soil microbial communities from a Populus tree surrounding site in Tennessee, USA - Soil MetaG P. deltoides SBSDD5 (SPAdes) (version 2) | ecosystem: Environmental > Terrestrial >...
CACGATGACGACCTCGGGGATGTCCGGGTGGTGGCTGCGGATGGCGCCCCCGGCAGGACTCGAACCTGCAACCTACGGATTAGAAGTAAGACAGGGCCCGTCTGCCTGATGTCGCCGTGGTGCATCGCCGCAGGTCGCGTCGGCTCCACCGTCCGGCTGGTTCCATCCCGATCGGTCCAGTGGCAAGTACCGGATTGCCAGATGGATTGCCAGGAGCGGATCAAGACAATGGTTCTCGAACCAGCACCCACACCCGCGCCGTCTTGTCCTCGCTGGTGGTGGCCAGCAGTCGCCCATCAGGACTGAACGCCACGCAATCCACAGCCTTGTTCTGGCGTAGCACTTGAATCGCGCTCGGCTCCGCAAGGATGTCGGTGGGATCGATGTCGGCGGCGGCCGCTGGCGGACGTAGGATTGGCTCCATGGCCGTCAGCAGCCGATCGGCGTCGGCGCGGAAGCCCTCATGCCGCACGTTCAGGGCGTAGAGGCGGGCCAGCTTGACCAGGTCCTCGGGCAGCTGCTGGCGGCCAGGCATCTGTGCCCCCTCGACTAGGATCGGAATTATCCGGATGCCGCGTGCCAAGGCGGTCGCGATCTCTAGCCGGACCATGTCGTCGGGGTCTTCCAGCCGCCGCCGGCCGTCCTCGTCGCTGGCGTCAAGCCAACCTGGGCCGATGACCGCCAGCAGCACCTCGCAGGTGCTGACCGCCTGGGCGATGACCTCAGCGAAGTCGAGGCCGGGGGCGATGGTGTCGACGTCCATGAAGACCTGGTCGTCACCGAGGCGGGCCGCCAGCCGCTCGTACAGCCGGCCGGCCAGGCCGCTGGTGTCCCTGTCGCCGGTAGCTGATGAAGACCCGCCCGGAGGCGGGAAGTGACATCGCGGACCGACCCCTCCCATCACCGAAGCCATGATCCTATCGGCCGCCTAACGCTCGCATCGACCCGGCCGTACGTAGGCTCGCGCAGCTGATACCGAGGGGCTCCTGCAGTATCACGCTGAGTGGCAACCGCGTTAGGCTGAGATTGCCGCCGGAGGCGGTGCGGACCGCAGGTCCGCCCAAGGCACGGACGCGCCGATGAATGGATCGCGCGAAGCGCACCACCCGGCGCGGCCGCTCCACTCCCCGAGGGGGCCGTCAACTCCTCATCGCCCGCCAGGTGGCCGGCATGTCGTGGCCGGACCGGTGTCCGTAACGCTCCCGGGACGGAGGCGGGTCACACTGGCAGGTGACCGAGCACTTGGGACGGTGACCGTACCGGAGGGGGCCGGCATGCGCCGACGACCATGGGGATGACCCCAGGCGTGAGAGCGGCGTGGCCGCGGTGGTGGCCGGCCGGGCTGGCGGGGGCGCTGTGGGCGCTGACCCTGCTCACCATCCCCGCGGTCGCCTGGCTCGATCAGCTGCTGCGCCGGGCCGGCATGGCCGAGCTGGCCTGGTTGCACCTGAGCAGCATCCCCCAGACGGTGGCGGCGGTGAGCGCGGCCACGGTCGGGGCGGTCCTGACCGCCCGCCGGCCCCACCATCCGGTGGGCTGGCTGCTGCTCGGCCTGGGGCTGTCGCTGACCCTGTGGGGTCTGACCTTCGCGTACACCCGCTATGGGCTGGTGGCACGGCCGGGGGCGCTGCCGGCCGCCGGCTACCTGGCCGGGTTCCACACCGCCAGCGCCCTCAGCTGGCTGTCGTGCGCCGGCTTCGTCCTGCTGCTCACCCCGACCGGGAAGCTGCCCTCGCCGCGCTGGCGCTGGTGGGCCAGGGTCGCGGCGGCCGCGGCCGGGGTGTGGCTGCTGGCATCGGTCGTTCACCCGGCACCGCTGTATCCGGAGTACCCGACCATCGGGAACCCGCTGGCCGTCGCGTTCCTGCCTCGTGGGCTGCTGGACGTCGTCCAACCGGCCGCCGCGGTCATCATCCTGGTCTCGCTGGTCGTCGGGGCCGTGTCGCTGGTGGGGCGCTTTCGCCGCGCCCGCGGGACCGAGCGCCTGCAGCTGCGCTGGCTTGCCTGGGGGGCGGCCCTGGCCGCGGTGGCGTTGCTGGTCGCCCTGACCGGCCTGTTCCTGCTGGACAGCGCCGCCCTGGTCGATGTGGCCCTGGGTGTCTGCACGGGGCTGCTGCCGCTGGCCACCGGGGCGGCGATCTTGCGCTATCGGCTGTATGACCTGGACCGGATCATGAGCCGCACGCTGGCCTACGGGCTGCTCACGGTGCTGTTGGGCCTCGGGTACGCGGTGGTGGTGCTGGGGCTGGGTCGGCTCCTGCCCCAGGACTCCAGCCTGGTCGTGGCCGGGGCGACCCTGGCCGTGGCCGGTGCCTTCCAGCCTGCCCGCGGCCGCGTCCAGCGGGTGGTGGATCGGCGCTTCAACCGGCGCCGCTACAACGCCGCCCAGACGATCGCGACGTTCAGCGCCCGGCTTCGGGAGGAACTTGACCTGAACACCCTGACCGGCGAGCTGCTGGCCGTGGTCGAGCAGACGACGCAGCCGACCCAGGTGTCGCTGTGGCTACGGCCACCGCGGACACCGGCAGGAACCGCTGGCGACGGCGTGGCCCGGCATCGGACGTGAAGGCGGCGACGAGCGCCAACTGATGGCGCGCCCATGGCCCGGTGTAGCTGCGGCCTTGATCGTGCGGCGCCAGCTGCGTGGCTACCAGGACAGCTCTGATGCCGCCGCAGGCGGCGCGGACCGCAGGTCCGCCAAGGACGCGGACGCGCCGATGGATCAATCGCGCGAAGCGCACCACTCGGCGCGGCCGCTCACTCCCCCGAGGACGCTATGCCTCAGGCACCGCGGAGCCAAGGGATTGCCACAGAGCAAGCACGGTCAAAGGCTCAACGCGCTGACCTGCGGTTTTGGCGCCCCTGGGCAGGACTCGAACCTGCACCTTACGGATTAGAAGTAAGACACGACCCGTCTGCCTCGTGATACCTCGGAGCATCGGCGCAGGTCGAGTCGGGTTCCCCGTCCATCTGGCTCGGTTCCGGGCGGTTCTGTTCCAACGACCGGATTGCCAGCGGGATTGCCAGTCTCACCATGGGCTCGCCCTCGCTCAGCCGTTTGGCAGGGAGGGTCGCCGTGGCGCGGACATGCACTCGTCCGGAACCTGGGGGCTCTTGGTCAGGGTGATGAGGTTACGATCATGGGAGCATGCCACTCCTCGAGCGGGAATCGGCGCTCGAGACCCTCGGCGGCTGGTTCGCGGAGGCTCGGGCCGGTCGCGGGCGACTGGTCCTGGTGGGCGGTGAGGCAGGCGTCGGCAAGACCTCGCTGGTCGACGAGTTCGCCCTCCGGCACCGGCAGGCTGCCCGGGTCCTGTGGGGCGCCTGTGACCCGCTGACCACCCCGCGGCCGCTGGGCCCACTGGCCGATGTCGCCCCCGCGCTCGGTGGTCAACTGGACCAGCTACTCCGGGACGAGGCACCTCGGGAGGTGCTGTTCCCCGCCCTGCTCGAACGGCTGCGCAATACCCGGGTGGCGACCGTGCTGGTGATCGAGGACGTCCACTGGGCCGACGAGGCCACCCTGGACCTGCTCCGGTTCCTGGCCCGCCGGCTCGGTGTTGCGACCACCCTTCTGGTCGTCACCTACCGCGACGACGAGCTCGGCCCCCAGCATCCGGTGCAGCTGCTGGCCGGCGACCTGGCCAGCTCGGCCCTGGTCCGCCGGCTGCGGCTGGCGCCCCTGTCCCGCCAGGCGGTGGCGGCGCTGGCCGGCCCGCACGGGGTGGACCCGGGCGCGCTGTACGAGACGACCCGGGGGAACCCCTTCTTCGTCACCGAGATCCTCGCCGCCGGCCACGAGGCGATCCCGGCCACCGTGGTGGACGCCGTGCTGGGCCGAGCGGCTAGGCTGTCCCCACCGGCCAGGCAGGTCCTGGACGCCGCCGCGGTGGTGGCCCCGCCGGTCGAGATCTGGCTGCTGGCCGAGATGGCCGGTGCCGCGCCCGCCCATCTGGACGAGTGCGTGGCCGCCGGGATGCTCCAGGGGCTGACCGGCGGCGTCGCCTTCCGCCACGAGCTGGCCCGCCTGGCCGTGGAGCGGGCGCTTGCACCGGGTCGCCGGGCCGATCTGCACGGCCGTGCTCTGGCCGCGCTCCTGGCCCGGTCCGGTCTGGGCATGGACCCGGCCCGGCTGGCTCACCATGCCGACGGAGCCGGCGACGCCACCGCCGTGCTGGAACATGCCCCGGTGGCAGCCCGCCGGGCGGCCGCGCTCGGCGCCCACCGGGAGGCGGCCGCCGAGTACGCGCGGGCGCTGCGGTTCGCCGACGGGTTGGCCCCGGCGGCGCTGGCCGAGCTGCTGGAGCGCCACTCGTATGAGTGTTACCTGACCGACCAGCTGGCCGATGCGGTCGCGTCCCGGGAGCGGGCGCTGGGCTGCTGGCGGGCCCTGGGGGACCGGCGCAGGGAAGGCGACACGCTGCGCTGGCTGTCCCGCCTGGCCTGGTTCGAGGGCCGCGGCGCCGACGCCGAGCGAGCCGGGCGGGAGGCCGTAGAGCTGCTGGAAGGCCTTGCCCCCGGCCCGGAGCTGGCCATGGCCTACAGCAACCTGTCCCAGCTCGCCATGCTGGGTGCGAACACCGACGAGGCGGTCGCCCGGGGCGGCCGCGCGATCGGTCTGGCCGAGTCGCTCGGCCAGACCGAGATCCTGGTCCATGCCCTTAACAACGTCGGCACCGCCGAGATGCAGGCGAGCCGGCCTGCCGGGCAGCCCACGTTGGAGCGGAGCCTGGCGTTAGCCCTCGCCCACGGCCTAGAGGAGCACGTCGCTCGGGCCTACACCAACCTCGCCTGGGAATCCCTCAACCTACGCGACTACGCGCTTGCCTCCCGCTACCTGGACGAGGGGGTCCGCTACTGCACCGAGCGTGACCTGGACACCTGGCGGCTGTACCTACTGGCATCGCAGGCCCGGGCCGACTTCGAGCAGGGACGCTGGACCGAGGCCACCCGCACCGTCGAGATCGTGCTGAGCGACCCCCGGACGGCCCCGGTGGGCCGGATCGACGCGCTGGCTGTCCTCGGCCGGGTCCGCGCCCTCAGGGGCGACCCTGGGGTGTGGCCGCCCCTGGACGAGGCGCTGGCGCTGGCAACCGCGACCGGAGAGCTGCAACGGCTCGGTCCGGTGGCGGTCGCCCGGGCCGAGGCGGCCTGGCTCCAAGGCGATCCGGCCGCGGCCCGGGCGGGGGTGGAGGACGCGCTCGACCTGGCCGAGCAGACTAAGAGTTACGCCTGGCTGGCCGGCGAGCTTGCCTTCTGGCTGTGGCGGCTGGGCGGACCTGACCGATTCCCAACCGGCGGGCTCCCGGACGGCGTGGCCGAGCCGTTCACGCTGCAGATGGCCGGCGACTGGGCCGCCGCGGCCGACCGCTGGCGGGCGCTCGGCTGCCCGTACGAGGCCGCCGCCGCCCTCGCCGACAGCGACCAGGAGCCGCAGCTCCGTACGGCCTTGACCGAGTTCGAGCGCCTCGGCGCCCGACCCCTGGCCGCCGCGGTCGCCCGCCGGCTGCGGGAGCTGGGGGTCCGCGGTCTGGCCCGAGGGCACCGCCCCACCACCCGCGCCAACCCGGCCAACCTCACGGCCAGGGAGCTGGAGGTGCTGGGCCTGCTGGTCCAGGGGCGCTCCAACCGCCAGATCGCCGAGCAGCTGTTCATCAGCACCAAGACGGCCAGCGTGCACGTGACCAACCTGCTGGCCAAGCTGGGCGCCCACAGCCGCCTGGAGGCCGCCGCCATGGCCCGCCGCCTGGGGCTGGAGCAGCCCGCCGAGCTCGAAAGTTAAGGTGCCCGGACTCCCAACCTAAGGTCTTCACCTCAAGATCGCCCGGCTCCCTTACCCCTAGCGTCCAGCGCAGAGGCGGCGACCGACGCCGCTGGGCCGCTAGGAGGTCACCATGCCGCGGTATCTGGTCGAACGCAGCTTCCCCGAGGGGCTGGCCATCCCCATGGACGACGGCGGGGCCAAGACCTGCCAGCTGGTGGTCGACGGCAACGCCACCGAGGGGGTCACCTGGGTCCACTCCTATGTGACCCCCGACAGGCAGACGACCTTCTGCGTCTACGACGGCCCCAGCCCCGAGGCCATCCGCCGGGCCGCCGAGGTCAACCAGCTCCCCGTCGACCGCATCACCGAGGTCCGGGTCCTTGACCCCTACTTCTACCGCTAGGCCAGCCGCACCCAATCCTCGGCGATGAAGGACTGAATCCCAGGAGGCATTCCATGTCCAAGCTCACCCGCGCCTTGGCACTGGCCGCCATGCTCGCGGCCATGAACCTGGCCGGCATGACCGCCGCCGCCCACGCCACCCAGGCCAGCGACCGCCCCACCAGCCAGGATGCCAAGCACCCGGCCACCCAGGACCGGGTCACCGCGCCCCAGCAGGCGGCCGCCGACACCGCCCACCGGCGAGAGTTGGCCCAGGAGCGCTCCTACAGCACCTGGGGCTACACGAATCCCGCGGTCCAGCAGGCGCTGGCACAGGAGCGCTCCTACAGCACCTCGGGCTACGGCGACAACTCCGCCCCGGCGCCTGCCGCGCCCGGCGGCCAAGCCGACCGGCTCGTCCCGACCCTGGGGGTCCTCGCCACCGTCATGGCGCTGGTCGCCGTGGTCGCCGTCCTGGTCGCCCGACGCGCCACCCGCACCCGACGCGCCAGCCAGACGGCCTGACCCCACCGGTCGACCACATGGCCTCCACTCTCATCGCCACCGCCCAAGGAGCAAGCCATGCGACGTACCATCCTCATCACCCTAGCTGTTGCCGGCGTCTTGGCCGCCAGCGGCTGCGCGGCCCGCAGCGCCGCCAGCGAACCCACCCGCCCCGCTGCAGCCGCCCGCCAGCACCTCGGCCAGACCGGCCCGAGCCCAAGCGACCGCCTCGGCCTAGCGGCCCAGCTCGCGGCCGCGCGGCTGGCCACCGCCCGCTACGCCACCAACCTGGCCGCGGCCAAGGCCGACGGCTACCAGATCATCACCCGCATGATCCCCGACATGGGCTGGCACTTCCTCAACCCTGGTATCCAGGGCTTCGACATCCGTAAGCCCCCGATCCTGGTCTACGAACGCCACGGCCACCGCTGGCAGCTCGGCGCCCTGGAATGGGTCTTCACCCAGACCCCGGCCACCCCGCCCCTGCCCGGCGCCACCTACGGGTCCTTCGCCGCCGCCTGCCACTACACCGACGGCACCTTCGTCCCCGCCCGCGTCCAGGAGCTGTGCCCCAAGCGCAGCCCCCAGACCGGCGCCCGGTTCAACTTCTGGCACCCCGACCTGGTCACCCTGCACGTGTGGCTGTGGTACCCCAACCCGGCCGGCCTCTACAGCGGCACCAACCCCTACATCCGACCCTTCAACCACACCTAGCCCATGTCGATCACATGGCCGGGACCCGAGCCTGTTCTGGCTCGGGTCCCGGCCATCACCATGCGACCGGCGGGAAGCCGGCAGGCTCCAAGTGGCGCTGACGGAAGTGTCACAGGCAGCTTGGCCGGAGACGCGGGATTGCCAGCTGAGCAAGCAGCTCAGCCCATTCTACATTCTGGAAGCCTCTGACCTGCGGCTTTGCGCCCCCCGGCAGGACTCGAACCTGCACCTTACGGATTAGAAGTAAGACACCACCCGTCCGCCTGGTAGTGCCTTGGAGGATCGCCGCAGGTCGCGTCGGGTCCACCGTCCGACTCGTCATGTCCCGATCGCTCCCGTGACAACGACCGGGTTGCCAAAGGGATTGCCAGCGACAGCGGCTGGCCCCCGGCCACTACTCCAGGTTGTTGCGGCCTGACCGCTCCACTCCCCCCAAGGGGGCTAGCCGCTCGTGAGCATCGGGGCGCCGAGGCGGTCACAGTCGGAGCAGAAGCGAACGGCCGCCCCGCCGTCGGAGGCTGAGGGGGCGATGCGCTCCAGCGCACGGCGGTGACAGCATGAACACGGGGCCGCGAGTTCGGGTCGGGGAACCCAGCCGGCCTCGCTGACCTGGTTGCGCCAGGACTGGGCGCCCATGTCGGCGGTCTCGCGCAGGATCGCGGCGAGCTGGCGGGTGAAGCGGTTGGTTGCCATGGTGGTTCAGCCTCCAATGACTGTGTCGGTTTTGCTCCGTCGACGCATGGTGGTGTCCTCCATGATCTGGCGGTACAGGGCTGCGAGGTCGGCGACTGTGGCCACCAGGGCGGCGATCGAACCGGTTCGGTCCGCCGCGTCGAGCTAGTTGGTGGAGCCACGTCGGCCTCTGGAACGCCGTGCCGAAGGTCGTCTTGGTTCGGGTCTGTAGGTCAAAGTCGCTGCGCTGCCGGACTGAGACCTTCCCTCGACAGTCGCGGTAGAGGCGGCCCGAGGGGAGTGGGAGCTCGTGCTCATTCGGTCTATTTCGGGAGCTGTAGCCGGGTCACCGTGTCGCCGAGGAACTCGACGGTCCATAGCCCGTGGTCATCGACGGCCAGGCCGTACAGGCCCGAGGCAACCGGCACGGTGGCCGTCACGGTGTTGGTCTGGGGGTCGACCCGCTGGACGCTGCTTGGGTCGCTGTGTTTGACCCAGACCGCCCCGGCGCCCACCGCGATCGTGCTGGGCTTCCCGGCCACCCGGATCGAGGAAGTGGCGGTGTTGGTCTGGAGGTCGATCCGCACCACCAGGCCGGAGCGCCCGCTCGGGATCCACACCGAACCATAGCCGAGGGCGACGTCTTGTGGCTGGGCGACCTTGAGCGTCGCCACCACCCGGTTGGTCGTTGGGTCGATCCGCCGGACCAGGTTGTCCGGGGGATAGGCGACCCACACCGCCCGGTCGTTGGCCGCCACCTGGACCGGCTCGCCGACGGTGTGGATCCTTGCCGTTACCTGGTTGGTCTGGGGGTCGATCCGGGTGATCGTGCCGTCGACCACGTTGGTCACCCACACCGCATCGTCGGTGACCGCCAGGCCCGAGGGCTGGGCCCCGAGCCACACAGTGGCCACCACCCGGTTGGTCTGTGGGTCGATCCGCACGACGAGGTCGCCGGCGGCCCAGATTGCGTCCCGGCCGACGGCCATGTCGGCTACCCCATCGGGGACGGGGATGGTCGCCACCACGCGGTTGGTCTGTGGGTCGATGCGGGAGACCGAGTTATCGAAGTTGTTGGCCACCCACACCGCCCCCTGGCCGATCACCACCGTGGTCGGCTGCCGGCCGACCTGGATGGTGGCCCGCGACGGCAGCGGGCCTACGACCGGGAGGTCGCGGCGGCCCACCAGCAGCCCGGCCACCGCCACTAGCCCCAGCAGCACAACAAGGGCCAGCGCGACCTGGGTGCGGGACCGCCGACGCTCCAGGGCGCCTAGGTCGCGCAGGCGGCCGACAGGGTCGACCGCGTCGGCGCTGTCGTGCAGCGCGGCGGCGGCCCGGCGGGCATGGGCGTCGAGGTTCATGGCTCGGTCTCCGCGATCAGGGCCAGACGTCGGGCCAGCGTCTCGCGGCCGGTGTGTAGCTGTGCCTTGACGGTGCCCTCGGCGCGCCCGAGCACCCGGGCGACCTCCAGGACCGAGAGGTCCTCCAGGTAGTGGAGGGCGACCACCTCGGCTTGTCGCCTGGGTAGGGACCGGACCGCCCGCCAGAAGTCGCCCTGGCTGGCCGGGAGCTCGACCAGCGGCGGCTCCCCTCGGGCCCAGAACCGGGCCAGGGCTCTGGCCTCGATCAGCCGGCGCCGGACGGCCGAGGTGGCCAGGTTGGCCGCTACCCGCCGCACCCAGGCCCCCGGGTGTTGGTAACGGCCGACTCGCTGCCAGTCCCGGTGAGCGCGCAGGAACGCCTCTTGGGCGATGTCCTCGGCCCCGGCCCGGTTCCCCGACAGCGCGTAGGCCAACTCCACCACGCCCCGGTACTCGCGGAGGTAGAAGTGCTCGAAGCCGCCGGGCGGCTCCAGCGCCTGGTCCTCTGTGCCGCGTACCGGCGGCACCTCGGGAGCGGCCACCTCATCCCCCACATGTCCGGTGGTTCGACCATCCTGCATCCAGAACGAACGGGCAAGCGTCCCAGGTTTAGGTCAGGTCGCAACACACGCTGCCGCGGAGGGGTCGGCCAAGTCCGAAGCTTGACGTACCTGGCATCCGGGCGGCCTCGGCGTGCTAAGCAGCTGGCCTGGACGCCGATGACGATGAGTCCCATAGCCAGGCGCCAGCGTGCTTCAGCGCGATCACATTGAGTGGCAGCCAGGTCATGCTTGGATTGCCGCCGAAGGCGGCGCGGACCGCAGGTCCGCCAAGAACGCGAGCGCTGGAATGAATCAATCGCGCGAAGTGCACCTTGCCGAGCGCCCGCTCCACTCCCCCGGGGGGGCATGCGCTCGCGGGCGCTTTCGACCCGGCACCAAGAGTTGGCGCCTCTCCAACAACCCGTCGGAGCCCAGGGATTGCCACAGAGCAGGCGGGTCCATGTATCCAACGCGCTGACCTGCGTCTTTGCGCCCCCGGCAGGACTCGAACCTGCACCTTACGGATTAGAAGTGAGACACGCCCCGTCCGGCTGATGCTGCCCTGGAGCGTCGCCGCAGGTCAGATCGGGTCCACCGTCCGGCCAGTTCGATCCTGACCAAGGCGGTTACAGCGACCGGATTGCCAGAGGGATTGCCAGGAAGGGTGCTCGCCCACGCCACTACTCCAGGTAGTCGCGGACTACACGCGGCTGAACGCTGTGCAAAGTGCGGGTTGCGCAGGTCGCGGGTGAGCGTCACGGCCGCAATATCCTGGAGTAGCGGACCGGGGCGTTACGATCCGGCCAGGTGGCCTCATCCTTGAGAGGGCCAGCAGGTGATGATTGACCTGCGGCACGCTGGCCGTCCGGGCGCGATCCACCGAGTAGGCCAGGAACGGCTCCCAGCGCTCCCCCAGCCGCCGCAGGAGTCGGTCGAGGTCGACCGTGGCATCAGCGGCTGGCCGTCTCCCGCCTGTTAGCCGACCCGAACGGGCATCGGCGACGGCTCGGCCGCCGTGGGCGCCGGTCGCGGGTCGAGCAGGTCCACCGTGGGCGTGAACCAGTGGCCCCGCTCGCAACTGGTCTTCACGTGCTCGACCGGGCCGGAGGTAGACCCCCAGGTCCAGCGGTCCACGATCCTGGCCGGCGCGCGGCAGGTTGGGTCGGGACAGGCGATCATGTCGGGCATGGCTGCCTCCCTGTCATGGGTGCTCCGCTCGCCCGCAGTACTGGTGGCCGCTGGCGGCGTCGTCCGAGGGGGTGTGGCTGGTCAGGGCCGGACGAACAGGCCCTGGAACCGCGGACCCAGCCAGGGTCGGCGACCCCAGGCGCGCAGCTGGCCCCGGAGGATTCCGGGCCACTGCGAGCGCCTCCAGTACATCACCAGCAGGAAGGTGACCGGGTCCACGGTGAGCCGGCAGTCAGCCGCCCCGGGCTGTGGCGGCCCCACCATGGCGGTGCCGCGGTCGAAGCGGACCTGGAAGCGTGGGCCGCCGCGCAGGCGGACCTCGTAGGTGGCGGTGTGTCCGGCCGCGCTGGTCGGATCGACATAGCGGGGCAACACGGCGGTGACTCCCGCGACGATCAGGCGGGCGTGGGCCGGGTCGATCGGCCAGGGACGCCCGATGGAGCGGGCGACGTCGTAGCCATGGACCACGAACTCACCCAGCAGGATGGCGCTCTGGGCGGCCAGCTCGATGGTGACCCCGCCGAAGAAGGGGACCGGGTGGGTGGCGGGCAGCTCGGCGGTCTCGGTCAGGTACCGGTGGGTGTTGGCCTCCAGCCGCCGCGCCAGCACGCTGGGCGCTCGCTCGGGCTCGGCGGCCATGTGCTGGGCGAAGATCGTGCCAGTGTCGATGGTCGGCTCCGGAAGCGCCCGGCCACGGGCAAAGTCGGCGTAGCGCGCCGGCCCGTCGGCGATGTGCAGGCTGGTCTCACCCAGCGTCCAGGCAAGGCGGCGGGTGGGTGCCTGTGGGTCGGGCACCGCCGCCAGCAACCCGACCAGCCGCGGACCCACCACCTCCAGGGCGGCCCGGGTGGCCGGCAGGTCCAGGGGGAGGGCGGCGGCGCTGACCAGGGGTTGGGATGGGTCCAGGGTGTTCATGGCGGGCCTCCCAGCGACCCGATCTACTGCACTTTGCAGTAGCGGTGCTCGCATAATACTGCACAATGCAGTAAAGTCAAGGGGTGGCTCGCTCACGACTGTCCACCGCCGGCTTCGCCATCCTCGGGCTGCTGGCCTTGCGCCCGTTCAGCGCCTACGAGCTCGCCCAGCAGATCCACCGGGGCCCGCGCTACATGCAGCCCGCATCCGAACGAAACCTGTACGCCGAGCCCAAGCGCCTGGCCGCCGCCGGACTGGTCCGGATGCGCCGCGAGCAGGTGGGCCGGCGCAGCCGCACCATCTATGAGATCACCCCGGCAGGCCGCGACGCCCTGCGCCGCCAACTGGCCACCCCCCCGGCACCGCCGCAATTGGAGTTCGAGGCCCTCCAGCGGCTGATCTTCGCCGACCAGGGCAGCAACCACGACCTGCTCGCCGCCCTGGACACCACCAGCGAGCAGGTCCAGCAGCTGCTGGATGACGGCTTGGAGCAGGTCCGCGGCTACCAGGCCGACGGCGGTCCCTTCCCCGAGCGACTCCACCTCATCATGCTGTTCTCCCGCTTCTACACCGACTTCCTGCTGCTGCTTCGCGACTGGGTCGCCCTGGCCCGTCGCGAGGCGGCCAGCTGGCCAACCACCCGCGACCTCGGCCTTACCGACGGCACCCGGCAGATCCTGGAGGACCTGCTCCGGCTCGCCGATCAGCCGACCCAGGAGCCGGAGCAGGCCGCCACCGGGCGAGACGTCACCCAGGGCCCGCCCAACGGGCGTGCAGGCGCGGACGGCAAGGCTGGACCGGGTAGCCTGCCAGCATGAGCCGAGGCTGACGATGCACGGCTGCGCGACTCGCAGGGCGAATCAATCGGCGCCGAGCGCACCATCCGGCGCGGCCGCTCCCACTCCCCGGAGGGCCGTGCGCTCGCAAGCGCTCCCGGGCCGGCACCAGGCAGAGGGATTGCCATCAGAGCAAGCAGCTCACCCTCCTGAAGCTACCTCAAGCCGTTGACCTGCGCGTTTGCGCCCCTGGGAGGACTCGAACCTGCACCTTACGGATTAGAAGTGAGGCAGCACCCGTCTGCTTGCTGATGGACTGGAGTAACGCCGCAGGTCCGGTCGGGTCCACCGTCCGGCCAGTCACATCGCGACCGGCCCCGTAACAACAGCCGGATTGCCAGAGGGGTTGCCAGTCGCTTCAGGGGCCGACCTTAGGAGCGCTGGCAACCAGCTCGCCGATGATCTCGCCGAACTTGTCGACCGCGATCGACAGGTGGCCTTCCTCGGGGAGCAGCTTTGCCCTCGCACTCGGCAGGTGGGCCGCCAGCCACTGGCCATGGGCGAACGGGACCATCCGGTCCTGCCCACCCTGCCAGACGACCACTGGCACGTTGATGCTGGCCAGATCGAACCCCCATGATCGGGTGAAGGCCAAGTCGTCGTCGAACCAGCCCCAGATGCCGTTGGCCAGCGCCTGGCGGAACGATGCCGCCACATAGGCGGCGAAGTCACCGGTCAGCGCCGCTACATCGACCGCCGAGACAAGATCCCCGAACGCCACGGCCACCTGCTCCCCGGTGATCTCGGCGAACGACGCAGCTTCACGCTCAAGGTAGGCCTGGAGCTCCGCCGGGCCGGCCAGCGCCGCCCCGAACTCCTCATGGTTCTCGCGGCCCATCCCCGCGAGGAAGTCCAGATCCTGAGCGCCGAACGGTCCGACACCGGCCACGGTGGCGCAGGCCAGCACTCGTTCGGCCAACAGCGCGGCGCAAGCCAGCGCATGGGGGCCACCGCCGGAGGCGCCGACCGTATAACAACGGTCCGCGCTGAGGTGCGCAAGAATCGCGGCCGTGTCGGCCGCGCAGTCGGCCACGGCCCGGCCCGGCTGGCGTGAGGAGCCGCCATAGCCGGGCCGCGAGTAGGAGACATAGCGAAGCCCCTGCGCCGCTGCCGCGGCGGCGAAGGGCGGATACTGGGACCGCTCTCCCGGCGTCCCATGGTGCACAACCAGCGGCGTCGCATTATCCGGGCCGGAGATATCAACATCCAGGGAACGCCCGTCAGACAGCCCTAACGCGAACGAGACGAGGTCCATGACCTGGCAGTCTGATCGGCGCTCCACGGACAGTCCAGCCCGCCCAAGAAGGGGTGGCGGGCGAGCGTCACGCCCGCAATATCCTGGACTGAACATCAGCCCGGGCCCAGACGCGGTGGCAGCTTGCCCACCCCGCCTGATCGCCCTGGTCGCGTCGGCGTCGCGGTAGCGTGACGCTGCCGAGCGTCGGCCCTGGAGGGAATGCTTGTGCCCGGTCCACGGCTGTTCAAGCGCTTTCGGCTGCCGGCCGCATTGATGGCCCTGACCGTCCTGTACGGGACGCTGGGCTACCTACTCCTGGAGGGCTGGAGCCTGACCGACGCGCTCTACATGACCGTGACCACGCTGGCCACGGTCGGCTACGGCGAGGTCCGGCCACTCGACGCCTCCGGGAAGCTGTTCACGATCTCCCTCATCGTCCTCGGGGTCGTCGCCCTGGCCGCCAGCATCGACGCGGTGGCCGGGGCGCTGGTCTCCGGCGAGCTGCAAGCAGCGATCAGGAGGAGACGCATGCGCAAGCGCCTCGACAGCCTCCAGGACCACTATGTCGTCTGTGCCTACGGCCGCGTCGGGCGGGCCGCGGTGGCCGAGCTGCGCACCGAGGGCGTCCCCGTGCTCGTGGTCGAGCCTAAGCCGGAGCTCGCCGAGCTACTGGAGGAGCACGGCGTCCCCCACCTGCCTGCCGACCCAACCGAGGAAACCGCCCTGCAGCAGGCGGGCATCCAGCGCGCCCGCGGGCTGCTGTGCGCGATGGACTCCGATGCGGCCAACGTCTTCATCACGCTGACCGCGCGGGCGCTCAACCCCGCCCTCACGATCGTGGCCAGGGCTGCCAACCCGGCCTCGGTGGACAAGCTGCTGCGGGCAGGCGCCGACCACGTCGTCTCCCCCTATGACGTCAGCGGCCGGCACATGGGCGTGCTCGCCCTCCACCCGGCCATAGTCGACTTCCTCGACATGGCCAAGCTGGCACCCGGCCTGCGGCTGGAAGAGATCGAGGTCCGCAGCGGGTCCCCCCTTGCGGGCAAGGGCGTGGGAGAGACCCGCGCCCGCCACCCGGACGCCCAGATCCTCGCCCTTAAGCGATCGGGCGCTCAGCACCTCGCCGTGCCCGACCACGACACCATCCTCGCCGCCGGCGACCTCGTCCTCGTCCTTGGCCCGGAGCAAACCCTCAAGACGATGGCCGGCTGATCTCACCTGTGGCACTGCCCTGGCGCCGAAGCCGTTCGACGCAAGATGCAAGGGGTAGGCGGGACACATGTGGCCTTGCTCATGCCGCACCGCCATGCGTGGCAACTAGATGATTGATTCCAAGGGTTAGGAGTGGTCGTAGGCGATCAGGGAGCGCAGGACCGGCTGGCCGGTCTTGTGGTTGTGCCAGATCGCGGCGGTCAGGGCCAGCAGCCGCTGCAGCACCCGGACGGTGACGCCCTGGATGGTCCGCCCGCCGTGGCGTTCCAGGTCGAGTTGGCCCTTGAGGGTGTCGTTGACCGACTCGATGAGCTGCCGCAACGGCTTGAACAGCCCTTGGCCGGGCCGTGGCGCCTCGCCCTTGTAGGCCGGCCGCAGCACCCGCACGCCCTGGGCGGCCAGGAGCGCCTCGGTCTGTGTGTCGCGGTCGCCCTTGTCGACCAGCAGGATCAGCCCCGGCCGTTCGGCCAGCAGCCCGGGTTCGACGTCGAACAGCTCGACCAGGACCTCGCGCTCGTCGGTTTGGGGTTGGCCAGCGCGAAGGCGACCGGCAGGCCGTGCAGGGTGCAGACCAGGTGCAGCCGCAGCCCCAGAAGGAGCGGGTGGGGGAGCGGCAGTAGCCGTAGGCGGCCCAGCCGGCCAGGGCCGAGC
>Ga0209382_10005815_pt1 | contig 15977 bp, 7 predicted proteins | sample SoiMetdeltSBSDD5_FD_187599 | JGI IMG/M metagenome (GOLD analysis project Ga0209382, IMG submission 187599) | Bulk soil microbial communities from a Populus tree surrounding site in Tennessee, USA - Soil MetaG P. deltoides SBSDD5 (SPAdes) (version 2) | ecosystem: Environmental > Terrestrial >...
GAGCTCGACGTCGCCGCATACCAGCTCCGCCGACAGGGCCGCGTCGTCCGTCTCGAGCGGCAGCCGATGGACGTGCTGATCCTCCTGGTCGAGCGCCGGCGTCAGCTCGTGTCACGCGCCGACATCGTCGAGCGCTTGTGGGGGAAGGACGTGTTCGTCGATGTCGACACGGGAGTCCACACGGCAATCCGGAAGATTCGCCAGGCTCTCGGCGATTCGATCAGCGCGCCGGCCTTCGTCGAGACGGTTCCCAGCAAGGGGTATCGCTTCGTTGCGGATGTCGAGGTCGTCTCCCGTACGTCAGACTCTGGGTCGGCCGCCGCGCTCGTGGAACCTTCGCCGGCGCCGGGACACCTGCAGACGAACGACGTCACGATCGGAGAACTCCATGGCCGCGAATCGATCGAGGAAGTAGCCGCGACGTCGGCGCCTGCGGCCGGCTCCGACACTGCTCCGGCGTCGCAACTGTGGTCGGCGCATCCGGCGCGTGTGCTGATAGCGGTGGTGGCCGTCGCCCTGGTGACCGGCCTGGTCGCATGGACCCGGCTCAATGGGGGCGTGCCAGCCGCACGGGTCGCGCTCGCCGTGCTGCCTTTCGAGTACCTCGGCAGCGATCCGGAGCGCGCATATCTGGCCGCAGGCCTCACCGAGGAGACCAGCGCGTCGCTGGCACAGATCGATCTCGAGCACCTGATCATCAAGGGCCGTACGTTGGGCTACCGGGGCACCGCGAAGACGGCCGCGCAGATCGGCCGGGAACTCTCGGTCGACTATCTCTTGGAGAGTACGCTTCGAGCGGAGGGCAGCCGGCTGCGTGTGACCACCACGCTGATTCGGGTGCGAGATCAGGAGCATGTCTGGTCGCAGTCTTACGATCGCGATCCGACCAGTCTCCTCGGCCTGCAACAAGAACTAAGCACCAGCATCGCCGAGCAGATTCGCCTGCGGCTGTCGCGCGACAACCTGCGCGAGGTTCGGCAGCGGCAGACACAGAACGCGGACGCCTATGACGCGTATCTCAGGGGACGATACTTCCATAGCCGGCGAACGGCGGCCACGAACGCGCTCGCCATCCAGGAGTACGAGCGTGCGGTCGCGCTCGATTCGAACTATGCGCTTGCCTGGGCCGGCCTTGCGTCTGCCTACACCGCGAGTACTTTGAATGGCGATGCCCGTCCACTCGAAGTGTGGCCGCGCGCGAAGAACGCCGCTGCTGGCGCTGTCCGCGGCAATGCGAGTCTCGGTGAGACGCAGCTCGCCGTAGGGCACCTGAGCTGGGTACTGGACTGGGACTGGAGGGCAGCGGAGACGGCAGACCGACTGGCGATTCGCCTCGATCCCAGCAATGCGGCGGCGCATCGCTCCCTGGGCCACGTCCTCTCGCAAAGCGGTCAGCACACCGAAGCCGAGTCAGCCATGCACCGCGCGCGCGAGCTCGAACCACTGGAGCCGGTCACCTACGCACTGTCTGCACAAGTGGCGTTCCAGGCTCGCCAATACCCCGCCGCCGTCGAGCACGCCCGGCGGGCCATTCTCATCGACTCGCAGTTCTGGATTGGGTACATGCAACTGGGTCAGGCCTACGAGCAGATGGGCCAGCCCGATCTTGCACTGGCCGCCCTCACGGACGCGGCGCGGTTCTCGGGTAACAACAGCAAGGTCACCTCGCTCAGGGGCTACATTCTTGCGAAGACCGGCCGGTTCGACGAAGCGCGAGAAGTGCTGAGACGGATGGAGTCTGACTCCCGCGAGCGCTACGTGCCGCCGGTCGCGATCGCCCTCGTACATGCCGGCCTCGGCGAGCGAGAGGCCGTGATGGAGTGGCTGTCCAAAGCCTACGACGCGCGCGACGTTCATCTCATCTATCTGCCCGTTGACCCCAAGTGGGACCCGTACCGAGCGGATCCCGGATTCCAAACTCTTCTCACACGTTGTGGCTTCACGACCTCGACGAGGGGAGGTCCACTCTCGACGCGGCTGCCATCAGAGCCGCACCGATAGCCTCCGCGAAAGAGCGCCTCGGCGCGCGCTCTCTCGCAAGCTCGACACCACCCAAACCTCGGTGGGCTGAGTCGTCTGGTTTCGTGTGATGTGAGGTGGCCTTGTCCGCGATCGACAAATGCCTGCCCGAGGCATCACATGGCAGGTTGCGCCGGTTGCGCCGTTCGCACGCGCGATTTGAAAAGCCCCCAGCCTCCTGCAATCGCCAGCACGACGACGATCGTCAGCACGCCGTTGCTCAACTGCAGCAACGCGGGGTCCTCGAGCGAGCGCGCCGCCATCGCATCGGTGACGAGCCCGGCGACGATAGCTGCGGTCCAGACGGCGAGGAAGCCGCGGGACCGATAGAGCCACACTGCCAGCGCGGCGGCGATGCTCATACCGGCGATGAGCGTCAGCCCCGGCAGAACCGCCTGCTGGTTCGATGCGGCCACGAGGCCGGCGCCGGCCGCGACGATGAGCGTGGAGACGGCCGCATGGAGCCGGGCCCGGTCGAGCGCTTCGACGGCCAGGGCAATGCCAAGCGCGATGAAACTCGATCCGCCAATCGTCTCGCCGATCGTGGAACCGATGCCGGCCTCGACCGCACTGATCTCGCGTGAAATCGACGGTACGAATCCCGTGAGCGTCAGCGCGGCCCAGTCAGCAAGAACGCTGACTGCCGCGATGACGACGCCGCCGCTGACGCCGTCGACCAGGGAGGCGGACACAGCGCGGATCAGCATCCTTCCGCGAATCAGCTGCTCGGCGGCCCACAGCCGCGCCGGACTCCGCCGGCCAATCCACAGGGTGACGCCGCTCAGGGCAGGCAGCACCGTGCCCACGAGCAGGATGGACATGGCGACGATGGCGAGCGCGCTTTGCAGGGCGCCCGATCCGATCGTCGTGAGCGCCACTTGGACGAGAACGAGCGTGCAGATCGCCAGCGGCAGGGGCCTGGTCAACGCATCCCAGTTGCGCGTCTTGAACAGGACGAACAACCCGAACACCCAGCCGGCGACGAACAGTCCGCCGATGACCACGGGGCCGCCCAGCTGCATGACGCGGCCGGCAATCGGTGATTTCGGGGCGGTGTAGCCGCGCGGCTTCTGGAACGTCCGCTCGACGAGCACGACCCGCTCGCCCTGCAGGTTGACGCGCAGCTGCTCGACGTGTCCGAAGCGCTGCGTGGGGTTGCGCCAGGTCATTTCGACCCTGCCGGCCGGAAACGAGCGCTGGATGAGCTCGAATTCGTAGGCAGAGGCGTCGATGCCGTACGTTCTCCGCAGTGTGTCGAGCCCCAGCGCCATGGCGCGCGCGCGATCGGCGGCGGCAATCGCGGAATCGGGTGCCGACCCGGTGGCGAAGCTGGCGATCTGTCCGCGCGGACTCAGACGGACGCTGAAACTGCCTGGCGGAGGCTCCTGATTGTCGCCGTTGGGACTACCGGAGTCCGCCACACCCACCCGCCACTCCGCAACCGCACCTTCGCGGATCGCCTCGCGTGCCGCGGCGAGGCCGGCCATCGCCGTCACGTCGTCGACGTCGAGCGCCGTCCGGAATTCGATGTCGGTTTTCGATCCGGCATTCGAGTATCCAAAGCCGGCGATGGCATCGCGAGCTTTCGTGATCACCGCGCCGTAGGGCAGTTGGAGCGGAAGGTCGGCGCCGGGCCGTGCCCGATGGTAAGAAGACATCGCCGCGGTCAACGCCACGATGGCGACGGCTCCGAGGGCAGCACTGATCCACGACAGTCCGCTGACCGCGACGACCTCCGGGCTGTCGTCGGTCAGGTCGCGCTCGAGCGGCGCATCTACGACGGTGCCACCGGTGACGGGCACCGGATTGGTCAGGCGTCCGGACTCGAGCGCGGCCTTCAGCCGTTGCAGGTCGACTCGAAGATCGGCGATGGTCTGGTAGCGAAGGTTGGGATCCTTCTCGAGCGTCTTCTCGATGATCCATTCGAGCGGCGGCGGCAGCGCGCGCGCCGCGAGCCTGAGTGAGGGCGGCTCGCGTTCCAGGATGGCGACCAGCAGGTCGCTGGTGGTCGGCGCCGCGAAGGGTGCGCGCCCGGTGACCAGCTCGTAGAGCACGACGCCGAGGCTGTAACAATCCGACCGGCCGTCCACTGAGAGGCCGCGCGCCTGTTCCGGCGACATGTAGGCGATCGTGCCGACGATCATGCCGGGGCTCGTCTCTACGCCTGCCGCCATGGTCACCATCGCGTCGGTGGAGCCTGCGGCCGGGCGCGCGAACGTCGCGACGCCGAAGTCGAGCACCTTGATGTAGCCGTCGGGCCGCAGCATCAGGTTGTCGGGCTTGATGTCGCGATGCACGATCGACGCGGCATGGGCCGCGGCCAGCGCCGAGGCGGTCTGTATGCCGATGTCGAGGATCTCGCGAAGTGTCAGCGATCCGCGCTCGAGACGCTGGCGCACGGATTCGCCTTCGACGAATTCCGACACCAGAAATCGCGAGGCATCGTGCTCGCCGACCTCGTGGATCGTCAGGATGTTGGGATGATTGAGCGCCGATGCGGCACGAGCCTCGTGAAGAAAACGGCCGAGGCGTTCCGGATCGACGCCGAGCTCGCGGCGCAGGACTTTGAGCGCCACCGGCCGTCCGAGGGTGGCATCGATCGCCTTGTAGACCTCGCCCATCCCGCCGCTGCCCAGTAGACTGTGAATCTGATAGCGGCCGACGGTGGTCCCTGCACTCAGTGACATCGCCGCGTGAGACTTTACCGCAGAGACATGTGAATCGGTAACGACGTTCTGCGCCGGCCTCGGCCACCGGCGACTGCCGACGGGCACCTACTGCAGTCGCGCTGGCGCCTGAATTTTCACGCCGCGCCGCGTCGAGGCAATCGACAGCTTGTCGTTGACCTTCACGCCCGGCGGCAAGGCGCACGTCACCGCGTATTGATTGAGCAGGTCGTCGGCGATCCGCACCACGGCCGGGCTCACGCTCGTCGTCGATACGATCTCGTCGTGCCTGCCGCCCGACTCCCGCGCGCCGTCCTCGAGCACCTCGGCGAGGTTGCGGCGGCTCAACGCCACCTCGTCGTCGTGCAGCTGCGCCTGCGCCGCAGAGATGCCCTGGCGCGCGCTCGTGGGCGGCTGGCGCCGTGCGCTTGCGGCGGAGACGACATACAGCTGCGCGCCACTCCGACGAAGACGCTCCCGCACGTCGCTGCCGACGAGCGGCGTCGTTCCTTCGACGCCGACCCGAAGCACGAGAATGACCGGCCGCCGTCCTTCCGCAACCACGCCTTTCGTGGCGTCGTGAACGGCCTCCATCAGCTGGGCGCCGTGCTGACGTCCGCGCACGCCCAACCGGCGGACCCCTTCCCGCAACACGGCGGGATCGCTCGAGAAATTGGTCATCACTTCGGGCTGTGTCAGCAGTGAGATCAGCTCGATCTCGGCGCGCTCGCGGACCATCTGGATGAACGTGGCGACCGCCTGCTGGAAGCCGCCGGTCCCGGCGTCGGAGACAATGACGCTGACGCGCAGCGGCGCCTGCGCCGGCTCCACCCGGATCACCTCGAGCGGCTTGCCACCAGCCCTGACCGCGAGGTCGGCCGGCTGAAGATCGGTGACTGCTCGCCCCTTGTCGTCGAAGGCGCTGAAATGAATGATGCGCCTCGGGGCCTGGCGAGCTGCGGCCATGGTGTCCGCGAGCGGAAACGCCGCGACCAGGGCGAGTGCGGCGAGCGGGCGTCGAAGCATGGCTGACCTGCAGGATGTTTCCGCCCACGGCGCCGGACGCGGTCTGCCACGGTCCGATCACGTGTAGCGGTGCGGATCGTCTATACCACGATTCCGCGCACGCTCGCTTACCTCGCGGGACTGAAGCTGTAACCGACGGTGATCGTCACGAGGGTCGGGCACGACGAGCCAGGAAATACAGCGTCGTGAACTGCGTGCCTTCCTCTTCGAGGGTGAAGCCGTTCCCCTGAAGCAGTGCGCGCCACGGCTCCGGAGCCTGCGACGGGTGGTGTCCGAGCACGGGTGAGACCAGCCAGGTCTTCCAGTCGACCTGAATGATCATCAGCAGGAACTCGCCGCCAGGCTTGAGCACCCGCGCGACTTCAGCAATCGCCTTCGGCTGCTCCGCTCGCCGGAGATGATCGATCGCGTACGAGCTGACGACGGCGTCGAACTCGGCGTTCCCGAACGGCAGCTCCCGCATGTCCCCGACGCGGGCTGACGCGCGCCCGGCAACGCCGGCAATCCGCGCGTTCCTCATGAATCGCTCCGGCGTGTTCTCGTCGATGCCCCAGTAGCCGCTGTAGATGTCCACGCCCAAGGCGGTGGTTTTCGGCCTCGCGAGGAGCACACCGATAGCGGCGCGCCCGGATCCGGCGCCGACGTCGAGCACGCGTCCGGATCCAGATGTCAGAAACCGCTCGGTCGGGAGCGTCATGGGACGAGTGAGCATCGCGTTCAGGATCACGACTGCTGCGGCGGCCCACAGCGCCACGAGGGCCAGCGGGATGTACACCCAGCGCGACCAGGATCGCCAGACGGCAAACCCTGCGAGACCGCCCGCGAGAATCAGCGGGACGAGCATCGCATAGCGGACCGACCAGCTGTATCCAAAGTCGTAAGTAAGGAAATTGAACATGCCGGTACGATAATCAGTCGGCCCTGAACCGACGCTGAACGGACAAGCTGATCCTCATGCCGCGGGCGCCGAGATACGGTTCCGGCGATTGCGGCGAGTCACATCCGGCGGTGTTTCGGCTGCCGGATGTGACCTGGGTTGGCGTGTTGTTTCATCGCTGCCCGGCGGCGCCCTTGCCGACGATGACGAGCTCTATGGGAAGCGCCGCCGACTCGTTGCGCAGAGGCGAGTTGACCTCGACGCGTCCGACGACCACGATCGGCTGGCTGTGCGGCTGCATCCAGGGCTCGGCGACGAGATGCACGGTGCGGCTGGTTTCTTCCTCGGTAATCATGACGCCGTTCAGGCCGATATCGTCCACGCGCACGCCGTGCGGCAGGTTCATCACCGAGATCGGCACCCGTCCGGTGAAGCCGTTGTGTCGTTCCACCGTCACGGTGAGCGTGGCTTCTCCGCCGGCCGTGAGCTCCATGCGCTCTGTGGTCGTGGTCACGACGAGATCGGGACGCGGTGCCAGCGCCACGACATCCAGCGGATCCCCGCGTTCGGCTTCGCGCGACACAATGGCGCCGTCAATCGAGGCACGCCCGACCAGCGTCAACACCGCCACGCCCGGAACCTCGTACGGCGCTGGCGCCGGCTCGGCAAGCCTCAGGCGCGCTTTGTACGTGTCGAGCGAGGCACCCGGCGCGGCGGCGATCATCAACACCGTCGTGTCCGCACCTTCGGGGATGCGGCCGGTGGTGGACGTGAGGCCTGGGGGCAGGTCGACGAACTCCACGTCAATCGGACCGTTGAATCCGTCCTTCCGCTCCGCCGTGACGGTCACTGACACGCGCCCGCCCCTGGGAACATTGAAGGATCTCGGGTCGAAGGCGATCGAGTAGTCGGGGGCCGGCTCACGCGCGGTGAACCGATACGCGAATCGCTCTCCTTCGAGACCGCGCACGTCGCTCAGCCGGAGAAAGTAAGTGCCGTCGGCCGGCGCTTCGAAATGCAGCCGCGAGTCCTTCCCGCCAAATCGTGTCCCGCCATCGTCGTTCACGTAGTCGATTTGGAACACCGGCATGCCATTGGTCTCGAGCCGCGTGCCGGGCGCGTGGAGCGATACCTTGCAGACCGCCTCTCCGACCGAGTGGTTACGCGGCGAGGTATCGAGCAGCGCCGAGCGCACGCCCCGATAGCTCCTCAACTGAAGGTCGTCGTCCGGATGCGTCGGCAGGGAAGCGACCTGCAGCAGCTCGTCGCCGATCAACAGATAGTCGTTGATGGCCAGCTCGTTCCAGGTGAGGAGACGGATGCTCCGCCGGGTGGAATCGGGATCGTTGAGGGCGATTTCGGTCTTCGCGAGGCATCGGACCAGGGCGCGCGGCACGATGCGTCCCTGCGCATCGAGCACTTCGATGATCGAGTCGAGGGGCGAGCCGAGCTGCTGGGCCGTGACCTCGAACACGAGCTTCTGTCCTTTGACGGCGGTGAACCGGAATAGATCCTGATCGCCAGGCGCCGGCCGTTGCCCCTCGGCCGTTCCGAGGCCGGTCCAGATTCGGCCATTCACAGACGAGGGAATCGCGAGCGGTTGCGCGAGCGCCATGTCGCTGTTCGGCTCGCGTTCGAGGGCATCCGGGTAGCTCCCGAGGGCAATGGCCTTTCGATTGAGCACAGGACCGCGTGCGGCGCCGACCGTCACAGGAACGGTGCGCACCCCTGGATAGGCCGGTTGGCCCGTCACCCGGACGGAGTCCGCACCGAGGTTCACGCCGGTCACGGCCACGTCATTCCTGGCGCCGCTGCGCACGCCGAGAGGAAACACTCCGGTGAGGTAGGGCAGCACGCCCGCGTAGATGCGGTACCCGAACCCGTCCGCACCACCGCCGTGCTCGAGATCCTCGATGACAATTGCGTATGTTCCCGCATCGGTGAAGCGCCATGTCAGCGCCGAGTCCCGGTTCAGATCGATGTCGTTGTTCTCTGCGATCACTTTGCCCGATGCGTCGAGAAGTCGGACGACGCTGTCGAGTCGCGCGCCGAGCGGGCGGGCGATGACCTGGAAGACCATCTCCTCGCCGGCGCGAGCGGTGAACCGATAGGCATCGACGTCGCCGGCTATGCCGAGCGCGCCGACCAGGGCCGCCGGCAGCGTAATCCCCTGCGGAGTGCCGGGATCGTTGGGCTCCTGTTCTTTCGTTTCAGCCAGCGCGCTCACGGCGAAGCGCAGCTGGTTGGAGACGCCGAGCGGTGTGTGCAGCCGCAACCCATGAACCCCGTGCGGCACCTCCTTCGCGATGGTCACGACCGCCGTGAGCGCGAACTTGCGGGCCTTGTCGTCGATTGGCGCGTCGGTGCGGACCACGCCTTTCGGGACGACCATTTTCTCCACCGGCATTTCTTCAACCGAGGTGATGCGGGCCGACAATCCGGGTTCGCTGAAGATCACACGGGTCGCGTCGCCGATGTTGGTGCCCTGGATCGTGACCGTGACCTGAGCTCCACGCTGTCCGCCGGTCGGGGACAGCTTCTGCAGGGTCGGGGGGGCGGTCTGCGCCCAGAGGGGAGATGCGCCTAAGACAAAAGCGATCGTTACAACGAGGCGGAAGGAGTGGCGCATAGATCAACTCCCAACTTCCAATTCCCAACTCCCAAGGTGTCAACTCCACTCTCATTTCCCACATTCCATATGGCTTCGCCAATTCACTTTTTTCCTGGCGCGGGCACCACGAACTGTTCACCCGATCCTCCGTTGGCCAGCGAATACAGGCCGAGCGTGCCGTCATAGCGCCCGGCCGCGAGCCAGTGTCCGTCGCCGCTCAGCGCGAGGCCGAGCACCCAGTCCGGCTGCGGCTCGAGCAGCCGTTTCTCTCCCAGCGTTGCCGCGTCCCAGATCTTGATCGTGCGATCGGCGCCTGCCGACACGAGCGTCGCTCCGTCACTGGAGTAGGCGAGCCCGAGGACGGCCTCGCCGTGCGCGAACATCGAGGTCAGCAGCGTGGCGCCGGGACCGGCGGCCGAGCCGACATCCCCATTCCACGTCCACGTGCGGATCATGCGATCGGCGCCGGCCGCCGCCAGTCTCGAGCCGGACGGGTGAACGGCCACGGCATAAATAGCATCGAGCGCGTCGGAGATGGTGAAGAGGCGCGTGCCGCGTTGCACGTCCCAGATCTTCAGCGTCCGGTCACCGGCCCCGGAGACCAGCTGCGTCCCGCCGGGCAGGAAAGCGACGCTGTACACGGCGTCCGAGTGCTCCTTGAACGTACGCAGCTCTTTCCCCGTGGCCGCGTCCCATAACTTCACGAGCTTGTCGTAGCTGCCGGTGGCGATTGTGGATCCGTCCGGCGAGAACGCCACGCTGAGGATCGCGTCCTTGTGTCCCTGAATCGTTGCGATCACTCTTGCCGGGGTCTGCTGGAGGTCCCAGATGCGAACCTCGCCGGCGCCGCCGGACGCTCCACCTGCAGCGGCGAGCCGTGTGCCGTCGGCCGAGAACGCGAGGGCGCGCACCAGGTCTCGGTGCCCGTCGAGCGAGTGCATCCACTTCCTGTCGCCTACGGACAAGACCTGGACCGATTTGTACGAGCCGACCGCGATCCGTCGCGCCGCGACGTCGAATGCCACCGCGGACACAGGACCGCTGACCGGAACAGTGGGCCGGACATCGGGAATCTCGACCTTCACTTCTTCATCCGCCGCCGCCTCGGCGGCGGACGGCGCCGGCGCGCCCGCATCGATCCAGCGGCGGATCGTGTCGATTTCGGCCACGGACAGCGGGTCCTCCTTGTAGGGCATGCGCGGTTTGACACGCCCCTCGATCGCCTGCACGAGCAGGCTCGACGCGCTTTTGCCCGGGACAATGGGGTTACCGCTTTCGCCGCCCTCGATCAGCGTGTCATAGCTCTTCAAGACAAGGCTGCCCTCGGCGGTCTCCTCGTTGTGGCAGTGCTCGCAGCTGTCGCGCAGAATCGCGCGGACCTGCGTGAAGGACACACCATGCGCGGCCCGTACGCTCTTGACGCCTCCGGCGCGGGGCGCACACGCGACCACCGACATGCCGGCCAGGCCTGCGGCGGCTGCTAGGAGCGCGCACGAGCGGAGAAACACCATGTTCAGTGCGTGAAGAGGAACTCGCGCCCGGTGAGGATGGCCCAGGCCAGATCCTCGAGCGCCTTGCGCCGTGATGACGACGCCACTCCTGCCTGCCCCGAGCGATCAGGCTCACCCGCGAGTCGAGGGGCCTGCCCCGAGCGATCAGGTTCACCCGCGAGTCGAGGGGCCTGCCCCGAGCGATCAGGTTCACCCGCGAGTCGAGGGGCGTCGAGCGCGGCCGACAGTGTGCTTCTCTCCTCGTCCGAGGGATATCGGCTGAGCGCCGCCAGGTAGATCCGTTCGAGCGCGGCCTCGTTTCCCGCGTTCGCGGTCACCAGATCCTGAATCAGACCGCGCGACGCGCTCAGCTTGCGGTTGATCGTGTCGCCGTTGATGACGTGCAGCGCCTGCGTGATGCTCGGCTCCTGCTGGCGCTCCGAATCGGCGGCCGTCAGGCGCGGAGGGCGTCCAAAGGCAGACAGAAAGTAGGAGTCGACGGCGGCGTCGGGCAACTGCAGGGCCCGGCGACCCGGGAAACCCGGAAAGTTCTCGCCCACGCCCGTGACCTGGCTGATCGCGTCGAGAATCACTTCCGCCGGGAGTCGGCGCGCGATGTAGTGTGAGTGGTACTTCAGGTCGGTGGCGTTGCCCCCGGTCGGCGTCGAGGTGAGCTGATAGGTCGTCGACGTCATGATCGTCCGCGCCAGATGCTTGACGTCGAACCGGTGGGCGACGAAGTCGCGCGTCACCGCCTCGAACAGCGCCGCGTTCGAGGCCGGGTTCGCATCCCGGATGTCGTCCACCGCCTCCACGAGACCCCGGCCCATGAAGTTCTTCCAGACGCGGTTCACGAAGGACCTGGCGAAGAACGGATTCTCCGGCGAGACCAGCCAGTTCACGAACGCCTCGCGGCGGTCGCCTGGAGCGTCGAGCCCCATCGCCGGACCATCGAGCGGCCGGGGCGCGAGCGGCACATTGAAGCGTGGATGATTGATTTCCCCGGTGCGGGCCGGATACACGATGACGTCGCCGCGATCGGCGCCGTTCTTGATGCCGACCCGCGAGAAGAGGTTCGCCATCTGGTAGTAGTCCCGCTGGGTCCACTTCTCGAGCGGATGATTGTGACAGCGCGCGCAGGTGATCGAGAACCCCATGAACGTCATCGACACGTTCTCGGTGAGCGCAATCGGGTTCTTGTGCAGCACGAAGTAATTGGCCGCGCCGTTGGCGAGGGTGTTGCCCGACGCCGTCAGCAGCTCGCGAGCCATGCGATCCCACGGCGTATTGGCTTCCACGTTCCTGCGAATCCAGTTGTAGTAGGACCACATCGCGTTCGAAGGCAGGCTGCGGCTCGAGACCAGCAGCAGATCCGACCATTTGTAGGACCAGTAGTCCACGAACTCCGGCCGTGCGAGCAGCGCGTCGACCAGCTTCACCCGCTTGTCCGGCGTGGTGTCCGCGAGAAAGGCGCGGACCTCTTCAGCCGCAGGCAGGATGCCCGCCGCATCCAGAAACGCGCGACGGATGAACTCGGCGTCGGAGGAGAGCGGAGAGGGCGCGATGTTCAGCTCCGCCAGCTTGGCCAGGACCAGATCGTCGATGAAGTTGGCGCGCGGGGCGCGCGTATAGACGGCCGGATCGACCCGATCCGGGAACGGAGAGGAGATCCGCGCGGTCACCAGGCGGCTCAGATACCACGCTGAGATGGCCGCTTCGCCCGGGCCGTTCACGGTCACGGCCCCACGCTGATCGACGGCGGCCACCGCGCCCTCGTTGGTCGAGAACTTCACCCAGCGCGTGACATCCTCGGCGTGGCCGTCCGAGAAGTGCGCGCGGACCACGAGCGGCTGCTCGGCGGCGACGGCGAGCCGCGCGGACGCGGGAAACACTTCGAGCCGCGTCATCACGGGATCGCTGTCCGCGGGCGCCGGCGCGCCAGACGCGATCCAGTCCGCCAGCACGTGGTACTCGGGAGAGCGCGGCGAGAAGCGCTTGCCGCCGCCGTGCGAGACGGCCAGCGTCGGCTTCAGCAGCATCAGGCTGGTCGCCGGATCGACCTTGTTGACGCGCCGCGCCCCCGCCTGCCGCGTCAGCGTCAGGTAGTCGAGCTCGGGGTCGTATCCCCGCAGCGTCAGCTTGAACCCGTTCTTCCCGGCCGCGGCGCCGTGACATGGACCGGAGTTGCACCCGGCCTTCGTGAGCACCGGCACGACGTGATTGCGGAAGCTCACGGGGTACCGGGCCGACGCGCCTTCGACCTCGATCACCGTGGTGATGCTGCGCCCGCCGGCCTTCGCCGTCACAGTGGCGCGGCCGTCGCCGACCGCGGAGACAACACCTGACTCGTCTACCGTCGCCACTGCGGAATTGGATGACGAGAAGCTCGCGTCCTCGGCATGCGATCCGACGAAGCGGTCATCGAGGCGCCGCTCGATGAGCAGCTGCTGGCGTGCGCCCTGCCCGCGAAGCACGGTGCGCTCGGGCAGAATGACCAGCTCACCGGCCGGATCCGGCGGCGTCGCCCGCGGCACCGCCGCGGCCAGGAAGAGGCCCAGCGCGGATGAGATCAGGAGGCGGGGAGTCAGCATTGTTGAGCCGGTTCGAAATCTTCTCAAAACAGCTCTGCAATCGGGTGGTGCCCGTAGTCGACGATCGGGATCGGGCGGTTGGCCGCACCCGTGAGCGGCGTCTCGATGTCGATGCCCAGCGCCTTGTAGACGGTGGCTGCAACGTCGGGCGGCGCGATGGGCCGGTCGCGCGGGTACGCGCCGATCTCGTCGGACGACCCGACGACCTGCCCGCCCTTGATCCCTCCGCCCGCCATCACCATCGACCAGCAGTTCGTCCAATGGTCGCGTCCGCCGGCGGGGTTCACCTTCGGCGTGCGTCCGAACTCTCCCGACGCGAGCACCAGCGTGTCCTGGAGCAGCCTGCGGTCGTGGAGATCCTCGAGAAGCGAGCTGTAGGCATTGTCGAACATCGGGCCCACGAGGTCGCGGTAGCAGCTGATCGGGCTGAAGGGCGCCGAGCCGTGGATGTCCCAGGTGATCTCGTTGAAGACGGTCTCGAACATATTGACCGTGACGAACCGGACGCCGCGCTCGATCATGCGGCGCGCGAGCAGGCAGCTCATGCCGAAGCGGTTGCGTCCGTAGCGGTCCTTGGTCTTGTCGTCTTCCTCCGACAGGTTGAACGCGGCGCGTGCCGTCTCGGACGACATCATGCGGTACGCCGACTGGAAGTTGCTGTCGAGGAGACGCGCATCCGGCACCGATTCGAGGTGCGACACGGCGCGCTCGACGAGCTTTCGCATCGATTCGCGCCCGTCGACGCGGATCGGGGGCAGATAGTCCGGCGAGAGCAGATCGCGCACGGCAAAGTCCGGGTCCGAGGGATCGGCGTTCAAGACGAACGGGTCGTAGGTCTTGCCCAGGAAGCCCGCCGACTGCCCGTGCGGCAGATTGCCACCCGTGTTCCCGATTGGTCGCGGCAGCAGGACGTGCGGAGGCGCGTCACCCTTGGGCCCCTTGAGCTTGCTCACGACGCAGCCGAAATGCGGCTGCTCGTCGCCGAACTGAAAGAACCTCCCGGTCTGCATGTACTGATGCCCGACATCGTGGACACCTGCGCCGGAGTGGTACACGGAGCGGAGCAGCGCGTACTTGTCCGCGTGTTTCGCCATGCGCGGAAAGATCTCGCTGATCTGAATGCCCGCAACGTTGGTCGGGATCGCTTTGTAGGGACCGCGGATCTCGGACGGGGCGTCCGGCTTCATGTCCCAGGTGTCGAGCTGGCTCGGGCCGCCGACCAGCATCAGCAGAATGCAGTTGACGTCGCGGGAGGTCTGCACCGCGCCGGCGGCCTTGAGGACCTCGAAGTCTCGCAGGGTAAGGCCCAGGAACGCAAGCGACCCCGCGTGCAGGAAATCCCGCCGGCGAAGCCCGTCGCAGAAGTGCACGCTCTTTTCCGCATCGAATCGGAACATCACGCCTCCCGCAGATGGCCCGCGGCCGGACCCGACCGGCGAGGGTGGACCTGATCCGCGAGCCTACGCGTCGACCCGGCGACTGTCAAACTGACGCGCTCAACTGTTGAACAAACTAATGATGTAAGACTCCTCACGTCCAAGGCCCCTCAAGGGAGAAGTCAGCCGTCGGCGCCAGGCCTGAAACCGACTCGGCGACAGATGCAGAAACCGGTATTAGAAGGGTAGGCACGGCGCGCAGTCGGGTGACAATGGCTGCCGTCACGACCACGCCGGTGTGGTTGAGCTAGTCCAGCAGATGCCGCTGAAGCACCGCGGCTCGATGCGAAGCAGTGATGAGAACCTCCGGCGGTTGGTGGTGTCGGAGCCGGACGTCGCCGAAGGCTGATCCGTTGGAAATCTCGAGCGGAGGGAGAACGATGAAGGTACGGGTACTCGCGTGCGCCGTGCTCGCCATTGCCGCAATGACGCTCACGCCGCTCGCGCAGCAGAAGGCTCAGAACGGGGACTGGCCGTCGTACGGCCGGGACCCGGGCGCACAACGCTTCTCCCCGCTCACGCAAATCACCCCGCAGAACGTGGCCACGCTCGAGCGGACGTGGGCGTTCGACACCGGCGACACGGCAATGCAGGTGACACCGCTCGTGATCGACGGCGTCATGTATGTGGCGGCGGGCGATCACATCTTTGCGCTCGAACCGGAGACGGGCAAGCTGCGGTGGAAGTTCGCCGACCAGGACATGTCGCGGCGGGGCCTCGCCTACTGGCCGGGCGACGCCAAGATCGGCGCACGCTTCTACACCGGTGCCTCCAACGGACGGCTGATCGCAGTGGACGTGAGGACGGGCGAGCTCGCGCCCGGGTTCGGTACAAACGGCGCCGTCGATCTGAAGGCCAGCGTCAGCGTGGACGGCGGCGCGGGAAACTTCGGGCTGCCCTCTCCCCCGTCGGTCTACCGGGACGTCGTGATCACCGGCGGCACGAACGGAGAAGGCGCGCCGGCCACGGGCCGACTGTACGGCGACGTGCGCGGGTGGGATGCCCGCACGGGAAAGATGCTGTGGGCGTTTCACACCGTGCCGCGGCCCGGTGAGCCGGGCTCAGACACGTGGCCTCTCGGCGCGTACAAGAACCGGTCGGGCACGAACGCGTGGGGTTTCATGACTGTAGACGTCGAGCGCGGGCTCGTGTACGTCCCGCTCGGCAGCCCGACAGACGATTTTTACGGCGCCGATCGTCACGGCAACAACCTCTACGGCAACTCACTCGTTGCGCTCGACGCGCTGACCGGGAAGCTGCG
>Ga0209382_10005816_pt1 | contig 15972 bp, 14 predicted proteins | sample SoiMetdeltSBSDD5_FD_187599 | JGI IMG/M metagenome (GOLD analysis project Ga0209382, IMG submission 187599) | Bulk soil microbial communities from a Populus tree surrounding site in Tennessee, USA - Soil MetaG P. deltoides SBSDD5 (SPAdes) (version 2) | ecosystem: Environmental > Terrestrial >...
AAGAGTACTCGAAGTAAGAAACCAATGACCAAATACCAACGACCCATTACCCAGGACGCACGACTCGGGAAGCCATCGCGCGGAGTCCTCCCGAGTACGTGGGTTGTGGGTCGTGGGTCATTCGTATTTGGTCATTGGTTTCAAACCTTTACCGCGTCGGTATGTGAGCGCGACGCCACCTAACGCGCCAACGGGCAGGTCCGCTCACGTGGACACGTTCTGCCGCGAGCATCTCCCGCCGACGGAGATCTGGCCCCGCATGGATTTCGGCTCACTGCCCGAGCTGGCCTACCCGGGCCAGCTGAACAGCGCGACGGAGCTGCTCGATCGCATGGTGGACGCCGGGCATGGCGACCGGTCCGTGTTCCTGTTCCCGGGCGGGCGCTGGACCTATCGCGATCTCCTCGAGATGTCGAACCGGATCGCCGGCGTGCTCGTCGACGACCTGAGAGTCGTGCCCGGGAATCGTGTGCTGCTGCGCGGTCCGAACTCGCCCATGATGGTCGCGTGCTGGTTCGCGATCGTGAAGGTCGGCGCGGTCGTCGTGTGTACGATGCCGCTCCTGCGCGTGCGCGAGCTGTCGTACATCGCCGACAAGGCGGCGATCACGCTCGCGTTATGCGACGCGAGGTTCGCGGCCGAGTGCGAGACCGCGATGAAGCAGACCGCGGCCGGCGCTCCGCGACCCGGAGGCCGCACCGTACACTTCGCGTCCAACGAGCCGGGCTCGCTCGAAGCGATGATGGTCGGGAAGCCCGCAACGTTCGCGAACTGCGACACGGCCGCGGACGACACGGTGCTGATAGCGTTCACGTCGGGCACGACCGGCAACGCGAAGGGGACGATGCACTTTCACCGCGATGTGATGGCGATCTGCGATTGCTTTCCGCGCTCGGTCGCCGGCATTTCGCGCGACGACATCTGCGTCGGGTCGCCTCCGTTTGCGTTCACCTTCGGCCTCGGGGGGCTCGTCCTGTTCCCGATGCGCGTTGGGGCCGCGTCACTCCTGCTCGAGCAGGCCGCCCCGCCGCAGCTCATCAAGGGGATCCAGGAGTATCGTCCAACGTTTTGCTGGACATCGCCGACGGCGTACCGCGCGATGCTCGGCATGCTTGGCTCGCACGACGTCTCGTCGCTCACGAAGTGCGTCTCGGCCGGCGAGCATCTGCCACGCGCGACGTTGGAGGCGTGGGAGAACGCAACGGGAATCCGTATCATCGACGGCATCGGGGCCACCGAGATGCTTCACATCTTCATCTCGGCGAGCGGCGATGACATTCGACCCGGGTCGACAGGGAGAGTGGTCCCCGGATACGAAGCGCGCTGCGTCGACGGGAATGGCGACGAGGTTCCGCGCGGTGAGGTCGGCCGGCTCGCGGTGCGCGGTCCGACTGGTTGCCGGTACCTCGCGGACGTCGACCGCCAGCGTGGCTACGTCCAGAACGGCTGGAACATCACCGGAGACTCGTTCCGCGAGGATGACGACGGGTACTTCTGGTACGTGGCCCGCACCGACGACATGATCATCACCGGCGGACACAACGTGTCCGGTGCGGAGGTCGAGAACGTTCTGCTGGAGCACAAGGCCGTGCAGGAGTGCGGCGTCGTCGCGGCGCCCGACGAGGAGCGAGGGCACGTCGTCAAGGCGTTCATCGTCCTGCGCCAGGGGTTCACGCCGAGCCCGGAGCTCGCGCGGGAGCTACAGGACTTCGTCAAAGCCGAGATCGCGCCGTACAAGTATCCGCGGCGCATCGAGTTCGTCGAGAAGCTGCCTCGCACCGACACCGGGAAGCTTCAGAGATTCCGCCTACGCGAACAGGAAACAGCCTAGATGGCCATCGAGGTCCGTCCCGACAACTGGCCACTGGGCTCGGGGTACTCGCACGGCTTCTCCGCCACGGGACGACTGCTTTTCGTTGCGGGACAGATCGGATGGGACCCGATCACCCAGGCGGTTGCTCAAGGATTGGTCGATCAGATTCGCCAGGCCCTCGCGAACGTCGTTACCGTTCTTCGGGCCGGCGGCGCCGAGCCGTCGGACCTCGTCAGGCTCACCTGGTTCATTACCGATCGCGATGCGTACCTGCGCGATCGCAAGGCAATCGGGCTGACGTACCGTGACGTCATCGGACGACACTTTCCTCCGATGTCGGTGATCGTCGTCGCGGGCCTGCTCGAGCCCGGTGCGCTCGTAGAGATCGAGGCTACGGCGGTCATTCCGGCCGCCACCGATCAGGACAACTCATCCGGCGCGTGAAGCGCCGCCCTCCATCATGATACGCACTCCGCTGGTTCTATCCGTCCTTCTCACGTCCGCGACCGTCCTCGCCGCACAGGGTCGAACCGGGGCAACCGCGGCGCCTAACGCCGCCCCCGGCGCGGCACCGGTTGCCAAACGTGCCCTCCGCCCAGCGGACATCTTCCGCGTCCGCGACGTTCGCGACCCGCAGATCTCCCCCGATGGCAAATGGGTCGCCTACACGGTCACCGTCGCTGACTCCGCGCGCGACAAGAACGACACCGACGTCTGGATGGCAAGCTGGGACGGAAAGGAGAACCTGCGCATCACGAGCAGCAAGGACGGCGAATCGAGTCCGCGATGGAGTCCGGACGGTCGCTATCTGTCCTTCATCTCCTCGCGGGATGGTGGGAAGGGCGGTCAGGTCTGGCTGCTCGACCGGCGCGGCGGCGAGGCGACCCGCCTCACGGAGATCAAAGGTGGTGTCAGCGGCTACGAGTGGTCGCCTGACGGCACACGGCTCGTGCTCGTCGCCAGCGATCCCGACGACGACGCCGGCGCCGACTCGACGAAGGCGAAAGCACCGAAGCCCATCGTCCTCGATCGCTACCACTTCAAGCAGGACATCCAGGGCTACCTCGGCAACCAGCGAAGTCACCTGTACCTGTTCGACGTGGCGGCGAAGAAGCTGGACACGCTCACGTCGGGGAAGTACGACGAGGCGAACGCGGCGTGGTCGCCCGACGGCAAGCTCATCGCGTTCGTGAGCGACCGGTCCCCGGACCCCGACAAGAGCATCAACGCTGACATCTATCTGATCGAGGCCCGCCACGGGGCGGCGATGCGCCGCCTAACGACGTTCGAGGGTGACGACAACAACAGCGGCAGCAGGCTGGCGTGGAGCCCCGACGGCAAATCGATCGCGTACGTGCGTGGCGGGTCCAGCACGATGACGATCTACGACCAGTACCGCGTGGCGGTCGTGCCCGTTGCCGGCGGCGAGCCACGCATGCTCACCGAGTCGCTCGACCGCCCGGTGACGTCACCGCGCTGGACTGCCGACGGCGCCTCCCTGCTCTTTCTCGTGACCGACGACCGGACGCAGTACGTGGCGCGAATGCGGGCGACCGGTGGGCCGGTCGAGAAGCTCACGACCGGTCCACGCGTGGTCCAGTCGCTCGCGTTAGGCGCCGGGGGCAAGATCGCCGTCCTCGCGTCCACGGCCACCGAGATGCCGGAGGTGCACGCGCTCGAGAACGGCACCTTGCGGCCGCTCACGCACCAGAACGACGCGTGGCTCGGCGAGATCCGGCTCGGCACTACCGAGGGCATCGAATTCAGGACGCCCGACGGTGCCGACGTCCATGCCGTGATCACCCGACCGTCAGGCTCATCGGGCCGGATGCCTACGCTCCTCCGAATCCACGGAGGCCCCACCGGCCAGGATCAGTATTCGTTCAACTTCGAGCGCGAGCTGTTCGCCGCGAACGGCTATGTGGTCGTGTCGCCGAATTATCGCGGCAGCAATGGGCGCGGCGAGAAGTTCATGAACGCGATCTCGGGCGACTGGGGGAACAAGGAGGTCGTCGACGTCCTCGCGGCGACGGACTATGTCGTCGAGAAGGGCATCGCCGACCCGGACCGCCTGGGTATTGGTGGCTGGAGCTACGGCGGGATCACGACGGACTACACCATCGCGACGACACCACGCTTCAAGGTGGCCATCAGCGGCGCCGGGAGTGCTCTCCAGACCTCGATGTACGGGGTGGACCAGTACATTCTGCAGTACGAGACGGAGCTCGGCCCACCGTGGAAGAACCCGGACGCCTGGATGAGGGTCTCCTACCCGTTCTTCCATGCCGACCGGATCAAGACGCCCACCCTGTTCATGGTCGGCGAGAAGGACTTCAACGTCCCTGCCGTCGGCAGCGAACAGATGTATCAGGCGCTCAAGTCCCTGGGGATCGATACCCAGCTCGTGATCTACCCGAACTCGTTCCACGGCATCACGCTGCCGAGCTACCGGGTCGATCGGCTGGATCGGTATCTCAAGTGGTACGATCGGTATTTGAAGCAGGTGGCGCAGTAACTGGCGGCTGGCGACTGGCGACTGGCGGCGGGCGACGGGCGACGGGCGACGGGCGACGGGCGACGGGCGGCGGGCGGCGGACGGCGGGATGGTTGTCATCCCGAGCCGACAGGCGAGGGATCTTCAGGGTCCCGATAGAGCTCTCGGTCGGGACGATGAGGATCCCTCGCTGCGCTCGGGATGACAACCAGGCTCGGGATGACAAACAGGCGCTAATAGCAGCAGCCTGCAGCACTCGGCAGTAGCCCGCAGCACTCGGCTACCAGCCAGCAGCTGCAAGCAGCCAGCAGCAGAAAGCTGCTGGCCGCTTGGCGTGCGAATCCGTACCTTGGCCAGTAGCGGCTTCGATTTCCGTCTCCCCCGACGTGAGGTTGCCGAGCATGGCCAGGACCGAAAACCAGCGCCCCGATAACGGCCGGAAGCTGTCCCCTCCCGCTCCAGCCTCGCGCCCCGCCGACCTCCCTGCCGCGCCGCCTAACGACGCGACGCCGGAGAGCCTCGACAAGGTGAGGGACATCCTCTTCGGCGGCCAGATGCGCGCCGTCGAGTCGCGACTCCAGGGACTCGAAGAGCGCATCATGCGCGAGCAGGCCGCGATGCGCTCCGACTTCAACAAGCGGCTCGCCGATGTCGACACAACGGCCAAACGCGACGTCCAGACGCTCAACGACCGGCTCACCGCCGAGCGAACGAAGCGCGCCGAGGATCTCAAGGCGCTCTCGGCCGAGCTCAAGGAAGTGCTTCGCTCTCTCGAAAAGCGACACGTGAAGCTCGAGGAGCTCTCCGGGCTCGCGGACGCCGAGATCCGCGACCACATCCTGCAGCAGTCCCGCGCCATCGGCGCCGAGATCGAGCGACTGTCGCAGCGCGTGTCCGCTGACCTCGCCCGGGAAGTCGCCTCGCTGCGGAACGACAAGACCGACGTTTCGGCCCTCGTCGGCGTGTTCGCCGACATGGCAACGCGGCTCGCCGGCGAGTCTCACCCACCCGCCAAGCCGACGCGGAGCTGATCATGCCGGACGACGGCGCGCCGCTGACGGAAAGCGCCGGCGGAGCAACGAACGTAGGTGACGTGAGCGTTCGCGAGCTCTCGGAGCTGCGCGACCTGTTGTTCGGCGCGGAGCGCCGGCAGCTCGACGAGCTCCGCCGCCGCCTCGACACGGCGGAGCTCACGCCAGAGGAGCTCGCGGAAAAGCTGCCGCAGGCGATCGTCCAGCGAACGGCGCGTGACCGACAGCTGGGGATAGCCCTCGCCCCGACGGTCGAGAACGCGATCAAGGAGTCGGTCCGCCGCAACCCACAGGAGCTCGCGACCGCGATCTTCCCGGTGCTCGGTCCGGCGATCAGAAAAGCAATCGCCGAGACCATGGCGGGTCTCGTCAATACGATCAACCGTGCCATCGAGCACAGCTTCTCACCACAGGGCATTCGATGGCGGATAGAGTCCCTGCGCACGGGTGTCCCGTTCGCGCAGATCGTGATGCGCCATGCGCTCGTGTACCGGGTGGAGCACGTGCTGCTGGTCCACGCGGAAACGGGACTGCTGCTCGCGAACGCACCTGAAGGCTCGTTAGGCGACGCCGACCTGATCTCCAGCATGCTCACGGCGATCGGCGATTTCGTCAACGACTCGCTGGAGCCGAAGAAGACGGGCGAGCTCCGGGCGTTTGCCGCCGGGGACGTGACCGTGCTCGTGGAGACTGGGCCGCGGGCGAACATCGCCGCAGTCGTGCGCGGGACGCCGCCCGACTCGCTCCCGGCGAAGCTGCAGTCGACGCTCGAGACGATTCACCTGCAGTGGTGCGATCCGCTCACGTCGTTCGACGGCGACGCCGCGGGATTCACGACGACGCGCCCCCTGCTCGAGGACTGCATCGAGACCGTGCTCGCGACCGACAGGCGCGCGAAGGCCGACGGTCGCCGGTGGGTCGCGTGGGCGATCGCCGCGCTGCTGATTGTCGCTGGAATCGAGTGGTGGACCTCCCGCGGAAATCGACAGTGGTCCGCGGCGCTGGCTCGCCTGGAGACCGAGCCCGGTATCGCGGTGATCCGGAGCGAACGATCCGGAGGCAAATGGCGAGTCACCGGCCTGCGCGATCCGCTGGCGGTCAATCCGTCGTTACTCATGGCCAGTCGCGGCGTCGACACGAACGATGTGGTTGCCCACTGGGAGCCATACGTGTCCACCGAGCCCGTGCTGCTGCTGGCTCGCGCTCGACACGTGCTCGCGCCGCCCGGCGGCGTCACGCTCTCACTCAGGGGCGACACACTCGTCGGCACTGGTCGCGCGCCGGCATTCTGGATCGTCCGCGCCGACGGACTGGCACCAGCGCTTGCTGGCGTGGGAGGTGTAGACCTCTCCCGCGTCACGCCCGGGTTGCCGGCCAGCATGGAACCGATCGCGACGGAGATCGAGCGCCTGCGAGCACTGTTCGCCGCGGGATCGGACGCGCTCGATCAGTCCGCGCTCAACACGATTGCGACCGCTGCCGCCAAATTCCGCGAGCTCTCCGCCGCTGCAAACGCGATTCGCTACGGCGTCAGCATGCAGATCGTTGGCCGGGCGGATCCCACCGGCACCGAGAGCGATAACGTCACGTTGAGCCGCCGTCGCGCTGTCGCCGTCCGCGATCGCCTCGTGTCGCTCGGAGTGAGCGTGAGTCGCCTGACCGTGGACGCAAGCGGAAGCAGCGATCCCGTTCTCGCCGATACACCCGCGGAGCGGGCTCGCGTCAACCGAAGCGTATCCTTCGCCATTCGGGCAGAGCCGTCGCGTACCGCCAACGGCGCGGAGCGTGAGCGATGATCCAGAAAAAGGTGTGCATGGTCGGCGTGTACGGAACCGGAAAGACGAGCCTCGTCCAGCGGTTCGTTCATTCGCTCTTCTCGGCGAAGTATCACAGCACCGTGGGCGTGAAGATCGACCGGAAATCCGTGAAGGTCGGCGATACCGACGTGAACCTGCTGCTCTGGGACATCGAGGGCCGCACATCAGATCAGGAAATCCCCGCGAGCTACCTGAAAGGTGCCCACGCCGTGTTCTACGTCGCCGACGGAACGCGACGTGAGACGTTCGAACAGCTCTTCTCCTTGCAGGAGCTCGCCCAATCGGCCGCGGGCCAAGTGCCGTCGATCGTCGCGTTCAACAAATACGATCTGAAGGATCAGTGGCTCGTCCAGCAGGCCGACGCGGCGAAGTTGATCAACGCCGGCTTCCGCATGATGACCACGAGTGCCAAAACCGGCGAGGGCGTCGAAGAAGCGTTTCGGGCACTCGCCACGGCCACGTTGAGCTCCGCGACAACACAGACAGTTCAGCCGCCAGCCCGCCATGGGAACTGAAACGCTTCCTGCTCACATGGTCCGCGTCGACGCGAGCGGACTGTCGCACCCGGGAAAAGTCCGAAGCGTCAACGAGGATCACTTCGCGATCATGACGCTGCAGAAAGCGGTGCAGCTTCGGGCGACGAATCTCAACGACACGACGCTTCTCGAACGGCTGCGAAAACCGGAGGTCTACATCCTCGTCGTCGCGGACGGCGTCGGCGGCGGCACGGGCGGCAAGATCGCCAGCGGCGTCGCGGTGAGGAGCGTGGTCGAGTATCTCGCCGAAGCGGTCGGCTGCGTCCGGGACTTCGATGCCGAAAGCGAGAACGCGTTTCTCGACCAGCTGTCGCACGCAGTGGAGCGCGGGCACGCACGATTGAAGGAGATGTTCCAGACGCAGGGTGGTCCTGCAACGACGCTGACGATGATGACGCTCGTCTGGCCGCGCGCATACGTGGTGCACGTCGGTGACAGTCGCGGCTATTTCCTCCGGCGCGGAACGCTAAAGCAGCTCACGCGCGACCAGACGATGGGGAACTATCTGGTGGACATTGGCGCTCTGACGGAGCAGCACGCGCAAAAGGCGGGTCTGTACAACGTCCTGTCGAGCGCGGTGGGCGGAGATCTCGTGCCGAACATCGGCGTTGTGGACCTTGCGGACGGCGATGCGGTGCTTCTCTGCACCGATGGCCTCACGAAGCACGTGAGCGATGGGCGCATCGCGGAGATCCTGGCGTCCCGGAGCGCGGAGGCAGCCGCTCACGCGCTGATCGATGCGGCGCTGGACGGAGGGGGAAGCGACAACGTTACGGTCGTCGTCGCGAAAGCCGACTAACACCGGCGACGGGGGACGGGCGACGGACGACGGCTAAACAACAGAAAACCCTCAGGATGCATCTCGCAGTGCGATGAGCCTCCCGAGGGTTCTCGCTTTCTAACCGTCGCCCGTCGTCCGTCCCCCGTCCCCGGCAGTGCGTCGCCAGCCGCCAGCCGCCAGCCGCCAGCTACCGCAGATACTTCCTCACGAACTCCTCCATCTTCGCCAGATCGAGCGACGCGTCCTTGCACGGCCCGTTCGGCAACTGCATGGTGAGCCCGAGCACCGGCAACCGCCCCGCTACATCGTGGAGCCCGCTCACCATGTCTCGTTCGCAGGCCACCGCTACCACGGCCTTCGGACGACGCTCGCGAATCGCCTGACGCGCATACGCACCGCGCGTCGCCACGAACGTCGCGATGTCGTAGCGCTTCGCGATCTCCATCACACCCTCGAGCGCTGTGCGCGACAGGCATCGCGGGATGAGGATCAGCATCTCGTTCGCTCGTACGCGCCACTCGCGCGCCCACGCGAGTCGGTTGTAAACCGCGATCGCGGCGTTGTCGGTCCAGTCGCGCTGCACGCCGAACACCTCGCCCACTCGCGACGCCAGACGGAGCGTCTTCAGCAGGAGCCCGCGTTCGGCAAAGCGACTCGGCAGCAGGGCCCGGTTCGTCACGTACGAGACACCGATGAGTGCGAGCCAGATGAGACCCGCGAGCGCGAGACCCGCGTCGGTGACGTACAACGCGCGTGGCAGCCAGTCCGCAACCTGTGCGAGTCGCGGCGCGAGGAGAAAAACTCCTGCCGCGCTCGCGACGACGATCGCTGTCAGCCCCATCGCGGTAAAAAGAAAGAATTTTCCTGCCGTGCTCCGGAAATCTCCATCGTTCGCCAGCGGCTGCCCATTCCACTCATCCCATTCGTGGCCGAGTCGGCGGTCGGTCTCGATCTTTACGAGGAGACCCGCGTGGCGCGATGACGAGGGCGATGACGACGTCTCGCCCGCTGGCGGGGTGGACACAGGTGAATCCGCGGTGTTCGGCATGTTGAAGGAATGACGCCCCTGGACCGCTCGTGTCAACGAGGGCGCTTGTCGTGGAGAGCGGCCCCTGACATCGTCCGCAGCATGCGCACCCCGATTGGATGACGATGAAGCTCGCTGTCCCCGGCCATGAATTCCGCGGTGTGTTTCGGGATGACCTCGCGGCCAGAGCCGTCTACGCCGAGGCTGCCGGCATAGGCCGCGTTATGCCGCGAGCCGTAGCGGTGCCCGGGAGCGCAGACGACGTCGTCGCGCTCGTGCGCTGGGCACGTGAGGCTAACGTCGTCCTCGTGCCTCGCGGATCAGGGAGCAGCATGCCTGGCGGTGCCATCGGACGCGGGATCATCGTCGATTTCAGCCGACTGGATGGCATCGGTGCTCCCGACGCCGCCACGCGTCGCATCGTCGTCGGACCTGGCGCGATTCGGAATCGCGTCGATGCGCGTGCCCAGTCGGTGGGCCTCCGATTTCCCGTCGATCCATCCAGTGGAGCATTCTGCAGCATCGGCGGCATGGTCTCCACGAACGCCGCCGGGGCCCGCACGCTGCGGTTCGGCTCGACTCGGGCGTGGGTGCGCTCGCTCGATTGTGTCTTCTCCGACGGATCGCGTGCGATGATCGCTCGCGGTGAGGTCGCGCCCTCAGTCGCTGCAGTCGATCGCTTCCGCACCGACGTCGCTCCAGCGATCCGGGCCGCACGGGCTTCGATCGGCACTCCGCAACTTCGGAAGAACTCGTCAGGCTACGCGCTGGCGGAGTTCGCCGGATCGGGAGAGATCGTGGATCTGATAGTCGGCAGCGAGGGCACGCTGTGCCTCATTGTCGGTGTGGAGCTCGACCTCGCGGAGCTTCCCGGGGCGACGGCGAGCCTGCTCGCCAGCTACGCGTCGCTCGACGCAGCGGTGATCGGAGCCGGTGAGGCGCAGCGCGGCGCTGCGAGCGCCTGCGAGCTTCTCGACAGGACGTTCCTCGATGTGGCGGCTCGCGCCTCGCCGCTCCCGATTCCGCCGAACACCGAGGCAGTGCTCCTGATCGAGCTCGAAGCGTCGGACGCGAACGCCGCCGCAACGAGTGCGCGGCGACTCGCCACGGCACTCGAGCGTGATGGCGCGACTGCCGTCACGATCGGGCTCGGGCACGACGAGGAAGAACGTCTGTGGGCCCTTCGCCACGCGGCGAGCCCGATCCTCTCGCGACTCGATCCAGCCCTCAAGTCGATGCAGTTCATCGAAGACGGCGTCGTTCCACCGGCGCGGCTCGCGGACTACATCCGCGGCGTGCGGTCGGCGCTCGCCGCCCACGACACGCCGGGCGTGATCTTCGGACATGCTGGCGACGCGCACGTGCACGTGAACCCACTCGTCGACGTGAGGCGCGCGGGCTGGCGAGATCGTGTCGAGGGAATTCTCTCCGATGTGGTCGATCTCACCGCGACGCTCGGCGGCTCTCTCTCGGGCGAGCATGGGGATGGTGCCTTGCGTGCTCCGCTGCTCGATCGAACGACGAGCGCGACGTCGCTGGAGCTCGCGCGGCGCGTGAAGCACGCGTTCGACCCGGATGATCTCCTGAATCCGGGCGTGAAGGTCGCGCTGCCTGATCAGCGCGCGATCGGCGACATCAAGTACGACCCGACGCTTCCGCCGCTGCCGCCCGCGTCGGCGCGTGTGCTCGAGCGCGTCGAGCGCGAACGCGCGTACGGCGAGTTTCGTCTCGCGATGCTGGAGCGCGAGGAACGAACCGGATAGCTTTGCAGCCGTCCGTCTCCGTCTCCCGTTCCCGTCTCCCGCTTTCCGCGTGATTTATCTCGAGCCCAAGCTGACCGTCCTCTCGCGTCCGGCGTTCGCCGAGCCGTCGCACCTTCCCGTGAACTGGCTCGGCGAGAGCACCGACGGCGAGCGACTGGCGGAGTTCGCGGGGCGCCTCTGCTACATGAGTCAGCGCAACCCTGCGAACCGAACCACGCGCGATTACCTCGAGAACATCAAGAAGCAGGGACACGGGAGCGTGCTGGAGCACGTGAACTATTCCGTTCTGATCGAGGGAGTGAGCCGGTCATTGACGCACGAGCTGGTGCGCCATCGCGCTGGCTGGGCGTACAGCCAGCTCAGTCAGCGCTACGTTGACGAGTCAGTCGCCGACTTCGTGATGCCGCCGGCGGTCATCGGCGACGAGGCGCTCGAGCGCGCGTGGCGTGACCAGGTCGAGAGTGCGCAGAAGACGTACGTCACACTCGTGGACGAGCTGATGCAGCGCTACGGCTGGGTCGCCGACAAGGTGCATCGGCGGAAGATGGCGCGTGAGGCCGCGCGGGCGGTGCTGCCGAACGCGACGGAGACGAAGATCGTCGCGACCGGGAACGTGCGCGCGTGGCGGACGATGCTCGAGCTTCGATCGAGCGAAGGCGCGGAGCTGGAGATTCGTCGCTTCGCGATCATGGCGCTGCGACTGATGCAGTCCGAAGCGCCGGCGATGTTCTCGGACTTCGAGTTCTATGTTGCCGAGGACAGGAAGGAGGCGGCGAGGCTCGGCTACCACAAAGTGTGAGTGACGGGGAATGGCGACTGGGGACTCGGCAAGGAGCCTTCTACTCGAGAGGAAATCTCCTCGGCGGTAATAGCGTCCGGGCCGAGTCCCTAGTCCCTAGTCCCCAGTCCCCAGCTCTCTGAGCATCGCGGCGAATCGGGGGGCATCGCCGCCGAGCGGCTCGAAGAATTCCTGGTCTGCCCGCTCGACGAGATGGATGAGCTGGCGCGCGAGGCGGCGACCGGCGGCCGTCGGGCGCAGCGCGTACGCGCGAGAGTCGCGCGGATGGTCCGTGCGGCGCACGAGCTTCTTTCGCTCGAGCGCCCGGAGGATTTGCGACGTCGTCATGACATCGGTGCGTGCGTGGCGCGCGAGCATGACCTGCGTCACAGGCTCGTCCTGCTCCGCGAGCGACGTGACGCTGGCGAGGAGCATCACCTGCAGGTGAGAGAGGCCGGCATCGCGCAGCGCTCGGCGCTGACCGCGCTGCCAGCGATTCATCGCCTGCCAGAGGAGCACGCCGGGACTTGCCACGGGTGAGGCGAACTGCGGCGGTAGCCGTTTCGGCATCAGGCTGCTTCATCATGTAAGAAGTACGCTTATCATAAGCGCACATACTACACGCGCAAGACAAAAAATCGACAAAAAGTCATTGCGCGACAAAATCACCGTTCTTATCATTCGCCCGTCGCGCACGCATGGCATCGCTCTTGCCGCCGCACGCGTGCGAACGCTCCACTCGCACAACTCGACTCGTTGTCCGCCGGAGTGTGGATGCCGCGAATCGGCTTCGCCTACAATCAAAAACCCGAGTCGCCCACGACGCCGCGTTCGACCGACGGCGTGGTACGCGGCGACGACGAACCTCCCAGTAGTCGCCGGGACGCCATCGCGTCCCGGGCCTCCGATGCACCGGCGTCGACCGAAGTCGCGCACTCGGTCACCGTCGGGGGAAACTTCGCCACCCCCTCGCATTCCGCCGGATCGCATGGCGCGCATTCGAATGGCGCCCACTCCAACGGCGCGCACGCGAACGGCACCCCAGTCAGCTCCGCTGCCGCCGACGATGAGTTCGCCGAGTGGGACAGCGCCGAGACCATCGACGCCGTCGCGAACGCGCTCGCCGCATTCGGTGACGTGGTCCGCCTCGAAGCAAACGCCGACTTCCCGCAGAATCTCCGCGACTCGCGCGTCGACATCGTCTTCAACATCGCCGAAGGCCTGCACGGCGTGAACCGCGAAGCGCACGTCCCCGCGATCTGCGAGTTCTACGGCATTCCCTACTCCGCGAGCGATCCGTTCACGCTGTCGCTCTGCCTGGACAAGGCGAAGACGAAAGAGGTGCTGGCGTACCATGGCGTGCCGACCGCGCGCTTCGCGGTCGTGCGCGGGACTGGGGACTGGGGACTGGGGACTGGGCAAGGAGCCCGAGGAGATCTCCGCGCGCGGAGAAGCATCCCGGCCGAGTCCCTGCTCCCCAGTCCCCAAGCCCCCGTCTTTGTTAAGCCAATCCACGAAGGATCGTCCAAGGGAATAACAGAAGCGAACTACTGCGAGACCCCCGAACAACTCCACGCGCAGGTCGAGTTTCTCCTCGAGCGTTACAACCAGCCCGTGCTCATCGAGGAGTACTTGCCCGGCGCCGAGTTCACCTGTGCGGTGCTCGGCAACGGCGATGACGCACGCGTGCTTCCCATCGTCGGCATGAACTTCGAAGCGCTCCCCGAGGGCGCGCTTCCCGTCTATGGCTTCGAGGCGAAATGGATCTGGGACCGCCCCGAAAAGCCACTCGAGATTTTCGAATGTCCCGCGCGGATCACTGAGAAGTTGCGGAGCGCGATCGAAGACGTCGTGCTCCGCGCCTACCGCGTGCTTGGCTGTCGCGACTGGTCGCGGATCGACGTCCGACTGGACGCGTCAGGCAAGCCAAACGTGGTCGAGGTCAATCCCCTTCCGGGGATTCTTCCCAACCCCGCGGACAACTCCTGCTTTCCGAAAGCGGCACGCGCCGCCGGCTTGAGCTACGACGAGCTCATTCAGGCGTGTCTCGTCCACGCCGCGGACCGACAGGGCATCGAGCTGGGCGTCACGGCCGGAGCGCTCCCGGTCGCGACGTGGCGGTAATTCGATCGAGCGCACTTCGAAATCCGGGACGGAGTTCTACATGAAAGTCATCGTGCTCTTCGATGGCATTTCGGCGTTGGGAAAATCTCCCGACCTCGCCATCCTCGAGACGGTCGAAGCGGTCGAGGCGGTCCTTGCCGCCGATGGCCATGACGCCACGCGCATTCCGGTGAACCCCGATGGTCGCTGGGTCGAGCGCGTGCGTCGCGCCAAGCCCGACCTCGCGTTCAACCTGTGCGAGGGCATCGACGGCGTCGCGTCACTCGAATCGTCCGTCATCTCCTCGCTCGAGCTGCTCGGCGTGCCCTACACGGGGAGCGGCAGCTGGACCACATCGGTCTGCCTTCGCAAACACATCGTCAATACGCTGCTCGAAGCGGCTGGCCTGCCGGTGCCTCGCTTCGGCGTCGCGCGTGTCGGCGGCCCACTGCCGTCCGTTGGCTACCCGGCGATCTGCAAGCCGGCAGCGGAAGACGCGTCGCTCGGGATCGAGCAGCGCTCCGTGGTGAAGTCCGCACGCGCGCTCCACGCGCGCATCGGCGAGATGCACGAGGAATGGGATGACGTGATCGTTCAGCGCTTCATCCCGGGCCGCGAGGTCAACGTCGGCGTCCTTGGGACGCAGGTTCTGCCGATCGCCGAGATCGATTTCTCGGCGATGCCCGACGAGTACTGGCGCATCGTCTCGTACCGCTCGAAATGGCAGACCGGAAGCGATGAGGATCTTGGCTCGGTCCCGCATTGCCCCGCGAATCTTCCCGACGCACTCTCGGCGGAGCTCGGACGGATCGCGCTCGCCGCCTGGCGCGTGGTCGGCGGCAACGGGTATGGCCGAGTCGACATGCGTATCGATGAATCGGGCCGCCCGTGGATCCTCGAGGTGAACGCGAATCCGGATTTTGCGCCCACCGCCGGACTCGCACGCATGGCGCGCACGGCCGGGATCGATTACGCGACGATGGTGCGTCTCGTATGCGAGCAGGCGTTCGCGCAGCGGCAGACGTCGTCCGAAGAGCGTTGGGCTCGAAAGCAACGACTGTCGGGGGTCGAGGCGGTCGGGTGAACGAACCTCCCGGGTTTACCGTCGGCCCGCTCGAGCCGTCTCATCGCGATCGCGTTGCGGAGATTCTGCGCAGCACGCAGAACTTCCGCGATGAGGAGGTCGACGTCGCGCTCGAGCTCTTTGACGAGTCGTTCGTTGGCGCAGACTACGTCTCCCTCGGTGCGTTTCAGCGGGAGACGGGAGACGGGAGACGGGAGACGGCAACTGCGAGCCGCGAGCAGCGGTCAGCACCGTCTCCCACTTCCCGTCTTCCGTCTCCCGTGCTGGTTGGGTTCGCGATCTACGGCTGCACGACGGCGACTGATCGCACGTACGACCTCTACTGGATCGCCGTCGATCGCGCGGCACAGGGAACGGGCTGCGGTTCCGTGTTACTCGAAGAGGTAGAACGCAGACTGGAAGCGCTGCACGCTCGGATGTTGGTCATCGAAACATCGTCCCGATCCGATTACGCCACGACGCGGAACTTCTATCTCCGCCGCGGTTACGTCGAGGCGGCCCGCGTTCGCGACTTCTACGCGCCGCAAGACGATCGGATCATCCTCACCAAACGGTTGGCAGGTAGCCCTCGAAAGGGCTGGGGAGCGGTTGCATGAGCGAGTGGCAGAAGATCCTGAAAGACGACGCCGTCGCCACGCTGGACAAGCTGGCCGAGAAGTTCGGGCACGACGTCATCGACGTCGAGGCGCTCAAGCCGGCGTTCGAGAACTTTCAGATGCGCATCACGCCGTCCGCGCTGGAACAG
>Ga0209382_10005817_pt1 | contig 15971 bp, 18 predicted proteins | sample SoiMetdeltSBSDD5_FD_187599 | JGI IMG/M metagenome (GOLD analysis project Ga0209382, IMG submission 187599) | Bulk soil microbial communities from a Populus tree surrounding site in Tennessee, USA - Soil MetaG P. deltoides SBSDD5 (SPAdes) (version 2) | ecosystem: Environmental > Terrestrial >...
GTTCGTGATGCTCACCCCGTATCCGGGCACCGTCGACTTCGCCGCCTGGGAAAAGAGTCTGGGAAGCAACGCGGCCCGCATTGGAGACATCCCGGTGACACGGCACTGGTTGATCCCGCAGGAACAGCGTCCCAAGGTGTACGCGCCTCATCCGGTGATGTCTCCCGACGAGATCCGCGCGCGGACACAGGCGGTCTGGGACCACTTCTACAGTCTGCGGCGCATCTGGGCGCGATCCCGGGTTACGCCGACGCTTCGGGCTCGAATCGCGTTCGTCTTGCTCTCGAAGTTGTACCGGCAGATGTACGCAAACACCGGAATCGCCACCGACAGCGCTCGAGTGAACCGCGCGAATCGCTGGGCCCGGTTGATCGCGCGGCCCTGTCGTTATCTGTTTACGGCGCGTCCCCTGCCTGGCCTTCAACTACCCGCCGCTGGCGCCGGAGGTCGCTGAAGCGCCCGTCATATGCGGTAGGGCTCTCCTCAGAACCGTGTTTGCGGGCCGGGCTCGCGCTCGCCGGGAATCGTTCCTGGCGGTATGCCCCAGCCGGCTCCTCCAACGCCGCGGGCTGGTGCAGTGGGATGCCAGCCTCGAGTCTCGGAGCCCATCCCGCCGTCATCATCCATTCGGAGGAGATCCGCGGCGTCGAGAGTCTCCGTTGGACTGTTGGTCACCTGGTCGAGCAGCATCATCTAATGCCCCTTTCAATAAATCGGCGACTGGGGCTGGCATTCGCCTACGTCGGGCGCGACGCGCGATGCTCAGAGAGCCACTGTTCGCTCATCCACCCTTGGTCCGAGGCACATGTACCCTGTGACATGCTCAGCTTCGAGAGTATCGCTGCTGTCGTCATTGCAATGAGCGCGACGATGATGACCATGTGCTCCCTTCACCGTATCAGTCCGGTGTGTGTCCCTGAACCTGGTTCTGCGGATTCATGCCTGCGAGATGCTAGTACATGCCACCCATGTTTCCGCCGCCACTGCCCTGCGCCGGGCTGGCACCCTTTCCCTCTGGGATCTCCGAGATGAGCGCCTCTGTCGTGAGGAGCAGCGAGGCGATCGACGAGGCGTTCTGCAGCGCGCTTCGGACTACCTTGGCCGGATCGATGACGCCGGCCTTCACTAGATCCTCGTAGGTCTCCGTCGCCGCATTGAAGCCCTCGTCCTGTTTCATGTCCCTGACCTTCGACACGACGATCGATCCCTCGGCGCCCGCGTTGGTCGCAATGTGCCGCATCGGCTCCTCGATCGCCCGACGGACGATGCGAAGCCCGACCAGCTCGTCGCCGGTCAGCGTGAGACCGTCGAGCGCGGTGCCCGCACGCAGGAGTGCGACGCCGCCGCCCGCGACGATGCCTTCTTCCACGGCGGCCTTCGTCGCGTGCATCGCATCTTCGACGCGCGCCTTCTTCTCCTTCATCTCGGTTTCCGTGGCCGCACCGACCTTGATGATCGCGACGCCGCCCACGAGCTTCGCCAGCCGTTCCTGCAGCTTCTCCCGGTCGTAGTCCGAGGTCGTGTCCTCGACCTGCGTGCGAATCTGCTTCACGCGCCCCTCGATCGCGGATGACGTACCACCGCCTTCGATAATCGTGGTCGTGTCCTTGTCGATCGTGATCTTCTTGGCCTTGCCGAGATCCTCGAGCTTGAGGTTCTCGAGTTTGATGCCGAGGTCCTCGGTGATGGCGCGTCCGCCGGTGAGGATCGCGATGTCTTCGAGCATCGCCTTACGGCGGTCGCCGAAGCCGGGCGCCTTCACCGCGGCAGCGTGCAGCGTGCCCCGCAGCTTGTTGACGACGAGCGTGGCGAGCGCCTCACCCTCGATGTCCTCGGCGATGATGAGGAGCGGCTGACCGAGCCGCGCGACCTGTTCCAGGACGGGAAGGAGGTCCTTCATCGACGAGATCTTCTTTTCGTGGATGAGGATGACGGGGTTCTCGAGCACGACTTCCATGCGTTCGGGATCGGTCACGAAGTACGCGGAGAGATACCCGCGGTCGAACTGCATGCCTTCGACGAAGTCGAGCGAGGTCTCCAGTGTCTTGGCTTCTTCAACCGTGATCACGCCGTCCTTGCCGACCTTCTGCATGGCGTCGGCGATGATGGTGCCGATCGCCTGGTCGCCATTGGCGGAGATCATTCCCACCTGCGCGACCATGTTGCCCGACACGGGCCTGGCCATCTTCTTGATCTCGTCGACGATGATGGCGACCGCCTTGTCGATGCCGCGCTTCAGCTCCATCGGGTTGGCGCCCGCGACCACGTTCTTGGCGCCTTCGCGATAGATCGCTTGCGCCAGCACGGTGGCCGTCGTCGTGCCGTCTCCGGCCGTGTCCGACGTCTTGCTTGCGACCTCGCGGACCATCTGCGCGCCCATGTTCTCGAGCGAATCACTGAGGTCGATCTCTTTTGCTACGGTCACCCCATCCTTGGTGATGGTGGGGGAGCCGAACTTTTTGTCGAGGATGACGTTGCGTCCCTTCGGACCGAGGGTGACGCTGACCGCGTTCGCCAGTTGGTTGATCCCGCGCAGGATAGCCTGGCGGGATTGTTCGCCGTAGACGATCTGTTTTGCCATGTATGCCTGTCCTACTTGTTGTCGATGATCGCAAGCACTTCGTCCTCACGCAGGATGAGGTACTCCTCGCCGTCGATCTTGATTTCCTGACCCGAGTACTTCCCGAACAGGATGGTGTCGCCATCCTTCACGTCAGGCTGCTGGCGGCTGCCATCGTCCCTGACCTTGCCCCGCCCGACGGCGAACACCTTGCCACGCTGAGGCTTCTCCCTGGCGGAATCGGGCACGATGATGCCGCCAATGGTCTGTTCGCCTTCCTCGAGACGCTGAATGATGAGACGGTCGTGAAGCGGTGTGACTTTCATGTGACTCCCAGGTCTGGTCGTGGAGAAACGAGAGCGCCGATCGCCATCGGGGCGCGGTATAGACGGGTGAACGACGAGACGTCACCGAGCATACTCGGCCCGCGGCGCGCGGGCTGTGCAGAACAGGACATCTGCTGAGGCGTAGACCAGCTACGATGCTCTTATCTGAAGTGCGACTGGAAGTGAGTGAGCGTCATGTGGAAGTGGAACCGACGACGAGAGTCGACTGCGCGGTCTGTTGGGACAGCCGACGTGCGCACGGAGGAGCGGCTGATTGGCAAAGTGCCTGGAAGGGCCGCCAAGGTCCCCAGCAAGTGCATGCCGCTCCACAAATACCTGGTAAATCGGTTCGCCGACAGCGTCGTTCTCACCTTCGCGCAGCTCGAAGACCTTCTTGGCTTCGCGCTACCAGATTCCGCGCGTGCCCAGCAGGAATGGTGGACGAGCACGGACAGTGACAAGTCGTCTTGTGCAGATGCCTGGATCCTGGCCGGCAGGACAGCGAAACCGAACCTCCTGGCCCGCACCGTTACCTTTGAGCGCCCCATGGTCTTGTAGCCCGATGGGAATTCCTCCATCACACAACGTGCGCTTCACTCACGGTTGTCAGAGGTCATAGTTGGCTGAAAAGGAGCAGGCATGGGAGACAAGGGCGGCAAGAAGGACAAGGAAAAAAACAAGCAACAGCAAATCAAGAAACAGAAACAAGAGGAACAAAGGAAGCAGGACAAGGCTCGGCCAAAGATTCCGTAGCAGGAACCCGTCGCGCATCCATCCCGATGCCGGGAGTGACCCCGATGCCGACCACCACCACGTCGGCGTTGATACGTGAGCTGTCGGAGAGCGCGCTCCCGGCGACGCGAAGACGCCGAGCGTCGGCCCCAGTACGCGGTCTACCCTATTACGACGTCTGAGGCGTAACGGCGCGGTTTGTTCTTCACATCGGTGGTCGACCGCACGAATACGCCATCGCCGGCGCGGGACAGAAATTTCTCCATCACGAGCGCCCTGAACATCGCGGCGCATACCGATGGTGCCACCCCAAATAAGCGCATGGCCTGCAGCTTAGTCAATTCGAGGCCCGGCATTTTTTCGTATTCTTCGCGGACTTGCTGCAGCAGTGCAGCAAGTGGTGCCGCGTTAGAGGAGCGCGCGATCATGGCAGCCTGCTTTCTTGGGAATCGAGCCTCGATGAGGGAGGGCCCAAGGCTGGAACACACCCAGCGAAATGGTCACGTTACACCCTTCCCTGAGCGGCACAACTAGCGCGGGTGTGGCGAAAAGCCCAGATTCTCAGTCAACGCACGACCATCATCACGATCACCCAGATTCCCAGCCCAATTGCGATCAGAAACATCAATCCGGTCATCCTCTTAGTCGTCCGGCGGTTACTCGCAGCACCTCGGGCGACCCAGTCCCGCCAACGAGCGTCGGCTTCGGCATCCGGTACGCCCTGAATCGTCATCGGAGTACCTCCTGAATGTTCTGAGACATGGTCTGCCGAGGGCCATTCCACCACCGCAGCATCACGAGTGGCGGAAGGAACACGACCCCTGCGAGGACGGTCCAGTTGAGTAGCGACCGCGGGCTTCCAACGATGCAGACGGCACTCGCGGCCAGTGCCCAGACTGCGGCGAACGTGACTTTCATCTGTTCGAGTTGCATATTGGAAGGTTACGGCGCGTTGCGGAACACCGCTATCCCAAAGCGCACAGTTCGAGCCACCGGACAGCCGCGGCGCCGCAGGTACAGAAAGCGTGCGATGACGGCCTCATGAGCTGAGCCAATCCTTCCGGATTGAGAACCTCTCGTGTTCCGCCCAACGGCGTGACCCGGGCCCGCCTGGCCTCCGCGGCTATAGTGAGTGGACCGGCTGAGTTCCACGAGACATTCATTCATGCTCACAGACATCACGCTCCTCCTGATCCTCATCCTGGTCAACGGCGTCTTCGCGATGTCCGAGATCGCCATCGTCGGGTCCAAGCGCGCACGCCTGCTGCAGATGGCCGAGGCGGGGAGTGCGGGCGCCCGGCACGCGCTGACGCTCTCGTCGGAGCCCACGCGCTTCCTCTCCAGCGTGCAGGTCGGAATCACCAGCATCGGTATTCTGAACGGGGCGATCGGCCAGGCGTCAATCGCGAGCCGCCTTCGCATGTCGTTTGAACACGTACCTATGCTGGCGCCTTACGCAGAGACCCTCGCGGTGGGAGTGATGGTCGTTCTGCTTACTTATGCCACTCTAATTCTTGGCGAACTGGTGCCGAAGCGGTTGGCCCTGACACAGCCAGAGGCGATTGCCAGCATCATTGCGCGTCCGATCAGCGTGCTCGCGTCCATTGGGCGCCCCATCGTCACCTTGCTTAGCGTCTCGACGGACACCATTCTTCGTTTATTTGCTGTACGCCAAGTGAGCCAACCTGCCGTGACCTTGGAGGAGATCCGCGTGCTCTTGGAGCAGGGCGCCGACGAAGGCGTTTTCGAGGGCGCCGAGCACGAGATGGTTACTAACGTGCTGAATCTGGACGACCGCCACGTTAGTGCCGTACTGACGCCGCGTTCGGACGTCGTCTTCCTGGACGTTCGTGATCAGGTGGACGCCCATCGCGAGAAACTTCGGCAGGATCCGCACTCAGTCGTGCCGCTATGCGACGGAGGGCTGGATCACGTGTTGGGGTGTGTGCGCTCGACAAGACTTCTGGATCAGGTTATGGGCGGAGGCGCGCTGGATCTCCCCGCCCTTGCGGAGCCCGCCTTGTTCGTGCCGGAAACGATGACGTTGATGAAGCTCCTTGAGCAGTTCAAGCGGACGCATCTACCAGTCGCGCTTGTCGTCGACGAGTTTGGCGACACGAAGGGTTTAGTCAGCCTGACCGATGTGACATCCTCAATTGTCGGAGACCTGCCCGCCGAACCGGGCGAGGAACCCCTGATCGTCCGTCGCGACGATGGCAGTTGGCTCATGGACGGCGGGCTGGACCTCCACACCGTGCTGCGAACGATCGACACAGAGTCGCTGCTCAGTGACGACGAGGCCCAGCACTACCACACGCTCGGCGGTCTCGCGATGGCGGCTTTGGGCCGAGTGCCGCGGACGGGCGATGTCTTCGAACGACGCGGCCACCGATTCGAAGTGGTCGATATGGACGGGAATCGCGTCGACCGCGTCTTGGTGAGCCGCGCTTCCACGGCATCCGGATCAGGAGCGGTCGGCGACCGACCCCGTCAGCAAGACTGAGCGTTCGGACGGTTCGTGTGTTGCCGCGGACTGTCTCGATGTGCCCTGGTTACGGCACGCGAGGGGAAATCAGCGAATGTCCGACACATCACGGAACGACAAATCGAAGCAGATCCGTCACCTGCGTGAGCTGATCGCGGCACTCGACAAGCGTGTGCCAAGGATCGAGCGAGTGGGCGAGGCCGAGATCGCCCGCGACGCTGCCGAGCTGAAGAAGAAGGCGCTTACACGTCTCGCCGAGCTCCAGGCCGATATCGAACAGGAGTAAACGTCGCGCCAGGCTCTCAATTGAGTGAGTGCGCTGCGGGCTCCAGACACGAACGGATGAAGCCGTGGTTACGGCTTGAAGGTGGTCTTGTTGTCGCTGCAGTAATTCTCCTGGCTCCGCGAGATGGACGATAGCGACTGTCTTGAATGTCAAGCGGTCTCTGGTTGATCGATCTGTCGCCACGTCATCTTCGTCCCCGTCATCGCGTGGATGATCAGCGCGAGGGCTGTCGTTCTTCTCCCATCAGGTCTAACGGCACCTGATCTGTCGCGGTCCAGGTCTTCATGCAGGTGCTACAGACGTACGTGATGGTCCGCTGATAGTTACGCATCGTTACTTCGTTCGCCGCCCCCTGGCCGCGACAGGAGGGGCACGCCTGCTTGTACTGCACGTCAGCATGAGAGTTCATGGCAGCACTCCTAAGAAAAAAGAAGTGCTGACGATAAATCAGCGTCAGTTTTGACGCTGTCCCAAATGAGACATCGCAGTCTGGACCAAGCCCCCGCGGCTCAGAGATGGGAGCCCTTGGACGTGCATTCGGCCGGTGAGGCGAGGGGCGGGCCTGCGACTTGGTTACGGTTGAGCTTTCTCCTAATGAGTCGGGCGTGGCTTATGGAATGAACGAAGCGATGTTCTCGCGCCGCGTCTTCTCATGCGCATGACTCTCATTGTTGGCATTCGGCCGGGCTGTGTCACGCGTTTCCCAGTCGAGCACGTCGGCCGGAGTTTCGTGCGCGCCGGCCGCGCGCGCCAGGGCTTCGAGCGGCGCGGAGGCGATGATCATTCGGAAGGCGCTCTGGTCCTGTACCGCGAGCAGTGCCACCCGGTGCTCGCCGTCTGTCCATTGCGCGACCACATTGTCCACAGGCCGCTGTGGTTGCAATCCCACAGGGCTTGGAGGGTGTGTGCGCTTTGCTGGTGCGCCGTAGATTTTGGACACAGCCGCCACGACGTCCGCCTCGGTCATCCCTTCGGTACGATCAGGTGCATAGTCGATCACGATTCTGAACAACTGGTTCTCGAAGAAACTGAAGACCAGCCGGATCACCGGATCACTCGATGGCGCGACACCGCGACGAACGTACTGGGACCGCCACCGCAATTCCACCACTGTGCCAGGCCCGGGAGGCATCAATATGCCGGCGGGTGCCGGTACGCCAAGCTGCCGCGAAATGGTGAGCACGTCGTCGCCCATCTGATACGTCCGGTAGCGAGGGTGACTCTGTGCACCGAGCTGGGATGCAGACATCGTGCTGCACAGCAATGTGAGGACAACTCGACGAATGCAGGTCGTCGTCATGAGAGCCTTTCTCCTGGGTAACGCGAGACGCGGATGAAGCCGTGGTTACGGCTTGAAAGTGGCCTTGTTGTCGCTGCGGGCCTTCTCGTCCCGCGCTCGAAGGGCCGCTTCCTCGGACGCCCGGCGGGCGAGGTCCCGCGCCGGCGCTTCGCTCGCCTCCAGGCGCAGACCATCTGCGATCGCCTCCTGCATCGCGCGCTCGGTGGCGATCGACGTGACGGTGAGCGTGATGCGGTCTGTGGAGGGCTCGCGCCCGAGCAGCACGAGCGTCTCACCATCGTCCCAGCGTCCGATTATTTCGGGCTCGGCGCGGGAAGCGACCGTCGTTCGCGTTGGCGTCGGTACGAGTATCGATGTTCCATAGGTGTTGGTGAACACCTCGTGCAGGTCCGCATTGGTCAGCCCTTTTGTCCGGCCGAGGTCGTAGGTGGCGGTGATACCTGCGAGCCGTCCGAGATGGAACGTGAGGACCATCTCACTTAGCGGATCGGGCTCGACGACTGTGCCGCTGACCAGCCGCCGCGGTCGCCACGTAATCCGTTGAATCAGCGTCGGACGCTCATGCACGACCTTAACGTCAGACGAGGTCACTTTGAGTTGGTCGACAACCACCTGGACCGGATCCCCTAAAGTGACGCCGCGATAATGGGAAAGCACTGGTTGAGCGGAGGTGGACGAGACCGCGATCGCGGTGGCACACACAATAGTCAGGGTGAGAACGCGACACATGTTGAACCTCGCCACGAGAGTAGCGGCTTTCACCCACACAGTCTGTTCAACGCAGCACACGCCACCGCAACATGGTGTGCGTATCAGGACAGACGGTCACATCCTGACTGTCGCATCATGCTCCCAGCATAGATGACGCACGAGGATGCTCACGCGACTGCGGGGCGCATCCGCGTGCGTAGAGCAGTCCCTGAGAAACCCATGGCAACCGTACACACACAGCACGCGAGGCTCGTCGGCTCGGAGACGCCGCTACTCGAGGAGAGGAGGGGTAGGTACGTCGGGCGCGACGATGCGCCGGTGCTTCCTGGCATCAGCCCCCAAACACCCGGTCGCATGCCCCGTGCTGAAGACGACGAAGCCACGCGCGCGCACAGTCCCGACTTCAACGACCGGCCTGGCAGCGGCAAGCACACGGCGGATCGGCTGAACGTCTTCTAGCCAGCCCGATTTGGCCGCTGATCCGCGTGGTGCCGTCACGAGAGGAACATCAGATGAACGCAACCTGGCCGCATCGAGACAACGGCTGCGAAGTGGATCAGTGTGTAGTGTTCAAAAGTGGACAGCGCGGGTTGCGCCCCGAGGATAGACTTTGCCCTTCGCCGCGGGCGGTCTCCACATGTCGCTCCATGGTGACCGTCCGAATTCGAGGAGAGTGCGCCTGTGACAGGAACCGTTGGAGTTGTGCGCTCGGAAGCGGACACATTCCGTCTTGCCTTGACTCAAGAATGGCGCAGCGTCTGCACGCGCCACCACTGTATGCTGCTCGAAGGTCCGGAGGATGTCACGGAGACCGTTCTCTTGCACCTCAAGCCGCACCTCCGCACGCCTGTAGTCTGGACGTGCTCACAATTGCCGCGTGATTTCCCAGCAGGTCTGTGCGGCGCACTCGTGTTGCGGGACGTGGCGGCGTTGGGTCGAAAAGAACAAGAGCGATTACTCGGATGGCTCGACGCCCCACACCGTCCCACGCAGGTGGTATCGACGACAGCGCATCCGCTATTTCCTTCGGTTGCGCGCGGGCACTTTGACGACGTGTTGTATTACCGTCTGAATGTCATACGTCTGTGCGTCGACTCGAATGCGATCGCCGCGATCCCGAGGACGGCAATCGAGTCCTCCACGGGAGCTCGTCTGGAGCACTGACTTACGGCGAGTGCGACGCGCGGTGTTCGTCGAATCAGCGCCTGCTCGTCCGAGATCCACGAGGCGCGGTGAGGAATCAGACTCCACTCCGTTCAGGGTAAGGCGCAGTGTGCGGAACCAATGCGCTGCATGACGGCCTGCGTGTACGCCTCGACGTCGGCGGGCGAGAATCCGCTGGCACGGAAGCAATCGCTGATCTGCGCCGCGGACAGTTGCCCGAGGCGATCGCCGATCCAGCGTGCGTCGGCGATCGGAATGCCCCTGACGATGCTCTCCATCCGCGTCCGGGCGCGATAGTTGGGCACGTGGACAGCCAGGGCGAAAAATGGCCGGCTCTGGAGGACGAAATCGACGGACGTGGGAGTGACCTTGTCGATGAACCTGGTCTCCGCATAATCCTTCGAGATGCTCTTGCTGCGAGTGACGATGTTGCCCGTGCGCCCGAACGTGGCACCCAGGTCGGTGATTTCGTATCGCACACCGCCGTCGGTCTCGGACGCGCGATTGTTGGCTTCCTTCAGGTCCCAGTTGTTGATGATCGCCATCATCACCCTGAGGCCGTTGAACTCACGCGTGCCCACGAAGGGATTCTTGTACCAGCTCCAGGTTGTGGATGGGCCTTTGTCGCGTTCGCGCTCCAACCGCACGTCGCTGACGGTGTCGCCGGACACGAACTCCCGTCCGCGGGCGAGCCGCGGGAGTCCCAGGACGCGGATGCTCGGCCGGTGATAGACCTCATCGACCAGATAGCCGGCGGCCCAGAGCAGGCGAGTGGCGGCGGTCTCTGACTTCGTCTCTTCCCCGAGCTTGACCTTCCACGTGGTGCCGTGTTCGTCCAGAACGTCGAACTTCGGCGACGTTCCGCCAGAGGACTCCTCGATGAACGTGAATGTGTTGCCCGGCTCGTGATCCTTCCCGCGGGGTCCACCCACGAGGTCCAACGCGGCGGCATCGCCGCGATCCTGCCAGATCATGCCGGCACGTCCAGGCTCCTGGGCGAAGACCGGCATCGCCAGCAGCAAGGCAGGAATGGCGGACAGGACTCTCTGAGGCGCTCTCATGTGGTTTCTCCCGTTATATCCACACTAGAGCGAACCGTCGTTCGTGTCCGTGCCTTTTTGCACAGCCGCGGTGGCGCCTGCCGACGTAACGTGACGACAGGTGGTAACACGCCTGTGAAGCTACTGATTCAACCTGAAGACGGAATCGCACCGCTGCTTACGGCGATCAAGAAGGCGAAGAAGAACGTCGATATCGTCATCTTCCGGTTCGATCGTGCCGAGCTCGAGGCCGCTCTGCAGAACGCGGCCGAACGGGGCGTGTCGGTGTCCGCGCTCATCGCGTACGCCAACCACGGCGGCGAGAAGAGTCTCCGGAAGCTCGAAATGCGTTTGCTCGAGGCGGGCGTGACCGTGTCGAGGACGGCGGACGATCTCGCGCGTTATCACGACAAGCTGCTCATCATCGACCGTCGCCTGCTCTTCGTGCTGTCCTTCAACTTCACTCATCTGGATATCGACCACAGCCGCGGCTTCGGTGTCGTCACGAAGAAGGCCAAGCTCGTTCAGGAGGCGCTGAAGTTACTCAAAGCGGACAACGATCGAACACCCTACGCGGCCGGCCTTGACACCTTCGTGGTCAGCCCGGTCAACGCCCGCAAGCAACTCCTCGCGCTCATCAACCGGGCCAAGAAAGAGTTGCTCGTCTACGATCCCAAGATTGCCGACGCGGAGATGTTGCGCGCTCTGAGCGAGCGGGCCAAGCAGGGTGTGGACGTCAGGGTCATCGGCACCATTGGCCGACACAGCACGCGTCTGAAGGTCCGGCCGCTCGGCGGCTTCCGGCTGCATACCCGCACGATCGTGTGCGATCGGCGCGAAGCCTTCGTGGGCAGTCAGAGCCTGCGGAAGGCGGAACTGGATTCGCGGCGCGAGGTCGGCGTGATTGTGCGCGACTCCAAAGTCGTGACCGGCGTGGTGAACACCTTTGAAGCGGACTGGCGAGCGAAGCAGACCGCTGAGACAATCAAGGACACGCCGCACGTGCTCAAGGAGAAGCTGAAGGACATGGTCGAAAAGCTGTCGCCGCTGAATCCTCTCGTCAAGGAAGCAGTGCAAGAGGTGGTCTCGAAGGAGGGAAACACCGGCTTGAACAAGTCGGACGTGAAAGAGACCGTCGAGAAGGCCGTGAAGGAGGCCGTCCGCGAGCGAGTCCAGGAGATGTTGAACGAGTCGGCTGAGCAGTGATGGGTGCGTTAGTGAACAGACATGTTCGCCGCGGCTCGATATCCTCGAATCCTGAGCAGGGTCACCATCACTGGAGGCGATATGTCTGGCAAGAACACCGCGGTATTCGGAATCTACTCCACTCACGCGAGCGCAGATGCGGCCGTTGACACCTTGAGAGCCAAGGGCTTTCGGAACACGGACGTGTCAGTGCTGTTTCCGCAGAACCTCGGTTCGAAAGAGTTCGGCCACGAGAAAGGCACGAAGTCCGCTGAGGGCGCCGTGGCCGGCGGCGGAACCGGTGCGGTCATCGGCGGCGCATTGGGATGGCTCGCCGGCATCGGCATGCTGGCCATTCCCGGCGTCGGACCGTTCATCGCAGCAGGCCCCATCGTGGCGACACTCGCCGGCATGGGCGCCGGTGGAGCGCTCGGTGGCACAGCCGGTGCGCTCATCGGATTGGGAATTCCCGAGTATCAGGCAAAGCGGTACGAAGGCCGGATGAGGAAGGGTGGAATTCTGCTGTCGGTGCACGCAGATGACCACGACTGGGCCAGTAAGGGCAGGCAGATTCTCGAGCAGACAGGGGCCGAAGACATCTCCTCGACCGGTGAGACCAAAGGGGACTTCGCCAACACCGACCGGCCGACTGAAACTGCCAGAGTCGAGCACGACGATCCGGTAGAAGTCGTCAAGCACTGAAGACTGCTTGGTACTCGGGGGCGCGCGAGGCGGAATGTCCGCCGGAGGCCCCGCTTGTGCGACACCCTGGTTGACGGTGGCCGGCCGACAGCGAGAGCGCCACTCGCGGTAGGTCGATGGTGAAGATGCAGCCGTGGTCGGGCAGGTTGCGCGCGTAGATCCGACCACTGTTGGCTTCGGCGCCCCAGCGGCTGATCGCCAGGCCGAGACCGACCCCGGCTCGGTCTGCGCCACGTTGCTCGAATGGCTGGAACAGGTTGTCGACGTCGCCGTCGGGCAGCCCGCCACATTCGTCCTCGACTTCAATCAGCACACGGTCGGCGGTCGCGCTCCCGCGCAGGGTGACGATCGTACCGGGGCGCGTGAACTTGAAGGCATTCTGGAGGAGATTCGCGACGGTCGCCGCCAGAATCGATCGGTCCGCGTCGACGTGCACCCGCGCGTCTCCCTCCTCCACGTTCAATGAGAGTCCACGCGCGCCTGCGTCCAGTGCCGCCGCGGGTGCCAGTTCCGCGATGAATTCGGCGATGTCGAACTGCGTACGATCCCGAGTGTCATGCCGAAGGCGAACCTCGGCGAGCGATCGGTTGATGAGATCGCGAAGCGCCGAGAGACTCCTGTGCAGCACACACCCTGTGCTGCCGCCAACTCCGACGTTCCCGGTCCTGAGCACTTCGAACGCAAGGGAGGCGGTGCCCACGAGATTTCGGATTTCATGCGCGAGAAACCCCAGGCGTTCGTTATCGCGAGCGGCGTCGGCCTCAAGAAGCGACTGGTTGCCGCGTCCGTATTCCGTCACGGCACTCGCGATCGCGTCGTCCAGGCATCGGTTCAGTGTCCGGAAATCCTCCACGCTGATCGGCGCCTCCAGTTGCAGCGCCAGGTCGGTGATGGACTGACACACATCCCCGTAGTCGTGCACGACCTGAGCGACGGTGAATCCCTGCAGCTGGAGATCATGGCCGTGGCGCGCAGCGGTTCTGCCGATCTCAGCATTCGACGACAGGTGGTGACGCAACGCCTCGACGAGCTGATCGAGAAACCGGGGGACCCCGAACTCGAGTTCCGTTGGCGTCGGAGGCGGAATCGACCGCATATCAACCTTCGCGCGACAGCGGCGGATGAGCTCCTCGCGGTTCTCGGCGACAAATTCGTAAAGCATGACCACACCTTTCTCACGCTCTCCCGCCGGGCGAACGGATAACAGCACGACCAGGAAGCTTTAACGAACAGAGCAGCCGCGAATCGATTTTGGGGGTTCGGAGCCTACGCCTTCGAAAACCTGACTGCTGATGCCGCGGGCTCGTCGAGAGCCGCGGCCTCGCGATAGTACCGTCCGACGGCTGAGCTCGCTGTCTCTTTTTGAACAGGCTGTCGCGCCGCGGCCACGTGCGAGATTTGCGACGTCCATCGGCACATGGACGAGCCACAGGAGATCCGCAGCCGACCTGTATCAGGTGTCGGACGGGCTCTGGTCTATGGCCATCACCTGCCCGGTAACGTCGTGAACCTACTTGTCCGGCGCGCGATTCGAGGCGATTTTCACGACGTGCGTCTGGTCCTCAGTCAGCCAGGCATCGACGCCCAAAGCGTCTGCCTCGGAACGTCCGTCGCTGACCGCGGCGTCGTGCGTAGGAGACATCGTGTGAGGCGCGTTGGGGACGATGCTGATCTCGTGCTCGCGCACCGCGGTGGGATGAGAGACGAGGACGTCTCCCGACTGCACGTTCGTCATTGACCCCGGATGCTTCTCAGTCGACATAGCCCGCAGTATGGGGCGCCCACTCGATGCGCGCTGTCCCCTTGAGCACATTCGTGCGCACGGCACTGGCTTTGGCGCGTTGAGGGTGCTCGTTCGTGGCCACGAAAGCAGACCCAGCAGTCCTTGAGTCGGATCGATGAACACCTCTGCCGCCTGGGATGAGGTCGACCTGTCCGAGGTTTGTAGTGCGTAGCGCGAAGGTGGACGCTTCCCGTCATTGAGACGCTGCCTCGGAGTCGCCCTGATCGAACCGAACGATAACCAGCGTGATGTTGTCGCGGCCCCCGGCCTCATTTGCCTGCGCGAGCAGCTTCTTCGCGGCAACCTCGGGTACGGGCTCCGCGCCGAGCGTGGCCGCGATCACCTCGTTGGTCACCATCTCCGTCAATCCGTCCGAGCACAGTAGTAAGCGATCCGCAGCCTGAACTTCGCACGCGTGGGCTTCGACGTTGACTCCGGGGGACGGGCCACCGACCACGTTCGTGATGACGTGTCGGAGACGGTGACCGGCGACCTGGTCTGGGCGAAGGGCTCCGCTGCTCACCAGATCGGCCATCAGCGTGTGGTCGTGAGTGAGCTGGTGCAACTCGCCGTCGCGGTACAGGTACGCCCGGCTGTCGCCTACGTGCACGACGCACAGCTGCGCATCCAGATGGAGGGCCATCGTCACCGTCGTCCCCATGCCGCTCAGTTCGGGATGCTCCACCGCTTCCTCGAGAATGCGGACGTCGGCTTGACTGAGCGCGGACTGGAACTGCGCGAGGACTTTCTGCGTTTCGGTATGATCTGCGCCAAAGAACCACTTGAACGTATTGAGCGTGAACTGCTCGATCGCCACGACGGCGAGGGCGCTCGCCCGTTCCCCGGCGCGGTGCCCACCCATGCCGTCGGCCACGAGAAAGAGATGTGCGCGCTCCTCGCCAACCTGCAGCTTCGGTTCAGTCAGGCTCGTCTGACAGATGCGCATCGATTTCGTGAGTTCGGCGATGAGGAACTGATCCTCATTGTTCGAGCGCACCTTTCCCTTGTCGGTGATCCCGAAGGCCTTCACCGTCACCGGGCGTTCTAGCACCGGCGAAGCAGCCTGGTCAGTCATCATCGCCCCTCCCCGCTAATACTTTTTCTCTGCTCCCCCGCGCGGCGTGAGCGCGTCTTTCGGCAGGATGACCGCGAGGGCCACGCCGTCCCACGGCGCCTTCCCCGGGCTGCCAGTCGACTCGGCACTGAGTGGCATCGCTCCGGTCGCTTGCGGATCGAGATGGAATGTGCCGACCAGGTAGTCACGCACGATCGATGCGCGCGCGCGCGATCGCAGGTACTGTTCGTCGAGTGGGCCGTGCTGCGCGTAGCCTTCGACCATGAGGATGCCTGACGCCAAGTACTCCAGGTATGGAGCGATCGCCGCGTCCAGGGCGGCCTTGCCCATCTCGCTCAACTGCTCCCGTTCCGGGTAGCCCGGCTGCGGCTCTAACAAGGCATCCGATCGAAGCCAGACGCGGACCAGACGACGATCGCTTCCTTTGGTCAGCACCCCCTGCCTGTAGTCCGCGGGTGAGATCTGCGCGAGGTCGAAATAGCCGCGCTTGTTGAAGAAGCCGCGCAGCAGGAAGTTGCGTTTGAGCGCGTCCATATTTTCAGAAAAGCTCGCCATCGACCCGCGCGCATCGTCCATCGTCTGCTTGACGCTCGCGGTCATCCCCTGGACGGCACCATCCTTC
>Ga0209382_10005820_pt1 | contig 15969 bp, 21 predicted proteins | sample SoiMetdeltSBSDD5_FD_187599 | JGI IMG/M metagenome (GOLD analysis project Ga0209382, IMG submission 187599) | Bulk soil microbial communities from a Populus tree surrounding site in Tennessee, USA - Soil MetaG P. deltoides SBSDD5 (SPAdes) (version 2) | ecosystem: Environmental > Terrestrial >...
ACTATTTTGAGGGGCAGCTGACGAAATATTGATTCAACATCAGACAAAAATGCCCACTTCCGACGCGCGGCGGTGTATGTCGATCGTATTCTCAAGGGCGAGAAGCCAGCCGACCTGCCGGTGCAGGGGCCGACCAAGCACGAGCTCGTGATCAACCTCAAGACAGCCAAGGCGCTTGGCCTCACAGTGCCGCCCGCGCTGCTCGCCAGTGCTGGCGAGGTGATCGAATAGCGCCGCTGATGTCCGCTATTGGCCCAAAGCGGACATGCGTTGGTGCACTGCAAATGTCCGCTTTCGGGGGTAAAGCGGACATCCGCTGTGTTCGCAATCACAAAAAGTGCGTTCGGCGAGTAGACAGCGCGTTCCTGTGTTGGCCGTCACAGCAGCCCAATAGGTCCGTCAATAGCCTCAGCACATAATAAGGAACTATGTCCTAGTGCGTGCTGGGAGGAAAAAGTATGAGCGAAACCACAAACAAAGCTGCGCCGACGACGGATGTGGGATCGGCAGCCGCGACAAAATCGTTCATGCATTGGCCCGAAGCGGTGATCGCTCTTGGCCTTTGGCTCGCGGTTGCTTGGGTATGTGTCCTGGCATTCGGACTCGTCAAACTAATAGAGCTATCGATTTGACGACCGCAAAAAGTCGTTGGCTACGACAGTTACTCGCGCGTCGAGATGATTTCGACCACTTCGCCTGTTTTCGGGTCAATCCTCTTTGCTGGGGAGGCCGGCCCTAGCGTTCCATAGAACTTGTCTGATTCCTTGCGCAGCGCTTTTTCGGAGAGTCGACGACCTCGCTTACGTGGACGGGTCCTTCGACATTGTTCTTTGCGCAGCTGTTGTAATTTGGTCGGCATCACTCTCAACCTACAAAACGTTTTACGGCCTTTTTTTGGTGGGGTTCAGGCTTGCTGCAGCTTCGCGTGCCAAACGTTCGGCGCGCAGTTTGACAGTTAGTAGCCGCGTTGCTTCTTCCTTTGCATGATACTCGCTAAGGGCCTTTGGAGCCTCCTGCCGCTGTCGAAAGAGGCGCTCGGCCCGGTCTTTGTCTGCTGACGACATGATGACTACGACCTTCCTTCGTACCCACGCATGCTGATTTCAGGTGCATGAGATGACCCGCGCCGGTCGTCGGCTTGAGGCTGGGAAACGTCAGGGAGCAAACCAGCCTCGGGTACATGGGGGGCCGCCGGGCGACCGGCACTCTTCAGATATGTACACCAGACCAGCACCGCAATGTGGGTTAGCTCGGCGCTCCGAGTAGCCTAGAACGTCCCATCAATCGCCCGAGTAGCTGCTGGTGCTTTCGGATTTTTGATTTCAGCCAAGCTTTCGACGGCCCCGACTTATACGGCGCGTCAAGCTTCTTTGAGACGATGCCTTCCAGATCGAGCTTGCAGACAACTTTGAACACCTTGGCTCCGTCGCCTTCGGTGTGCTCGACGTACTGGATGCCGCGACCATGCCGCACATCCAGACGACCTCAGCATCATCCTCTGTGCATCATGGCACCGGGACTAGTTCCGACGGAAATTTCTTCATGCTGGGGGTGACGGGCCTTTGTTGCCTCACTTTCAGCTAACGGCTCCAACGCTCCCCAGTGTTGCTGCCGTGGCGGGGGCCGCCGTTTTTCACCATCGCGGCGGCCCCTTGATAGTTGGCGTCGCCGTAGCGCGGGAATAAAACCGAACTTCTTTAGTCTTGAGCAATGACTGTGGCGGGGGGACGGTATACAATCATCGCGACGGCAGTCGTTCTTTGTGGGAGTGCGGCGCGTGTCACAAATTCAGCAAAGCCAACCTCAAGACAATCTCATTCATCCCCTGTGTCTCGCATGTCGCGTGCCAATGTCGCTCACGCGGACCGAGGATGAATATCCCGGTTACCAGAGGGGAATGTTTGAGTGCCCTGTCTGCGGCGAGACGAGACGCAATGGGCAGGTGTTTCGCTAGCTTCACACTAGAGAAGATTTCGTCTAGCTAACGCCTGACGCTTGAGTAGAGACTGCTCGTAAATCGGGCCGCCGAATCTTTGCGCTCGGCTTGTTCGGCCAGACGAGAATATTGCTTCGCTAAGTTCTCGTATTCGAGGCGGGTCTTTCCGTCATATTCATTGCGAGCCCGAGCGTGAAATTCTGCGGCCTTAGTCCGGTAGTGATCCCTCATGCTCATCGGGGCACGACCTATGTCTTTTGATATGCCCCGCCAATGCAATAGGACCAAATTCGTTCCCTTATGAGAAAACAATTAGGGACCGCTGGAGGTTTGCCCCTATGCAGCCGCCTGCCCGAGGCAATCGGAAAACAGGCTACCGCACCGATAGAATTACCAACCACCGCTTATCCTGTGTATTAAAAAGTATGAAGCGGGGCCGCCACGTGTCGGTGTGATGGCAGCCCCGCTAAGATCCCCTTGTCCTAGTGTGGGAACGTGAGGAAGGGGACGGGCGAAGGCTAGTACCGCTCGATCAAGCGCGACGGTAAGATTTTGCTTCTTGCAAAAATTTGGTCGGCGGTTGCGGACGCGCAACAGGCGCGAAATGAGACGCACATATTACTCTGGCGTGCTCTGTGCCAGTCGGCGTCCAGGGCCCCTCGGGCCGTTTTCGTTCATGCCTGCGGGGGTGGTCTATTGAGCTTCGGTCATGCCACCGAGGGCGACGGTGCCGGAGCTGGCTCTGATGGAGCCATCGGAGCCGGAGCTGGCTCTGATGGAGCAATCGGAGCCGGGGCGGGCTTCGGAGTGCGTTTTTTAGCCTTTGCTCTCTTGGCCGGCTTCGCCTTCTTCATCGCCTTCTTCATCCCCTTCTTCTTGCGCGCCGGGGCTCCGCGCTTTGCCTTCTTGGATTTCTTTGCCACCTTCAATCTCCCGAATCGGTTTAGTCAAAATTATGCAACACGGTATCACGCCGTAGCCGCTTATCTTAACTTGTGGACAGCCGTTCTTAACTTGTGCACAGCCGTCGCTGATTGCTGCAAACGGCAGTTTGAATGTGCGGACGGTTTACTTCCGGTCGCCGTGTACCTGCTTCAGCCGTTCCAGCAGCGGGTCGACGAGTCCATCGTGGCGACGGAGCGTTCTCGTGTCGACAGCCCCGTCATGATCATTGGCCAGCGAAACGCCGAGTTCGTCAGCCCGACGCATGACTCTCTCTTGGCTGGTATGCAGCAGGGTTGCCAGTGTCTTGAGGCCGATGCGAGTGACCGAGTGCTCCAGGATCAGCGCATCCTCTGATCGCGTGAAATTTTTTGTGTGCTGCTTGTTGTTCATACGACTAGAGACTTTAGGATGACGCCTCGTGTCCGACTGTGATGAGGGTCACGAAAATTGCGATTGTTTTGGAGATGGATGAATTTACAGCACCCTCGCCAAATCCGGGCAGCGCGCCTTAAAAACCGGTTGGCGGTAAAATATTTACCTATCGCCCCTTTATGTGACTGGGTTACACGTTGCGGGCCGGCGAATCATCTGAATTGCAAAGCTTCAATTGCTTCCCCCCAACAATGAAGTGGTCTCCCGTTTAAATGAGAATGATGGTTTTTGCTCTTACGGTTGTGATCGCAAGTTTCGTGTTTGTTGGTATTCAGTTCGCAATGCAGAAGACGCCGGACGATATGTGCCGCCTGGTGCAGAACAAACAGATCGACACCTGCGGCAGCAACGGCGTACTCAACGCACAATAGCTAAAGGGCCGCGCAATGACGGTCCGGACAGTGCGGAGCTTATCAAGCCCCACCGCGACAGCCTGAAGCGGCTGAGCGACGTACCGCAATGAACGCACTTGCAGACGATGGAGGCGCCGTTAGCGCCAGCGTCAAAGAACCCATTGCTGGGACCAATGGCAAGCCGGGCCTTGGTCACCTCGTCAATCATTTCCCCTCTTCCTCAACCTCGCCTTTCCGCCGGGCGAGCAGTTCGAGCCTTGGCTCGATATCCAGGCCATCAAACGGGTGTTATAGAATAGCGCGATGATCTCATCCCCTATTCACCTAACCGCTGACCTCTGCCGGACGAAGGCGACAGAGTGCTTGAACTGGCGCAGCAGACGGTGTCCAACTCCCACCGTATCACGCTAGAGCGCATTGCCGAGACATGGTATCGCATCGCTGACAGCCTACCGGCCAAAGATGCATACGTCTTCAACGGCCAGTTCAAAGTTCGTTCGAGTACGATGGCCCTGCCAAACGTCGTTAGCTTAGCTCGCGTAATCGTTTTGCGTATCTTCTCTCGTCAACTGGAGTCTTAGTATGGCAAGGGGCACAGTGAAGTGGTTCAACCCGACCAAGGGTTACGGATTTATTCAACCGACGGATGGCCGCGGCAAAGACGTTTTCGTTCACATCTCTGCCGTTGAAAGGGCCGGCCTAAGCACACTCCATGAGGGGCAGACTGTTGAGTACGAAGAGGTCTCCAACAAAGGCAAGACCGCGGCAGAGAGGCTAAAGGTTGTCTGAGCCAGCCGAGCGTGTCCGCAATACTGAGCCATGCGGATCTTTAAACGATTTATTGAAACCTCCGGCAAAAGGCGCAGATATCCCCAAGGGCTGAATTCCGACTTCCGCTTTCGGTCATGGCTCCATTTTGGCTGTCGAATGTGATGTCCGCTTTACGCCCGAAAGCGGACATTTGCAGTGCACCAGCGCATGTCCGCTATGGGCCAAAAGCGGACTCATGCAGCGCAGCAAAAAGGATCGTTATTCAATCACCTCGTCGGCGCGGGCGAGAAGCGATGGGGGCACAGTGAGGCCAAGCGCCTTTGCGGTCTTGAGGTTGATTGCTAGCTCGAACTTTGTTGGAGCTTGCACTGGAAGGGTCGCAGGCTTTTCGCCGTTTAAAATGCGGTCGATGTAACTGGCGGCCTGCCTATACAGGGCGACTGGGTCGGGCCCATAAGAGATCAAGCCGCCGTCTTCCACGGATCCTTTCTGAAAATAAACCGCCGGCAATCTGTGGTTAGCCGCCATATTGATGATCAGCTTTCGATTAACAATGGCCGCCGGACTCGCGGTCACAATGAGGCCGCCATTCGGCTTGCCCGCGAAATCGACGATAGCGCGTTCAATCTCGCTCGCATCGCGCACGTCGACCGGGCTAGTCTCCACTCCTAAGGAAGGCGCAGCAGATTGAATTGCTCCTAACAAGCCAATTCCTATCGGCGCCGATCACAAGTCCGCCCAATTGGGGTTGGGCTAAGGATGCAAAGACCATTTCGATGTCGCGGTCCGTGCTTGCGTGAAAGATGCGGAGTTGCCGACCAGAAGCGCGGGCTGTGTCCTGTAAATCTTTTAACTGGGATGCAGCAGTTGAACTCTTTGGGTTGATAAGCACTGCAACAAGGGCCGCTTTGGGTACTAATTCAAAGAGCACCTCAAGCTCTTTAGCGCCCAAGGTATTAATAAGAAATGTGATGCCAGTAACGTTTGCACCCGGGTGATCGAAACTACCAACAAGTCCGGCCTCGACCGGATCAGTACCGTTTGCGAACACTATTGGAATTTTTGAGGTCGCTTCCTTAGCGGCGAGAGAAGTATCCAATCCGCCACCTGCGAAAATCACAGACACCTGACGACGCACTAAATCTGCCGCCAAGGAAGGCAGACGATCAAAGTGACCCTCCGCCCAGCGGTACTCTATTGCAACGTTCTGACCCTCAACATAGCCGGCTTCGCTCAGGCTCTTACGGAACGCGGCCGTCATGGGTGGATAGGCACTTGCTGTCTGGCTGTGAAGAAACCCGATGACTGGTAACGCTGACTGCTGCGCGCGGACCGTCACCGCCCAAGCAGCGGCCGCTGCGCCCCCGACCAGCGTGATGAACTCGCGCCGTTTCATCCGCCTTCCCCAAAATAGGACAAGGTTTCGTAGCCGCTTAGACTAGCACACCAGTAGGAGCTGGGCTTGATGATGTCCGCTTTGGGTCATAAGCAGACATGTGCAGCGCAATAGGCCATGTCCGCTTTGCCCCTGATAGCGACCGCGAAAGCGGATTTCAGCAAACGGCAATGTCTGCTTTACCCCCATGAGCGGACATGTGCGGTGCAAAAGCTGATGTCCGCTTTGGGCCATAAGCGGACATGAGCGACTCATTCGATCACTTCGTCGGCGTTGGCAAGCAGCGACGGAGGCACTGTGAGGCCGAGTGCCTTCGCGGTCTTAAGGTTGATTACCAGTTCGAACTTTGTCGGCTGCTGAACTGGAAGATCGGCCGGCTTGGCGCCCTTGAAAATCTTGTCGACATAGTAAGCAGCACGCCGAGACAAGTCAGCGAGATTAGCGCCGTAGGAGATGAGGCCACCAGCTGCCACAAATTCTCTAATTCCATGAAGCGACGGCAATTGCTGCCCGACCGCGAAGTCCGCAATGCGCTTTCGATAACTGGCGGTGAGAGGGTCTTCGACCGTAATCAACGCATCTGGACGCAGCCGTCTCGCCACTTCGAATGTAGCGTCGAAGTCTTCCGGGCCCCCCACCTCCAAGGATTGCACCTCTATCCCCAATGTTCGACCCCCGGCCTGCGTCTGTTTGAAGACTAGCGCGGAATACGGATTAGCCGCATTCCAGAGCACTGCCACCCGAGAGAGCAGAGGCAAAAACTCTTTCAGCAATTCGAGTCGCTTGGCACCCAGGTCCGGCACCATAAGGCTCATCCCTGTGACGTTGCCGCCGGGTCGGGCCAGACTGGCAACGAGCCCGCTCCCCAACGGATCCCCCGCAGTTGTCATGACGATCGGAATCGTCGTAGTGGCCTGCTTGGCCGCTAGCGGTGCGAGAGTTCCGGCCGCCACAATCACATCGACCTTGAGTCGGACTAGGTCTGCTGCGAGTTCGGGCAGCCGTTCGCGCCGATCCTCCGCGTTGCGGTTTTCGAAAACGACGTTTTTCCCTTCGACCCATCCCCACTCCCGCAAACCATCGATAAAAGCTGAATTCAGTGCGGCTTGAACGCCACCGCCACCCGCGCTGAGAAGGCCTACTATGTATCTCTTCCCGCCCTGCTGCGCGCGCGCCGCGAGCGGCCAAGCGGCCACCAAACTTGCAATAACTTTGATGAAATCTCGTCGGCGCATGCAACCCTCCGCTTGTCATGTCGAGGATGGCGCCAGTTTTGAAAGCTTATCAGATAAGCGCGGCTCTGTCCGCTTTGGGTCATAAGCGGACATTGCGGCGGTCAATCATCATGTCCGCTTTACCCCCGAAAGCGGACATTCGTTTACGCAGCAGTTATGTCCGTTACAAAAACGGACATACGTGAGTGACCAAGAACGAGTTTGCCATTCATCGATCGTAAACTCGCTCCGTATTAGGCTCTTTCCATAGAAACGTGCACTCGGTCCTCTCGAAATCGAGGCAAGACCATGAAATACCTTTCATCCGCATTAGTTGCGGTCACTCTAACTGTCTCGGCCTTCGCGACGTCCGACTTCGCTCGCGCTGAAAACGGCCAAGTCGCCGCGGGTGTGGCAGGAGGGCTTCTGGGCGGCCTGCTATTGGGCGGGGCTCTAGCGCCGCGCCCATATTATTACGCGCCTGCGCCGGTGTATGTTGAACCAGCCCCCGTGTACGTAGAGCGGCCGTATCGTTGTTATTGGACTCGCGGCGAGCCAGTTTGGGATGACTATCGAGGTATTTGGCGGCGGCCGCAGGTCCAGGTTTGCGACTAAGCTGCGCGCAGGAACGTATGTCCGCTTTGGGCCAAAAGCGGACACATCAGCGGCGGCTACTCGATCACCTCGTTGGCCTGCGCGAGCAGCGACGGCGGCACGCTGAGGCCAAGCGCTTTCGCGGTCTTGAGATTGATTACCATCTCGTACTTCGTCGGTGTTTGCACCGGAAGATCAGCGGCTTTTTCGCCTTTAAGGATGCGATCGACGTAGCTGGCCGCGCGTGTGTGAGGCTCAATTGCTTCAGCCCCATAGCAAATCAACCCGCCGGGGTCGGCAAATAAACGCAGCGGGTAGATCGCAGGCAACTTGTATTGGTTGGCTAGCTTTACGATTAGTTCGCGATGAACTATCGCAAAATTGCTTCCCGTCACGATCAGGCCACTATTCGGCGTTTGGGCAATGACCGGGATGAGTCGTTCGATCTCGCCGGGTTCGCGCGCGTTGATCGGGATTACATCTAACCTAAGCGAAGGCGCAAGGGAGTGTACAGCCGAGAACTGGCCGATCCCCTGTGGTGTCTCGGGGTCTCGAACAACGGCCACGCGCGTCACACTTGGTGCAATCTGCTTGAGCAGCTCCAGCCATTTCCCGCCCATGCCGTAGTCGACATTTGAGAAGCCGGTCGCATTGCCTCCCGGGCGTGCGAGGCTTTCGACAAACCCAGCGCCGACCGGATCAGGGGTCTGCGTGAACACAATCGGCACGGTGCGAGTCGCTTGAAGTAGAGGTGCTACGAGAGAGCCGCCGGACGCCAGGATGACATCCGGCTTCAGCGCGACGAGTTCGGCAATATATTTGCGAGCGCGCTCGCCATCTCCGGCGCCCCAGCGAGTATCGAAGCGAACGTTACGGCCATCGATCCAGCCCAATTCTTGGAGGCCGTGCAAGAATGCGACGAGGCGAGCTTGTCCTTCCTTGTCGTCCGCCGCCAAACTCATGAGCACTCCGATGCGTCGCACGCGCTCAGGCTGTTGCGCCCGACTCGCAACCGGCCACGTCGCCGCTGCACCGCCAAGAAGCGTGATGAATTCGCGCCGCCTCATTGGAGCCCTCGGTGGCACGCTGAAAGGTCTGGCAGCGTAGCAAGCCGCACCGGTAGTCAGGAAGGGTCCTGAAAGGCCGAATGTCCGCTTTGGGTCATAAGCGGACATATGCAGTGCAAAACGGCATGTCCGCTTTACCCCCGAAACCGGACATTGGTCGCCAACCGTTCGACGTCCGCTTTGTGCCATAAGTTGACATCGCGCGTGCAAGGCACTCGTTCGTCATGCTTTCCGAGCAATCAACTCGACCGGCGATACACGGCCGGTAGAAACGTTTTCGATCATGTTTTTCACTTTGATCGGCGTAGTTTTGCCCATCAAAATATGCAGACCAAGCGGTGGCGGACCGCCCGACGCAGCGGCCGTAGCGCGCAACTGTTCAAAGAAGGCGATAGCGAAGTCGCGCCGGTTACGTTCTCTTACGATCACGAAGCCAGCCGCTCGCAGCGCCTCTTTGTAGTGCTCTGGCTCCCTTACAGCACTTGCCGCGTCCGTTTCTGCCCAGTGAACGGGATAGGTCAATTCGCCATCGCCTGTCCGCATCACGTCATAAATCCCGAACATGGCGCCTGAACGCAAAACGCGGCTAACCTCTGCGCAGAGAGTTGTTTTGTCCTCAACGTTCATGCCGACATGCAGCATATATGCGCCATCGAAGGCGCCGTCGGCGAAGGGCATTGAGAGCGCACTGCCTTGATGCAACGAGACGCGGTCGCCCAGTCCAACCCATCCGCAGAGTACTCGGCCAGTTTCGACGTATTCGTCTGTCAAATCGATCCCAGTAACTCGACATTGATACCGGGTGGCAGAAAATCGCGCGGCGCCGCCAAGGCCACATCCAACGTCGAGAACGTGATTTTTTGTCGAAAGACCAAGCTGATCGAGAAGATCTACAGTGGCCTGACGGCCACCGATGTGGAACTCATCAACAGGGGCAAGGTCATCAACGGATACAGAGTTAATCGTTTTACCAAGGGATCTCACCCCAGCACTTATCGCAGCAGTCAGGTTCCCCTGAGTGTAATGCTTGGAGACATCCTGAGGTGCTGGCATCGCGTTCCTCTCGAAAAAGTTGGCGCGATTTCCGAAAGCAAAGGAATTTTAGTCTACCGTTTCGAACTCGTCACTGCCTTGTAATTGCAAAAACATCGGCTCGTGGTCGCATCCTCAACAAAATCCAGGGAGGACTTCATGCCGACTTTTATGATATCGCTCAGTTGGACAGACCAGGGAATTCGCGCAGTCAAGGATTCGCCGAAACGCTCAGAAGCCGCGCAGGAGCTCGCCAAAAAGGTGGGCGTCGAAATCAAGCACCTTTATCTCACGTCGGGCGACAGCGATCTCGTCATCTTCGTCGATGCGCCGAGCGGTGACAATGTCGCTAAATTCGCGCTGGCGGTTAGCTCACAGGGCAACGTACGCACCTGCACCGTCCGTGCGTGGTCAGCAGATGAATATCGGAAGCTCATTTCCGAGCTGCCCTGATAAACATCGCGGCGGTCCGTCGATGCAGACGATACGCCTTGGAAAAGGGGAGCGGTGAGTTCGCTCCCCTCACTACCACCTGGAGTGCGACCTGATGAGCACTGGCGGGCCACAAGGTGCGGTATGGTCAGCCATTAGTGAACTGACGTCCCGTCAGGCTCTGTGGTCGACAATCTCGGGCATCCGATCCGCCTGAATGGCGTCCAACTCGGCGCATCGCTCGCGGGAAAGCTGTCTTCCGAGTTGATCTCTATTGCATCACGAGACGGCTCCGGGGAGTGAGATTCTTTAACAGGGGACTGGGGCTTCATTTTCAACCGGTCCCTTCAGCCTCGTGGCTTAGTCGAAGAAGACGGTTCAATCACCCGCGCCGGGATTCGGCGAGAAGTATTGGAGTTTGTCCGGCTTGCCCTCCCACTCCTTAGAGTCAGCCGGGGGAGCCCGTTTGACCGTAATATTCGGCCAAGTTTTCGCGTAGTCAGCGTTGAGCTTGAGCCACTTCTCAGCGCTCGGTTCGGTATCCGGCTTGATCGCCTCGACCGGGCATTCCGGCTCGCACACGCCGCAATCGATGCATTCGTCCGGATGGATGACGAGCATGTTCTCACCCTCGTAGAAACAATCGACGGGGCAGACCTCCACGCAGTCCATCAGTTTGCACTTGATGCAACTCTCGTTGACGATGTAGGTCAATTAATTGTCCTTCCAGTAGTTCGCCGTACTCAAATCATTCACGATGTCCGCCATCGCGGTGCTCGCTCTTGGGCTGAAAATGAACGCAGAGAAGACCCGCGTCTTCTGGCTGGATCGGAACGCCCAGCAATGCGCATTCACGTGCTGAGGGGTTCGCGGCTGTCAGGCTGCACCAAATCTCTTCACCGAAGTACGTACAGTCCTGGCAAACACCGAAGCACCGATGTGCCCCACTCGCAGCTACAGTGGTCAGCACTTGGTGCAGGGCACGGTGCATCGACGCTTGCTCATTCGCGTCGAGCGCGTCGACGGCGTCCACCAGAACTTCGAACGGATCGCGCGTAAGCGCTTTTTTGCCCTTACTCGTCAGTCGCAGGCTGACGCTTCGCCCGTCCGCCTTGGATCGCTGTCGGACCAAGTACCCACTTGCCTCAAGTGCCTTGATGGCTTGCGATGCGGTGCCACGGGTGGTCGCTTGAAACTCGGCGAAAGCCGATGGGTTCCGGGAGAACGGATTGGCGCGGGCGAAGTAGCGGAGCGCCATCCATTGGGCGGGACTGAGTTTGCCGTCATAGCCCTCGGCTTGCACGAGCCGCCCCACCTGCAGCAGAAGCTCTGCCGTTTTGCGCGCTGGCATGGTCACCTCTCTCTGACAAATTACTAGCGTTTCAAAATCAAATTGACAATGGGGGTTGCGCACTGATAATTTTGTTTCGAAACTAATTAGGCCAATGGGTGGAGATCATGGGTCGGCTGGCGACCGCTGACTGGAGCGTGACGGCCGGACCCGGCGTCACCCGTTACCTTTGGCAAATCCAGCGGTTCCCGATGCTGCAGCCGCACGAAGAGTACATGCTGGCCAAGCGCTGGCGCGAGCACGGCGACCACGAGGCGGCGCACAAGCTCGCCAACAGTCATTTGCGCCTCGTCGCTAAGATCGCCCGGGGCTATCGCGGCTACGGCCTGCCAATCTCTGATGTCATCTCGGAGGGCAATGTCGGCCTGATGCAGGCGGTCCAACGGTTCAAGCCCGAAAAGGGCTTCCGGTTTGCAACCTACGCCGTGTGGTGGATCAGGGCAGCGATCCAAGAATACATCCTGCGCTCGTGGTCGCTGGTGAAAATGGGCACCACCGGTGACCAGAAAAAGCTGTTCTTCAACCTGCGCAAGGCCAAGAGCAAGATTTCTGCGCTTGACGAAGGCGATTTGCGTCCCGATCAGGTGCAGCATATCGCCAAGCGGCTAGGCGTCACGGAGCAGGATGTGGTCGACATGAACCGCCGGCTCGGCGGCGATGCCTCGCTCAACGTGCCGATCCGCGAGGACAGCCACTCCGGCGAATGGCAGGACTGGCTGGTTGAAGGAGGTGCCAGCCAGGAGACTACGCTGGCCGCGCGTGACGAATACGACTACCGCCGCAAGGCGCTCGCCTCAGCGCTCTGCGTGCTCAACGAGCGCGAGCGACGTATCTTCGAAGCGCGACGGACCGCCGAGGACCCGATCACGCTTGCGGACTTGGCCTCCGAATTCGGCGTCTCGCCCGAGCGCGTCCGTCAAATCGACGTGAGTTCGTTCGAGAAGGTACAAAAGGCGGTGAAGAACCGCGTCGCGGCGATGGATACCTCGACGCCTCTGCAGGTGCGTTAGCTTCCAACCCTCTTCCGTGGTGGGAGAACTGACGATGCGTCGCTATGGGTACGTTTACGGCAACCGAAACAACGCGAGAGGGTCGCCGGCCACCGCGCCTAAGCCGCGCGCTGCAGATGGAAAGTTATCCGAAGTTTCACAATGAAGTCGGGGTGCCGATCGTGCGCATTTGTCTACCTCAATATGGGCGATGCCAGCGAGATCGTTTGCCCCTATTGCTCGACGCTATTCCGTTTCGATCAGAGTTTGGGCGCACATGAAGCTGATCCGGCAGATTGTGCTTACGGTGACATGGACTGAGTTGTTGGCCACGAACGATTCGAATTCAGTCAAGATGCAAGCGTCAGGCCGTCAGGCAGGATGCTCAAACTGCTGCCGCCTGACCCCGCCCGTCACCAAGATTCGGCAATAGCTCGAAGAGGAAAAGAGCCGTGGCCTATACCGTGGAGGATCTGCTCAGTGTGCTGCACCCGCACTGCCCGGTCAAAGTTGATGTGCTCTGCAAGAATCGCAGGCGCGTCGAACACGGGCTCACGACCGTGGGGCTCAAGATCCACTGTCTTGGCGACAACCGAGAGCTCTTGAATCTCATTGAGGCTTTGGGCGGACGGTCTGAGGTAATCGCCAATAGGTTCTATGCGCACGCCCGCGCGTCGGTGACCGTGATCCTGCCGCCCGTGGGGAGCGCGCGCTCGGCGATACTGCTCCTCGAGTGCATCGAGAAGTACTTCGGGCACCCCATCTTCCATAATCCGAGGTACCAGATCCAAGTGTGCTCGCCCTGTCGGCTCGACGGGCCGCGTGCGGCAATACTCGCTATCACGTTCTACCTTGGATCCGACGTCCTCAGGCGCTACAGCCTCGACGACCTGACGACGACTTTTTCGGAGGACACGCTTCCGTACGGCCACAAGCATCGAGGACGCCGCATTGTCCTCTATGACGGCGAGGGCGACCTCGACCGGGCCTTCGAATGGTGGAACCTTGAGAAGAATCGCCTTTCGATACTGCCGCAACTGCCGTTCTTAAAGGAGCGGACCGACGTGCTGACGTGCCAGAGCAAGACCGATATCGAGAATGTCAATCTCATGGCGACCTTGCTTTCGCACCATCAGGCGCTTGCCTATTGGGAGCACCTGGGACGCGGCTTTGTGGCGGACGTTGAGGCATTGCTAAAGCGCCATCTTCTCCAAGGGATCCTTGAGGTCTCCTGGATCCACCCGGCAACGGGGGAGATGGCTGACGACACGCAGTTCTTCTCCGCCCTTCAAGAGCTCATGGGGTATGCATTCGAAGAGTATGCACGGCTTGGGAAAGAGAAACGCAACCAATGGTGGCGGCGGTCTTCCGATCGCCCTGGCATACTGGAGGAAATGCAAGCGCTGCTGCAGCACTACCGCGCCGAACTCCTCGCGGAGTCCGGCCGATTATTGCAGGAGGGAGCGACATGAGAGCGCATCAGCCCGGTTCGACACCTATCGACATCCCCGAAACGGTCCCGAACCCCGCCTATACTCCCGCACCCGCGCCGGAGCCGGCGCCGACCAAAGTGCCGGAAAAGGTGCCCGAAAAAGTAATCGCGTTATGAGTTCGCGCCGCCTCATCACGCCCCCGAGCCTAAAGGACACGGCATCGTACCAACACGCGCAAGTAGTCTGAAAGGGGTCAGGCGGAGGCCAAGCGATGTCCGCTTTGGGTCAAAAGCAGACATATGCGGTGCAAAATCCCATGTCCGCTTTACCCCCGAAAACGGACATATGCAGTGCAACAGCCCATGTCTGCTATGGGCCAATAGCGGACATTGCGGCGGTCATCGTACCAGTTCGATCTCACTCGGACGCCACACCTTCGTGAAGAAGGGTTCGAGCGGGCTGTAGAGGCGCAGGAGCGTGCTCCACCCCTTACCCGGGACGGTCTGAATCCAGTTGCCGCGTGACACACCTTGAGGCTGCGTCGGTGCAAAATAGATCGTCGTCGAGCCGTCGGCACTGGCTTCGGCGGCGGGTGACGGATAACTCTGGCTGCCCGCGCGCGGGTAGCGCTGCGGCGTGTCGAGCATCGAACGGCTCTGGTTGTCGTAGACGGTCAGGGACCAGAACTTCTCCGCCGGGATGTCCTTTGGCAACGTCATCTTGTAGGTCTTGCTCCCATCGAAGTATTCGCCCTTGGAATCCACAAACGCGCCGAGGTATTGCGAGCCGATGCCCGTCAGCCGCATGACCATCGCAGGGGTGATGTAGGTGGCGTAGAAGAAAAACGACGTGCGCGCGTTGAGCGTGCGGGCGCCGGTGGGCGGGTTGACGGTGATGGTGCCGGTGGCACTGACGTTTGGCGGCGGCGTTTCGAAGTTGTAGCCGCCGACAAACAGCGGTTCCGTCCAGGCGGAGTTGGGATAATAGAAGACCCCCTCGGCCGGGCGCGGGCGCCAGTCGAGGGTTCGGGCCGCCGCTGTTCCGATGGCCGCCGCATCGGTCAGGATCTTTTTCATCCGCGCGTCCGGACTGAACGGCTTGCCCTTCACGATGCCGATGGCGGCGAGTGAACCCATGATCTCTGGGTCCAGCGCGCCGACGGGCTCCTTCTGCACGAGATCATTGATCATCTCGAAATAGCTGAAGTCGTTGGGCGGTACCGTGTTCATGACCTTGCCGGTGCCTTCGATGAACTTCGCCGGCTCCTCGGGCCGGAGAAAGGACCAGTCCAGTTTGTGATCCGGCGTGCGCGCCAACGTCGCTTTGCCCTCCAACGCAGAGCCGATGCTCGTGCCGTAACCGCCGGGAAGGTAGGGATAGATTTTGAGCGTCTTCTTGATCAGCGCAACCACGGGCTTGGGGTCATCTTTCTCGAGAAAGGCCCGCCCGAGCATCGTGGCGCGGGTCGTGCGCATCTTCTGGACGAAGTAGCCGCTGCCCGGCAACTCGCCCTTGTAATCGGGCGGCACGAACAGGTATTTGCCCCCTTCGCCGCGATCGGGACCGGGCAGACCGAAGTCGGTGACCCAGTTGAACCACATATCGTCGACCACGCCGAGCGACAACGGCGGTGTCTCAACGACGATCGGTCCCTTGCTGGCGTCCAGATTGACCCAGAAATAGACAGTGTCCGCATTGGCCGTCAGGAACAGGGACTTTGCATCCATCAGCTCCGAGAAGATGAGTGCCGTGTTGTTCGGGATGCCGGCCTGCTCGGAGCCTTTGAAGATAGACGCCACCGAAGCGCCCTGATAGGCATTCATGAACGCCTCGACGCCGTGCATCAGGTCGAGGTAGTCGTAGGCCTTGATGACGGTCTCTTTGCTTGGTGCGCCATCCTTGTATTCCAGCGTGCCGATGCTGGACTCGACCTTGTCGGGCGTGGTGTTCGACGGAGGGATTGTAGGTGCTGTCTGGGCGGCGGCCGAGCGGGGCAGTATTAGTGTGGCGCAGACCACGACTGC
>Ga0209382_10005821_pt1 | contig 15966 bp, 13 predicted proteins | sample SoiMetdeltSBSDD5_FD_187599 | JGI IMG/M metagenome (GOLD analysis project Ga0209382, IMG submission 187599) | Bulk soil microbial communities from a Populus tree surrounding site in Tennessee, USA - Soil MetaG P. deltoides SBSDD5 (SPAdes) (version 2) | ecosystem: Environmental > Terrestrial >...
ACCGCCGTCGCGGTGTATCCCGATGACGAGCGCTACAAGGACATGGTCGGCAAGCACGCCATCCTGCCGCTCGTCGGCCGCCGGCTTCCGATCATCGCGGACGACTACGTGAAGCCCGAGTTCGCCACCGGGGCGTTGAAGATCACTCCCGGCCACGACCCCAACGACTTCGACATCGGGCGGCGGCACAACCTGGCGCAGGTCACCGTGATCGGCGAGGACGGCCGCATGACCGAGGCCGCCGGCCGGTTCGCGGGGCAGACCGTGGACGAGGCGCAGCGCGCCGTGGTCGACGCGCTCGAACAGGAGGGCCTGGTCCGCAAGCGCGAGCCCTACACGCACACGGTCCCGTTCTCGCATCGCTCCGGGGAGCGCATCGAGCCGCTGATCTCGCTGCAGTGGTTCATGCGCATGGACGAGCTGGCGCAGCCGGCGATCGACGCCGTGCGGGACGGCCGCGTGACCTTCCACCCCGGCCGCTGGGCGCGCGTGTACCTCGACTGGCTCGAGAACATCAGGCCGTGGTGCATCTCCCGCCAGCTGTGGTGGGGCCACCGGCTGCCGGTCTGGTATTGCGACGAGTGCGACGAGACGTTCGTCAGCGTCGAGCCTCCGGAGCGCTGCGGCACCTGCGGCGGCGCGCTGCGCCGCGAGGAGGACGTGCTCGACACGTGGTTCTCCTCGGCGCTGTGGCCGTTCGCAACGCTCGGCTGGCCACGCGACACGCCGGAGCTGCGCGCCTTCTATCCCACGGACGTGCTCGTCACGGCCCGGGACATCATCTTCCTGTGGGTGGCGCGCATGGTGATGACCGGGCTCGAGTTCATGGGCGAGGTGCCGTACAGCGACGTGAACATCACGCCGATCATCCAGGCGCCCGACGGGCGCCGCATGTCGAAGTCGCTCGGCACCGGGATCGACCCGCTGGACGAGATCGAGGCGCACGGCGCCGATGCGGTTCGCTTCGGGCTGCTCGCGATGTCGTCGTCCCAGGACGTGCGCTACTCGCCGGAGAAGGTCCAGCAGGGCCAGCAGTTCGCGAACAAGATGTGGAACGCGTCGCGCCTGGTGATGCTGAACGCCGCGGACGTCGACCCTGCCGCGCGGCCCCGGACGGCCGAGGACCGCTGGATCCTGTCGCGCCTGCAGCGGGCGATCACGCGGTGGCGCGACCAGGTCGGCGCGTACGACTTCTCACACGCCGCGCTCGACCTCTACTCGTTCTTCTACGGCGACTTCTGCGACTGGTACCTCGAGATGGTCAAGCCGCGCCTGTACGAGCACGAAGAGGAGGTGTCCGCCACGGCCCTGCACGTGCTCGGCCAGACGCTCGCGCTCGCGCACCCGATGCTCCCGTTCGTGACGGAGGAGATCCACTCGTTCATGCCGGGCGCCGGCCGCGACCTCGCCGTGAGCCCATTTCCCGCGGCCGACGATTCCCTGCTGGACGAGCCCGCCGAGCGCGAGGTGGAGGCGGTGATCGACGCGGTCCGCCGCCTGCGCAACTACCGCGACTCCGTCGGCGCGCCGCCGTCCGCGCGGATCCCGGCCCGGCTGGTGGGCGGCGACTACGGGGACTCCCTGGATGCGATCGGGCGGCTCGCGCGCTTCGACATCACGACCGACGGCGCGGACGGCGAGGCGGTCGGGACGGTCGGCCTGGAGGGGGCGACCGTCGAGGTGCTCCCGAGCGACACGGTCGACCCTGCCGAGGCGCGCGCGCGGATCGATGCCGAGCGCAACCGGCTGCGGGGCGAGGTCGAACGCGCGCGCGGGAAGCTCGCCAACAAGGGGTTCACCGACAAGGCGCCGCCCCAGGTCGTGCAGGGCGAGCGGGACAAGCTGGAGCGCTTCGAAGCCGAGTTAGCGGACCTCGAGGAGTAGTGAGCTGATGGATCCGCAGGCAGTCCGCGCGTCGCGCGCAATGCGCGATGCCGAGCGCTACCTCGACTCGCTGGAGATGTTCGGGATGCGCTTCGGGCTGGAGCGCATGCGGCGGCTGATGACTGCACTCGACTCTCCGCACGAGCGCTTCCGTTCGATCCACGTGTTGGGGTCGAACGGGAAGTCGTCGACCGTCCGGATGATCGCGGCGCTGCTGACCGCCCACGACCTGCGCACGGGCGCGTACCTGTCGCCGCACCTGGCCTCCTGGGCAGAGCGCATCGAGGTGGCCGGCCGCCCCGTGGAGGACGAGCGCTTTGCAGCGGCCGTGCACCGCGTGGCCGAGGCCGCGGCGCTCGTCGATCGCACGCTCGGCCCCGGCGATCGCGTGACGCAGTTCGAGGCGCTGACCGCGGCGGCCTACTGGGAGCTTGCGCGCGCGGGGGTCGAGGCGGCAGCGGTGGAGGCGGGCCTCGGTGGCCGCTACGACGCGACGAGCGTGATCCGGTCCGCGGTGCAGGTGCTGACCAACGTGAGCCTCGAGCACACGCGCTGGCTCGGGCCCACCGAGACCCACATCGCGGAGGAGAAGCTGGCCGTGGTCTCGGAGGGGGGCACCGTCGTCGCCGGCCGGCTCGGCGCCGGCGCGCTGGGGGTTGCCGAGCGAGTGACCAAGGAACGCGGGGCGCGTCTGCTGCTCCTGGGCCGCGACTTCGACGACCCCGGTGTGCCGCTCAGCCCCCAGGGAGCGTTTCAGCGCGAGAACTTCGCGGTCGCGGTGGCCGCCGCGGAGGCGTTCCACGGTCCGCTCGACCCGGCACGCGTCAGAGAGGCCGCACAGTCCGTGCGCACCCCCGGCCGGCTCGAGGTCGTCGCCCACGACCCGCTCACGATCCGGGACGGCGCACACAACCCCGCCGGCGCGTCTGCGCTCGCGGAAGCGCTGCCGCGCCTCGTGGGTGAGCGACGCGTGGTCGGCGTGATGTCGGTGCTCGACGACAAGGACGCGTCCACGATGCTCGGGACCCTGCTGCCGCTGTTCGGCGACGTGGTGTTCACGCGCTCGTCCCGCCGCGATGCGCTGCCGCCCGCGACGCTCGCCAGCCTGGCACGCCAGCTCGGCGGGCCGGCGACGCACATCGAGCCCTCGCCGCGCGCGGCGCTCGCGCGTGCGCGCGAGCTTGCGGGGCGCGAGGGGGCGGTCGTCGTCACCGGGTCCATATATCTGCTTTCCGATCTCGCCCGCGACGCGGCGCTCCCAGCCTGACCTTGACCCAGCACGCCCGCATGCTCGGCTTCGTGGCGCTGGTCGTGGCGGTCGTGATCCTCGTGTTCTTCGCGCTGGGATACGGCCTGGGACGCCTGCTCCTCTAGCGGAGCCCACCGAACTTTCCCCCGTTGGTTCCGAGGGGTGGAACCGAGGAGGGAAAGTTGGTTCCGACCCATGCCCACGGGGGTTTGGAGCGCAGCGTCCCTCGCTACCGCGGCCCCCGGGTTGGCCTCCACCCGCTCGGGTACCCTGTGCCGTGCAGGGAGTTTTCGCTTGGTGGACCGCACGCAATGACGCTCGCCCTTTTCGGCATCGAGAACGACGGCCTGAACCTGGCCGTCAACCTGCTGGTCTTCTTCCTGGTCGTGATCTGGGTCGCGCTGGTCTATTGGACGTACTCGGACGCATCGCGGCGCCTCGAGGACCCGATGCTGGTGGGCTCCGCCACCGTCGCGTCCCTGTTCCCGTTCATCGGCACGATCGTCTACACGATCGTGCGCCCGCCCGAGTACCTCGAGGACCGGCACGAGCGCGAGCTGGAGATCAAGGCGGCCGAGAAGCGACTTGCGTTGCTGGAGAACCGCACCTGCCGCAACTGCGGTGCGGAGGTCGATCCGAGCTACCTCCGGTGTCCGAGCTGCGCGCGCAAGCTGAAGGAGCCCTGCGCGAGCTGCGGCAAGCCCCTCGACCCGCGCTGGCGCGTCTGCCCGTACTGCGAGGCGGAGGTGGCCGTGACGCTCCGGCAGGGCCCGGAGCCGCGCCGCCCGCGCCGCCAGGGCGCGCGCACCGAGGCCGGCAAGCGCTCCGAGGCGCGCAGCGCCGAGCGGATCGAGCGCAACGACCGGGTGGAGCGCAACGAGCGGCCGGATCGGGCCGAGCGCCCGGAGCGCCCGGAGCGCGACGGCGCGCGGGTCGAAGCCCGCGAGCGCACCACGTCGCAGCCGCCGCCCAACCGGTAAGGTCCCGCGCCGCACATGAGCCGCACCCTGATTCTCGTGAAGCCCGACGCCTTCGAGCGCAACCTCACCGGTGAGGTGATCGCGCGCTTCGAGCGGAAGGGCCTGCGCATCGCGGCGCTGAAGCTGATGGCGGTCGAGCGCGAGCTTGCCGAGAAGCACTACAACGAGCACGCGAGCAAGCCGTTCTTTCCCGACCTGATCGAATTCATCACGCGCGGGCCGCTGGTCGCGCTCGTGCTCGAGGGTGAGGACGCGGTGCCCGCGGCGCGCTCGGTGATCGGTGCCACCAATCCCGTCGAGGCGGTTCCCGGGTCGATCCGCGGCGACTTCGCGCTCGAGGTGACGTACAACCTCGTGCACGGCTCGGACTCCGACAACACGGCGGAGCGCGAGATCGGGCTGTGGTTCCCAGAGCTCGCTGATTGAGCAACCCGCCCCGTCTCGTTCTCGCATCCCGCTCGCCGCAGCGGCGCGCGATCCTCGAACAGCTCGGCATCGCGTTCGACGTCCGCCCCGCTGACGTCGAGGAGGACATCGAGGGCGATCCGGCCGACGTCGTCGTGCGCAATGCATTGCGCAAGGCGCGCGCGGTGGAAGGCGAGGCGGTGCTGGGCGTCGACACCGAGGTCTACCTGGACGACCGGTTGTTCGGCAAGCCCGGCGACGAGGCGGCTGCCCGTACCTACCTCGAGACCCTGTCCGGCCGCACGCACGAGGTGTTCAGCGGGCTCGCGCTGATCGACGGCGGGGAGGAGCGGACCGGGATCGCGCGCACGGCGGTGACCTTCAGGGCGCTCGACGAGGCCCTGATCGACTGGTACCTGGAGAGCGGCGAGTGGCGGGACCGCGCCGGCGGCTACGCCGTCCAGGGCCGCGGCGCCGCCCTGATCGAGGCGCTGGATGGTGACTATTGGAACGTAGTCGGCCTCCCCGTGGCGCTGCTGCTGGACCTCGCGCCAGGGCTGCTCACGGGCTGACCCGGCTGCAAGACGGCGGCCATGGAAAGGTCGTCGAGGCGGTGTCCGGTACTATTCGCCGCTGCGGACGCGCCCCGCTGGCGGAGGCCTAGGTCTCCCTGCGACCAGGGGTAACGGTCGTCGGGCGGGTCCTTCGGTCCGCCGGTTGGCGACATTTCGTAGCAACGCTCTTCCTTTCACGTGGGTTTTTTCAGCGCACTCACCGGTCTCGGTGGCCGTGACATGGCCGTGGACCTCGGCACCGCCAACACGCTCGTCTACGTGCGTGGCCGCGGCATCGTGCTGTCCGAGCCGTCGGTCGTGGCGATCGACGCACGGTCCGGCGAGGTGCACGCCGTCGGCCTCGAGGCCAAGCGCATGCTGGGCCGCACGCCGGGGACGATCCAGGCGATCCGGCCCTTGAAGGACGGCGTGATCGCCGACTTCGACGTCACGGAGCAGATGCTCCGCCACTTCATCCAGAAGGTGCACCAGAACCGCTGGGCGCATCCGCGCGTGGTCGTGTGCGTGCCTTCGGGCGTGACCGGTGTGGAGAAGCGGGCCGTCGAGGAGGCGTGCCTGTCCGCCGGCGCCCGCCAGGCCTACCTGATCGAGGAGCCGATGGCGGCTGCGATCGGGGCGGGGCTGCCCGTGGGCGAGCCGACCGGCAACATCGTCGTCGACATCGGCGGAGGCACCAGTGAAGTCGCCGTGATCTCGCTCGGCGGCATCGTCGTGTCGGAGTCGATCCGCGTCGGCGGCGACGAGATGGACGACGGCATCGTCAACCACGTGAAGCGCGAGTACAAGCTGATGATCGGCCAGCAGACAGCGGAGGAGATCAAGCTGGAGATCGGCTCGGCGTTCAAGCTGCCCGAGGAGGTGCAGGCGGAGGTGCGCGGGCGCGATCTCGTGACCGGGCTCCCGAAGACTGTCGTGCTGACCTCCGAGGAGGTCCGCGGAGCGCTCGAGGAGCCCCTCTCGCAGATCATCGGGGCGGTCAAGGAGACGCTCGACCGGACGCCGCCCGAGCTGGCGTCGGACATCATGGACCGCGGCATCATGCTGGCCGGCGGCGGCGCCCTGCTCCAGGGCCTGGACGAGCGCCTGCGCGACGAGACCCAGATGCCGTGCCACCTGGCGGAGTCGCCGCTGACCTGTGTCGCGGTGGGCTCCGGCCGCTCGCTGGAGGAGTTCGACGTGATCCACCGGGCGAGCAAGAACTCCCGCAATCGGAGGCGCTGACGGTGCGGTCCGGGCGGGGCAAGATGATTGACGCGGGGAAATCCCGCGGCGTCGCTGGAAAAACAGACTTGAAGAGGACTCTTTCTTGTACAAGAAGTCGGTTCGCAGGCGACGAGCGGTCTTGGCGCTGCTCGTCAGCCTCTCCATAGCCCTACTCACCGTTTACTTCGGCGAGTCCGCGTCGGGTGGCCTGCACGCTGTGCAGCGCGGCTTCCTCGAGGTGATGGCGCCGCTTCAGGAAGGCGCCAGCCGCGCGCTGAAGCCGGTCAGCGACCTCGTGGGGTGGACCGGCGACGTGATCGACGCCAAGTCGGAGAACGAGGACCTCAAGCAGCAGAACGAGGAGCTGCGCGCGCAGCTGGCGGCGGCCCAGACGGCCGAGCGCGACGCGCGCCAGCTGCGGGGGTTGGTGGGCTTCAACGAATCCGCGCGCTTCCCCGACGGGCACGACCCGGTGCCCGCACGCGTGATCGGGCGGTCGCCGACCGTCTGGTATTCCGCGATCACGATCGACAAGGGCTCCGACCAGGGAGTGCGCGACGACCAGCCGGTCGTCAGCGGCGCGGGCCTCGTCGGCCGCGTGTCCGACGTCGCGCCCGACGCGGCGCGCGTCACGCTGATCACCGACCACACGAGCGGTGTGTCCGCGCAGATCGTGCCGGACGGGCCGAACGGCCTCGTGAAGGCCACGGTCGGGAACCCGAACGACCTGATCCTCGACTTCGTGCAGAAGGGCCGCGCCGTGCGCAGGGGCGCGACCGTCGTCACCTCGGGCTGGCGTTCCTCCCGCCTCGAGTCGCTGTTCCCGCGCGGCATCCCGGTCGGGCGGGTCTCGCGCGTGGACTCCGACGAGCGTGAGCTGTACCAGCGGGTGCACCTGAAGCCGTTCGCCGACCTGCGTGAGCTCGACGTGGTCGAGGTCCTGACCCGCAACACGGGCGCGGTCCAGAACGCCCAGGCGAGCCCGTGAACGTCACCTGGGGCACGCTGGTCCGGCTCACCCTCCTCGTGATCGCGGTGGTCGTGGTGCAGATCGCCGTGGTGGCGCAGATCGTGGTGTTCGACGCGACCGCCGACCTGCTGCCGCTGGTGGCCCTCTCCATCGGGCTGCTGGCCGGGCCGGTGGCGGGTGCGACGGTGGGCTTCCTGCTCGGCCTGGTGGCGGACATGGCGCTGCTCCAGACCCTGGGGGTCAGCTCGCTGCTGCTGATCGGCGTCGGCTATCTCGCCGGGCGCTTCCGCGAGATGCGCGACGCGACCCACAAGCTGGTGCCGCCGATCGGCGGCTTTCTCGCGACGCTCGGCTTCGACGCCGGCTTTGCGCTGGTGCAGTTCCTGCTCGGGGTCGACTCCTCGGTGAGCCCGCTCGTGATCAGGGAGGCGCTGGTCAGCGCGGTCATCAACGGCCTGCTGGCGATCCCGGTCTTCGCGGCGGTGCGCGCGGCGCTGCGCTCCGACCTGATCGACGACCTGCGGCCGCGCCGCCGGCCCGTGACGCGCACGCGGGTGCTCTCGCAGAGCTGAGCGGCCTGGTTCGTGTACCTGCCGCAGGGCGACAAGCGCATGATCATCACCCCGCAGCTCGCGCTGCGGGTGGCGATCCTCGGCGGCATCGCGCTCGTGCTGTTCGCGGTGATCTTCTTCCGGCTGTGGTACCTGCAGGTGCTGTCCGGCGACAAGTACCTGGCCGAGGCGAACGACAACCGGGTGCGCGAGGTCAAGGTGGAGGCGCCGCGCGGGCGGATCGTGGATCGCAGCGGGATGCTGCTCGTGGACAACCGCACGGCGCTCGTCGTGCAGGTGCTGCCCGAGCGGCTGCCGCGCGACGTCGAGCGCCGCGGGCGCGTCTATCGCCGCCTCGGCCATGCCCTCAACCGCTCGCCGAAGGCGATCCGGCGCAAGATCCGCCGCGAGGTCAAGGAGCTGCCGTTCAGTCCCGTGACGCTGAAGACGGACGTCAGCCTGAACACCGTCCTGTACCTGCAGGAGAACCAGATCCGGTTCCCGGGCGTGGAGGTGGAGCGCGTGTTCCTGCGCAAGTACCCGCACCGGGAGATCGGCGCGCACCTGTTCGGAACGATCGGCGAGGTGACGGAGAAGCAGCTCGACCAGCCGCGCTACTCCGGCGTGGCGCTGGGCGACCGCGTGGGCCAGTCCGGCATCGAGCTGCAGTACGACCGCTACCTGCGCGGCCTGAACGGCGCCAGCCGCGTGCAGGTGGACGCGATGGGCCGCCCCAAGGGCGAGCTGTCGGTGCGCGACCCCGAGCCGGGCAAGCGCCTGCGCCTGTCGATCGACTTCGACGTGCAGAAGACCGGCCAGGCGGCGCTCGAGCGTTACGGCCTCCCCGGCGGCTTCGTCGCAATGGACCCGCGCAGCGGGGAAGTGCTGGGCCTCGGGAGCAACCCCGGCTACGACCCGAACGTGTTCGCGAAGGGCGTGCGCGCCTCGGTATACAAGCGCCTCCAGGACCCCGACAACGGGGCGCCGCTCGCAAACCGCGCCACGCAGGGCCTCTATCCCACGGGGTCGACCTTCAAGCTGATCACGGCCGCGGCGGCGCTCGAGTCGGGCCTGATCACGCCCGCCACCGTCCTGTTCGACGGCGGCTCCCTGACCGTCGGCGGCGTCACCTTCAAGAACGCGGGGAACGTGTCGCACGGCGCCGTCGCGCTGCCGCGCGCGCTGCAGGTGTCGTCGGACGTCTACTTCTACCGCGTCGGCCTGATGGCCGAGCAGCGCGGCGGCGAAGTGATCCAGAAGTGGGCCCGGCGGCTCGGGCTCGGCCACGCCACCGGCATCGACCTGCCGGGTGAGGGCGCCGGGCTGGTGCCCACGCCCGAGTGGCGCAACCGGCTCTTCCGCCGCAACCTCACCGACCGGCCGTGGACGCCGGGCGACAACATCAACCTCTCGGTCGGCCAGGGCGACCTGCAGGCCAATCCGCTGCAGATGGCCGTCGCCTACAGCGCGGTGGCCAACGGCGGCCGCATCGTGACGCCGCACATCGGGATGCGCGTCGAGGACAACGACGGCCGGATCCTCCAGCAGATCGAGCCCGGCGCGCGGCGCCGCATCGACATCTCGGGCAGCACCCGCGCGGCCATCATGCAGGGACTGCGCGCGGCCGCCAACGACGCCGGCGGGACCTCGGCCGCCGTCTTCCAAGGCTTCCCGATCAGCGTGGCCGGCAAGACGGGCACCGCCGAGCGCGGCGCCCAGGGCGACCAGTCCTGGTACGTCGCCGCGGCGCCGGCGAACGACCCGCGCATCGTGGTCGCGACGACGATCGAGCGCGGCGGCTTCGGCGCCGAGGCGGCAGCGCCCGCCACGCGCCGCATCCTGGCCGCGTACTTCGGCATCAAGGGCAAGAAGGCGATCGGCGAGGCCGGGAGCGCTCCGGACTGATGAGCCAGCCCTCGACACCTTTCGGAACGGGCGTCCAGCCGTTCAGCGAGCCGCGCCGGCGACTGCTGCGCCTCGACCTGCTCGTGCTGCTCGCCACGCTCGGGCTGATCGCGTTCAGCCTGGTGACGCTCGACACGGCGACGGCGACGGACGTCCCCGGCTCCCCGGACTACTTCGTGGTGCGCCAGGCGCTCTATGCGGTCGTCGGGCTCGCGCTGATGCTGGTGCTCGCCTCGATCGACTACTCGCGCTTCCGGGAGCTGCGCGTGGGCCTCTACGCCTCGATGCTCGGCCTGATCATGCTCGTGCTGGCCGTGGCGGGCGCCACCCGCGGGTCGCGCCGCTGGATCGAGGTGTCGTTCTTCCGGTTCCAGCCCTCGGAGCTCGGCAAGGTGTTGCTGATCCTTGCCCTGTCGGCGTTCATCATCGACCGGCTGCGGAAGCTGAGCGAGCGGGAGACGACCTCACGAATCATGCTGCTGGCTCTCGTGCCGACACTGTTAGTGATGGCCCAGCCGGACCTCGGCACGAGCATCGTCTACGTGACCATCGCGCTCGCGCTGCTGTTCGTGGCGGGGACGAAATGGACACATTTCGCGGCGCTGGGCGCCGTGGCAGCGGCCGCGGCGGCCCTGGTCCTCGTGATCGCGCCCGCGGCCGGAGTACCGTTGTTGAAGGACTACCAGAAGGATCGCCTCACGGCGTTCCTCGAGAAGGACAATGCCGACCCCAGAAGCCAGGGATACCAGCTCAACCAGGCGGAGACCGCGATCGGGTCGGGCCGCAAGACCGGCCGTGGCACCGAGCGCGCGACCCAGACTCGCCTGGACTTCCTCCCGGAGAGCCGCACGGACTTCGTGTTTGCGGCCGTGGGCGAGCTGTACGGCTTCGTCGGGGCCGGAATAGTGCTGTCCCTGTATGCCCTCTTGATATGGCGATCGCTTCGGATCCTCACGATCGCCAAGAACCTCTATGGGGCACTGCTCGCTGCCGGAGTCGGCGCGATGCTGATGACGCAGGTGTTCGTGAACGTGGGCGGCAACGTCGGGATCATGCCCATCACCGGGATTCCACTCCCGCTGATGAGCTACGGCGGTTCGTCGGTGATCGTGACCTTGATCGCCCTGGGGATCCTGCAAAGCGTGTACGTGCAGGCGAAGGAGGCCGCGGCATCCAAATCGGAGGTGCTCGCATGACGCCCCTCGCGCACTACACGCGCACATCGATGTTTCCAAAGGAGATTTATGCGTAAGCAGGTGTTGGTATCCGTCGACCGGGGCGAGACCCGGGTCGCGATACTCGAATGCAAGAAGGCCGCCGGCCGTGGTGGCCAGCAGGGCGCGCCCAAGAAGGGCGCCCCGAAGGTCGACGACGACTGGCGCGTGGGCGAGCTCTACATCGAGCGCCGCGGCCGCCGCTCGATCGTCGGCAACGTCTACAAGGGACGGGTCGACAACGTGCTCGGCGGGATGGAGGCCGCTTTCGTCGACATCGGCCTCGAGAAGAACGGCTTCCTCCACGTCGACGAGATCGTCACGCCCGACGGGCAGACGCACCGCCGCGGACGCGGCCGGGGCGGCGGCCCGCGGATCTCGGACCTGCTGAAGGCGGGCCAGGAGATCGTGGTGCAGGTGACCAAGGACCCGATCGGGACCAAGGGCGCGCGCCTTTCGATGGAGGTGTCGATCCCGGGCCGCTACCTCGTGTACGTCCCGGACGGTGACGGCGTCGGCGTGTCGCGCCGGCTGCCCGACAAGGAGCGGGAGCGGCTGCGCAAGCTCGCCTCCGGCCTGAAGTTGAAGGATGCGGGATTGATCATCCGCACCGCCGCGGTGGGCGCGCGCAAGAGCGACATGGAGCGCGAGCTGCAGTACCTGTTCCGGCTGCACGAGGTGCTCCAGAGCCGCGTCGACGAGTCACGCGGCCCGACGATGGTCTTCCAGGAGGCCGACCTGCCGATCCGCGTCGTGCGCGACGTGTACTCGCGCGAGTTCGAGCGCGCCGTGATCGACGACGAGAAGCAGCACCACCGCATGACCAGCTTCTTCACGCGCACCGCGCCCGAGCTGGTCGATCGCGTGGAGCTGTACGAGGGCGACGACCTCTTCGAGAGCTCCGGCGTGAACGATGTGTTCAACCAGACGCTCTCGCGGCGGGTGGACCTGCCCCACGGCGGTTACCTGATGATCGACCATGCCGAGGCGTTGACCGTGATCGACGTGAACACGGGGAGCTACACGGGTCGCGGCAAGGGCTCGCTCGAGGACACGATCGTGAAGACGAACCTGCAGGCCGCCGAGGAGGTGGTGCGCCAGCTGCGGCTGCGCGACATCGGCGGCATCATCGTCATCGACTTCATCGACATGGCGTACACGCGCAACCGGGACAAGGTCCTGGGCGTGCTGAAGAGCGCGCTGGAGGGCGACCGCACGCGCACCCACGTGGTCGAGATCTCGCCGCTCGGGCTCGTCGAGATGACGCGCCAGAACGTGTCCGAGGGCGTGCGCGAGATCATGAACAAGACCTGCCCGACGTGCGACGGCGAAGGGGTCGTGCGCTCCGAGGAGACGATCGCGATCGACGTCGAGCGCGGCCTGCGCAAGATGGCGAAGGAGACCAAGGCCGAGGCGTTCCTGGTGCAGGTCCATCCCCGGGTGGCGGCCATCCTGATCGGCGGCGGCGGCAAGCCGCTGCGCGAGCTGGAGCAGGAGACCGGCAAGGTGTTCCACTTCCAGGGCTCCGAGGGGATCCCGCTCGACACCTTCCGGATCACCGCCGAGGGCACGCGCGACGAGATCGAGGAGCGCGCGCTGCCCTTCAAGCAGGGCGAGGAGGTCCTGATCCGGATCGAGGAGCCCCACATGTACAACATCGACGACGCGATCGCGAAGATCGACGGCTACGTGATCTCGGTCGCCGGTGGCGGCCCGTTCGTGGGCGAGAGCAAGCTGATCAAGATCGACGAGGTGAAGCGCACCGCAGCCTACGCGAGCATCGTCACCGGCAACGGCGTGCCGGAGACGCCGGCACGCGAGCAGCGGCGGCCCGCTGCCCGGAAGGCGGCCGTGGCGGCGCCGGTCGAGGCTCCCGATGGGGGGTCCGGCGAGACCCCTGAGGAGGACGGCGGCAAGCTACAATCGAACGGCTCTCCGAGCAAGCGCCGCCGGGGCCGCAGAGGCGGTCGGCGGCGTTCTGGTGCTCGGGGCGGCACCGGTAATAGTGGGTCCGAATGAATATCGAGTGGGCTTCGCCCACACCTGAAGTGAGGAGCGTCCGCCTGACGGCGACCGCCAAGACATGACCTACGCGATCATCGAGATGGGCGGCAAGCAGTACCGCGTGGCGGAGGGCGACTCGATCCTCGTGGACCGCGTGGGCGAGGACGAGGGCGCGAAGGTCTCGCCCCGCGCCCTGCTGTTCGCCGACGGCAAGAACGCCGTGATGGACGGGGCGGACCTCGGCAAGGTCAAGGTCGAGGCCGTCGTGGCCGAGCACGTGAAGGGGCCCAAGATCCGGGTCGCGACCTACCGGCCGAAGAAGCGCACCAAGCGCCAGATGGGCCACCGGTCGCACCTGTCGCGCCTCGAGATAAAAAAGATCACCGGCCCCGCCAAGGGCGGGACCGGGTCGGCCGCGGGACGGTCGCGAAGCAAGACGGAAGAGAAGGAAGAGTCGGATGGCACATAAGAAGGGACTTGGATCCAGCCGCAACGGCCGCGACTCCGAGGCGAAGCGCCTGGGAGTGAAGGTGTTCGGCGGCCAGAAGGTGACCGGCGGCGAGATCATCGTCCGCCAGCGCGGCACGCGCTTCAAGCCGGGACCGGGCGTCGGCATCGGCCGCGACGACACGATCTTCGCCAAGACGGCGGGCATCGTCGAGTTCAAGACCGGCCGCCACGGCCGTCGCGTCTCGGTCGTTTCGCCCGAATAACCATCCCGCTAGGCTCGCGTCATGCTGTATGACCGGGCGACAATCCACGTCGAGGCGGGCGGCGGCGGCCACGGCTGCGTCAGCTTCCGGCGCGAGGCGCACGTGCCCCGCGGCGGTCCCGACGGCGGCGACGGCGGCCGCGGTGCGGACGTGGTGGTGGTCGCGGACGCGGGGCTCCGCGACCTCGCCCTGTATCGCCACAAGCGCCACTTCCGCGGGCAGCGCGGCGGCCACGGCGAGGGCAAGCAGCGCCAGGGAGCGAGCGGCGACGAGCTGGTCCTGCGCGTCCCGGTCGGGACGGTCGTGGAAGATCTGGCGGGCGGAGTCCGGCACGACCTGTCCGCGCCCGGCCGCCGCGCCGTGCTGGCGCGCGGCGGAGCGGGCGGCTCGGGCAACAAGCGCTTCGCCACCTCCACCCGCCAGGCGCCGCGGTTCGCCGAGCGCGGGCTCCCCGGGGAGGAGGCGACGATCGAGCTGCGCCTGAAGCTGCTCGCCGACGTCGGGCTGGTCGGTCTTCCCAACGCGGGGAAGTCGTCGCTGCTCAGCCGGCTCACGCGGGCGCATCCCAAGGTCGCGGACTACCCGTTCACGACGCTCGAGCCCGTCGTCGGCACGCTCGAGGACGACGAGGGACGCCAGCTCGTGCTCGCCGACATCCCGGGCCTGATCGAGGGCGCCGCCGACGGCGCGGGGCTGGGCCACGAGTTCCTCGCCCACGTGGAGCGCACGAGCCTGCTGGTGCACGTGGTGGACGTGGCGCCGCTCGACGGCCTGTCGCCATGGGACGCTTTCGCCACGGTGCGCGCGGAACTGGAGCGCTACGGCGCCGGGCTCGAGGAGCGGCCCTTTCTGGTGGCGCTGAACAAGGTGGACCTGGTGCCGCCGCAACAGGCGGAACAGCTGGTGGCGGAATGGCGCGACCGGCTGGAGTCCCACGCGCGGGTCTGCCGCGACCCCGAGCCCGTGGTGCTTGCGGTCTCGGCGGCGACCGGTGCGGGGCTGGACGAGCTGCGGCTCGCGGTGCTGCGCTGGGTGCCGGCTCCGCCCCCGGCAGCGGCGGCGGACGGGCCCGTCGAGCTCGCCGAGCACACCGTCTACCGGCCGGGTGACGACGGCTGGAGCGTCGAGCGGACCTCGGACAGCTCGTTCCGCGTGCACGGTGCGGCGGTCGAGCGGCTGGTCGGCCGGCACGACCTCGACAACGCCGAGGCGCTGGCGTACATCGAGGAGCGGCTGAAGAGCATGGGCGTGATCAAGCGGCTGGAGGCCGCGGGGTTCGAGCCCGGGCACGAGATCGAGATCGGCGACGTCGCCTTCGCCCTCTACCCGGGCGTGGCGCAGCAGTAGATGTCGCTCACCGTCGTAAAGCTCGGCTCCACGCTCGTCGCCGACGACGCGGGCGACGTGCGTTCCGACGTGCTGAGCGAGGTCTGCCGCCAGGTGGGCGCGATGCACGCGGACGGGGACGCCGCGATGCTCGTGACCAGTGGGGCGATCGCGCTCGGCATGCGCCGCATGGGCATGCCCGTGCGCCCCTCGGCGATCGAGGAGCTGCAGGCCGCGTCGGCGGTCGGGCAGGGCCCGCTGTACGACGTGTACGCGGGGCTGCTCGCCGAGCACGAGGTGGGCGCCGCGCAGGTGCTCCTGACCTTTTTCGACGTGTCGGCGCGCGAGCAGTACGTGAACGCGCGCCGCACGCTCGCGAAGCTGCTCGAGTGGGGCGTCGTGCCGATCATCAACGAGAACGACACCACGGCAACGGACGAGATCACCTTCGGCGACAACGACATCCTCGCCGCGCAGGTCGGGATCCTCGTGTCGGCCGACCTGCTGGTCGTGCTCTCCGACGTGGACGGCCTCTTCACCAGCGACCCGGCGCGCGATCCCGGCGCCTCACTGGTCTCCGAGGTGAAGGACCTGGCCGAGCTGGAGGACTACGAGATCGGCATGTCGAGCTCCCACGTCGGGTCGGGCGGCATGCGCAGCAAGGTGCTGTGCGCGGAGATGGCGACCGCCGCGGGAATCCCGGTGGTGATCTGCAACGGCACCACGCCGGGCACGCTGCTGCGCGCCGCGCACGGCGAGGCGGTCGGCACGCGCTTCCACCCGCAGGCGAAGCGGCAGTCGAGCTTCAAGCTCTGGCTGCGGTACGCCAAGTCGTCGAGCGGCGTCGTGCGTGTCGATGCGGGGGCGGAGCGCGCGCTGCGCGAGCAGGGGACCAGCCTGCTGCCCGTGGGTGTGGTGGAGGTCGAAGGGAAGTTCGAGGCCGGCGATGCGGTGGACGTCGTCGCCGCGGGAGACGGCGACCGGCGG
>Ga0209382_10005824_pt1 | contig 15964 bp, 14 predicted proteins | sample SoiMetdeltSBSDD5_FD_187599 | JGI IMG/M metagenome (GOLD analysis project Ga0209382, IMG submission 187599) | Bulk soil microbial communities from a Populus tree surrounding site in Tennessee, USA - Soil MetaG P. deltoides SBSDD5 (SPAdes) (version 2) | ecosystem: Environmental > Terrestrial >...
GAAGTGGACGCGACGGGGTTGCAGCTGCATGAGCCGTGCTGCCGACGCGAGGTACTGCTCGGGGTCGGGCGGGGGATCGTCCTCGGCAACGGTGTTGGTTGCCTGGAGGTGTTCGTATTCGGCCTTTGAGTAGATCGCTTGGCCCGCGAGCACGACGCCGCCATCGGCCGTGTCGAAGACGACGGATTGGTGACCAGGTGAGTGACCAGGAGTCGACAAGACGCGCACGCCCTCGGCGATCTGCGCGTCCCCGTCGATGACCGCGTACTCGGCGCCGTCGAAGTCAACCCACTCGGGCACGGTGTAGTACGGCTCCCGGGTCGCCTGGTACTCGGCGGCCTGGACATAGATCGGCACACCCGGAAAGCGAGGGTTGTTGCCGCAGTGGTCGAAGTGCAGATGAGAGTTGACGATCAGCCGCACCTCGTTGACGTCGTGGCCGTGCGCGGCGAGTGCGGCGTCGATGGGGCGTTGCTGCACCTGGTAGAGGTCCTCGATGAACTGATTGCCGGTGCCGATGCCGGTCTCGAACAGCAGCAACCCGGTCGGGTGTCGCAACGCGAACGCCAGCACCGCTCCCGTCCCACCGTGCAACGGATGCCAATCCGGAAAGGTCACGTCGGCGAGGTGCAACGGCACCACGTCTTCAACTGACAGGACCACCGATGCGACTCTACGACCCGCCGATGAGCCTTCCCGACCGCACCACATCCGGCACCGTCCTCGGCCGGGCGCTAGCACGACACATCAGACCGCGATATGCCTGGTGATAGAGAGTGGTCGGGACCGGCGTCGATCCGGTGACCGCTTTCAGGCAGACCAGATCGGCGGATCTGTATCGTCGCAAGTTCCCGGGAGCGCCGGGCGAGCCGGATGTCGGCCGACAGCCTCATGGGGCGGCGCTCCGCGAATACGGCTGGACCGTAACGATCCCCCTCGGCCGAACGTTCTATGTCGGTAGCGGACCGGGCGGACGAACCGCCCGCGGGCCAGATTGGGGGCACTAGTGAGAGCCAGAACGATTGCAGCCGCGTTCGTCATCGCGGTTGCGTTAGTTGTCGCGGTCCCGTCGCTGGCGAGCGGCCAGGAACCCTCCGATGAGTCGTCGACGACGGAAACCACCCCGAACACGATCGATGATGTCCTGGTGTGCCACGTGTCGTACCCCACGCTGTGCATACCGCCGGCTCCACCGGACCTCGATTGTGAAGACGTCGTCGAGCGGAACTTCCCGGTGCTGCCGCCCGATCCTCACGGATTCGACGGGAGCGACAAGGACGGCATTGGCTGCGAGGACGGAGACCCGCCACCGCCACCGACGCCACCGCCCGCAGAGCAAGCAGCGCCTCCAGCCGCGCCGGCTGCCCCTGTGACGGCGGAGCCTGACTTCGCCGGCTAGCCATCATGTCGAGCTGGGCCGGGCCGCACGGTGCCAGCAAGCACGACGCCTCCCGGGAGAACCGCCATCACCCGCCACTCCCGGGGGCGTCGGCGCGCCCTTGGAACGGTGGGCAGCACGGACCGGGGAGGCGTCGCCCCGCGCTGAGGGCTGCCCGTCAGGGCAGCTCCCGAGGCATGGCGGGCGGGCGAGGCCGCCGAGGACCCGGTGCGGCCGGTCCCTATCGGCAGATCTGGCGCGCGCTGCATCTCGACGCCGACCGTCAATCGTTGAGCATGATTGACAGATCAGTCCCACGTGATGGATGACGGTCGGCCTAGATGCCTAACCCCGCTCCCGGCAGTGCTGGCCGGCCGGGCCTCGGCGGGTGCGCCAAGAACGGCACTTCGAGGGCACCCGGCTGGGCCGTCACACCCGAGCAAGGCGAAGACCTTTCCCCGCCGCTCATCGTCGCGCTAGGACGACCTCGAAGCTGCTCCGCGAAGACTACCGGCCAGAGCGCTGCACCTGCTCCACCGCCTTCCTGATTCATCGGCGAAGCCCAGGAAGCGACCACCGCGGTGGCCCGAGTTGCTCGCCGGGCCACAGGGAGCGTCCGTGCGACAGCTGCGGTGACCGTGGGGCGTCAGCCGGCGTCGTTGAGGACCTCGCGCAGCCGGCGGGCGAAAGCCTCCGGTTGGCCGGCGTAGCCGAACTCGCCACCTAGGAAGCCGCCGTGGTGGCTCGGGAACACGGTCGCCTGCTGGCCGAGCAGCTCGGCGGTCGCCACCGATGTGCGCCCGGTGAAGGTGTTCGCGGACTCCTCGCCGACTGCGATCACGATCCGGGTCGGCGCCGCGGCCAGCGCGTTGACGTCGGGACGGTAGCCGCTGACCGCCCATGACCGGTCCGAGAGCAGGGGGTCGTCACGGGAGCCGTCGTCGTCAGTCGGCATCCCGAACGCGGCCGGATCCGGGGCGGGTTGGGCGAAGTAGTCGTCGGTGAACTCGCCTTGCCACGACGTCATCGCGATGAAGGCCGCCATGCCGGCGCCCGACCCCTTCGCCTCGTACGCGTCCCGGAAGCCGGCGCGGGCGCGCTCTGCCTCCTTGGCGTCGGGGAGCACGGGGATCATCGGCGGTTCGTGCGCCACCAGGGTGGTCACGTCGTCGGGGGCCGCCGCCACGAGGGCGAGCGCGGTCACCGCGCCGCCGCTGCTCGCGAACATCTCAACCGGGCCGCCCACGGTCTCGATAAGCGCGTGCACGTCGGCCGCCTGAACCTCAGGCACGTTGTCGACTCGGCCGTCCTTGCGCGTGCTTCGGCCGAGGCCGCGCGGGTCGTAAGTGATCACCGTGCGGTCGGGGAAGTACGAGGCCAACGTGCTGAAGCCGCTGGCCTCCATGGGCTGGCCGATCATGACCAACGGTGGCCGTCCGTCCGCTGTCGGCAGCGGGCCATAGACGTCGTAGGTCAGATCGACGTCAGGGGTTTCGAGCGTGTGCGTTTCCATGCCTGCTCTGACTTGTTCCGCATCGAGAACTCATCGGTCCCGGTGCCGCCAGCTAAGGCCGAGCCACCGAGCCGACGATGTACGGTCCCAGGACATGGTTGACAGATCAGGCCCACGAGATGGATGACGGTCGGCCTAGATGCCTACTTCGCTCCCGGCAGTGCTGGCCGGCGGGGCCTCGGCGCGTGGCGCCCAGAACGGCACCTCGGTGGCATGTCTCACCTCGATATGTGCGCACGTTCGGGCACGCCTGCGCTCGTGGTGCGCGCCCCGAGCCGTTGATCGGGGCGTTCCGGGGAGCCGGCTCGTGGCGGCCGCTGCTCGGCGCGCGACGGTCGCGGAATGACGGACTTAGGCGCTTCGAGCTACCTGGTCCTTCCCGTGCTCGCGTACGTCGATCCCGACGCGGCACTCCCGTGGCTATGCGCGGCGTTCAGGTTCCGCGAGGAGTCCGGATGATTGGCGCCGACGCCAAGGTAGCGATCGCCGACGTGCGCACCAGCGCTGGCGGAAGACTCATGATCGGCGGCATGCCTCCCCAGCTCAAGAAGCGGTTCGCCGCTCTTCGCAGCGAACGTGACCCGGGGGTTGTCGCCTGGCCAGATACGGCAGCGGAATTTCAGTCAGCATCTGAGGGACGTGACCCCCGACGAGTGGGCAGCTAGAGCCACGAACTGGATGACAGAGCCAAGGTGTCCGTCGGGCGAGCGGCCGACCGAGGACCGCTCCCGTCGCGCGTCAGTAGCGATCGTCAGATCTGCTCACGGCCGCTCTTCGAGAGACGGGCATCTACCGCGAGTTGCCACGCCTCGGCGAGGAGCTCCTCGACCTCATCCACGTCCTTGGCCGTGGTCCGGGAGAGGCGCACGACGACCGACGTCTCGTGTTCGGGCGGGTGGCCCGTCAATCCGAATCGCTCATCGTTTCGCGTGCTGAAAGCGTCGCGATACAGCCGGCCCGCTCTGATGATGAGGAGATCGCCGTCGTTGACATCGATCCGGGCGAACACGCGTCCGTTGACGCGAAACGCTGGTGCTCCGTACCAGGTTCCTTCCACCGAGCCAGGCAACTCGTCGACGATGCCGCGGATGGCATCGAGGTCAATCGATCCCACAGCCCTCCCGTCACGACCCTGAACCGCCGCGACATGAGGCGGCGGCAGCAAACCTACGCCGTCGTCAAACGACTCACGCTTGGCGCCACCGAACCGGCGATCTGCTCGCGACCGGGTCGGGCAAGCGCCCGTCACAGAACGCGGAGAGCCACCGCTCGCTGGAAGTTGCCCTCCAAGGCCGGATCTGGGCGCATCGGCGACTCGTCGGCAACGTTCGGATGAGCACCACACCGTGAAGATGGCGCCAATTCCGATCCGCCCCCAAGGCCGAACCACGAGCTCGCAGGTGCGAACAGAAGTAGGGCCCGCCTGCATGCGCCCGTCATGGGGCCCACATACTGTGTCGATGGCCCGAATCCACGACCTCGTCTTCGACTGCGGGCATCCGGCCTCGCTGGCCCGATTCTGGGCGTCGATTCTCGACGGGTACGCAGTTGCCCCCTATGACGAGGCCGAGCTCGAACGTTTGCGAAGCCAAGGCATCTACTCGACCGATGACGATCCCGGCGTGATGGTGAACGGTCCGCCCGGCGCCCCACGCATCTACTTTCAGCTCGTGCCAGAGCCGAAGCAGGTCAAGAACCGCGTCCACCTCGACCTTCGGGGTGATGATCACGAGGCCGAGGCGGCACGGCTGGTCGATGCCGGCGCCCGTGTGCTCAGGACCTGCGACAACTTCATCGTCATGAGCGACCCTGAGGGCAACGAGTTCTGTCTCACCTGGTGATCGCCTGAGCCGAATGTCTTACAGCTGTCAGCGAAGCGGTGGGGCCGCCGCTCGGACCCCAGCCCATCCCCGCGCCCGGCGGCATCGCACCAACCGGTCGACCCCGTACCCGAGCATCACCAACCCGCCGACCACCACGACCCCGAGCAGCATTGCGGCTACTCAAACACCGTGGGTTGGCGCGGTTGCTCAGATCGGCAGTGATGTCCGGTCCCGCATACCGAGTGTTAGCGATATGGACGGGACGCTGTACTGCCTAGGGCTTGCCGGACGGAGAGTGTGTTACCGAGGTTGACCTAACTCTGCGGAAAGGTCGCTATTGCCCCGAACCGCGTGCACCCCGCTCGGTCAGCAGGCAACGCAGACCACCGCGCACGCCGAGTGGCAGACATGGGCGGGGTGTCCGCCCCTCATGGCGAAGAGGCGCCGGGCCCCGGCACACCGTTGCGTTCCTGCTCGCCGTGGTCGACGGGGTGGAGACCAAAGCCGCCGTCGGCGTTTGCCCAGTCGCCGACGACGACGGTGCCGTTCTCGTCGACGATCCGGACGAACCCGGACCGTCGCCCGGAGGTCCGGCACCATGCCGATGGCGGTTGCGGGTCCTTAACGCCGGTGGCGATGGCCCGCGTGACATTGGTCAATGACGAAGGGCACCTGGCGCCTGTGTCACCTGCGACGGACGGCTCCCTCCGGAGCGCTCATCGTGGCGTTGCCGGGTGGCGGTCGCCCGGCACGGAGGAGGACAGACCAATGTCGTACTTCAGCAAGCGGGCACTGCGTTGGGCGGCACCGGTCGCCCTCGTGGGAGCTATTGGACTCGCCGCATGCGGCGATGGCGACGACGCCGAGGTCCAGACCCGAGCACCGGCGGCGCCCAGCGCGGCCGACGTGGCGGGCAGCGACCAGCACCTCAGCATCCTCGCGGAGCAGATCCGCGAGGCTCGGGCCAACGCCGCGGCGTCAGCCCGGCTCCAGGGCCAGGCCGAGGCGCAGCAGGGCGTCGAGGCGGCGGCCGTGAGTGGCCCCGCCGAGCTGGCCGACCAGCAGTCCGCCTATCAGGCGGGCTCCCGGCCTGCCTGACGTCTCGGCGGCCTACGGCGATGAGCCGCGGACCTAGGGCGCAGACCAGTAGGTGAGCATGTGCGAGGCGTCGGCTCCGCCGGCGCCTCGCTCGCGCTCTCTGGGCCGACAGCCGCGGCGGGCCCGGTCCGGGGGCGCGAGCAGGGAGGTCCCCTGCCTACCAAGGAGATGCCTGTGCGGGGCGTCGGCTTTCGGTCGGCGCCCTGCGCGGCGTGTCCCTCAGACGAGCAGCCCCGATCTGGAGGGCTCTCGTGAGCGTGCGCTGCCGCCGTGACGCTTGAGAGCGAATCGAGCGGCGGCTACCTAGCTGGATCACGCAGCTTTGACATACCGCCGAAGGCGCCACCCGCGTCGGTTCGCCCCCGATTGACCAGTCTGATGGTTGAACGATCACATCACGGCGGGTGATCACCGCCCGGCTATGCCAGCCGGGCGGTCACACTGATTCGCATGTCGATGACGGAGCTGCGCAGGGCGTCGAGGCGCCTGACATCGAGCCCGACCTCGCCCTTGACCTACGTTGGCATGGCCCGCTTCTACGGCTACGCGGACCACAACCGCACCGGTGACCTAGCCCGAGTTCTGATTGACGCGGGCGCTGACAAAGACGACGAGACCAAGAACGGCAGTCCCCTCATCTGTGCCGCCAGCCACGGCGACGCAGATGTCGTACGAGCGCTGCTCGACGCTGGGGCCGACGTCGAGCTCACAGATTCGCCACCAGACACCGCATTGCGACTGGCTGCCGCCTTCGGCCACCCCGACATCGTCGACGTGCTGATCGCCGCGGGAGCGAGGGTCAGCTCGGTGATCGAAGCGGCCGGAGCCGGGGACCTGTCCGGGTGGTGGATCGCTGATCTGTCGGCGTTCGACCGAGCATGCGCGTTGCGGGCTGCGGCGGTCAACGAACGCTTGGACGTCGTCGATCAACTGCTCGCGGCCGGCACCCCGATCGATGCCGAGGTCGATGGTGCGCCGGCCATTCACTGGGCGGCCGAGCAAGGACGGCAGCGTGCCGTCGAGCACCTCCTGCCGAACGGGGCGACACCGCAACCAACCCCCGATGCCGGCTGATCGACCAACTGTCCCCCATCGCCGGGTCGATGACAGTGTCCAGCACCGGCTCGGACGCCCGAATGGAAGGAGTAGAACCGTCGTCTCGGCGGTCGGTCAGCCCAGCCGCGCGGCGCGGGTGAGGAGGTGGCGTCTCTCGGGTTCGCTGGTGGTGCGTCGGGCGGCCTCGCGGTAGCCGGCGCGGGCCGCGTCGTGGTCGCCGGCCATCTCCAGCAGGTGGGCTCGTACGGACAGGAGGTGGTGGGACGCGGCGATGCGGTCGTCGGTCGACAGGGTGTCGAGCACGGCGAGCCCGGCCGCTGGCCCTTGGACCATTGCCAGCGCCACCGCTCGGTTGAGCGTCGCCATCGGGTTGGGTGCCACGCGCTCCAGCAGCGCGTAGAGGGCCAGGATCTGAGGCCAGTCGGTGGCTTCGGCGGTTGGCGCCTCGTCGTGGACGGCAGCGATGGCGGCCTGCAGCTGGTACGGGCCGAGCGGGCCCGTCGACAGGGCGCGAGTCACGAGGTCCACGCCTTCGGCGATGGCATCCGCGTTCCAGAGCGTCCGGTCCTGCTCGCTGAGCGGCACCAGCGACCCGTCCGGGGCGGTGCGGGCGGCGCGGCGGGCGTCGGTCAACAGCATGAGGGCCAGTAGCCCGGCCACCTCGTTGTTGCCGGGCACCACCCGGTGGAGCTGGCGAGCTAGCCGGATGGCCTCGGCGGTCAACTCGGCTCGCACCAGCTGCGTCCCCGAGGTGGCCGTGTAGCCCTCGTTGAAGATGAGGTAGAGCACGTGGACCACGACGCCGAGCCGCCGCGCGTGCTCCGCCCGCGGTGGCAGCTCGAAGGTGGCTCCGGCTGCCTTGATGCGCTGCTTGGCCCGGCTGATGCGTTGGGCCATGGTCGCCTCTGGGACGAGGAAGGCCCCGGCGATCTCGGCGGTCGACAGGCCGCCGACGGCCCGCAGGGTCAGCGCGACCTGCGACGCGGGCGACAGGGCCGGGTGGCAGCACAGGAACAGCAGCGTGAGGGTGTCATCCCTGGCAGGCGGTGAGCCGGCATCGCCGAAGTCGGCGCCGTCGAGCGGGGGCGGGGTACGGGCGGCTTCGGCCTCCTCCCGCCGGCGGCGGGCCGCGTTCCTGCGCAGCTGGTCGGTGAGGCGGCGCGAGGCCACCGTCACCAGCCAGGCCTTCGGGTTGTCCGGCCATCCCTGCACCGGCCACTGGGCGGCGGCCGCCAGCAACGCCTCCTGGACGGCGTCCTCGCAGGCGTCGAAGTGGCCGTGGCGCCGCACGAGCGCACTGAGCACCTCTGGGACGAGCCGCCGGACGGCCCGCCAGTCGGTCACGGCTCCACGTTGGCCTCGTGCATGAGGGGCCGGACCTCGACGCCCCAGTACCTCGCGGCCGGGTTGCGCGCCGCGATCTCCAAGGCCCGCTCCAGGCTGTCGCAGTCCACGATGGTGAAGCTGCCCAGATACTCCTTGGCCTCGGCGTAGGGGCCGTCGGTCACCACCGGAGCGCTGGCGGTGACTCGGACCACCTTGGCGTTCACCTGGTCGGCCACGCCGTAGGCGCCGACGAGCTCGCCCGACTCGAACAGCTCCTGGTTGAGAGCGTCGGTCTCACGCACGATCTCGGCGAAGGTCTCCGGGCCGACCGAGCTGAAGGCTTCCTCGTTGCCGTAGATCAACAGCATGTACTTCACGCGTCGCTCCTCCTCACTGCCCCGGCTGGGCGGGTCCGACCAGGTCGCCGCTGGCGCCCCGGTCGTCGAGCGCCAGCTTCGAGCGCCCGGTGAAGGTGTAGCGGATGTGGGTGAGCTCGGGCGTCTCGATCACCCGGGTCGGGACGAGCTCGATGCCCTCGCTGGGGCCGAGGCCGAGGCTGGGATCGAACAGACGCTGGCCGTCACCTAGCAGTACGGGGACGATGTGCAGCTCGAGCTGGTCGAGCAGCCCGGCGGCCAGCACCTGGCGCAGCAGCTCCCCGCCGCCGGCCACCGCCACGTCCTTGCCGCCGGCGGCCTGCCTGGCCAGCTCGAGCGCTCGCTCGATGCCGTCGGTGACAAACGTGAACGACGTGCCACCCTGGCGGTCGAGCACCTCCCGGGGGCGATGGGTGACAACGAACACCGGGGCCCGGAAGGGCGGGTCGTCACCCCAGGGGATCTCGCCGGCGTCGAACATGCGCCGGCCCATGACATAGGCGCCGGCCGCCGCGAACGTCTGCTCGATGATCTCGGAGTTGATCGACCGCTCGCCGCCGGCGAAGCCCTGGCGCTCCCGCCAGGCCATGGCGTCGACGACCCACCGGGTGACCCGAAAGAAGCCGGGCGCTTCCGGACCCTGCATCCAGTTGCTCATGTCCTTGGGATCCCTTGTGTCCCGCGGCCCGGTGTAGAACCCGTCGAGGGACACGGACATCTGAGCAGTGACCTTGGTCATCGTTGTGCTCCTCCTCATCGGGGCGGCCCCTCGGCCGCCGACACCCCTGAGTCGGAGCCGGCCCGCCGTTCTCGACACGCGCCAGCGAGAAACACGAGACAGACCCGGGATCGACGGCGGTGACGCCGCGGTCGCCACCGGCTACGGGTGATTCAGCGCGGACTCCGCGACGGCCGCCGCCACCGACCGGTGGCGACACACGCGGTCTATGAGGGCAGCGTCGCCCCCCAGTCCTCCGGGGCGATGTCGGCAACTGACTCGGTGAACGACCAGCGGTGTCCGGCAAGGTCCTCGGCCGTGTATTGGCGCTCACCGAATCGATATGTCGTTGGCGGCCCAAGGGTTCTCGCGCCGAAGGCTGTAGCGCGATCGTAGTGCGCATCGACATCGGTCACGCGAACCGAGACACCGCTCGTTGTGAAGTCGCCCCGAGGCGGTCGTAGTTCGGCCTTGTCGTCCCAGTCGGGTGACTGCCCGACGCGCGCCTCGCTGAGCGCGACGCTTGACTCGCCGACAGCTAGGAAGGCGCCGACTGACAGGGTGCCAGCTATCGCCGGCGTGGGGCATCTCCGGCACGGCAAGCTGGAACGCGTGGATCCAATGGTGGCGCTGGTTGAACACGGGATGCTCCTGGAATCAGCCCGCGGACCGCTCCCGAGTGTCGCCGAGATGGTTGCTGGCGAACCGATCCGCGGAAGCTGGTGGAGCCATCGAGCGAGTCACGCCATCTTCGACGCGCTGAACTCGCTCGCCGATTCGCCTGATGTCGTCAGGACGAGGCTGGTGAACGGCAAGGTGACTCTCGTCCACCGCCGGCTCTGGCCAGCGTTGGCCCGTGTCGCCGACCGGTTCCCGGCCAAGAGCGTGGCGGCGATTCACGAGGAGCACACGAGCACTGGTGCCCATCAAGTCCGGGAGCAACCCTTCCCCGACTGGGTTCCCAGCGACGTGCTGGACGCAGCGCGGGAGCTCTCGGTCGACGACGCACTCGCCGAGCTTCCTGACTGCCTTCGGCACTCCTGAGCGAGGCAGCGTGCGGCGCCAACAGGAGTGCCCTCTACCGCCGGCCGCGGGTGGGGTACCCGGTCGGCTCGTAGCTGCTGGCAATCGTCCGACATCGACGGCACCTGGCGCGCAGCGCAGTTCGCCGATGCTCTCGCCGCCTTCATCACCGCGCTTGGCATCGACCCGTCATCGTCGGTTCAGGCGGCCAGCGCCTGTGCGGCAGCTGCGACCTTCTCCGCGCCGTGGGTGGTGAGCTGTTCGACGATGCGCACGAAGTTGGGGTGCTCGAGCCCGGAGACGAGGAACGTCCAGCGGTAAGCGCGCCGTTGGTGGGTGCGGATCTCGTCGCGCTCGGCTTCGGTGAAGCGACGCCCGGTGGCGGCTTGCAGTGCGTCGATGTCGAGCTCGATCTGATCGCCGAGGAGCCCGTCGACGGCGCCGCCGAGCTCGAGCAGTTGGTCGATCGCCTGCTCCCGCTCGTCTGCGCTGAGCCCGTCGGCGACCTCGTCGATGAGCAGGCTGTCCATCCGTGCGTGGCGGGACTCGTCGATCCAGTGGAAGCGCAGCAGGTCGCGGAACAGCTCGTCGAGGTCGGCATGGTCTTTGACATGCTCGGTGTAGTGCAGCTGCGTGAACCACTCGATCATGCTGGTCAGCAGCAACGCCGTGAGCGGCGAGGTGGCGACCACGGCCCCAGCGACCTGCTCGCGTCCAGGGATCAGCCCACACTGCACACCGAAGCCGGCCTGGAACTGTTCCACAGCTCGGCGCATCATCTCCTGGTGCTTGAGCTCCTCACCGGCGAAGCGCAGCAGTGACCACAGCCGGGTCTCGTCGCCGTAGACGTCGGCGCGGGCGTGGTCGATCACCATCGGCACGATGTATTCCTCGACGAACGCGAACAGGTGGCAGTAGCTGTTGCCGCGGATCTGGTTGAGCATGCGCCGGTCGTCGTCGTTGAGGCAGCCGATTGGTTCGACGCCGGCGATCCGTTCCGGCAGGAACCGCTTCGTGAAGTCGAAGTCGCGCCCGGCGAAGCAGTCGTCGACCGTCCAGGGCTTGGTCTCCGCCGGCTGAAGGCAGGCGGCATAGCTGTATTCGTGAGTCAACACGGAGCTCTCTCCCTTGACGGTCGGGGTTGCGGGTGGATGGCTCGAGAGTTCGAGCGCGGGTTCGATGCGGCAGGCGGGCACCGTGCGTCGAGCGGAAAGGTGCCGCCCCTCGGACGTCCGTCGTGGTCTCGGCCAGACAGATTCACCGCGTCTGCGAGTCCCGGCGTCGCCAAGACTGGTGCGGTCTACAATGCAGAATCACGGTCAGGTCAGACATCCGTGCTCAGTACGGAACTTCCGAGTTGGCGCGACGCGAATCCAGTCGGCGGCTGACCCGACGTGAGGTGGACGTGCTTGCGGCCCTCGCGGAACGGCTCACGAACGCCGAGATCGCGGCGCGTCTGTTCGTGTCCGAGCGGACCGTCGAATCCCACGTCACGGCCCTGCTGCGCAAGCTCGAGGCGACGAACCGCCGCGAGCTCGCCGACATCGCCAAGCGCGAGCAGTCACTCGATCGGGAGTCGCACCTTCCCGCCGTGCTCGAGTTGCTCGTCGAACCGGCGGGCTTCGTCGGTCGTGTCGGCGAGCGCAGCCGGTTGAGCGAGCTGTGGGGCCGTTGCGTCGCCGGGCCGTCGCGAATCGCGGTACTTGCCGGTGAGGCAGGGATGGGCAAGAGCCGCCTGACAGCCGAGTTCGCCGCTGAGGTCGACCGGTCCGGAGGCCGCGTCCTGCTCGGGACGTGCTCCGAGGATGCCGAAGCCCCGTTCGAACCGTTCGTTCAGGTAATCGCCGACGACCTGTCTGCGCTCTCGGAGATTTCCGTTCGGCGCCGCGTGGCCTCCGATACCGCCGCCCTTGCCCGGATCATCCCTGGCCTCGCGCGACGGGCCGGAGTTGTCGCGACGGCCGACGATCCCGACCCGGTGTCGGGGCAGGCGACGATCGCGGCCGCTGTCGGTCGCTACCTGCGGCGAGCTGCCGGGGAAGCTCCGCTTCTGCTCGTCATCGAGGACCTCCATTTCGCCACCGCGACGACCCGGGCAACGGTGCGCCACATCGCCCGCTCGCCGATCCACGCCCCGATCCTGATGCTGATCACCACCCGCGACACCGCACCCGACGTCGATGACCAACTGCGTGTGCTGCTCGGCGATCTCGCCCGAATGCCGGGAGTCGACAACATTGATCTCGGCGGGTTGCCGGCGGCCGATGTTGCCGACCTGCTCGCCCGGCTCGGATCCACGGCCGACGCCGCGACCGTCACCAACGAGACCGGCGGTAACGCCCTGCTCGTCGTCGAGGTCGCCCGCAGCACTGGCGGCACGCCCGCGTCGCTGTACGCCATGCTCGCCCGGAAATATGCGCTCGTGACCGACGCCGACCTCACCGTCCTCGATGTCGCCTCGGTCGTCGGGACCGAGTTCGATGCTGACGTCGTCGCTCGCAGCGCGGGCTGCGATCTCGAGGCCACGCTGGCGAGCCTCGAGCGCATCGCGGCAGCCGGTCTCGGCCACGCCGTGCCCGGTCGACCGGGACAGTTCGCGTTCACCCATGCGCTGTTCCGGCGCGCCCGCTACGACAACATTCCCCCCCACACACGCCTGGTGATCCACCGCGCCGTCGCCGCCACCCTCGCGGCACGGTTTCCCGCCGACGAGGCAGTGCTGCCAGAGCTGGCCCGCCACGCCTCGATCGCCGCGCCTCTGGGCAACGCGCCCGAGGCCGTGGACTACGCGACGCTGGCGGCAGCTCGAGCCGAACGCTCGCTGGCGCTCGGCGAAGCCGCGACGCACTATCGCCGGGCGCTCCAGATCGCCGCCATCATCGAGCAACCGCGACCGGACCTCGTCCTCACGCTCACCATCAAGCTCGGCGAGGTGCTCAACGGCATCGGTGATCCGCAGTCCCGCGAGCTATTACGGCGCGCCGCAACGATGGCTCGCAAGGCCGCCGATCCGGGAGCGCTCGCCAAGGTTGCGCTGGCAATGATCCGCTACGGCGGCGTGCCGGTTCCCGGCGCCGACCCCGAGTTCGTCGCCATCGTCGAGGAGGCGCTCCTGGCACTGGGTCGCGAACCCAGCGCGCTCCGCGCCCGGGCGCTCGCCGCCTTGTCGGAGGACGTGACCTTCACCGATCCGGACCGGGCGCTCGACCTCGTGCGCGAAGCACTGAGCATCGCCGAGCGGCTCGGCGACCCCGAGACCCTCGGTCACGTCCTGCTCGCCTACCGCCTCGCCGGCAAGACCCCCGGCAACGCCGACGCCGGACACCCGACAGCCAACCGGTTGATCACCCTCGGCAGGCGAACCGGCCACACACCATTCGTCCTCCACGGTCTCGTCCAGCGGGCGTGGACCTTCCGCGAGGATGGCGACCTGGCTTCGGCTGACCGAGCAATGTCTGCCGCCCGTTCATTCCTCGGCGACGAGCCGGCGCCGGTCTACGCCGCCCTGTTCACGACGTACCGCTCGTCGCAACTGCTGCTCGCCGGCGATCTCGCCGGCGCCGAGCAGGCGGCGAACGACGTGCTCAGCCTCGCCACGCCCGGGTTCGACGCCACGCTGTGGTACGGACCGGTACTGATGGCCATCCGCGGCCACCAAGCCCGACTCGGCGAGCTGATCCCGCTGATCGAGCCCGCAACCGACCATCCAGCCTTCGGCGCCTCATACCGCGCCGTCCTCGCCGCGGCCTACGCCTTCGCCGGCCAACTCGATGACGCACACTCGAGCCTCACCACATTCTCGAGCAACGACTTCCGGGACGTCCGCCGCAACCAACTGTGGCTCACCGACATGACCGCGCTCGCCGAGACCGCCGACATCCTCGGCCACCAAGCGGCCGCCGCGGCTATCGCGGAGCAGCTCCACCCGTTCGCCGGACGAATCGCCGCCCTTTCGGCCACCGTCGTCTCGACCGTCGACCTCGTCCTCGCACAGATGGCAGTCGTGACTGGCGACCACGAGCGCGCGAGACAGCACGCCGAGCACGCCGTCGCCGCCAGCCGCAAGCGCAAAACCCCGCTCTTCCTCGGCCGCGAACTGCTCCGACTCGCCGCCGCCCGCCGGCACCTCGGGGACTCCCCGAACGCCACACACAACCTCGTCCAGGAGGCGCTTGCAATCGCACACCGAACCGGCGCGACGCTCATCCAGCACGAAGCGGACCGCCTGGACCTCCTCGACGCACCCACGCAATGAGCACTTCGAGCCAGCCCACGCCCAACTGACAAACGCCGGCGACAGGGGCCTGGTGGTGGCCTGCCATCGCAGCCGCTCAAACGGCGGCGCTCTGGCCCCCTGGGCATGCGCCCGGACCGTGGAGAGCTGCAATGCGCTGATCAAGCGGCGTCACCGGCGTCAGACCCCCGGTGGCTTTGCAGCGTCGGGACCGGCGTCGAGCATCTGGCGAAGTGCCTGGAGCAACTGCGGGGACGACGGCGCCAGATCATGTATCTCCATCGGATCTTGCATCAGATCGTACAATTCTGTTACGCCCGTTAGACTATTAGCAATGAAGTCGTAGCGGTCGGTCTTCATGGCGCTGGTGCCTCCATAGGGCGCGCTGACGTTGAAGGCGGCGGACTTCCAAGCCCGTTGAGGCTCAGCAAGAAGTGGGACGAACGAGACGCCATCAAGGTCCTGGCGCGGTAACGGCAATCCGCACAGTTCAACAAGTGTCGGATACATGTCGACGGCTTCTACCAGCGCGCGAGTCCGCCGTCCGGCCGTATGCATACCCGGAACCTTCATGAGAAGAGGAATCTTGGTCACGACGTCGTAGGTGGACCACTTGCCCCACACGCCGTTCTCGCCGAGCGAGTAGCCGTGGTCGCCCGACCAGAAGATCACGATGGTATCCCGCAGAAGCCCAAGCTCTTCGGCGTCGGCCATTACGTCGCCAAAGATCGAGTCAACATCGGTGATACTGGCGTAATGCAATTCGGTGAAGTGTTGCGCGCGTGTCTCGGTAAGCACCTCGTCCGGGTATTTGCACGAGGCATCCATCTGCCGGCCGGACGCCTCGACGGGAACGGGTTCGTCCTCATAGGTGGCGAGCGACTGCGCAGTCGGTGTCCAAGGACAGTGGGGCTCTCTAGTGCCGACCGCTAGGAAGAATGGCCCCGCCTTGTCTTGCGCAACGCGCCGAAGCATGTCGACCAGCTCGCTGGAGCTTCCCACTCCAGCCATGGTGGTCTCATCAACCGTCCACGCGTCGTCCAACGGACCATTCCTTGGATCGCTGATCTTCCCGATACCGTACGTGCGATACCCGGCGTTGCGGAACAGGCGTATAAGCGAGACTGCGTTGGGAAGTCGCTGCTGCCACTGCTCTGTCAACCCGAAGATCCGACTCTTCTCGGGACGAACTCCCGTCAGAATACTGACCCGGGACGCTCCGCATATTGCCACCTGACAGTAGCAACGTTCGAACAGAAGGGACTCATTAGCGAACGCGTCGACGTGAGGCGTATGCGCGTGCGGATTGCCGTACACCCCCAAGCGTGCGCCGAGATCGTCGGCAGTGAAGTACAGCACGTTGGGACGACTCGACCTCGAGCTCTGGCGGCTATCCGCGGAACATCCGACGCACGCCA
>Ga0209382_10005825_pt1 | contig 15960 bp, 11 predicted proteins | sample SoiMetdeltSBSDD5_FD_187599 | JGI IMG/M metagenome (GOLD analysis project Ga0209382, IMG submission 187599) | Bulk soil microbial communities from a Populus tree surrounding site in Tennessee, USA - Soil MetaG P. deltoides SBSDD5 (SPAdes) (version 2) | ecosystem: Environmental > Terrestrial >...
GACCCGGCCCGACCGAGCGTCACGTCGCCGCGGAGGTCGAAGGCGTTCAGATCGTTGGTTTGTACGTTGTTCTCGACATAGTTGTTCACCAGGCCCGTGCCGTTGTTGGGGAGCGGCCAGACGTCGGTCACCCGTCTGGCAATCGGATTGATGCGCCCCAGGGGAATGATGTTGCCGGCGAATCGTTCGCCCGTGGTCGGGTCGAAGACCGCGCTGCTGATGCCGCTCAGGTTTCCAGTCCGCATCTCTGCGGTCGGCACGGTGAACAGGAAGGTCCGTCCCTGATCCTGCCGAAGTGCTTGAAAATCTCCGAAGAAGAATGCCCGATTCTTCCGGATCGGGCCCCCCACCGTTCCGCCGAACTGATGTGAGTTGAACGGGGCCTTGGTCGCGGCGAAGAAGTTGCGCGCGTTCAGCGATTCGTCCCGGTAGTATTCGAACAGCGAGCCGCTGAGGCGGTTGGTTCCGGATCGAATCGTGAGATTGACGACGGCGCCGCCGAAAACCCCGAACTCCGCAGACGGGTTGTTGGTCTGAACCTTGAATTCCTGGATCGCCTCGAGCGGCGGCGTGACGTTGATGAACGCGTTCAACGGCTCGTTGTTGGCGACCCCGTCGAGCAGATAGTTGTTTCCCGACCACGGCATGCCGTTGACGCTGTGGTGCACGAAACTGCGTGCACCGGCCGCGGCCGGGTTCTCCGCGAAGTCAGCAAACCCGCGCGCCACGGCTCCGGGAGTGAGCGTCACGAGCTGCTGGAACAGGCGGCCGTTGAGCGGCAGCGACTGGATCTGCTTGTAATCGATCACCTGGCCGAGCTCGCTCGACGTGCTGCGTACGAGCTGCGTTTCGCCGACAACCGAGACCTCTTCGGTAATCTGGCCGACTTCCAGCGGCACGTCGAGCCGGCTCGCCTGCGCAATCTGTAGCACGATGCCCGATTGAACGAAGCGCTTGAATCCCTTCTGCTCGACCGAGACGACGTATTCGCCTGGCGTGAGGGCGGTAAACGTGTAGAGCCCGTCGTTGTTCGTTTTCGTCGTTGCGGAGATGTTGGTCGCGACGTTGGTGGCCGTGACCAGCACTCCGGTGACGATCGCGCCGTTCGGGTCTGTCACCGTGCCGGTGAGGGTGGAGCGGATGGTCTGAGCGCTGACGTAAGTGGCGACGATGACGAGCGCCAGCGTCATCGTGGCGATGACCAAAGGGCATCGCCGAGACAGGTGCCGAGTCGGCTGCGCCATGAGGAACTCCATCGAAGCGCGATGCGTCCACCGTGGCTGCCTCGATCCTTCGTGACGCACCGCCGATGACTACAGGGAGGCGGTCGCTATGATAGGCACCAAATCGTCAAAGTCACGCGAAAACGTCCCTCAGTTGAGCTGCCCGGCCCGAACCGCTTCCGTTGCGCGCCGCGGCCCGAGACTCAAGGAATCGTCAGGATCGCCCTCGGGCCGCCGCCGCCGATCCTGTCGGCCAGCGCCTTGTATTTCGGTTCCTTCCATGCGACCGCGCCTCGGCGCAGGATCCGGTGAATCGTGCTCGCGCGGAACTCGGTGATCTGATCGAACGTCCACTTCCCCTCGCCGGCGGCGTAAGGGACCATGAAGTCCAGGGCTTGCCGAATGCTGCGGCCGTCTGCCGTCCGGTAGTTCCACAGATCGATGCCGACGTGCTGGCCAAGGGTCGCGAGATCCATGAACGCGGCGATGTTGAACTCGCTGTAGTCCCACGAACGCGTGCGCTCGAGCTCGCGCGGCTGACGGCCGTCGGGCTCGATCTGGCGCCCGATGCGGCCGCGTGAGCCCTCGAGCGTCCGGCGCGCAACGCCAACCTGCCCCGTGTAGAGCGCCAATCCCGCCACCTGCACGTCGTACCACGTCTCGTGGTTGTTGCCGTTTTTCGATTCCTCCCGACCGTGCGTGCTGTCAATGAGCCACGAGAGATACGCGCGCATCCAGCCCTGGAGCCCATCTTCGTCGGCCTTTGCCCATGCACTCGATCCGGAGATCAGCATGATCCCGTCGAGCATGTCCGGGAGGCTTCGCGTCTCGATGATGCCGATGCCGCGCCCCTGGTTGATGCCGGGGATGTACTGGCCGAAGTTGAGATGCGGGTTCATCCGCGTCGCGGGATCGAGGAACCACACCCGCATGAGCCTCGCGGCGTGCCGCGCGTACTCCTCGCGTCCGGTGTACGCATACGCGAACGACAGTGTCGTGACCGCGCCGCCGAGCCGTCCGAGGTTGTCGCGATCGGTAATCTTGCTGATTTCGGGATTGCGCTCGCCGTCCTTGCGGATGTACGGCTTGCCGTCAGGCTTGGATGGATCCGCCCACCAATACGGCGCCTGACTCATGTAGTCGTGGTTGTCGCCGCTCGGGGGGGTGATGGTTTTGTCCATCACTGACACCGGCTTGAGCGCGAGCGCCTTCTTCGCGTCTTCCTCGAGCGTGGCGATCGCAGCCCTGATCGCCGCGTCGCCCTTCTCACCACGTGCACGCACGTCGTTCATGTACGTGCGGTCGAGGAGCAGCGACGCTGGCCGCTTCGTTTGGAAAGCGCTGGTTGTCGTGATCGTTATTGATACGAGCGAGACGACAGCCACAGCACGAGAGCTCAGCGTCATGGCCAATCGTCTCACAGGCACCGGGCTCGACGTCCCGCTCAGTAAGTGATTCGCCCCCCAAGCACGATCGTCCTCAGCGGGAAAATCGGCGACAGCGACGTGATCCGGCCGTAGTTCGCGCTCGTCAGGTTCATCTCCGGCCGTCCCCAGTTGGGATGATTGAAGAGGTTGGTGACGAACACATTGACGCGCGCGGTCGCGCGCGTGCCCAGCTTCACGTCCTTGAACGCCGCGAAGTCCACGTTCCAGGCACCAGGTCCGACGATGCTGCCTTTCTCGGCGTCGCCAAAACGTCCGGCGAAGATCGAGCGTCCCTGCGCGTCGCGGAACGCCCCGATCGAGAAGGCCGAGGTATTGAACCACTGCGCCAGCGTCTGCGGCCCGCCGTTCGGATCCTGGCCGGCGACGGCGTCGGCTTTCTCGCTGCCATAGCAGTTGGTGCCCGATCCGCAATGGCTGCTGTAGAAGGCGGTGAGGTGCGCGCCGGATTGGACCTGCACGAGCGTGGAGATCGCCCAGCCCCCTGCAAGGGCGTCCATGGCCACCGGCATGTCCGTTCCGTACTTCCGACCGCGGCCAATCGGCAGCATCCAGATCGCGCTCGTCACGAACCGGTGGGTCGGGATGTTGGTCGTCGCGCCGCGAAGGTAGTCGGGGTCGAAGCGGTTGTCGGTCCGGCCGTTGATCTCGGTCTGGAAGTCGGACTGACCGGCGCCGCGATCCTCGATGTTGTCAATCGAGTGCGCCCACTTGTAGGTCGTGGTCTGCGACAACCCCCAGGACGTGAGATTCCCGCGCACCTGAAAGACGAGGTCGTGATAGTCCTGGTAACCGCCGTTGTCGCGAGTGTTGATACGGCTCCAGTTGGGGAACGGTCTGGCTTCGAGCGGAAGATTGGCGAAGCCGATGGTGTTGGGCGCGATCTGGTTCAGGTCCGGCGCCATCGTCAAGTCGTCGCTGTGAAAGCCGGAGTAGGTGACGCGCACCGCCTGCCGGCCGCCGAGCTCACGTTCGACCGTCGCGCTCCATTGCTGCGTCATCGGATCCTTGTAGTTGGGATCGTTGGCCGTGGAGAAGTTCTGGGTGCCCACTCGCGTCACGCCGCGTGAGGGGTCGCCGGCGTACGTGTTCGGCCAGACGATTGCATAGGTCCGAGACCCGCCATTGAAGGCGTTGAGGAACGTGACGTTGTCCGACGTATGGATGCCGGTCAGCGAGTTGAAGACCTGGCCGAGAATCCGCGCGTGGTAGATGCCATACCCGCCGCGCACGACCGTTCGATTGTCGCCGCCGGGGCGCCAGGCAATGCCGAGCCTCGGCTCGACATTGTTCTTGTCGGTGAAGCGCAGTGACTTCGGGTAGCCGATCTCGTCGGCCGCCAGGATGCGCGAGCTGCCGATCGACCCCCCGAAGCCAGGCGCCGTCAACCCGATCGACGACTGCGACGGGACGACCACGTCGCCGTTGGGTGTCTCGCGCAGGAAGTTGCTGATGTTCTCCTCCCGATCCTCGAACGGCGGCCGCAGCTCGTAGCGCAGCCCGAGGCTCAGCGTCACCCGGGTGTTCACCCGCCACTCGTCCTGCGCGAAGAAGCCGTAGTGCGTCGCGACGCCGTCCACGTTCGGCCCTGACGCCGTCTGATCGACGTCAGTCGGCAGACCGAGCAGAAAATTCGCGAACGGATGCCCGGTTCCCCCGGCCTGGATGTTGTTATTGAACCGGAAGACGCCGTAGTCGTCCGCCCCCGTGAAGTTGACCGGGCTCGTCCAGTTGAACCACTTGATGTCGAACCCGCCCTTCATCGTGTGTCGGCCCTTCAGCCACGTCACCGAGTCGGCAAACTGCCAGTTGTCCTGCGTCAGCGGCTCTTCCTGGCTCTCACCGAAATTCGTGTAGCCGGCAATCTGGACGGCCGGTGTCCCGGTGACGTCGGGCGGATTGGTCGAGAGCAGGGTCAGTCCGAGCTGGCTGATCATCTCAATCCCGCGCTGGCCGGTGGTGAACGACTGGTCGGCGGCGGTCATGCCGAAGCGCGCCTCGTTGAGGAGGGTCGGGCGAATCGCGTAGTTGTCGGAGATCACCAGCGTGTGATTGGGCTTCTCGTCGGTCCGCGGCCCGAGACTCTCGAACGTCGTCGGCGCCAGCGTGTCCACCTTTTTGCGGCTGAACCTGCCGAACAGCGTGTGACCTGCGCTGAAATTCTGATCGATCCGGATGTCGAACTGGTTCGAGACCTCGGAGCCGTCTATGGAATATCTGTGGATCGACGTACCGTCGTTCGGCGCCGGAATGAATGTCTGCAGCAGTTTGGCCGAGACCGGGTTGATTCGTGCCGCGGGAATGCGGTTTCCGGCGAAGGGGAGACCGGTTGCGGGGTCGAGGATCGGGGTCGCAACCGCCGAGAAATCGCCGCCCCGGAAGGCCGCCGACGGCACCGTGGCGGCCGCCGACTGGGTGCGGCTGATGTCGAGCCGCTCGAACGTGCCGAAGAAGAAGGTCCGGCCTCGCACCACCGGCCCGCCGATGCTGAAGCCATAGTTGGAGTTGTCGCTCTGATTGGGCGCGACGCTCTTGTTGAAGTAGTTTGGGTTGGCGTTCAGTCCGGTATCGTTGAAGTTGTAGAACGCCGTGCCGTGGAACTGGTTCGTCCCTGGCTTCGAGATGGTGGTGATATCGCCGAGCTGTGAATACTCGGCGGTGTTGCTCACGGAGCTGACCTTGATTTCCTCGATGGACTCGATCGACGGGAAAACGTTCACGCCTTCCGCGCCGATGCCGTTCCGCCGAACGCTCGTCGTCAGAATGCCGTCCACCGAGACCTCGGTCTGGTAAGGCAGCGCGCCCGAGAGCGAGAACTGCTGGCCCACCCGCTGCACCTCCGGAATGGCCTGAATCGCGGGAATCGGCGAGGTGTTCTGCGTCCGGAAGGTGAACGGCAGCTGCTGCAGCTCCCGATTGTCGACCTTGCCCGCAACCGTCGGCGTTTCCGTGTTGATCAGCGATGCGCCGCTGCGAACCGTGACCTGCTCGGCGACGCCGCCTACCACAAGCCTGGCATCGGCCCGCACGGTCTGCCTGGCTTCGACCCGGAACGGCTCGGTGGTGAATTTCCTGAACCCGCTGAGCTCCACCTCGAGTCGATAAAGTCCCTGCGTCAGGTTCTGGAATTCGAATGCGCCTGTATCGTCGGTGGTGCCTGTCCGTGCGAACGCCGTCTGCACCTCGGTGAGCGTGACGCTCGCGCCCGGAAGGGCAGCACCGGTGGAATCATTGGCGACGCCGACGACCGCGCCGTAAGTCGATTGGGCCAGCGCATCGGGCGGGAGCCCGGTGAATAGCGCAAAGCAGAGAGCCAGCAATCGTGTGCTCACAAGGCACTCCTTTCTGTCCAGGTGTGCCGTGACAGTATGCGCCGAGTGTGAAGGGGTGGCAACGGATGCGCAACGTCGATGTCACTCATCCATGTGGATGTTGGCGCCCTGCCAACCTGACGTCACGCGCACGACGTCGCGACGGGATATGTTGCCTGGATGAGTCGGTTCGTCCTCACCGTGGCTCTTCGCGTGTCGAGCGCGCATGCCGGAGCCACTATAGTCGGCGCGCCTGGCGCCGGTTCCCGCGCGTCTTCGTCATGCACCCCGACACGCTCGCCATCTTTCGGGAGCATCACCTCGGGGTCGATCCACCGGATCGATCCGACACGGAAAGCTGTTTTTGGCAGCACCGAGACTGACCGAGTCAGCGCGCGAGCTCTCGCCGCAGCCACGCGCGGCCAACGCGAAGCTGATGTCGCACGACGTGCGCGGAACGATCGAGCGCCAGCGCCACCTCTTCCGCGGTCATCCCGCCGAAGTAGTGCATCTCGATGACCTCGGCAAGCGAGGGCTCTTCGCGTTCCAGGCCTTCGAGGGCTCGATGCAGGTCCAAGAGCTTGATGTGCTCGGTCGCATGCTCGCCGGCGACCTCGAGGCTCGTCTCCCAGGGAACGCGTTTCTCGCCGCCGCCTCGTTTGGCGGCGACGTGCGCCCGCGCGGAATCGACGAGGACCTGTCGCATCACCCGCGACATCAGAGCGAGGAAGTGCACACGATCCGCAATCTGCGGCTCGCCGTCCTGAAACAGCTTGAGAAACGCTTCGTTCATGAGCGCGGTTGGCTGCAGCGTATGCTCTGGCGGCTGCCGCCGCATGAACGAGCCCGCGATTCGGCGTAGCTCCGTGTAGACAAGCGGCATCAGCTCCTCGAGCGCCGTCCGATCGCCTTCACGCACGCGGTGGAGGAGACGCGTTACCTCTGCCATGGACCGGTGGTTGAGCTCACGTCAACATAGGGCCCACGCTGAAGAGGTGCTCGCCAAAAGCCTCAAGGGATTTCGTTCTCATGAACAGGACGCCAATGCGGCTGGTTCCAGTCTGACGCTGCAGGCCGCCCGCCACAAGGGGGACGAACACGCGTACGATCGGGCGGCGCCAGCTATCAGGAGCGGAGTCCGCCATGGACCGCGATGTCATCGCAGTGTTCCGCGACGTCGCCGATCGCTCGCCGGCAGAGCGCGAGGATTACTACAGCCGATGCGGTGTGCCGGCAGCGCTTCGGGCCGAAGTCGAGTCGTTGTTGCAGTTCGATGGCGCCACGCTCGATACGGCGGACGCTCGCGTGGCGGCTGCGGCATACGCATTGCTGCAACATGGAGCTCACTCGACCAGCGCGCCGCCGGGAACTCGCGGGACGGACGTGCACGTGGCGCCGGCCCTCCTCGATGGTACGGTGTTCGGCCCGTATCGGATCGTCCGGCGGCTCGGGCGCGGAGGGATGGGGATCGTCTATGAAGCCGACGAGATCGAGAGCGGCCGACGCGTCGCGCTGAAGGTACTCGCGCAGCTGGCCGAACCCTCCGGGCGCGAGCGCTTCGAGCGCGAAGGCCGAATCGCGGCGTCGGTCAATCACCCCCATTGCGTGTTCGTGTTCAGCGCCAGCGAGATCGACGGCCATCCCGTCATCGCCATGGAAGTGATGCAGGGGACGCTGGCCGATCGGCTCCAGGCGCATGGCGCCCTGGAGCCCGCCGCGGCGGCAGACGCGATCCTCCAGCTCATCACGGGACTCGAGGCGACCGCCGCAGCTGGCATTCTCCACCGCGATATCAAACCCTCGAACTGCTTCGTCGACGCCTACGGCACGGTGAAAATCGGCGACTTCGGGATTTCGCGATCGTTCCGACCGACGCAGGAAACGGCGTTCTCTACGCGCGGCCATCGACCTGCCACACCGGCCTACGCCTCGCCGGAACAGCTCCGCGGCGCACCCGTCGACGTCCGCTCCGATATTTACAGCGTCGGCGCCACGCTGTTCGAGCTCCTCACCGGGCGGCGGCCATTTGAAGGCCCCGATCTCATGGCGCTGCTCATGGCGGTGGCCAACGACATCCCCACTGCTCCCCACCTGGTCGCGCCAGGCGTCCCGAAAGGTCTGGGCGCCATCGCGCTGCGCTGTCTGGCCAAGCAACCGGAAGAGCGCTTCCCCGATTATCAGACGCTTGCGGCGGCGCTCGAACCGTACTCCTCGCGGGCTCCGACGCCCGCGACACTCGGCAAGCGATGTCTCGCGGGATGCGTTGATCTCATGCCGCTCATGCTGCTCAACATGCTCGTCAGCCTCTGGTGGGGCCCCTCATGGCTCGTGCACACGCCGCTCCTCGTCATGACGGCAGTGAATGTTCTGTTCTTCGCTGGCTTCGAGGGCCTATGGCAAGCCACGCCAGGGAAGGCGGTGTGCGGGTTGTTGGTTGTCCGGCGAGGCGGGCGGCCGCCCTCCGCAGCAAGCATCATCATCCGTGCGGGCGTGTTTGTGATCGTTCCGTCTCTCGCGCTTCAGCTGTTGATGCTGCTGAGCCCCGCCAAGGCACGATCCCAGCGATTTGGAACTGCGATCGGCACCGGACCCACGACGGTCCGTGTCCTTGTGCTGCCCGATTCTGCGGGATTCGTCGCAAACGGTCTGAACTTCGTCATGCTGGGACTCTTCTTCTCTACCGTGCGTCGGCGGAATGGTTACGCCACACTCCACGACCTCCTCTCCGGCACGCGCGTTGTCGAGCGGCGCGCGCGGGCACGACGTCGAGCCTCGACCGCCGTTCCTGCGGAAGAGGAGCCCGCCACGATCCGGCGACTGGGTCCGTTTGCGGTCACGAGCACCGTCGTGCCGGGCATGCCCGATGGCTGGCGATCCGGCTTCGACGAACGGCTCCGGCGTCCGGTCTGGATTCGCGAAGTGCCGCCTGGTACGCCGGCGATTTCATCCGGGCGCGCCGCGGTCAACCGTCCGACCCGGCTGCGTTGGATCGCCGGGCGACGGACCGAACACGATGCCTGGGACGTGTTCGAGGCGGTGCCTGGAATGCCGCTGGATCGAGCGGTTGCCGAACGCCGCTCGTGGGAAGACGTGCGCGACTGGCTCCTGGACCTCGCACAGGAATGCGACGCCGGGTCGAAGGCCGACCAACCACCGCGAAGACGCGATCGTGTATGGGTGCTGGATGAGGGAGGTGCCAAACTCGTTGACGATCCGGCGATGGACGCACCCGGCCGCACCTCGGCGGATGACGTGCCCGTCGCGGCATTCCTGCTGGATGTCGTCCGCGCTGCCCGACGATCGTTACCCGGGCGCCGAGAGTGCGCGTCAAAGGCGCCGCCCTGGCCGCTCCGCGTCCATCGCTTTCTCGACCTGCTCAGTGCGGAGCCGACACCCACCCCGACCGCCATCATTTCCGACCTGAAGGCACTTGTGAGGCATCCGCCGGCCGTGACGCGGGGATGGCGTGCGATGTCTGTCGGCGTCGCGCTGTTGCTGCCGGTTGTCTGGGTGCCGCCGATCCTCATCCAGTTCCTTTACACGACGACACTGATCGAGCCGGACCTCAGGCCCAATATCAAGACGCTGCTGCTCGCCCTCATGCTGGTCGCAATAATTGCCCACGTCAACGCGTTGGTCTTCCGCGGTGGGGTGATTCGGATGCTTGGCCTGGAGCTCGTCACTGCAGACGGCAAGCGAGCGTCCCGATTTCGCGTGCTGGTGCGTACGGCAGCAACCTGGGTCCCCTTGATGATCGTTCCTCCGGCTTCGTCGCCGGCGCACTGGCTCACTTACCTTTGCCTGTTCATGCTCTTTGCAGGCGCAGTCGTCGCAATCCTCAGTCCCGAGCGCGGGATCCAGGATCGGCTGGCCGGCACGTGGATCGTGCCACGGTGAGGAGTCGGTACCTGACAGACTTGACTCGCATGAGACGGCTGCGCTCTACTTCCGCCACCCCGCAACGCTATTTCTGTCGTCCACACCTTCGCGCAGGAGTCTTTCGATGCTGAAACGTACCTTGATGTCGGCCGTCGTTCTGGTGTCGTGTGCCGTCCCCACGCTGGCGCAGTCGGCGAAGAATCCCGAGTTTCAGAAAGTCGCCGACGCCTTCGTCGCCGCGTGGAACAAGGGGGACGCAAAGGCGCTCGCGGCCCTGCACGCCGAGAACTGCATCACCTCCGGTGGTGACACGGGACAGCTTGTCGGACGAGCGGCGGTCGAACAAGATTTCACGAAGGCGTTCGCCGCGCCGCTGAAGGGCACGAAACTCATCGTGACCCCGGGCAACGAACGTACGATCAACCCCGACCTCGCGGTCACCAGCGGCACCTGGGAAATCACGGGCCCCACGCCGCCGCCCCCCGGGGCGGCCACCAAGGGCATTTACATCAACACCTTGGTCAAACAGGGCGGAAAGTGGCTGATCGCCAGTTCAGCAGCCTTTCCAGCACCGGCGAAGCCGTAGACTATCGCGGGAGCCGTTCCGTTGAAGCGCGAACGGCTCCCCGCGAGACTCGAGCCGCGTCCGCCTACGACCTGAGAAACGCCCGACATCCCTGATGGCCCTGCCGGCTAGAGCCTCAGTTCCTACGAGATCAGGCTCGTCTCCCCACCGCCGCGACGGCTGAGTATTCACGGTTCCGATCCCTCCAGCATCAAGTCCAGACTCGCACCCTGAGAGCGCGACAAGTGGCGGGTCTGGCCAGATTTGTAATCGGATCGCCTCGGGAAATTACCGCCGGCCGGGCGTAGCCCTCGGTTTAGCCGCAGAGCGACCTGACAGCTTCGAGCTGGGCGATGGCCTTCTCGCGGTCCGAGACGGCCTTCAGGACTGCCGGTGGTGCCGACGCGCCGCCCTCGAGTGCGCTGACGAGGTGCTGGAGTTTCCGCTTCTCCTGCTCCAACTGTCCGAGGCCCCGTGCGCACGGCGTCCGTCTCGGACCAATATCCGACTTTCCTGCATCCGGAATATTCGCGCGAGCCCGGAGATTAGACATACGCGAAGGGTCGACATGCGTCGACTGTGCACGTGGCTCTGGCGGAGAGTCCACTCGCTCACGCCCGTGCCGATCGCCTACGGCGGGAGCCCGCGCCGGTGCGACTTTGCGAGATCCCTCTCCCCAGCGAAATGCTAACCGTCTGTTCCCCGAGGAGAATTCAGTGATGAAAGTGATGAATCAGATGATCGCAGTCGTGAGCGTCATTGGCCTCTGCGCCGCGCTCGGATGCGACCAACGCCCGCCGGTCAGCCCTGATGCCGGCCGTCCAGCGGCCGCAGCGTCGAGTGCCGCCGACGCATCTTCGAATGCCAGCGAGCGCGCGCAGCCGTCGGTCTTTGCTGCCGCGTGCGATATCAACGCGGCGTTGACGGACTTCCGAACCGCCCTCGGGCCGCTCAACCCCAACGTGGTCGGCGAGCAGAATGGGGGACGCCGTGAGGTCAACTGGGACGCGGTGCCACCGGCGTTCACCAACACGTTCACGTTTCCGGGAGACTTCTTCAATCAGAACTTCAGCCCACGCGCGCGAGGCGTCGTTTTCTCAACTGACGGCAGCGGCCTCAGCGTGAGCGACAACGATTTCGCGTTCATCAACCCCGCATATGACGTCGAGTTCAACGCGTTCAGCCCGGTCAGGACGTTCAGCGCCATCGGGAGCGCCTCAACCCGAGTAGATCTATTCGTCGCAGGTACCGGAACGCCGGCGCGCTCGACAGGCTTCGGCGTCGTCTTTTCGGACGTGGACCACATGGGGTCAGCGTCGATCAAGCTGCTCGGCGCGAACGGCAACAGCCTGGGTGTCTACCAGGCGCCACCGTGCTCCGGCGGGTTCTCCTTCGTCGGTGTCCAGTTCCCGACGTCGCTCGTGGCGGCGATCGACATCCGATCTGGACACGGGCCGCTCGGTCCTGAGGCAGCCGACGTGTCGAACCGCGACCATGGACCCGCCCGCGATCTCGTGATCATGGACGACTTCGTCTACGGCGAACCCAGGGCCGTACGATAAGCGCGACGATGCAGGGCTCGAAACATGATCGTGAGAGCGGCCCAGGACTGTTCGCGGGAGAGATCCCGTGAAACGGTCGTGAGGTTCGTCTCGCCAATCATCGTTTCGGGCCTGTCGCTCGGGGGATCTCCTCCTGAACGCGTCGATGGAGCGCGTGACTAGGGGGGTCTGACTTACAGCGAGTACGACTTCTACCGAACGGAGGAATTCCATCGGTCTCGTTCGAAGGATGAATTCGCCACGCGCCCCTCGGAGCCGAATCGGCGCCGTCGCGTGCACGAAACCCCTGGCCGTAGCCCCCCGCAGGAAGTAGGAATCTAGAATGGGCCGAGTACTTATCATGACCCAACCCGCGTCACTCGGGCATTTCGCTCCGTTCGTAGGACCGGTGCAATGGCTTCGGCGGATGGGCCACCGGGTAGGTTGGATGTGCATGAACGACCACCGAGCGGCTCAGGTGAAGCATCTGGGAGTCGACGTGCTTCGGACCAAGGGCGATGCACCCATCGCTCTGTTCGGTGTCGATTGGATGCGGCCAGGAGAGGATGCCGCATACCTCGAAACGTACCACAACCAGTGGATCGGCTCGGTACCGCAGTGTCTCGAGCTCGCGCGTCCGGTCATCGCCGAATACCGGCCGGATGTGATGGTCTGCGACGCGCTGAATTTCGCCGCGCACATCGCCGCGCAGAACGAAGGGATCCCGTACGTGGGCGTGGATACGAATCTGTTCACCTTGGGTGCCGGACCCGTCGACTCCCGATTCAATCGCACGATTCCGCAGATCTTCCCGGCGCGGCACGAGATGTTCGCGCGACACGGCGCGCAGTCGGAGTTCGGTTTCGTCGAGGCAATTGCGCCGAGGCGCAACATCGTCTTCACGACACCCGGGTTCGTGGGCGACCGCACGGCGATTCCTCCGAACACGCTCCTCGTGGGCCCCTCGCTTCCGCTCGAGTCCCTGGATCTGTCGGCGGGTTTCCCCCTCGAGCAGATTCCTAACGATCGGCCGCTCGTCTACATGTCTTTGGGCACGCTGTTCTGGCGTCACCGGCCGGCACTCTTCGGGATCGTCGCTCAGGCCGCGAGCGACCTCGGAGTGGAGCTCGTGATCTCGGCGGCCGACTTTGCCCACTCGCCCGAGGCTCGCTCTTTCGGTAAGAACGTGCGCGTCTTCGCGTTCGTGCCCCAAATGGAGCTGCTGAAGCGGGCAAGCGTCTTCGTGACCCACGGTGGAGCGAACTCGATCATGGAGGGCCTGTGCTTCGGAGTGCCGATGCTGGTGACTCCCGTGGACTTCGATCAGCCAGTCAATGGCTACTACGTTCAGAAGTCGGGCGCCGGCCTGTCCATCGATGCCGACCGTTTGACCGTTGAGAGCTGTCGCGCCGCTCTTGCCGACATGATTCGTTCCGAAAGCCCTTACCGCGACGCGGCGCGGCGAGTGCAAGCGGACTATCGGTCCCACGACGGAGCGAAGACGACCGCCGAGGAGATCGATGCTGTTCTGTGAGTCCGAGGCCGAGCCCGCTGCCAGGTCGAGAGCGATGACGGCTCGAATGCCGGAGCACACCGGGGCGATGGACGCCAAGCCGCTCCCGTGTCGGCTCACGCAACGCGCGGTACATCGGAGGAGTACATGGCACGCGTAGGCGACGCTTCGGCATCGTCGGTCGTGACCGCCGACGTCGTTGCACTGGCTGCCCCCCGAGGGCTACCTGCAGGATGGCAAGCTCGCGCCGGGAGATCCGCTCGACAACCAGCATCCCGTCGCTACGCTTCACGATCCGCTGGCGCGTCTTCGAAACTGCGGACGGCGTCGATGGGCTTCCCCGCCTCCAAGAGCCTCTCTCCGTACGTTCCATCGCCGGTTCATTGGCACGAACCGGCGGCCCCCTCGGGTGCAGCTGCCGTAACCTCCAACTCGGGTGACCGAACACCACCTCGCCGGCGCTCGATCACCCATTGTGCAGATCGCCTCCACTGCTTACGCCCCCCGCAGTTGATACCGCCTCCTGAATCGTTCGATTCGCCCCTCGACGGCCACCGGTTTGCCAATTCCGGTGAAGGCAGGATGGCAGTGAGAGCAGACCTCCACTCGGAGATCGTGCTGGGTGGAGCGGGTGGCAACTTCGTTCCCGCAAGCGCAGCGCACGAGCGCATCCACGTATGGCGGATGGATTCCCTTCTTCACGTGACACCTTCTTCCTGTGAATGCCGTCGACGCCGAGTTAATTGCGTCCGGCCATGACTCCGCCATCGATGTTCCACACGGCGCCCGTTACCCACGCCGCCCGGTCCGAGAGCAGAAACTCGATCACGTCGGCGACCTCGTCCACCTGCCCAATGCGGCCGATCGGGTGAAAAGCATTGAAACCGGCTAACACCTCGGAGACCTGTTCCTTCGGAATGAACCCTTCGTATACAGGTGTCCGGACGACCGCGGGCGCGATCGCGTTGACGCGGATCTTCGCGTCTGCGAGCTCCATGGCGAGATGCTGAGTCAACGCATGGAGTCCGGCTTTGGCCATGGAGTACGCGGACGACGGTGTCGCCTTGATCGCCTGGTGCGCCCACATAGAGCCGACGTTGACGATCGAACCGCCGCCATTTTTCTTCATGTTCCTGGCCGCTGCCTGCGTGACGAAATAGAGGGACCGGTTCAGGGCCATATACGTCTCGTAGTCCTCGACCTGGTGGTCGAGAAACGGCTTGGGCGCGAACGTCCCGGCGGCATTGACGAGGTACTGAATACGATCGGGCCAGTTCTCGAGCCTTCCGCAGAGATCCTGCACCTGCGGCCACTTGTACAAGTCGACGTTCTCAATCCTTACGGTATCGCCGAGGCGCTTGCGCGCCGACGCGATGTGATCTGGGCTGCGGCCCAGCGCGACGACCTCGTCGACCTGGGTTCTGAGCCGGAGTGCGGTTTCCAATCCGATTCCGCTGGTGCCGCCGATGATCCACGCAACTGTCTTCATGTCATTCTCCTATTCTGACCTATCAGTAGATAGGTTCAGAGCGCAAAAAAAATCACGCCACCTTCTTCACCCATTCCTTCGCGGCTGCGAGGCTGGCTTTGTGCGCATCCAGCCGGCTCAAGAGCAGTGACCCCTCGAGAAGCGAGACCAGCAGATCAGCAAACTTTGCCGGCGTGAAACCACCGGGCCTCGGCCTGCCACACACCTTGGCGCGCGTGATGATCCAATCCTGCAGGCTTGCGAAGAACTGGTTCACCGCGGATCGCACGCCTGAATCCAGCAACTCGGCCTCTGTGGCCAGCATGCCGCACAGGCACGAGAGCTGCTCTCCCTGGGCCCCCAGGAAGAAATCGACGAGAAGGATCATGTCCTGCTTGAAGGACGTGCTGTTTCCGACCCCGGCCTCGAGCGCCGCGATGAAGCTGGCCCTGTACTCTCCCGCGATCTCCGTCAGGAGATCGGCCTTCGTCGGAAAGTAATAGTGCACACTCGAGGACTTGACCCCCACCGATCGGCCGAGATCCCTAAAATTGAGCGAACTGCTGCCGCCCCTCCGCACCGTCTCGGAGGCGTTCCGGATGAGCGCTTCACGCGTCGTATCCATACATACCGACACTATCTATCAGTTGATAGATGCTGTCAACTGTTTTCGTCGGCTCCCTCGTCTCGGCAACGGAGCTGTCTTCCAACGAACATTCTGGGAAGTCGCCTCACACAGGGAACCCGACGCGAGACCAGTGAGCCGCATGACATCGGCCGCGTGTGCGATGTGAGAGAGGTTGGTGAACTAACCTCCTTCGGTCTCCACGGCGAGCACCGAAGGAATCAGAAGCGAGGTGTTTCCTCGGTATCGGTGTCGCGTGCACTCCTCGGTGGACACCCAAAGCCGGCCATTAATGGACAGCTGAAAACCGGCCATTTCGAGTAGCGGCTCGAGGCGTTGACGCCGACGGGGAACGCAGCGTTCCTACGCGGCATGAGCAACGTCTTGGCT
>Ga0209382_10005826_pt1 | contig 15958 bp, 12 predicted proteins | sample SoiMetdeltSBSDD5_FD_187599 | JGI IMG/M metagenome (GOLD analysis project Ga0209382, IMG submission 187599) | Bulk soil microbial communities from a Populus tree surrounding site in Tennessee, USA - Soil MetaG P. deltoides SBSDD5 (SPAdes) (version 2) | ecosystem: Environmental > Terrestrial >...
TCAGCGGCTCTACGAGCTGCTGGCGCGCGACGTGCCGTCGCCCGATCTCGTCGTCTATCTTCAGGCGCCGAGCGACGTCCTGGTACGGCGCGTACGCGATCGGGCCAAAGACGCGGCGGACGAGACGCCGATGCCCGAGGCGAACTACATTCGCGAGCTCAACGAGGCGTACCAGCACTTCTTTTTTCACTACTCGACGACGCCCTTGCTGGTGGTCGAAACATCTCAAGTCGATCTGGCGGCGAGCGATGGCGCGGTGGACGATCTGCTCCGCCAGATCCGGACGATGAACCGGGGGACGAGATACTACGTGCCGAGGACGTAATTCAGGTAATCTCCTGCAATGGCCTGGTTCAAGAAGGCGCGCAAGCGGATGGAATCGGCGACGGCGGAAAAGCCGAGCCGCGTGCCGGAAGGTCTGTGGGTCAAGTGTCCCGGGTGCGGCCAGATCCTGTACAACAAGGACCTTGAAAACAACCTGAACGTCTGCCCTAAATGCGCGCACCATTTCCGGATCACCGCAAGGGAGCGGCTGCAGGTCCTCTTTGACGAGGGAATCTGGACCGAGCATCACGTGCAGCTTGCCTCCAACGATCCGCTGCACTTCACCGACACGAAAGCGTACCGCGACCGCCTGCGTGCAACCGAAGAGGCGATCAAGATGAAGGATGCGGTCGTCGTCGCGACTGGCCGCCTCGACAGCATCGACGTGGTGGTCGCCGCCATGGAGTACGCATTCATCGGCGGCAGCATGGGCGTCGTCGTGGGAGAGAAGATTACGCGGGCAGTAGAGATGGCGCTGGAGCACAAACAGCCGCTGATCGTGGTGTCGTGCTCGGGCGGCGCGCGCATGATGGAGGGCGTGCTGTCGCTGATGCAGATGGCCAAGATCTCAGCAGCGCTCGCGCGGCTCGATCGGGCCGGGGTGCCGTTCGTGTCGGTGCTCACCGATCCGACAACCGGCGGTGTCACCGCGAGCTTTGCGATGCTCGGCGATCTCAATATCGCGGAGCCAAAAGCCCTCATTGGCTTTGCGGGGCCGCGCGTCATCGAGCAGACGATCAGGCAGAAGCTGCCGGAGGGATTTCAACGCAGCGAGTTCCTGCTCGAGCACGGCATGCTCGACATGGTGGTCGACCGCCGCGAGATGAAGTCGCTGCTCTCGCGCGTGCTGCGCTTCATGGGCTCGGCACCGGCCCCGCCGCAGCCGCCGGTTGCTGTCGCCGCGGCAGCCGACGTGGAACAGGGCTGAGTTGCTCGACCGGCTGTTCGCGCTCGAGACGTTCGGCATCAAGCTCGGTCTCGAGAACATCTCTCGCCTCTGCGCCGCGCTCGACCACCCCGAACGGTCGTTTACTGCACTTCACGTTGCCGGCACCAACGGGAAGGGGTCGGTCACCGCGATGGCGCACGCGGCGCTCGTCGCAGCAGGCATCCGCGCAGCAAGGTACGTGTCGCCGCATCTGGTCGACCTGCGGGAGCGGTTTGTCATCGGGAACGAACCCGTTGATGCCGCCGCGCTCGAAAGCGCCGCACAGGACGTGCTCGACTGTGCCGACCGCCTTCGCGCGGCCGGCGATCTGCCGGTGCATCCGACGTTCTTCGAAGCGACGACGGCCATCGCGTTCGAGCTGTTCCGACGAGCCGACGTCGCAGTTGCGGTGATAGAGGTCGGCCTCGGCGGCCGATTCGATTCGACCAACGTGGTGCCTGCATCGGCGGGCGCCATTACGACGATCGGCTTCGATCACCAGGAGCTCCTTGGCGATACGCTCGAAGCCATCGCGTACGAAAAGGCCGGCATCATCAAGCCGGGAATGCCGGTCGTGGTTGGAGCGCTGCCCGAGCAGGCGCGTCAAGTGGTCGCAGCAGTCGCCGACGATCGACGCGCCACTCTAATCGAAGCCGCGGCGAACGCCACGGTGGACTACCAGATGCACGACGGACGTGGCACTGTGTCTATCCAAACGCCGGACGCACACTACGGGCCGGTGATCCTGGGCTTGCGCGGCGAGCACCAGGTTCAAAATGCGCTGGTCGCCGTTCGCCTTCTCGAAGCCGCAAAACACAAAGTCGCGATTCCGCTGCCGCGAGACGCCATCGAGCGCGGCCTCGTGGACGTCAATTGGCCCGGGCGGCTCGAGCTGATTCGAATGCCCGATGGGGCGCAGGTGCTGCTCGATGCCGCCCACAACGGCGAAGGCGCACAGGCACTCTCTGCCTATCTCGAAAGATGGCACCCGGAACGCCCGGCGCTCGTCATCGGGATGATGCGCGACAAGCACGTCTCGGACATCGTTGACCCCCTGCTGCCGGCGGTCTCATCGATCATCGCAACCGCCGCCGACACACCGCGGGCACTTGCAGCGCGAGAACTGGCCATGCGGATCGCCGCGCGAGGGGCATCCAATGTGCGCGCCGAGCCAGATCCGGCGATGGCGGTCGAGCACGCCCTCGCGACGAGCCGCAGCGTGTGCGTAACGGGCTCCATTTTTCTGATTGGGGCCGTTCGCGACCGTCTTCGACGCCGTGCTATCCTGCGGTAATTCTTCGAGATCCAGCCAAGGGTTGCCCCTTGAGATTCCGCCAGTCGTGACGATGAAGGTGAAAGCCCTTGGCTCGGTAACCGGTCTCTCTTGGGGGCGCATGGCGCCCGTCCTGGGCGTTTCGCGGCTTCTCTTTTGCGCTCTTTGTACGTGTGCGGCCCCGGCGCTGGCCCAGACGACGCCGCCAGGCGCATCGCTGGCCCAGACGACGCCACTAGGCGCAGCGTCGGCCAGGAATGACCCGTTCTTCGGCACCTGCACAAGCTCCACCCAATGGCATTACGAGCAGATGTCCGTGGACCACGTCCGTCTTACCGGCCAGGTGCAGGTCGAATGTCCGCAGATGGCATTTTTCGCGGACGTTATCGACATGTACACCGATCCCGAGCTGCGCATCGTCGCCACCGGCAACGTCGTCTTCACCAATCCCGAAGGGCGCCTGGCCGCCGAACGCGTCGACTTCAACGTTGTGAAGGGAACAGGTACTTTCTACGTCGCCTCCGGCATCATGTCGCTCGGCGAAGAAGTCGACCGCGCGCAGTTCGGCAATCAGGAGCCGGAGGTCTATTTTTACGGCGATACGATCGAGAAGCTCGGGCAGCGCAAGTACCGGTTGACCCGCGGAGGCTTCACCACATGCGTCCAACCGACGCCACGATGGGAGGTCACCAGCGATTCCGTTGTGCTGACCCTGGACGACTACGCAATTGCGCGAAACACGGTGCTCCGAGTGAAAGGAGTACCGATGCTATACCTGCCGCTGCTTTATTACCCAATCAAGAGTGACGATCGGGCCACCGGTTTTCTGCTTCCCACGTACGGCACGTCGACACTGCGCGGCCAGAGCCTCAGCAACGGCTTCTTCTGGGCGCTCGGACAGAGCCAGGATGTGACGTTCGTTCATGACTGGTTCACGAGGATCGGGCAGGGAGCAGGCGCCGAGTATCGATATGTGGCCAGCCAGAACTCATACGGCAACGTCCGCTTCTACCGCCTCGACCAGCACCAGGCGGAATACCGGCAAAACGGACAGGTGACAAGTTTGCCGGCGCAGTCTTCGTATCACGTCACCGCGGCCGGCAATCAGATGTTGGGCACCTCGGTACGCGCGCTCCAGCGTATCGACTACAGCACCAGCGTCGTGGCGCAGCAGCTTTACCAGCAGAGTCTCTACCAGGCATCCAATGCCACGCGAACCGTCGAGGCCGGCATCTCGGGCAACTGGGGTGCCCTTACTGCCGGTGCATTTTTTCAGCGCACGGAGACTTTCACGGGGACCGACGAGTCACAGGTGTACGGGAACACGCCGCAGCTCACCGCCTCTGTGGCACCGACCAGGGTGTTCGGGTTGCCGGTCTATGCGTCGATTGACAACGACTTCAGCTATCTGCCGTTCCGTGAAATCAATGACGGGAAAGTCGAGGATGACAGGAGTCTTGCACGGTTTGAGGTGGCGCCGGCGGTGCGGGCGGCCCTCTCGCGCCTCAGTTTTCTCACGGTGAACACCAGTGCGTCATATCGGACGACTTACTTTTCTCGGAGTGCCGATGCGAGGGGCACCGTGACGACCGAACCGCTGACGCGCCGGTATCTCCTGGTGCGATCGGACGTGATCGGTCCAGTCCTTTCAAAGATTTGGGATACACCGGGCAGCCGTTTCAGCGAGCGTATGAAGCATCTGATCGAACCGACGTTCGTGCTCGAATACATCCCCCCGATTTCAAACGCGTCCCGCGTCCTGAAGCTCGCGGACTCCAGCGACGTGATTCTTGGCAACACGGCACGGGTCACCTACGGGCTCAACAACCGCTTCCTCTATCGCGCGCGCAGCTCGGGAAGTTCGGCCAGTTCGACGATTCAGTTTCTGACGGTCGGCATAGCGCAGACGTATTACCTGACAAGGCTCTCGAGCCTGAACGACACGCAGTATGTCAGCGCGTTGAACCGATCGCGTTCGGTGGATCTCTCTGCCGTGGCCCTGAACGTCAGGCTGACGCCTTCGCCGGCGCTCGAATCGACCACACGGCTCGAATACGACGTGAACGGCGCAGGGCTCCTGGCTATGACAACCGGAGGAACGGCACAGGTCGGCGTTGGCTCGACCACTGTGAACTACAGCCGTCAACGCCGCAGCCAGCGTTCAAGCCCGGAGAGCTCGATGACCTGGACAAACTCGCTCAGGTTCCTGGAGGGACGCGCGACCGGAGCCTACTCCCTGACCTGGGACATCGGTCGCGGCAGCATTCTCAATCAAAACATCGGCATGTCATACCTGGCGCAGTGCTGCGGCATCCAAGCCGAGTTCCAGAAGTACACGTTTCCGCAGTCGCGCTCGGACTTTCCGATTCCTTCGGACCGCCGGTTCAACGTGTCGTTTGTGCTGGCCGGCATTGGGAACTTCTCGAATTTCCTTGGCGCCTTTGGCGGTCTGGTCGGCCAGTGAAAGGGCTGATTCTCAGCGGCGGCAAGGGTACGCGCCTGCGGCCGCTGACGTATACGAGCGCCAAGCAGTTGGTACCAGTAGCCAACAAGCCCGTCCTGTTCTACGGGATTGAGGCCATCGCGGGCGCGGGTATACGCGACATCGGGATCGTCGTCGGCGAGACGCAGGCGGAAATCCGGGCGGCTGTCGGCGACGGCTCGAGATGGAACGTTCGTGTCGAGTACATCGAGCAGGACGCGCCGCGCGGCCTCGCCCATGCTGTGAAGATCAGCCAGCCGTTCATCGGAACGGATCCGTTCGTGATGTACCTCGGCGACAATCTGCTGAACAAGGGCATCACGCATTTTGTCGATCAGTTCGCACGTGAGAAACCCGCGGCGCAAATCCTGCTTGCGCGCGTACCCGACCCGCAGATGTTCGGCGTCGCGGAGCTCCGCAATGGCAACGTGGTGCGCCTGGTCGAAAAGCCGAAGGAGCCCATAGGGGACCTGGCGCTGGTCGGCGTGTACATGTTCGGCTCGGAGATCTTCGACTCGGTGAACCAGATCGCGCCGAGCTTCAGGAACGAGCTCGAGATCACCGATGCGATCCAAAACCTGATTGACCGCGGCCTCACCGTGCGGCCGCACATCGTCGAGGGTTGGTGGAAAGACACGGGCAAGCTCGAAGACATCCTCGAGGCCAACCGGCTGATCCTGGACACACTGGAACGGCGCATCGAGGGAAAGGTGGACGACGACAGCCGCGTGGAAGGCAAGGTCGTCATCGAAGACGGAGCGACCGTGGAGCGATCCGTGATTCGTGGACCCGCGATCATCGGGCGCGGCGCGCGCATCGTGCATGCCTACGTCGGTCCGTTCACCTCCATCATGAACGACGTGGAAATTCGCGATTCGGAGGTCGAGCACAGCATCGTGCTCGAGGGAGCATCGCTGAGCGACCTGGCGAATCGAGTCATCGACAGCCTCATTGGCAAGAACGTTCGTATTTACCGCATTCCGCTGAAACCCAGCGCCTATCGGTTCATGTTGGGTGACAATTCTGAAGTCGGCATCAGATGGTGACTGCCCCATGACGACCCCATCGGCATACACGGCGACCGTCGCGAAGCACCCCCGGATCGAAGGGGTGAAGACGAAGAGCCTGCGTCTGATTCCGGACGAGCGGGGATGGCTGCTGGAGATCCTGCGCGCAGACGACAAGGAGCTGTTCACGAAGTTCGGCCAGGTGTATCTCTCAGCGACATACCCTGGCGTGGTCAAGGCGTGGCACTACCACCGTGAACAGGTCGACAACTTCGCGTGCATTGCCGGAATGGTCAAGCTTGTGATCGTCGACATGCGGCCCGAATCTCCCACCCATGGGGCGATCAACGAATTCTTCGTCGGCTCGCAGAATCCCATGCTGGTGCAGGTTCCGAAGCTGGTGTACCACGGCTGGAAGTGCATCGGTACCGAAACAGCGCTCGTCATAAACGTTCCCACCGAGCCGTACCGCTACGACGCGCCCGACGAATACCGCCTCGCTCCCCACGACACGCTCGCATACGACTGGGCACGCAAAGATGGTTGATGTCCTCGTCACAGGCGGCGCCGGATTCATAGGAAGCAACTTCGTTCGATACGCGCTTTTGCGGCATCCGGACTGGCGTATTACGACGCTCGACAAGCTGACGTATGCGGGACGACGTGAAAACCTTCACGATGTCATAGACCATCCGCGACACAGGTTCGTCCATGGGGACATCCTCGACGACTCGGTCAGCGCACCGCTCGTCGAGCGCGCCGACGTCGTCGTACACTTCGCCGCCGAAACGCACGTGGACCGTTCAATCCGTGCGGCTGGAGAGTTCATCCGGACCGATGTCGAGGGGACATTTGTGCTGCTCGAAGCGGCGCGGCGGGCGCCTCGACTGCGCCGCTTCGTGCAGATTTCGACCGATGAGGTCTACGGCAGCGTTCCGACCGGCGCAAGCCGCGAGACCGACGAGCTCAGACCGCGCAACCCGTATGCTGCGAGTAAGGCTGGGGCGGATCGCCTTGCGTACAGCTATTGGGCCACCCACAACCTGCCAGTCATCGTCACGCGCGCCTCCAACAATTACGGTCCCTACCAGTTTCCTGAAAAGGTTATTCCGCTGTTCGTCACCAACGCCCTGGACGACATTCCGGTTCCGCTCTATGGCGACGGCATGAACGTCCGCGATTGGCTGCACGTCGACGATCACTGTCATGCCCTCGACCTCCTGGTGGAGAAAGGCGAGAACGGCGAGGTCTATAACATCGGCGGAGGCAACGAGATCGCAAACCGGGATCTTACGCATCGGCTCTTGGGGCTCGTCGGCAAGACTTCGGCGCTGATCAAGCCGGTGGTCGATCGGCCGGGTCACGATCGTCGGTACTCTCTCGATTCGAGCAAGCTGCGGGGGCTCGGCTGGACGCCACAGACGCCATTCGACGCAGGGCTGCAGAACACGGTGGAATGGTATCGGCGCAACGAGTGGTGGTGGAGGCCGATCAAAGAAGGTGATGTCGCCTTCCGCGCCTATTACGAAACGCAATACGGGGGCTGAACACGCATCGGCGGTTTCGGGGTGTCTAACCGTCCTATCCTCGTAACAGGCGCAGCGGGCTTCGCGGGCAGCCATCTCGTGGAGCAGTTGGCGGGCTCAAGCGACATCATCGGATGGGCGCGATCAGATCCCCCTCGCGAGATTGCCGATCTCGCAGCAGCATGGACCAAGGTCGACCTGCTCGACCGCGACAAGGTTCGCCGGGAAATCGCAACGATCCGGCCTCGCGCCGTCTACCACTGCGCCGGCGCCTCGCACGTAGGGGCGTCCTGGAATGACACTGCCCAGCCGCTGGCCAACAACGCGCTTGCCACACACTACCTGCTCGATGCGCTGCGCATGGCGGGCGTTGAGGTCAGAGTTGTCGTCACCGGATCTGCCACGGTGTACGCCCCGTCCACGGCGCCCCTCCGGGAAGACGATCTGCTGGCGCCGAACAGTCCCTATGCGTTCAGCAAGCTCGCGCAGGAACAGCTCGCGCTCCGCGAGTCGGCCGAAGACGGCGTCAGCGTCATCGTCGCGCGTCCGTTCAACCACACCGGACCACGGCAGCGGCCCGACTTTGCGGCGCCGGGCATGGCACGGCAGATCGCGTTGATCGAACAGGGGTCGCTCGATCCAGTGATCAAAGTCGGGAATCTCGATGCGGAGCGGGATCTGAGTGACGTGCGGGACACGGTGCGAGCGTACGCGCTTCTGATGGAAAACGGTGTCCCCGGAATGGTCTACAACGTTGCGTCAGGCGTCGCTCGTTCGATCCGGGCGGTGCTTGACGCGCTCCTTCAACGTTCACGGGTGCCCATCGCGGTAGCGGTCGATTCCGAGCGTCTGCGTCCGCTCGACACTCCTGTCATCCTCGGCGACGCCTCGCGGCTTCACACGACGACGGGATGGACGCCGGTTATCCCGTTCGAGCGAACGATGGACGATCTCCTCGCGTACTGGCGAAGCAACGTATAACGGCCGTCCCGATCGTTTGCCGACGCGGGATTAGGGTTTCGCTGTGGGCAGATCGTATCGTCTGTTCGACAGGCTCACCGGGTGCGGGTCGCCACGGTGGCAGGTATAGCAGGTCACGACCTGCGGTCCCATCGGGAAGACGCCCGTGTCCGGGAAGTTCGCGTTGATCTGGCGGACCAGCATGATCATCTTGCGTGCGAGGTCCTTGCGCGGGTTGACATCAGTCTCCTGCGGTCTGCCGCCGCCATGGCAATACGCGCAATCAACGTTCAGAGCGTCGCGGAATTCGCCCATGAGCGAATCAGGACCGTGGACGGGAGTGTTCGGAGGCAGAATCCTCAAGCTGACGGCGGGTGTCTGAGCGAATGGCCCATCACCCAACGAGTTTGCGCGGTTGTAGTACTTCTTTGGCGCCACGGTCTCGGGCTTCACGCTTCCGCGATGGCACGTGAGGCAATCCACCTCGTGATACCCGTCCGGGAAGACACCGTTGCTGCTCGGAAAGCTCGTATCGATGATGCGCACCATGCCGATCATCCTGCGCGCCATCTCCTTCTTGGGATTCCCGTCGGCAGCGAGGTCACCCTCCGTATGGCAGTACGTGCACTGCACGCCTAGCGCTTCGTTGAAGCTGCGCATGATGAACGGGACGTCGGAAGTTGCGGCAAGCAGCTTCAGGTTCTTGTAGGTCGGTGCGGGACCGCTTCCGCGGCCGGCCGGTTGTTGCGCCACCAGCGAGACGGGTACAAGAAGCCACAAGAGGAAAATCCGCATGAATGACTCCCTCGGTGACGCCGCTGATTTGTGACCGAGAGCCGGACGTTCGCCGGCCCTGATGTTCGCAGAATCGTGCCCACTTTGGACCAACTGGCCGAGAACGTCAATGGCCTTCGCAACGAAGAAGTCCGCCGCATTGCGCCAGACTTTCGATGTATATTCGCCTTGAATCAATGAGGCAGCCTCTGCTCTTCCAGATCAGCAGGGATATCCCCACAACCCGGCAGATCGCGAGCCTGGTGAAAGCAGGCGGGGCAGCTGCGCTCACCGAGGCACAGCGTCGCGCCGACGCAGCGCGCTACCAGGAAGTTCAATGCCGGTCGGCGCTGAATCGAGTCGAGGGCATGCCGTTCGAGTGGACTCTGAATCCCTACCGCGGCTGCACCCACGGCTGCCACTACTGCTATGCGCGGCGATACCACACGCAGTTCGAGCTCGGCGTGGACGACGAGTTCTCGTCGATCATCTTTGTCAAGACCAACCTGATAGAAGTGCTGCGGCGTGAGCTGCAGCGCTCCTCATGGACGGGGGAATACGTCGCCGTAGGAACCGCGACCGACTGCTACCAGCCGATCGAAGGGCACTACAAGCTGACTCGCCGATCGCTCGAAGCGATGCGCGACTTCCACAATCCGGTGGGCGTGGTTACCAAAGGACCGATGGTCGTGCGCGACAAGGACATCCTGCTGGATCTCACGGCGGGTGCTGGTTGCGGCGTGTACATCAGCGTTCCAACCGTCGACGAGGATGCATGGCGGATGCTGGAGCCAGGCACTGCGCCGCCGCTGCAGCGGCTGCGGGCCGTGCGCGAGCTGGTCGACTCAGGAATCCGGGCGGGTGTCCTGATGAACCCTATCGTGCCAGGCATCACATCGAAACCTGCGCTCCTCGAACGGACCATGAAGGCGATTTCGGATCATGGCGCGCGTTTCGTCGGCTGCAATGTCATGTTCCTCGATGGCGGTACGCGCGATCACTTCATGCGCTGGCTCGAGCAGGAGTTTCCTGAGCTGGTCGACGGGTATAAGAGCCTCTACACCGGCAAGTACGCGTCCTCGCCGTACCGCAAGGAAGTCGCGCGCGTCGTCGGCGCGCTTCGAGGGAAGTACGGCGTGAACAGACGTGATGAGGATGGAAAGACCGACGAAAGGCAAAGGTCAAAAGGCGAAAGTCAAAAGGAAGGTACCGAAAGTACCTTTGACTTTTGACTTTTGACCTGTGTTCTCAGACCGCTATCGCGTCCGGATCCATCGTCGCGATCAGGCGCGGGCCGACCGACTCAATGACGATCTCGGCATCACGCATCGTCGCACGGAAGTTGTTCGCTTCCTTCCACTGGTGACTCAGCGGAAGCTTGATGCGGTCGTCAATGACTCGCTTCAGGAAGCGCGCGCCGTATGCGAGGCTGTACCCTTCGGCAACCAGCGCTTCGAGCGCTGCCGGTTCCACGGTCAGCGACTTGCCCGACCGCTTCAGCGTGGTAATAACCTGCTCGAGGTAATTCTGGGCAATCGTCCGCACTTCGTCTTTGGTCAACGGCTGGAACAGCACCACTTCGTCGATGCGGTTGCGGAACTCCGGCGGGAATCGTCGTTCGAGCTCTCGATTGATCTCGCCCTGCACCTGCTGTATCGCGATCTGTCCCGAACGGAATCCCATTGGGGTGCTCAGCTTCCGGAAATGCTCGGAGCCGGCGTTCGACGTCATGATGACGATGGCGTCGGACAGGTAAACCCGCTTCCCGCGCCCGTCAGTCAGCCATCCCTCGTCGAACGCCTGGAGGAACAGATTCAACAGGCTGGGGCTGGCCTTCTCGATCTCGTCGAACAGAATGACGCTGCAGGGATTGTCCCGAAGCTGATTCGTAAGAATGCCGCCACGCTCGCTGCCGACGATCCCGCGGGGCATGCCTATGAGCTTGTCGACTGACACGCCGCCGTCCTGGTACTCGGACATATCGATGCGAATCATCTTCTTCTCGTCGCCAAACAGGAACTCGGCGACAGCCTTTGCGAGCTCGGTCTTGCCGACACCCGTCGGCCCAATGAACAGCAGCACGCCGTCGGGACGATCGAAGCCGTCCTTCAGCGGGCCCTTGTTCAACACGAGGCGCTTGGCGAGCGAGGACACGGCCTTGCGCTGTCCGATCACCCGTTGCCCGAGGCTCTCCTCAATCTGCTTGAACCGATCGCCGACGTCACGGAACACCATGTCCTTCGGGATCTGCGCAGCGTGAGAGATGACTTCCACGACATCCTTGGCGTTCACTTCCCACCGCCGGTCGATTTCAGCGCGCACCGCTGCCGTATCGAGCCAGCCAATGACCTTGTCAGGCAGGTGCAGATGTCTCTGGTAGCGCACCGACATCTCCAGCGCCGTCTCGATCGCGTCGTCCATCAGACGCACGGAGTAGTTGCGTTCGAGTCGGGGGCGCAGGTTGTAGAGGATGCGCCGCGTCTCTTCGACGCTGGGCTCCGCCACGTGCACAGTCCTGAAGCGCCGCGCCAGGGCTTCGTCTTCCTGGATGTATTCCTTGTACTCGCTCAAGGTAGTCGCCCCGATCATCCGGACGTCCCCGCGTGCGAGCACCGACTTGAACACGTTCGCTGCGTCCGACGGGGCTCCGAGCGCGGAGCCGGCGCCGACCATCGTATGCGCCTCGTCGACGAACAGGATCAGGTTGGGTCGTTCCTTGATCTCGCGGATCACGTTCTGGATGCGATCCTCGAACATGCCGCGGAGCATCGTGCCGGCGACCATGGTGTTCATCTGCAGGTTGATGACCTGACAGTCGCGAAGCCGCACGGGCACGCTGTCGGGCTCGAATTCGATGCGCCGCGCCAGTCCTTCGACAATCGCCGTCTTGCCGACCCCGGGCTCCCCGATGAGCATCACGGAATTTGAACGTTCGCGATGGCACAGGATCTCCAGGACCTGCTGAATTTCGTGGTCTCGGCCGTAGACCGGCGGAAGCTTGTCCTGCCGTGCGAACAGATTGAGGTTGGTCGCGAAGTGCTTGAGAAACGGCGGCAGCTCGAATCGCTTGCGCAGACGTTCTTCGCGCAGCTCGTTGTCGCGCATCCTTGTCGCAATTCGCGTCACGAGGAGCTCCGGCTCGATCCCGTGCCGCCGGATGATCGACACGGCGCCGCCCTGGCTCTCCTCGAAAATTGCAGAAAACAAATCGGATGACTCGATGCTCTGGCGTCCGCCGCGGCTTGCCTGGTGGAAGGCCAGCTTGAAGACGAGTTTAGTCGCTGGCGCTACACGGAGCTCGCGGCCAGCCGATGCCGACACGACATGCAGCTGCTCCTCGAGCGCCTGCAAGATCTCGTGGGGGTTCAAATCGAGATCACGCATCACCTGCGCGAACGTATCCCACTCCACCTGCGCGAACGCCAAGAAGATGTGTTCATTGGTCAACAGCGCGTGATCACGCCGCCTGGCTTCTTCCATCGCGCGATCCACTACGCGCTGCGCTGACTCACCAATCTTGTTAGGCGCAATGTCGAAGTCTTCCACCACGTCGCCGCCTCCTGGACTCGTGTCCCGAAGGACCTCCTCGAGTCTCTAACGGTTCGAGTGGCAAGATGCGAGCCAGCTGGCCGTTCTGTATTCACTTTTCACGACGCTCTGCAAGTAGCGTGGTCATGCGGACTTATGGACGAAGCGCGCGAAACGGGACATGTGCGCGGTGGCGAGCACGACATATTCATGGACGGGTCAGATGTCACGTGTTGGCCCCTGTACGGGTCAGAAGTGCGGTTGGCCTCTATAATGAGCGAATGGCGCGTCTGATGATTTTGATCGCCGCCTCGACTGTGATTTCCACCGTCGCGCTAGCGCAGACGCCGCAGCCATTTCCGCGGCCCGGCTCGCCTCCTCAGCAGCCCGCGTCGCCGGCGCAGCCCGCACCACCCGTGTCCGCCAGTGCTCCCGCACGGGCTGCAGATGTGGACGCACCAACCGAGGCATCGCTGGGCGTGCCGCTGTATCCCACTGGACAGTTCATCGCGTCTTTCGACGCGGGACGAGGACAGCGGTACTACATCTTCGGGACGACTGCTCCGTACGCCGAGCTGGTTACTTACTATCGGACGGTGTTGAAGGACCGTGGCGACGAGGTGTTTGAGCAGCCGCCGACGCACATCTTCGAGGTCGGGCGGTTCCGCGATGAGACGATGGCGTTCCCGCCGAGCGTGACGATCAAGGATTGGACGTCAGGCGGATCGGCAGGGTATCCGAACCCACGGCCGGGCGCTCAGCCGGCACGCTTTCCGACGATCATCATGATCGTCCCCGCACCACCGAGTACTGGACGCAATTAGTCGCGGTAGAACCCTATTGCCTGGCGCCCGGTGCGACTGATGGGCCGACTGCCGGATTGGTCAACGTCCCTACATCGGCGTACGTGCACACGGATCGGTCACCGTCTTTGAGGTAGATCGGCAGCGTGCGAGCCGACCCGACGCTCGCCGGTGTGCCGGTGCCGATCACGTCGCCGGGCCGCAGTGTCAGGATGTTGCTGCCGTACGCGGTTAATTCGAACACGTCGTGGTCATCTGCGACATATTCCCTTCCTGCAGCGTCTCCCCATCGAGCGCGAACCTCATGCGCATCGGTACGAATTCCTTGGACACGATGAACGGCCCCAGTGGTGCGAAGGCGTCATGCGACTTTCCGATGAGCCAGTCGTTGCCGAGACGCTTGTCGCCGCGCTCGCCTCGATTGGATACATCGTTGTGCAAGGTGTGGCCGAAGACATACTCAGCGGCCGTTACGACGGGAACATGGCTCGCCTCGTGGCCAATGACGACACCAAGCTCACACTCCCAGTCGATCTGGTCGCGCCCGCGCGACAATCGAATCGCTTAGGCCGTCGGTCACCACGGCCAGTGGTGACTTAGGTTATCTGAGTCGTGGGAGTATTGAGTTCTGAATCTTTCGGAACTCAACACTCGCTCACGACGCATAGCTCAATTCTTGACGTAAATTTCACCGGCCCGCCGGAACTCCTGGGATTTCTCCCGCAGGCCGGCTTTCAGCGCCTCGACGTCAGTCAGGTTGTGATTCGCAGCATAGTCCCGAACCTGCTGGGTCAACTCCATTGAGCAGAATTTCGGTCCACACATCGAGCAGAAATGCGCGACCTTCGCGCCGTCGGCCGGAAGCGTCTCGTCGTGGTAGGCGCGAGCGGTAACCGGATCGAGCGCCAGATTGAACTGATCCTCCCACCGGAATTCGAACCGCGCCTTCGACAGCGCGTCGTCCCACGCCTGGGCACGCGGATGGCCTTTCGCGAGATCGGCCGCATGCGCCGCGATCTTGTACGCGATGACCCCCGCTTTGACGTCCTCTCTGTCGGGCAGGCCGAGATGTTCTTTCGGCGTCACGTAGCACAGCATGGCGGTGCCGTACCATCCGATCATCGCGGCCCCGATTGCGGACGTGATGTGGTCGTATCCGGGCGCCACGTCCGTCGTGAGCGGACCGAGGGTATAAAACGGAGCCTCGTCGCACCACTCGAGCTGCTTCTCCATGTTCTCCTTGATGAGATGCATGGGAATGTGACCAGGACCCTCGTTCATCACCTGGACGTCGTACTCCCAGGCGATTCGAGTGAGCTCGCCCTGCGTCTTCAATTCGGCAAACTGCGCTTCGTCATTTGCGTCGGCAATGCTGCCGGGGCGCAAACCATCGCCGAGCGAAAACGAGACGTCGTATTCGCGCATGATCTCGCAGATTTCTCGGAAACGCGTGTACAGGAAGCTTTCCTGATGGTGCGCCAGGCACCATTTGGCCATGATTGACCCGCCACGCGACACGATACCGGTGACGCGCTTGGCGGTCAGCGGGACATACCGCAGCAGTACACCCGCATGAACCGTGAAGTAATCGACTCCCTGCTCACACTGCTCGATGAGCGTATCGCGGTAGACCTCCCAGGTGAGATCCTCGGGCCGTCCCCCGACCTTTTCGAGCGCCTGATAAATCGGAACGGTGCCAATTGGGACCGGCGAATTGCGGATGATCCATTCGCGGGTCTCGTGGATGTTCTTGCCGGTGGAGAGATCCATCACCGTGTCCGCGCCCCACAACGTCGCCCACTGCAGCTTTTCCACTTCGTCCTCGATGGACGATCTCACGGCGGAGTTCCCGATGTTCGCGTTGATCTTCACCAGGAAGTTCCGGCCGATGATCATCGGCTCGAGCTCCAAGTGGCGAATATTGGCGGGAATGATCGCGCGCCCGCGAGCCACTTCGCTCCGCACGAACTCCGAGGGCAGTCCCTCTCGCGCCGCGATGAACTCCATTTCGGGCGTGACGGTACCGTGTCGCGCATAGTAAAGCTGCGTGCCGACGACGCCGGTCCGCCGGCGTGCGTCGATCCACGGCTCTCGCAGCTTGGGCAGGCCGCTGCGCACGTCGCAGCCGCGAGGGCCACTCGTGTCGTACAGGCGAATGGGAGGTTCCCCGTTGCTGAGCGTCACTTCGCGCATGGGAACTTGCAGGATCGTCGATGGACCGTCAGCGGTTAGCTGAACCGTCCTGGCGTCGTGCACTTTCCGGGAGCTTGGGTAAGCCGTTTCGAAATCAATCATGCAAGTTCGGGGCGGGATCTGCGAAGGATCGCCGCCTCCCTCCGCCGGTTTCAACCGG
>Ga0209382_10005827_pt1 | contig 15958 bp, 11 predicted proteins | sample SoiMetdeltSBSDD5_FD_187599 | JGI IMG/M metagenome (GOLD analysis project Ga0209382, IMG submission 187599) | Bulk soil microbial communities from a Populus tree surrounding site in Tennessee, USA - Soil MetaG P. deltoides SBSDD5 (SPAdes) (version 2) | ecosystem: Environmental > Terrestrial >...
AGCAGTGAGCGCGGGAGGCCGCGGCGCGGGCGCTTCGTAGATTCGTCATCATCCCTCTGCCCCCCTGATTCCGGGGCTTAAGCGTGGTCGGCCACGCCGCTGACCCCGGCCTGGCGGGCACAGTTGGCGCAGCAGTAGATATTGTGTTTCGCCTCGACGCCATGCCCGACGATCTTACAGCCGCAGTGCGCGCAGACCGGGGCCAGCTTGTGAATCGCGCACTCGAAGCTATCGAAGACGTGTCTGTTGCCCGCCGTGATGATTTCAAACGACAGATAGTAATCGTTGCCGCAAACCTCACACTGAGCCATCGAACACCTCCCTCGCCTCGGCGCGGCATGCCGCGCCTCCGAAGCTATGACGCTACAGCTATGACGCTACCGTTCCCCAACGCCGGGTCTCGGTAATACGCCCTATTTCGGTTCGACCGGACCGCCCGCTTTTTCCCATGCTTCGAGGCCGCCGTAAAGCGGGTGCACGTTCTTCCGGCCCTTCTCCATCAGCACTTGCGCCACCCGGGCGCTTGATGCCTCGTGCGGTCAGGTGCAATAAGTGATCACCGCCCGGTCGCGCGGGATCGATGGCAAGTGCCCTCCGACCTCGTCGGCCGGAACGCGGATCGCGCCCGGCAGTTTCGTCTGCGCTGCGCCCCATGCCTGCGGGTTGCGCGTGTCGAGGAAGACCAGCGGCTCGCCGCGCCTCATCCGTTCCAGCACCTCGTCCGCCGTTACTCTCGTCGCTTGCGGCGCCGCCTCAGTCTGCTTTTTGTCCAAGATTCACCTCCGTATTTGATGCTCCCATTGTCGTTGAAATTATCGTCATCATCTGTGGCAGTGTCGGCCGCTGCCGTGCATCCAACGCTCTGACGCCGCCGTCTTCCGCCTGCCGGTACGCTATCGCACATTGAGGGCCTTTCGGCCCGGGCGGCGCCGTCGGCGGCCAAAGCGCGTATCCACCCCGGACAGCCGGGTGTACGCGGCTGCGCCCGGTGGCCGGATTCAAGTTTAATTTCAGCCGGGGGAGACCTCAAAATCGATTAGCGGCAAAGAGAATGCCATAAGCGGTTACTCTGGAGATTAATCCTGCCGGGAAAGCCGCTTCCACCCCAGCGACAAACCACTGCTAAATTGACGAGATGCAGACGGATAAGGTCGGGCGCTCGCGGTGCCACTGGAGCAGAGACGCTGGATTATCTGCTCGATCCGTCATGCTTCAGGCCGAGGGCGTAACGTTCTGGTTCATGCGGAAAAGGTTCTTTGGATCAAGCTGTGCTTTCAGCGTTGCCAGCCGCGAATAGTTTGTCCCGTAAGCAGCGCGCACGGCCTGCGGTTCCGCATCTTCACCGAGGGCGTTCATGTAGACAGCACCGCTTGCCCAAGGGTTGAGCGCTTCCCAACAGTCGCGTGCCCAGCCGATCTGCAGCGGGTCTTCTGCGACGTCGCCCCACTGCCCCAGAATGACAAGGTTATAGCTCGCCTCGCGGTGGGGAAAAGCCGTGGCCTTAACATCAACGCGACTGGCGGCGCCGCCGTAGTATTCCAGGATTACGGCAGACAAAGGCGACTGACATCTATTTGCGTGTTCGACCACAGCATCTATCGCCGGGTCGGGAAGTGTACGCAGAAAGCTCGACTTCCAATAGTTCCGGTTGCCCCAGGGGAAGCCGGGGCCGAGCAGGCCCTGCATCCTGGTGTACGGCATCGCCTTCATGTCATCAAGCAGCGGCGCCCCGAACTCGCGGAGCGGACGCAGCGCCCGCTCCCCCTCTTTGAGATCACCGCAGTAGCAGGAAGCCAGGGCGACGATTGGATTACCATCGGGCCCGGTGAGCAGGGCGACATAGGATGTAAGTTCCTCAGGCGCCGAGGCGACGAAGTCCCGGTGGAAGCGGATCACGTCGCGGGCTGCGCTACGGGGATGGATGACGAGGCCGCCCAGGACAGTTGACACCTCATGGAGCTGGTACTGGAATGCTGTCACAACGCCGAAATTACCGCCGCCCCCGCGGAGCGCCCAGAACAGGTCTTCGTTGGTCTCGGGGTTGGCCAGCCGGAGCTGACCGTCCGCCGTCACGACATCTGCGGCGAGCAGGTTGTCGCAGGTGAGACCGTGCTTGCGCACCAGCCATCCCACACCTCCGCCGAGCGTAAGACCAGCGATCCCGGTCTCGCCCACCACCCCGCCGGTGGTCGCGAGCCCGTAAGCTTGCGTCTCATGATCGAATTCCTGCCACAAGAGTCCGGGCTGCGCCCAGGCAGTTCGGGCCACCGGGTCAACTCGGATGCCCTTCATCGGCGATAGGTCGATCATCAGTCCGCCGTCACACACCGCGGTCCCCGCCACGTTGTGCCCGCCACCCCTCACCGATACCAGCATCTCGTGCGCCCCGGCGAAACGGACTGCCTCGCCCACGTCAGCGGCGCCCTCGCATCGGACAATGAGCGCAGGACGCTTGTCGATCATCGCGTTCCAAATCCGCCGTGCCGCATCGTACCCGGCGTCGACCGCCGTCAAGACCTGACCGCGCACGCGCGAGCGCAGGTCATCTACGGCCCCGGTGTCGAGGGCGCGTTGCGTCCGTCCCAAGGTTATTATCTCGACATTCATGGCAATCCGCCTCCGCTTCCGTTCGACAGTGAGGCGCGGTCTCGGGGACCCAGGGTTTGTCAGCCCGGAGCATTCTCTTTCACGATCTGCCTCAACAATGATGCCCTCCCCTCCTGGCCGAGCGAGAGCGCCCAGTCCCAAGCCGTTTCGTAATCGTAGACCCCTTTGCGCTTCTTCTCGACGGCCACTTGCTCGTCGGCAAATGCCCTGCCGTACAGCTTGGCCCACACGTCGTAGAGGTAAAGGAAAAGGACTTTGTGCTCGTCTACGCCTTCGGGCCGATTCGCGAGTCGGGCGTTGAGCCGATGTCCGAGCTCATGAATGAGCGTCGCCTTCTTGACGGCCGCTGGGTAACTCGCCCTGAGTTTCATCGGGGAGCCCTTTGAGCCCGACCGGCTCACCCCTTCGAACACGATCACCGCGACCTCTCTCTCGGCAAACTTCATTCCGGAGACACTCTCCATCGCCTCGATCATCTTCCGGCCCTCGGAGTCCCAGATGCCCTGATACTCCTTCGTCGCCTCGGCGAACTTTTCCGATTCCGGAGAGAAACTTAAACCGAGACCAGGTTCCTGGGCGCGCACGGCGACCGCCGCCGCGAGCCCGATGGCGAGAAGTGCCTCTTTCATAGGGCGCTCCTTGTGGAGTGATTTTCCGGTTAGGCGTCACGCCGGTAGCGCGAATGTTGCGAGCCCGCTGATCAGGCGCGGTCTCCGGCCCCTGTTTTCGCCCCTCTCAACTCGAACGCTCGAACGATAACGAAGGCGATCAACGCGAAGACGAAAAAGACGAGCAGTAACCAAGCTATCCCTTGAAGCGAGCCGATGATCGTCCGATACACCTCGAGAATCCACCGGTCCCGCGTCAACTCTATGATTTGCGCCTCCCTATATTGGGACGGCGTGATGTATCTTTCGAGTTCCCAAATTCTGACGCCGCTCGAAACCCCAGTGACGCAGATCGCGAACTTGATATATTTGGCCCAAGCCCGGCTGATCTGGTCCGAGATGATGCGGTCCAGGATCTTCTCGATCGGTTTGCCAAAGATGTAAACGACGGTTGCGGCGACCGTCAATGAGATGAAGAAAGTTACGGCCAGGAGGGTGATAAACATTGTCTCACTGTTCTTTCAAGGCTTGTCCGGCCATCGTCGGCCGCTCGTCATGACCATGGGTCTCTCTGACCGGCCGAATAGTTGGACTCGACATCGGCGGCTGGGGCGCACCGAATGCTAACCGTCGGTTCAGGGCTTGTTGATGATCTCTTTTTCTGAATCCACCTGATACCGTTTATGGTCGAACCATTCGATGCTGAATTCCTCATCCAACCAGAGCAATTTTCCGGCATATTTGATCCCGTCAAATCGTCCCAGACGAATCGTCCACACCCCATCTCCGAGCCGCGCTCGGTCAATCACAACCGCTGCATTCTCAAGCAAATAGGCGCTGTCAGATCGCTCAAATTTTACCCCCTGAGGAGACGCTGTCAAGCGAATCATGAGCCGATCTTTTTCATCGATCCAGACTTCTCCTTCAAATCCGGCAAGATAGCCTGTCTCGTCACCGAATTGAGCGCCGGGTTTGGGTCGAAAATGAAGCCTGATTGCCTGACGGCCATTGACCTTTTCTCTCCCCACCTGTTCGAAATCACACTTCTCGATCAACTCATCGCTGCTGACAGCGACACTTCTCGAGGTCATTGGCGTCTTCTGCCAAACGCTAAACTGTAGACAGCTGCCGCATGTTATTTCTGGCCTTGGTTCTTTTGACCTCTGATCGTCGGTTTGATAAGACTCCAGTCTCTTCCCGATCTTAAGGCGGTCTTTTTCAATTCTGTCGGCCGGCACCGGCTTTCCATTCTTCTCGATCAGAGCGGCCAATCGGCCTCGATTCATTTTGACTTTATGTCTCAGTGCTGGGGGATACACCTCATACACCTCTGACTCTTCTCTCAGCTTATGATTGCTATCTTTCCGCCGCACGATCTTTCGCCATTTATAGGTATAGTTACCTGCCTCGTCTAAATATTTCTGCAGGCCTTCTCGGCCTGTGACCTGGCTTTCACGCAATAGTTGCTCAATATCTTTCTGAATATCCTGATTTTGCTGCGCATCCACGCTCGCATTCATGATGGCCATCATGAAAGTCGCTATGAACAGAGGTGGGCCATACTCGACAATTTGACCTATGGCGAATCGCAAGGATTGTCTCATCATATTCATTCGATCTCGATCGCGAACAGCCTGACCTCTTGATCATTATCAGGATACTTGACCATGCGTTGATACCGTAACCCCAGCTTTTCGAGCAGCCTCGCTGAACTGTGATTGTCTGAAGCTGTGCAGGTGCTCCACTTCTGACGTCTCACGCCCGGTCTGGCGTCGCGGCTGACGCGACAACCGACGCAACTCAGCGACGACCTCCCATCAAGGACTGACCGGCTCGGACTTCCGGCGGTAACTAGGCGAGGGCTTGTAGCTCGCGCCCGGCAACCGCTCCCAGGGCACGACACCCACCTGCTCCGCCCACTTCTGCCAGTGCGCCGCCAGCTCGCCGACCCGCCCCGGCTCGCGCGCCGCCAGGTTGTTGACTTCGGTGCGGTCAGCAGCGAGGTCGTAAAGTTCCCACGCGCCGCGGTAGCTCGCCACCAATTTCATATTGCCGACCCGGATGCCGCGATTGCCCTCATGCTCCCAGGCAAGCGTACGCGCGCCGAGTTGTTTGCCTTGAAAGATCGGGACCAAGCTCCTGCCCGCGGGCGGCGTGAGAGTGCGGCCTTTGAACGTCCGTGGGTAGGTCGCGCCTGCCAGTTCGAGCAGCGTGGGCATGAAGTCAATGACGTGGCCGACGTCACCGGCCAGCCGTCCCCGCGCCTTGATGCCCGCCGGCCAGTAGGCGATGAGCGGCGTGGCGATGCCGCCTTCGTGGATCCACATCTTGTTTTCGCGCAGCGGCGTGTTGGCTGCGTTGGCCCAGCCGATTTCGAGCGTCCGGTACGATTCGCTGGTCCCGACCACCGCGCCGGGCTTGTGCCCGCGCGCCGGGTTCGGCCAAGTGTCGATAAACTCCGCGCTCGCGCCGTTGTCGGAGAGGAAGAGCACGAGCGTATTCCGCTCCGCACCAAGCCGCCGCACGGCGTCAAGGAGGCGCCCAACGCCCTGATCCATCCGGTCAACCATCGCGGCGTGGACGGCCATCCGTAAAGCCCATTCGTCCTGGTCCTTCACCTCCGCCCAGGGCTGCGCCACCGGGTCGCGCGGCGACAGTTGCCAGCGCTGGTCAATGATACCCAGCCTCTTTTGTCGGGCGTAGCGTTGGGCGCGCAACGCGTCCCAGCCGGCGCGGTATTGATTGCGGTATTTGGCGATCTCTTCCGGTCGGGCATGGAGCGGGAAGTGCGGCGCGGTGTAGCAGACGTGCAGGAAGAAAGGCGCGCCTTTGCCTTCGCGCCCGTGCGCGTCGAGGAACCGCACGGCGTATTCGGTCACCGCGTCGGTGAAATAGTAATCGCCCTCCGGCTTAATCGCCGCGCGCCCGTCAAACAAATTATCGGGCCGGAAGAAGTGGCCGCCGCCGAACGTGCCGTAGAAGCGGTCGAAGCCGCGGTTGAGCGGAAAGTTGGCCCCCTGCGGGTCACGATTGTTGGCGACGTGCCATTTGCCGGCGAGGTAGTTGCGATAGCCCGCCGCGCCGAGCAGTTCCGCGACGGTCACGGATTGCTGATTCAATCCTCCGGCGTAGGCTGCCCCGAACTGCGACCAGTCTTGATTCATGTGACCGACCCCGGCCTCATGCGGGTAAAGGCCGGTGAGCAGCGCGGCGCGCGTCGGGCAACACCGCGCCGCGTTGTAAAACTGTGTCAAGCGCAGGCCGCCGGCCGCCAGCCGGTCCAGATTGGGCGTCGCGATCTCCGATCCGTAGCAGCCCAGGTCGGAAAAGCCCAGGTCATCGGCGAGAATGAGGACAACGTTTGGTCGTGGCGCGGGCGCCCGCCGCGCTGTCTGCTCAGTCTCTGAACCGGCCCTGGTGGAGAGGATGAGCAGCAACGCGGCGGGCGCCAGATAGGCGTAACGGTTTTTGCCCTTCATCAAATTCTCCCATCAAGCTCGCCTTCGATATTTGAATGGCATGGCAGTCACTGTTGCTCTATCTTGCGGCGCGCGGGCAGCGCCTCCGCGCTCGGATTCGAGCCTGGTTTGGTGACGCCCTTCGCGGCGGCGACGTCCGGCGGCTCCGGCGTGCGGCCCTGGTCGTTCGATTCGACGATCCATTTTTCCAGCGCGGCGCGCAGCCGCTTCAATGCCGCGCGATCCCCCGGCGCGGCCGAATTGACCAGGTTCTGGATCTCATACGGGTCGCGGTCGAGGTCGAAGAGTTCTTCGGGCGGCATCGCCGGAGCCGTCAGGACCCGCTGCGCCGGCGTGAGTTTGCCCTGCGCGTCGAGTTCCTTGAGCAGATTCCAGACCGGGTATTGCCGCTGTTTATATTCGTTGGGTTGCAGCAGCGGGCGGTCGGGCATGAAGTTGCGGATGTAGCGGTAGCGCGCGTCGCGGACGGTGCGGAAGCGAAACGTCGTCTCGTCGCAGCGGTCGCGCGCGCCAAAGACGTACTGGCGCTGCCGCGCGGCGTGTGCGCCCAAGAATACTTCACCCTGCATCTGCTCAGGCTTCCGCGCACCGGCGGCCTCGATCATCGTGGGCGCCAAATCAATCGCCGCGATCAAACGATCATCCACTTTGCCCGCCCTGTAGTTTCTTGGCGCGGGGAAATTCTTCGCCCAGCGGATGATCAGCGGGACGTGCAGTCCGCTTTCGTAAACGAACTGTTTGCCCCGCACATGTGCCTGCCCGTTGTCGCCAAAGAAGACGATGATCGTGTCGTCGGCCACGCCGTCAGCCTCGAGCTGATCGAGAATCAACCCGATCTTACGGTCGAGTTCCGTCGCCGCGTCCAGGTATTGCGCCCAGTCTTGTCGCGTGACCGGGTGGTCGGGATAATAAGGCGGGAAGATGACGCGTGCGGGATCGGCCTTCGACGGCGCGCGGAAAGTCCGGTGCGTTTCCTGAAAGTTAATCTGCGCGTAGAAGGGCTGATGCGACTTCAAGTCAACCCACCGGTCGGTATCGAACGGCTCGCGGTCGTAAGTGAAATTCCAATCGGTCTTGCCCGTGCCTTTGAAGCCGAATGACGGCGGCAACTCGCGCACGTTGGCCGTGAAATAGCCCGCATCACGCAACCAGTCGGTCAAGATGCGCACACCCGCCGGCAGACGATAACCGTCGTCGCGGTGCGAGCGGTGATGGTGTGCGCCGATGGTCGTCTGGTACATCCCGGTCATCAACGCCGAGCGGCTCGGCGAGCAGACAGGCGCGGTCGTGTACGCCCTGGTGTAGCGCATGCCTTCCGCCGCTAGCCGGTCGAGGTTCGGCGTCCAGACCTCTTTCGCACCGTAACAGCCCAGTTCGACGCCGAAGTCTTCGGCGATCAGCCAGAGGATGTTCGGACTCTTGGCCGCGGCGGCCTGAGCGGGCTCGCCGCCGCGGTCGCTGACCGTGGCCGATAGCAGCAGCAGTAGATGGGCGAGAAGATTTCGCTTCATATTCGTGTGGCTCACCTGTTAAGGACGTCGCAACAAGTCCTCTGATTGCTCCTGAGCCCGATTCATCGGGCTTTCCCGCAGGGCACGCAGGCCCGCCGTGCGACGGCGGGTGGAGGCGTGTCAACGAGGCTCAAGACGGAGAGCCCGTCTCCTCAATGATCTTCTTGCGCCTCACTTAGCCGGCTTGGCTCCCGGAGGCACATTATTCGGCCCGGGGCCGCGGTACTGCTTCCAGTAAAGTTCGTGATAGGGATTGACCGCCGGCTGCGCGGCAGTTTCGTTTTCGAGCAGCGGCAAAACGTCCGCCCACCATTCGTCATACGCGGCATCCATCTGCTTGACCACTTCGGGGTGCCGCGCGGCGAGGTCATTCTTTTCACCGGGATCGGCCTTCACGTCATAAAGCTCCCAACGCTTGAGACCCTGCTTGTCGTCGTTGACCAGATGCCAGCGCGCCGAGCGCACGCCGCACTGCGCGTATTTTGCACCGTTCGGGCTGCTGCCTTTCGGCCAGCGCCCGATGTGCGTGAACAGGTTTCGATCCGCCCAACCGGCAGTCGGATCCCTGAGCAAAGCGACAAGACTGCGGCCCTCAATCTGCGCTTTCACCGCGGCAGGTAACTTTGCGCCCGCCAATTCGGCCAGCGTCGGGAAAATGTCAATGTGCGCGGCCAGCCGGTCCACCACCGCCGGTTTGAGCGTCCCCGGCCAGCGCCAGAAGCTGATCGCGCGCGTGCCGCCCAGGTAAGGCGTGTTCTTCTGCCCGCGCATCCCCGCGTTCCAGACGCGCACACCCGCCGTGCCGCCGTTATCATTCATGAAGATCACCAGCGTGTCGTCTTCCAACCCAGCCTCTTTGAGCAGCGCCATGAGGCCGCCGATGTTCTCGTCAATGTTGGCGACCATCCCGAAAAACTTCGCCGTGTCCGCGGGCACTTTGTCCGCATACATCTGCTGGTACTTTTCGGCGACGACCAACGGCTCGTGCGGCGCGTTGGGCGCGATCACCGCAAAGAAGGGTTGGCGATCTTTCGCGGCCTTGATCCATTGCGACGCCTGCCGGAAAAAGACATCGGTGCAATAGCCGCTCGTCTTCTCGAACCTGCCGTTGTGGTTGATGACGGGGTCGAAATATTGATTGCCCGGCGCATCACCGCACGTGCCCGGGTAGGTCTGGCCGATGCCGCCGCAGCCGTGAATGAACATTTCGTCGAAGCCGCGCCTCGCGGGCCATCGCTCCGGCTCGTCGCCCAGATGCCATTTGCCGAAAATGCCGGTCGTGTAGCCGGCGTTCTTGAGCACCTCGGCCAGCGTCGTGGTCTTCAACGTCATGCGCTCGCGTTCGAAGATCGTATGCGTCACGCCGTTCTTGAATTCGTGGCGTCCCGAAAGCAGTGCCGAGCGCGTCGGCGCGCAGGTCGGGCTGACGTGGAAATCGGTGAAGCGCACCGATTCGTCGTGCAGCCGGTCGAGGTTGGGCGTCTTGAGGATCGGGTTGCCGTGCGCGGCCAGATCGCCGTAGCCCTGGTCGTCCGTGAGCACCAGGATGACGTTGGGCCGGCGTTGCGCGCCGGGCGTCGGTGTGCCAAACGACGCCGCCAGACCGAGTGCGCAGCCCAGCACCGGCAAAAATAGGGGAAGCCGTCGCGCCTCTCGGGTCTTGATCCGGGTCCGAAATATATTTGCGATCCTCAAGGAATGCACCCCGTCACCTTGTCGGCTTGACGCTTAGCCGCAGGCTTTACCGCCTGCCGGTCGGCGCCGGCACCCCCAGTTCGCCGAAGATATGTTCCACTAGCCGGGGGATGTAACCGTTCGTCCGCTGATTGGCGAACGACCCCTGTTGCGGCATGACCTTGATCGCATCGGCCAGGCTGGCGGCTTTATTGCCCAGCGCGTCCACGGCGTTGAGCGCTTCCATCGAGGCGTAGAGCCCGTTCTTGTCCGGCAAGATCAGTTCCCGCAGCACGGCCAGCGCGAGCTCCAGGTCTTCGTCGTTGCCATGCATTCCTAACGCTCTGGCCGCGACGATGCGGACGGCGGGCGTCTCGTCTTTGAGTGCCGCGCGCAGCTCGGCGCGCTTGGCGGGGACCGCGTCCCGGCCGCGCATCAAAAACCCCATCGTCGCCCAGTATCGCACGCCGCTCTCGCCGTCCTGCAACCCGCGGCCGAGTTGCGCGAGCGCGTCAGTCTTCGTCAGCGAAGCCGCTTCGGCCATCGCCATGATCTTTTCGAGCGGATACTTCTGCGCATCGTGGCCGAAGTCGTACATCGTCGTGTCCGTTGACCGGCGGTGCAGTTCGGATTCCGGCAGAAAGCCGACGTCGCGGATTTTCAACGCCAGCGATTGCTGCGCTTCGCGCAGCTTCTTGACTACTGCCCGGTGTGACGGTGACGCGGCGAGGTTGCGCACCTCATCCCGATCATGCTGCAAGTCGTACAGCTCCTCCGGCGGCTTCTTCTCCCAAAAGTAAGTCTGCGGCGGCTTCAGTTTGCCTTCGTCGTAAAGCCGCCGCCAGACGCGCGTGGTCGGCGTCTGAAACATGTAATCCAGGTACTGTCCGTAGATCAGGTGTGGCATGTAGTTGCGGATGTAAACATACCGCCCGTCGGTGACACTGCGAACCATGTCATAGCGTTCATCCATGCGCCCGCGGAAGCCGTAAACGTAGGGCGGCGGCGGTGTCTGATGCCGGCCCATGAATGCATGGCCTTGCATCCACGCGGGCGGCTCGAGGCCGGCCAGGCTGAGCATCGTCGGCGCCAGGTCAACGAAGCTGACCAGGCGATCCGATTTGCCGCCCGGTCGGTACTCCGGCGGCGCGAGGTGTTTGAACTTCTCGGGGATGTAGACCACCAGTGGCATTTGCAGGCCGGAGTTGTACGGCCAGCGTTTGCCGCGCGGCATCCCTGACCCGTGATCGGCGAAATAAAAGACGATCGTCTCTTCGGCCAGCCCCGCATCGGCGAGTTCTTTCAGTCGCTTGCCCGCGTCGGCGTCGGCTTCGCTGACGACGTCGTAATACTGCGCCCAATCCTCGCGGATTTCGGGCGTGTCGGGGTGATAAGCGGGGAGACGCACTTTTGCCGGATCGTGAATCGGCCGGTGCGGGCGGACGCGGATTCTGCTCTCGTGGCTCTTCTCGGAATTGAAGACCGCAAAGAAAGGTTGCCCGGCTGCGCGCTTTTGCCAGTGGGCTTGAGGCGAAGACTCGTTCCACACCTCGCCCGGCTGCGCCAGGTTGTAATCCTCCTTCGCGTTGTTGGTGCAGTAATACCCGGCTTGGCGGAGCAGTTGCGGGAACATCTGCTTGCCCTGTGGATACGGCACGAGGCTGCGCATGTGCTCGCTGCCGGTCGAGGGCGGATACATCCCCGAAATGATCGTCGTCCGTGCCGGGGCGCAGACCGGGGCGTTCGACCAGGCGTGCCTGTAGAGCATGCCTTTGGCTGCCAGCGCGTCCACGTTCGGGGTCGCGGCGAAGCGGTCACCGTAACAGCCCAGGTGCGGGCCGTGGTCTTCGCTGGTGATCCACAGGACGTTGGGCGGTTGCGCTGCGGTAGCGGCAGGCCGTGCCGGTAGACCCAAAAGCCCCGCGGTCAGAACCAGGGCGCAACTGATGATCCGGGGCCAAGGTCGTGGCATCTTCCTCATCGTGATCGCCTTCCTTGTGACGGTTGCTCGGGGTTCGGGTCGGTGAACGGCGGGCGCTCAAACGTTTGGCCGTCGCCCGTCACCCGCGGATCGCCGGCGTCCTTCAAAATTTTCGTCAACTGCGCCGCCAGCCTGGTCTTCGTCGCGGCGTATTCCGGGTCGGCGGCCACGTTCTTGGCCTGGTACGGGTCTTTGCGCAAATCATACAATTCCTCGGCGGGACGTTTGGCAAAGGCGATGTCGTAAAACGGCTTCCAGTGAGCGTCGTTGCGATGCGCGATGAGCCATGCCTTGGTCGGGCTGGCGTCCATGTCGGCGAAGGCCGCGAAAGTGTTGCTTTCTAATTCTTCCTGCGTTGGCGCGCTCCCTTCCGTGACCGCGACGGGGACGCCGAGCGGCCAGCGGTCGGGCGCGAAGTTGCGAACGTACAGATAGTCCTGCATGCGTAGGGCGCGTTGCGGGTAAGGCCGGTTGTCCGCGTTGGCCGACGCGACGTGGCGTTCGCGCCCGGTGACGACCCAGCCGCGGCTTACATCCACTTGCCCGCCGCGATCCGAGCGCAGGACATTGAGCAAACTGCGCGCAGTCACACCCGCCGGGATCGGCGCGCCCCCGACCTCCAGAAATGTGGGCATCAAATCCGGCAGGCTGACCAGGTCGTCGACGACGCGGCCTTTGCCCGTGATCCCTCGCGGCCAGCGCGCGGCGAGCGTCACGCCCGTGCCGAAATCATAAAGGTTGCACTTGCCGTTCGGGACGCCGGGCATCCCGTGATCCCCGCTGACGACGATTAACGTGTTGTCCAGCTCGCCCGTCTCTGCCAGCTTTTTCAGCAGCAACCCGACGTACGCATCATACGCCTGCACCTCGCCCAGGTAATCGGCAATATCCTCGCGCACCTCCGGCACGTCGGGCAGAAACGGCGGCAACTTGCCTCTCAAAGCGTCCGGCTCGATGCCCCAGAGCCTTTTGCCCGACCCTTTGACCCAGCGCCGGTGCGTCGTCGTTGGGCCGAACCAGTAGAGCCATGGCTGCCCCGGCTTGCGTTCGGCGAGAAATGCATCGAAGTTCGCGCGCACTTGTTGGAAGACCTTTTCGCGCGCGGCCCCCGGCGCTTGCCCTTCGCCCACCATCTCCGTCACATTCTCGGAAAAATTGTTCGGCAGGCTGCCGGCTTTCTCGTAAGCGTATTTCCCCGCCCCGAACGGCCCATCCACGGGCGTGCCGGGACTCCAGACTTTGTACGTTTCGCCGATGTGGTAGCCCGCATCGCGAAGCAAGTGCGGGAAACTCGGAATCGAATCGTCCCACTGCGCCGTCTGCAAGATCGCGCCGCGCCCGGTGTTGAAAAAGTAGCGCCCCGACAGGAGCGCGCTGCGGGACGGCGTACACGACGGCGCGTTGACAAACGCGCGGCGGAACAACACGCCTTCGCGCGCGATGCGGTCAATGTTGGGCGTCTTGACGACCTGGTTCAAAGAAGGCTGTTTTTCCAGCTCTGCAAAGATGCTCGCGTAGCGCCCCCAGTCGTCGGCGAAACAGAAGAGGATGTTGGGGCGCGCGTCACCGCTCTGAAGGGGGCGTTGCGGCAGGCGCGGCGCGCCGACCGCCCCCGACTGCGAGGAGCAGACGAGCAGGCAAAGGCAAAGTGTGATTCGTTTCATGGTTGGTGGTCTCATTTGTCGGACGGATGTTTCCGGAGGAATTGTCGCCCGCATTACTTGCTCTCCCGAATAATCGGGTCATGAATCTCCCTCATCCGTTCATCCAGCCGCCGCTGCAGGTGCATGCGGACGTCGCGCTGTCGGGCGTCTTTGTAAAGGTTCTTCAACTCGCCCGGGTCGTTCTTCAGGTCGTAGAGTTCGTCCAGTTCGTTGGCGTGATAGTGGCGCACCAGCTTCCACTCGTTCGTGCGCAGCATGCGCATGTAAGCAAGGCCGACGTTATGCAGGTCGTACTGCCCGAAAATTTCGGCGCGCCAGTTTGCGTCGCGCAGGCCGAACAGGAGCGGCGTGAAGTCCTGGCCGTTGTGCCGGTAGTCCGCCGGCGGCTTAAGATTGAGCATGCCGAGCACCGACGGGAACATGTCCAGGTTGAGCACCGTCTCGTCGACCTCCGTCCCGGCCCGGAGCGCGCCCGGCCACCGGATGAGCAGCGGGATGCGCAACGAGGTGTCCCACATGTTCGGACGCTTCGGCCCGTTGACGCCGCCCGCGATGACGAAGCCGTTGCCTTTAGTATGAATGCCATGGTGCCCGATGTTATAGCCGTGGTCGCTCTGAAAGATGACGATCGTCCGGCGGTCGAGCCTCAGCCGTTCGAGCAGCGCGAGCAGCTTGCCCAGGTTGCGGTCGACCGCATGAACGGCGGCGTAATAATCGCGGTAATGCTGCTTCACTTGCTCACGATCGAGCCCCTTGACGTCGGGGATCGCCGGGTCAAGGTCCTTGAAAAGCCGCGCGTCCGCTTCCGGAACCGGCGTATAAGGCAGGTGCGGTTCGCGGAAGTGGATCAGGGCGGCAAAGGGCAGGTCTTGATTGGCTTCGATCCAGCGCACGGCGTCATCCATGACGATGTCGGAGCCGGCGCCTGTGAGCTCGGTCGCTTGCCCGTTGACTTCGAGCCGCGGATTCATCGGCGCGAAGCTGCCCTGCTGCGAACCCATGAAGTAATCGAAGCCCCGCCGGGTCGGGTGAAATTCCGGCTTCGTCCCGAGATGGTATTTGCCGAAGAGCGCCGTGCGATATCCGTGCTGCTGCAACACCCGCGGCCAGGTCATGGCGGAGGCCGGCAGCCCCACGCCCGCCGCGCCCTCGTCCGGCGTCAGGTAATCGGTAATGCCGACCTGCGAACCGTAGAGGCCGGTCAGGAACGCCACGCGGCTGGGCGAACAGACGGGCGTCGTGACGAAGGCGTTGTTGAATTTGACGCCCTCGCGCGCCAGCCGATCCATGTTCGGCGTGACCGCTTCGCGGTTGCCGTACGCCCCGATTGACCAGAGCGCCTGGTCATCGGTGACGATCGAGACGACGTTGTATTTGAGGTCGGAGGGCGCGGGTGTTTGCGCATTGATCTCGCGGTGCAACTGCCGCATCTGCTCCGCCATCGTCTGCACGCGCTGGGGCTCGCCGGCCGACAGATCGCGTTGTTCGCCCGGATCGTTTTTCAGATTGTAGAGTTCGTACCTCATCAAGCCCGCGTAGGCCAGCAGCTTCCAATCGCCCGCACGCACGGCGACCTTCGGCACGGGCAGGTTATTGCTCGATGCGGTAACGGCGTGGTCGTATTGCCAGTAGAGCGGCGCGGCGCGATTGAGTGGCCGTCCCTGCAACAGCGGGCGCAGGCTGACGCCGTCAAGCGGGCGATCCGCCGGGGTTTTGACGCCTGCCAGATCGCACAGCGTTGGCAGCAGGTCGGTGTTGCGCACAGGTTCATCGCTCGTGCCGCCCGGTTTAACGACGCCGGGGTAGCGGATGATGCCGGGCACGCGGATGCCCCCCTCATACAAATGCAGTTTCATGCCGCGATTTTCGCCCGCCGAGCCGTACGAGCGGTTCGCGGCCGCGTATCGCATCAGGGTTTCGGGGCCGTTGTCGCTGGAGAAAAAGATGAACGTGTTCTTGGCTTGGCCTGACCTTTCGAGCGCGCCCAGCAGGCGTCCGACTTCGTCATCGAGTTGCGCGACGTTGCCAAAATACTGCGCTTCGTCGGCATTGCGCGCCACATAGACCGTGATGGCGACCTCGAGCTCCGGATGGAGGGCGACCGGCACGTTGTGGACGCCGATTATCTTGAGCGGCGCATTGAGGGCGATCTGGTTGCGGTTGACCGAGAAGCCGCTCTGGGTGAGCAGGTCGGCGATGTCGCGCGTCGAAACCGAGCCGTAGAGCTGGCCGGTCTCGGAGGCTTGGCGCAGCACCGTGAGGCTATGGCCATTGAGCTTGGCGCTGACCTTTTCGGCCTCGCTCTTGAGCTCCAGGTTGCGCGTCTCGAGCTGCGCCTTCATGCCCTCGAAGCGCTTCTTGTTATCGTCCGTGGCGCGCAGCGCCTTGCCTTTCGGCAGCAGGTAGTTCCGCGCATAGCCGTCCTTCACCCGGA
>Ga0209382_10005828_pt1 | contig 15956 bp, 11 predicted proteins | sample SoiMetdeltSBSDD5_FD_187599 | JGI IMG/M metagenome (GOLD analysis project Ga0209382, IMG submission 187599) | Bulk soil microbial communities from a Populus tree surrounding site in Tennessee, USA - Soil MetaG P. deltoides SBSDD5 (SPAdes) (version 2) | ecosystem: Environmental > Terrestrial >...
GGCCTTGCCCGCCAGCAGGTCCGCCGCGCCCTCCACCTCCTTGAAGATCCACCCCTCCGGCGACTTCAGCCGCGGGTCGAGGAGGCGCTCGTAGTGGCGCTTCACGTCGCGCGCGGTGAGCGCCACCCCGTCGTGGAAGAGCACGTTCTTGCGCAGGTAGAGGCGGTACCGGCGGGCGGAGGGGTCGGCGTCCCAGCGTTCGGCCAGGCCGGGGACGATGGTGCCGTCCTCGGACCGGAGCAGGGTGGAGTAGAGGTTGGCGGCCATCTCCGCCATCTGGCTGTCCAGCGTGAACAGCGGATCCAGCCCGCGGGTGGACTCGAACATCTCCTGCTGGTGGATGCCGGTCCGGAGCAGCCCTCCGCGCTGCGGCTGCGGGAGCTTGAAGCGGAACACCTCGTTCTCCAGCCCGGCCGCCTCGTGCGAGAGCTGGTCCACCGACCGGGAGAGCCCGTCGCCGATCCGGATCACCCGCCGCGCGTCCTCGCGGACCTGCGCCACCTCCTCGCCGATGGCCGCGTCCCCGCGGGTGAGCACCTGGTGCGCGTCGCGGATCTCGTCGATGGCGGCGGTGAGGCGCTGCACCGAGTCGGAGAGCGCGCGCCCGGTCCTCGCCTGGTCCTCGGCCTTCTGGGTGGCGGCCTCGGCCACGCGGGCCATCTCCTGCGTCTGCTCCACCAGCTCGCGGCCGCGGTTGGCCTGGACGGTGCCGGCGGACGTGACCTCCTCCACCCGGCGCGCCACCCGGCGGCTGGCCTCCACCACCGAGCGCCCCTGCGTCTCCAGGCGGCGGGTCTCGTCCACCGTGGCCTCCACCGCGGCGAAGGTCCGCTCGGTGATGGCGCGGATCTCCTTCAGCGCGGAGGCGGCGCGGTCGCCCAGCTGGACGCCGGTGGAGGCCTGCTCGCGGCCCTCCTTCACCAGGTTGACCGCGTCCTCCACCGCCTCGCGGATGCCGGTCACCATGTGGGCGATCTCGCGGGTGGAGCGGGCGGTGCGCTCGGCCAGGCCGCGCACCTCGTTGGCCACCACGCCGAAGGCGCGCCCGTGCTCGCCGGCCTGGGAGGCGATGATCGCCGCGTTGAGGGCGAGGAGGTTGGTCTGGTCGGCCACCTCCTGGATGACGTCGACGATGCGGCCGATCTCCAGCGAGCGGCCGCCCAGGGAGTCGACCAGCTCCGCCGCCTTGCGGACGGTCTCCTCCACCCGGTACATGCCCTTGACGCTTTCGCCCACCAGCTGCTGCCCGCGCTCGGCGGTGGCGGTGACGTCGCGGGCCAGGTGGCCGGTCTCGTTGGCGCGCCGCCGCACGGCGTCGATGCCGCCCTCCACCGTGGAGACGAAGTCCTCGGCCTCGTTGGCGAAGCGGGTCAGCTCGTGGCTGGAGGCGGCGGCGGTGGAGAGCCCCTCGCTCATCGACTGGACCAGGGCGGAGGTCTGGTGGGCGAAGTCGTTGAGGGTGGTGAGCGCGGAGGCGACCTGGTCGATGCGCTCGGTCATCTCCGACAGCGCGGCGGTGGTGTCCTGGGCGAACGACTCCAGCTGGCCCACGCGCCGGCCGGCGGAGTGGAGGCTCTGGCCCATGGCGGAGACGGAGTGGAGCGACCGGTCCACCGCCGAGCCCTGCCGCCGCGCCGCCTCCAGCAGCGCGTGGGCCTGCTCGGTCACCTCGCGGCAGGTGCGGAAGACGTTGCCGGTGACCAGCTGCACCTGGGAGAGCGCGCGCCGGAGCGAGAGCACCAGCCGCCGGAACTCCGCCTGGCCGGTGAACGCCTCCGGGGTGTTGGAGGTGAGGTCTCCCTGCGCCAGCGCGGCGACGATGGAGGACCGCGCGCGGTGCCGGCGCGCCGCCCACTGGAACCAGGTGAGGTAGCCGCCGAAGGTGAAGCTGACGGCGCAGGACACCACCACCGCCGCCCACTCGCGCAGCGTCGCCGGCTGCGAGGTGAGCAGGCGCAAGAGCGCGCCCACCAGCAACCCGCTGAGCACGCCGCCCCCGAGGCCGAAGGTATAGAGGAACCGCCGGTTGCCCATTTCGCAGGAACGAAGCGGGCAACGCTAGCCGAAATCGCGCGCCGCGTCGGAAAACCGTCCGGCGCGCGCTGTCTCCGATGGAGAGGGGTTTGCCAGGTTGGCGGGTGGCTCCTACATTCCTTCCATGCGCGCGCTGATGCTCGACCCTCCGGCGGAGCTACTCGACGAGAGACGGCGTCGAGGACAGGACAAGCTGGATGAGATGTGGGAAGGGGTGCTGCACATGGTTCCGCCTCCATCCCCGAGGCACCAGAAGTTCGAGATGCGGCTCGGGGACGCGCTCCAGCCGGTCGCCAGCCGGTTGGGGCTCGAGATCGGACAGAACATCGGCGTCTTTCGCCAGCGGGAAGGCGAGAGTAGCTATCGTGTGCCAGACCTCGTCATCTACAAGCCGGAGCTGGAGAGCGAGCGGGGCGTCGAGGGAGGGCCGGAGTGGCTGGCGGAGATTCGCTCGCCCAACGACGAGTCGTACCTGAAGCTGCCCTTCTATGCCGCGGTGGGCGTCAAGGAGGTCATGATCGTCGACCCCTCGACGCGCATCTTCCAGTACTTCGTCCTTCGTGGCTCGCAGCACCACGCAGTGGCCCCCCGCCGCGGCGGAGTGCGCTCGAGCGTGCTGAAGGTGACCTTCGCGACGGTGGCCGGGCCGGCGCTGCGCATCCGCTGGCGGGGTGGCCAGGTCGAAGTCTGACGGGATGCGGATCGCGCTGGCGCTGCTGACCCTGGCCGCGGCGGAGGGGCCGGCCCGGCTCTCCTACTGGTTCGAGCTGTGGGGGGTCCCGGTGGGCGTGGTGGTCCTGGAGCGCGGGCCGGCGGAATTCACCTACCGCTCCCGCCTGGTGTTCACCCGCGGCGCGGACCGCACCAGCGTGCAGCGCAGCGCCAGGCTGAAGGTCGACCGCTCCGGGCGGCTGGCCTCCGGCGAGATGCCCGAGTCGCTCTGGCTCTCCCGGCGCCCGGGCGCGCCCGGATGCGCGCGCGTGGTGGAGGAGCTGGGCGGGCGCAGCGGCGAGGCGTGCGTGGCGCGGCGCGAGGGGGCGGTGGACGAGGGGACGGTGCTGGGCGCGCGCTACCGGGCGCGCTACGACGCGGAGGGCGCGCTGGCGGAGCTGGAGATCGGCGAGTCGCGCTTCGTGCGGCTGGAGGGCCCGGTGCGCGCCCCGGAGCCGCCGGACCTCTTCGGCGACGGGCTCCCGGTGAGCCCCGGCGCCGGCGCGCTGCGGCTGGAGCCCGCGGTCCCGTCGCCGCCGCCCGCGGGCGCGCCGCTCCGCCCCGAATGGACCGAGCAGGAGGCGCGCGCCGTGTCGGAGAAGGTGCACGGCCGCTTCGCCCAGAAGCGCCCCTCCGGAGCGGACTTCGGGGCCTCCTCGCCGGACGCGGACGCGGACGCGGCCGGCTGCCTCGGCCACGCGCGCGCGTTCCTCGCCGAGGCGAAGGCGCGCGGGCGCGTCGCCGCCATCGTGCAGGGGCTGCTGGCCGCGCCGGGAGAGGGCCGCGCGTACCCGCACGTCTGGGTGCGGGTGCGGCTGACCGGCGGCGGGACGCTCGACCTGGATCCGACCAGCCTCGACGAGGTGGCGCCCCGGACGCACCTCCCGCTCGCCGCCGGGGCGTCGCCGGGAGACGCCGGGGCGCTCTGGCTGCAGGTGCTGCGCGGCGGGCACCGCGTCGAGCGCGCCGCCGCCCGGGCCCCGCGGTAGCCCGCCGGAGCGCAATCCGTGCGCCGTCCCGCGCGCCCGCCCGTCGAGCGAGCCCGGGCCCGCGCGATGCATAGCTTTGAGGATGGCGCGCAGGTCGCGCCACGGAGATGCCATGCAAATTCCCTGGGAGGTGACGTACCGGAACGTCCGGCCCACTCCGGCGATCCAGTCGCTGATCGACGAGAAGGTGGCCGGGCTGGAGCGGTTCTACCCGCGGATCGTCGGCTGCCGGGTGACGATCGAGCGGCCCGGCCGCCACCACCGGCACGGCAAGGGCGCGCACTTCCGGGTGCGGGTCGAGCTGTCGGTACCGGGCGGCCGCCTGGTGGTGGGGCGGGACCCGGAGGAGGCGAAGGAGCACGAGGACGCCTACCTCGCCATCGGCGAGGCGTTCCGCGCCATGCGCCGCCAGCTCCAGGACCATGCGCGCAGACAGCGCGGCGACGTGAAGCTCCACGCGCTCCCCGCCGAGCCGGCTCCGGCCCCGGCCTAGGGCGTCCCGCCCAGGGCCAGCACCAGGTCGCGGTCCACCGTCCCGTTCTCCAGCCGGGTGGCCTCGATGAACTCGTCCATCCCCTGCAGCGCCTCCTCGCGCGTGGGCCTGGCGTGGAAGCCGTTGGCGACCCAGGCGATGAGCTTCTTCCACTTCGGGATCTCCGCGGTGATCCCGGCCGCGTAGGCCGAGCTGCCGGGCACCTTCTTCCACGACCAGAAGGAGAAGCCGCACAGGCCGCTGCCCTCCTCCACGTAGAGGTCGGTGGTGCTGTGGATCATCTCCACGCTGTTCTCCCCGTACTCCCCGTTCCACATCGGGATGCCGTGCTGCTGTGACACCTCCCGGAACTTCTTGATCTCGTCCCGGCGCGGATCGCCCAGCCAGGTGTACATGTGGAAGCTGTAGGCCTGGTTGGTGGTGACCGGGCTCTCGAAGATGGTGAAGTCTGTGGCCATGCTGGAGCCCTCCACGATGATCAGGTGGCGGTCGTCGACCTCGCGGATGGCGGCGGCGATCCGCCGGTAGAACTGGAACAGCACGTCGCCGCTGGGTGGGCTGGGCTCGTTGAGCAGGTCGTACCCGGCGACCGCGTGGTGGTCCGCGTAGCGCTCGGCGATCGCCCGCCACAGCGCGACGGTGCGGTCCTGGTTCTCCGCCACGTCCCACAGCTTCCGGGGGTCCGGGTCGGTCATGTAGACCCACGACTGGCCCCCCGGCGCGGAGTGGAGGTCCAGCACCGCGAGCAGGTCGTGCTTGCGGCACCAGTCGAGGACCCGGTCCAGCACCGCCCACCCTTCCGGCCGGTACTGGAACGGCGCGGCGTCCTCCTCCAGCAGCGTGTGGTTGAACGGGATGCGGACCGAGTTGAACCCCAGCCGGGCGATCTCCGCGATGTCCTCCTCGCGGATGTAGCTCTCGCGCACGCGCTCGCGGAAGGCCCGCGCGTCCTCCTCCCCCAGCAGCTCGGTCAGCCGCGCCATCATGTCGCTCTCGGACTGCCAGCCCCCGCCCCACATCCACCCCTCCCACAGCAGCCACCCTCCCAGGTTCACGCCGCGGAGCGACACCTCGTTCCCCAGGCGGTCCACCAGCCGGGTGCCCTCCTGGTGCACGAAGGGGTTGTTGGCGGGCGCGGGAGGGAGGCCTCCGTCCGGGTTCCACTGGGGATGACTGCAGCCGGTCAGCACGCCGCAGCCGAACAGCACGCAGGGGAGGAGGACTCGCAGTCGGTTCATGCCACCTGGAAGCACCGCCGCCGCCCGGATCTGTCACCCCCCGCAGCGACTACAATCCGCCCCCGGATGCCCGGCACCGAACGGCCCACCCAGCCCGTCGCCCCGCCTGGACCGGAGGAGGAGGGGGCGCGGGCGGAGCTGCTGGAGCGAGGCAGCTCCGTGGGCCGCTACCACATCCTCCAGCACCTCGCGTCCGGCGGCATGGGAGCGGTCTACGCCGCCTACGACCCCCAGCTCGACCGCCGGATCGCGCTCAAGGTGCTGGCCTCCGGGCTCGGCGCCGCCCATGGCGACGAGGACCGCCTGCAGCGGAGGCTGCAGCGCGAGGCGCAGGCCATGGCCCGCCTCGCCCACCCCAACGTGGTGGCGGTCCACGACGTGGGCGCGTACTGCGGGCGGGTCTTCCTGACGATGGAGTTCGTGGACGGGGTCACCCTGCGCGCCTGGCTGAAGGCGGAGAAGCGGGGCTGGAGGGAGATCCGCGACATCTTCGTGCAGGCCGGCCGCGGGCTGGCGGCGGCGCACGCGGTCGGCCTCATCCACCGCGACTTCAAGCCGGAGAACGTGCTCATCGGCAAGGACGGCCGGGCCCGGGTGGCCGACTTCGGGCTGGCCCGCCCGGCCACCGTCGACCCGGCGACCGAGGACGAGCCCGGGCCCAGCCCCACCGACGAGACGCCGTCCCTGCCGCTGCTGAAGACGCGCCTCACCCAGGACGGAGCCGTGGTGGGCACGCTGCGCTACATGGCGCCGGAGCAGATGCGCGCCCAGCCGAGCGACGCCCGGACGGACCAGTTCAGCTTCGCGCTCGCCCTCTACGAGGCGCTCTACGGGGTGCGCGCCTTCAAGGCCCGCCACCTCCCCGCCCGGTGCGACGACATCACCAGGGGTTCCATCCAGCCCCCGAAGCCGGGCCACGGCGTGCCGGACTGGCTGGAGCCCGTGCTCCGGCGCTCCCTCGGCGCCGAGCCCGCCGCGCGCTACCCGTCGATGGACGCGCTGCTGGACGACCTGCAGCGCGACGCCCGGAAGGCGCGGCTGGGCGCGCGGGGGCTGGCCGCGGTGGCGGCGGTGGCGGTGGCGGCGGTGTCGGGGGCGCTGCTGCTGCGGCCCGATCTGCGGTGCACCGGCGGGACGGGGAAGCTGGGCGGGGCCTGGGACGGCGACCGCCGCCGCGCGATGCAGGCCGCCTTCCTGGCCGCCCAGCCGGAAGGAGGGCAGCAGGCGTTCGACCGCGCGGCGGAGGTGCTCGACCGCTACGCCTCGCGGTGGGCGTCGATGCACGACGAGGCCTGCGCGGCGACGCACATCAGGAAGGAGCAGACCGAGGCGCTGCTCGCGCTCCGGACGCGGTGCCTGGACCTGCGGCTGCGGGAGATGCAGAAGCTCACCGCCCTCTTCACCGAGGCCAACGCCGCGCTGGTCCAGCGCTCCCTCGACGCCGCCCACGGTCTCTCCGAGCTGAAGTCGTGCGCGGACGCCAGCTCGCTGGCCGACCTGACCCCCCTCCCGCAGTCCCCGGCCGAGCGCGAGCGGATCCGCGATCTGTCGGAGCGGCTCGCGGAGGTGAACGCGGTGCTCCTGGCCGGCGATTACACGGCGGCGCTGGAGAAGGCTGGAGCCGCGCAGCAGGAGGCGCGGCAGCTGGGCTACCGCCCGCTGGAAGCGGAGTCGCTGTTGCAGAAGGGACGGGCCGAGGCGCGGATGGGCCGGTGGCAGGAGTCGGCGGAGGCGTTCAAGGCGGCGGTGCACGCGTCCGACGCGGCGAGGATGGACGCGCTCCGGGCCCGGGCGGCCACCCACCTGGTCTACGTCGCCGCCGTGAGCGACGCCTTCGCGGCCGGCCACGACTGGGCCGCCGTCGCCTCCTCGGCGATCGAGCGGATGGGCGGCGCCCCGGAGCTGGAGGGTCAGCTCCTGGCGAACGTCGGCACCCTGCTGGCCAGCGAAGGAGAGCCGGAACAGGCCGTGGGGACCCTGGAGCGCGCCCGCCAGATCCTCGGCGCCGAGCTGGGCCGCGAGCACCCGCGGTACCTCTTCGCCTCCGCGGACCTGGCCAACGCGTACAACGGACTGCGCCGGTACGCCGAGTCGCTGGAGCTGGGGAGCGCCATGCTGGCCGCGCTCCGGCGCGCTCAGGGGGCCGATCACCCGGCGCTGATCCCGTCGCTGCGGTCGCTGGCGGTGGCCCAGGCGGGGTTGGGCCAGTTCGCCGCCGCCCACGCCAGCGTGGACGAAGCCCTGCGGATCGCCCGCGCCCGGCTGGGCCCGGAGCACCAGCGGGTGGCGGACTGCCTGGACGTCAAGGCCACCGCGTTCCAGCAGGAGGGGCGATTCGCCGAGTCGCTGGCCCTGTACCGGGCGTCGCTGGAGATGAAGCGCAAGCTCCTGCGCCCGTTCGCCCCGGACCTCTTCTACTCGCATGACGGCATCGGCCAGTCGCTGCTGGGCCTGGGGCGGGCTCGCGAGGCGGTCCTGTCCTTCCGGACCGCGCTCTCGTTCCGCGGCATCCCTGGTGGAGATCGCGCCGATAGCCAGTTCGGGCTGGCGCGCGCCCTCTGGCTCCTGGGCGAGGACCGGGACGCGTCGATCCGCTCCGGCGATGAGGCGCTCGGAGGGTACCGCGCCGCCAAGCGCCCCGATCAGGTCCAGACCGTGGAGGCCTGGCTTGCGGCCCGGCGATGAGGCGACGTCCTAGGCGACCCCGCCGCCGTCGTTGCCTCCGATTGCACCCGGCTTGGAGCCGCCGCCGCCCTCGTCGAGCCACTTGTGCTCGACGGCCACGGGGGGCCCGTGGGCGGGAGCGAGCTCGATCGGGGGCTTCGCTGAAGGCGCCAGCTCGAAGGTGTCCTTGAGCGGGTAGCCCGAGCCACCGCCAAGGCTCGAAAGCTGGGTCATCGCCTTGGCGGGATCGAGAGCGCCTTTCTGGAGCTGCTGCATCACCGCCATCTGCTGCTGCTGGATCGCGAGCTGCTGGTCGGGACTCTGCACCTGCTGAGGAGAGCTCGGGTTGGACGGTGTGGCACTCGCGCGTAGGGTGTGCACTGGGGAGAACCTCCTGACGCCTGGGGAGCGTAGGGGTGGGTCAATGCATCATTGGTTCCACCTCCCCTCACACCTGGCTCCCCGTGTACCTCCTTGAAATGCGGGGGTTCCTCCCTGGTGGAACCGGGCTCGGCCGCCGGTTACCCGAGTTGGGAAGGGAAGGGTTGCCCGAGTTGGGAAAGGGGGCGTGCCCTACTTGGGAAGCCGGAGGGGGGCCCACCCTTCGGCGGAGGGGCCCTCCTCGGTGGCGTTGGTCTCCGACCACTCGTCGACGATCGCCTCGAGGTCCGGGTGGGCGGCCTGGGCCTTGTTCATCAGCGCCGCGGGGTCGCTCGCCGGTGACAGTCCGAGCTCGGCCTTGAGCCACGCGCGGAAGGCCTGGAGGCCGTGCACCTCGCCCTCGATGCCCGCCGCCAGCAGCGAGAGGAACGACTGGACGTCGCCGGCGACCACCGTGCTGTCGCCGTCCGCCCCCAGGCACACCACCGGCGCCTGCTCCGGCGCGACGCCGCGGTGGAACCACAGCGCGTAGAGGGCGTGCTTCCCGTCGATCCCGAAGGCGCCGAACTGCCGGGCCATCTTCCGGTCGCCGTGGAACCACTTGATGAGGTCCTGCTGCAGGGAGGCGCTGGCCCGGAAGTCCGCCACCACCGGTCCCCCGGTTCGCTCGGCGTGCTCGAGGAGCCGGATCAGCGGTTCGGGCAGCTTCTCCATGCGCGGAAGCCTACGGCACCCTGGAGTACACTTGAACCTGCGTGCGTCTCGGCGCTCCCCACGAGTTGCATCCCACCGCCCCTGACGCCGGATCCGTCCAGGGTCACGGGGTGCGCCTGCTGGTGATGGGGGAGAACATCTTCGCCGCGTTCCCCCTGCCCGAGAGCGGCGAGGTGATCGTGGGCCGGGCGCCGGGGGCGGACATCTTCATCAACCACCCCTCCATCTCCCGGCAGCACTGCGTCCTGCGGATGGGGAGCGCGATGGAGGTGGAGGACCTGGGGAGCGTCAACGGGACGAAGGTGAACGAGACGCGCCTGGAGCCGGGTCGGCCCGCGCGGGTCGGCCCCGGGGACCTGATCCACCTCTCCGGGGTCACCCTGGTCATCCAGCGGCACGCCGCCAGCGCCGGCCGCCAGCCCCAGAAGGTGTGGACGCACGGGTACTTCGAGGCCCGCCTGGAGGACGAGTGCGAGCGGGCGCGGCGCTCCGGCTCCAGCTTCCTGGTGGCGCGCCTGCGCTGCGAGAGCCCGGCGGCGGAGGAGATCGCCGAGCGCGCCCTGGGCGAACGGCTGCGCTCGCTGGACATCCAGGCGGCGTACGGGCCGCGCGAGCTGGAGGTGCTGCTCCCGGACACGCCGCGCTCGGTGGGGGAGCAGCTGCTCACCGGCATCGCCGAGCACTGCCGCCGGCAGGGGGCGCCGATCGCGCTCGGGATGGCGAGCTATCCCCAGGACGGGCGCGACCCGGAGTCGCTGGTGGCGGAGCTGAGCGCGGCGGTGCGCGGCGGGCCGGAGGCGGCGGCGCACGAGAAGGCGATCGTCGGCTGCGCCGCGATGCAGCGGATCTACCAGATGGCGGAACGGGCGGCCGGGAGCACCATCGGCGTGCTGCTGCTGGGCGAGACCGGGGCGGGGAAGGAGATCCTCGCGGACTGGATCCACGGCCGCTCCCAGCGCGCCGGGCGCCCCTTCCTCCGGCTGAACTGCGCCGCGCTCCCGGAGAACCTCCTGGAGAGCGAGCTGTTCGGCTACGAGAAGGGCGCGTTCACCGGGGCGGTGCGCGCCAAGCCGGGGCTGATCGAGGCCGCGGAGGGCGGCACGGTGTTCCTGGACGAGGTGGCCGAGATGCCCCTGTCCGTGCAGGCCAAGCTGCTCCGGGCCATCGAGGCCAGGCAGGTCTCGCGCCTGGGGAGCGTGAGGACGCTGGACGTGGACGTCCGCTTCATCGCCGCGACGAACCGGGACCTGGACCGCGAGACCCAGCGGGGGACGTTCAGGGAGGACCTCTTCTACCGCCTCAACGGCTTCGCCATCGCCGTCCCTCCGCTGCGGGAGCGGGTGGAGGAGATCGAGCCGCTGGCGCGGCACTTCATCCTCCAGGCCTGCAAGCAGGCCGGGCTGGCCGCCGTCCCCACCCTCTCCGCCGAGACGAAGCGCTGCCTGCTGGCGTACCGGTGGCCGGGCAACCTGCGCGAGCTGCGGAACACCATGGAGCGCGCGGTGCTGCTCTGCGCCGGCGGAGCGATCACGCTCGACCACCTCCCGCTGGAGAAGATGACGGCGAAGGTCGCGGCCGCGGCCCCGCCCGCCGCCGGCGCGGAGATGCGCACCGATCCCCGGGCCGCGCCCGCGCCGGAGGCCGCCGTCCCGCCCGCCGCGGAGGGGCCGGACCGGCAGGCGGAGCGCGAGCGGGTGATCGAGGCGCTGGCGAAGTGCGGCGGCAACCAGACGCGGGCCGCCAAGCTCCTGGGCATCTCCCGCCGCACGCTCACCACCCGCCTCAACGCCCTGGGGCTCCCCCGGCCGCGCAAGCGCTCCGGCGGGCCGTGAGCCGCCGCCGCGGACACCGCGGGTGACAGATCCGCCCGGCCGCGGTGCTCCAGCGGCCATGAGACCCACACCGCTCGCCGCCGCGCTGTTCCTCGTCGCCCGCGCCGCGCTCGCCGCGCAGCCCCTGGCCCTGGAGCTGCGCGGGGGCGCCCCGGTCCTCTCCGGCCCGGAGTCCTTCCGCATTTATTTCCTGGGCGACAACGACTCACTCCCGCCGCTGATCGCCGCCAACGGCCTCCCCTATGACCGCTGGTACTCCGCCTCCACCATGCTGGCGACGCGGTTCGCGCTGCCGGCGGAGCTGGTGGTGGAGCAGCTGAAGCTCCCCGCGGGCTCGCGGGTGCTGCTCACCACCGGCCTGGGCCAGAACATCTACACGCCGAGGACGGCGGCCGTGGCCACCGCCGAGGAGCTGCAGGGGGACCGCCCGTACAGCGGGTGGCTGGAGCTCTCCGCCGGCGCCGACGTGCTGCTGCCGAACGCGCCGCTCGCCTTCACCCGCGGCGGTCGGCCCTACACGCACCTCGGCCTGGACTTGCGCGGCGGGGCGCAGGGGCCGTGGTCGATGGCGGGGTTTACGCAGTTCCACTTGCACCACCTGCCGGAGATCGTCTCCGGCCAGCCGCTCCCGCCGGTGCCGGGGTGGGGGACCATCGAGACCCGGCCCGGGCTGACCGTCGACGCCACCCTCTTCGCGGAGACGACGCTGGCGTCGCTGGAGGCGGCGCCGCCGAGCTGGATGGAGTGGTCCGGCGGCCGGGCGCAGCTCCACTGGATGGCCGGCGCCAGCGGTCACGCCGGGAGCATGCTGCTGGCGGGCGCGCTCCACACCACGCTCACCGCGGGGTGGGAGGGCGACCCGCTGGCGCGCGAGCAGGCCTTCATCCCCGTCACCGGGCACGCGTACCTCCGCGGGGAGGTCCGCCGGGTCGGCTACAACGCCACCATCGACCGGCCGATCATGGACGGCACGGTGGTCGCGCGCCACGAGCCGTGGCTGGGCGAGGTGGCGATGGGCGTGGTGCTCCGCCTCTGGCGCCTGGAGGCCTCCGCGGGGCCGGTGTACCGCACCAACGAGACCGCCACGCTCCAGGACGGCCTCCGCTCCGGTCAGCTCATCTGGCAGGCCTCCGCGAGCTACGTCCAGTGACCGGTGGCGCCGTCAGACCCCGCTCGCAGTAGAGTCCTTCCGCCGTGGAGCGCATGGTCCTCAGACCCTGGCGTGGCCTGCTCCGGCTGGGCGCGCTGCTGCTCTGGTGCTCGGCGGCGGTGGCGGCCGCGGCGGGCGCGGAGCTGGAGCCGCCGCTGCGCGTCCACCGGGTGGCGCTCCTCGCCGGGGTGAACGACGGGGGGCCGGGCCGCCCGCGCCTGCGCTTCGCCGCCTCCGACGCGCAGGCCTTCGGCGCGGTGCTCCGCGAGCTGGGCGGCCTGTCGGAGGCGAACGCCCTGTCGGTGGTGGACGGTGACCGCGGGCGGATGCTCGCCGGGCTGGAGCGGCTCTCCGCGCTGGCGCGGAAGGCCCGCGCTCAGGGCACGCGGGTGGAGGCGGTGATCTACTACTCCGGCCACTCGGACGAGCAGGGCCTGCTGCTCCGCGGCGAGCGCCTGGAGTACGCGGTGCTCCGCCGCGCCCTGGACCAGGTGGACGCCGACGTGAAGCTGGTGGTGCTGGACTCCTGCGCCTCGGGCGCGCTGGCGCGGCGCAAGGGCCTGATCCGCCGCCCGCCGTTCCTCCAGGACGAGAGCGCGCGCATCCGCGGCATCGCCATCCTCACCTCGTCCGCGGAGGACGAGGTCTCCCAGGAGTCGGAGCGCCTCCGCGGCTCCTTCTTCACCCACAACCTGATCTCCGCGCTGCGCGGCGCGGCGGACGCCAACGGCGACGGGCGCGTCACCCTGGGCGAAGCGTACGAGCTGGCCTACCGCGAGACGCTCTCCCGCACCGAGTCCACCCAGGGCGGCGTCCAGCACGCCACCTACGACATGGACCTCTCCGGCTCCGGCGAGCTGGTGCTCACCGACCTGCGCGCCAGCGCCGCCGGCCTGGTGCTGGCCTCCGGGCTGGAGGGGCGCATCTTCGTGCGCGACACCACCGGCGCGCTGGCCGCCGAGGTGACCAAGCGCGGCGGCGCCCGCGTCGAGCTGGGCCTGCCGCACGGCCGGTACTCGGTGCGCCGGGAATGGCCGCAGGGCAGCGCGCTGGCGGACATCAGCCTGCGCGACGGCGAGCGCCGCCCGCTGGAGGAGCAGGACTTCATCCGCACCCTGGCCGAGGCCACCACGCCCCGCGGGGACGGGCCCCGGATCCGCGTAGTGCCGGTCAACCTGGCCTTCTTCCCGGCGCTCAGCACCAACGACCTTCTCCCCGAGGCGGCGGAGAACCACTTCGCGCTCGGGCTGTTCACGCGGTCGGCCGCGCTGAGCGGCACCGCGCTCGGGCTGGTCGGCACCTGGGTGGACCAGGAGGCGCGGTTCTTCCAGGGGAGCATGCTGGCCAACACCGCGCGCTCGCTCTCCGGGGTGCAGCTCGCCGCGGCGGTGAACTGGTCCGGCGGGGTGGTGCACGGCGCGCAGCTGATCTCGATGCTGGCGTTCGCGCAGTCCGACGTGCGCGGGGTGCAGTTCGCGCCGCTGGTCAGCCTGGCGGGCGGCTCCGTCACCGGGTTCCAGTTCGGCGGCGCCTTCAGCTTCGCCGGCGCCTCGTCCAGCGGGGTGCAGGCGAGCCTCCTCCTCAACGTGGCCGGCGCCGGATGGGAGGGGGTGCAGTTTGGCGCCACCAACCTGGCGGCCACCCCGGTGGGCGTCCAGTTCGGGCTGGTGAACGTCGCGCGCCATGCCAGGGGGGTGCAGCTGGGGCTGGTCAACGTCTCCGACGAGATGGACGGCGCGCCCATCGGCATCGTCAACGTGGTCCGCAACGGCCCGCGCCACCTGGAGGTGTACGCGGACGACGTGGAGCCGGTGAACCTCCAGTTCAAGATGGGGAATCGCCGCGTCTACTCGGCCGTCTTCGTGGGCGGCGGCCGGGAGGGGACGTTCCGGTACGGCGCCGCCGTCGGCCTCCACGTCGACCTCGAGCCCCTGGGCCTGGGCCTTCGCGATGGGAGCCGGCTGTGGTTCGACGTCGACGGCGGGACCTCCGGGCTGCACACGGTGGCGGCGCCGCTTGACTACACGAACACGCTCAGCAGCGCGCGCGCCCTGGTCGGGTGCCAGCTCATCCCGCCGCTGCCGCTGTCGGTCTACGCGGGCATCAACGCCAACATCTACGTGCGGATCACCCCCGACGCCCCGGCGGGCGCCTCGTTCTTCCCGCCGCTGTTCCGCCTCGGCGGCGATACGGTGCACGTCTGGCCCGGGGTCACCCTGGGCGTGCGCGGCTTCTAGCGGCTTCAGGGAGCCTGGACGGGCGCCCACCGGAAGGCCGGGTGGCCCCCGGTCCCAGCATCGTCGTAGTAGGCGGTCATCTGGAGCTTGAAGAAGCCGGACTCGACCGTCTTCACCACGTAGACGATGTCGCGCACCTGCACCGTGTGGGTGCTGAGGTTGTAGGTGTACCAGGCGCCGTTGGCGAGGAAGGCGTAGTCCGGGTCGGGGTCCTCGTCCGCCGAGTCGGGCTGGTCCACCAGGTACCCGGAGGGCGGCGCGTGCGTCATCTCGTCGAAGCTGGCCCCCGGCAGCGCGGCGACCTCCATCCCGCCGGCGCCGCTGATCCCGCCGTTGGTGATGATCTTGAAGCGCTGGAAGCCGAGGTCCCAGGCGGTGGACGTCCCCGGCACGGCGGGGAAGACCTCGGCGTTCGTCTCCAGGTCGAGGTACACCCAGAGGTCGCTCTTGGTGGCGTCGATGCGGGTGTGGATGGAGCCGTCCCCGCCGTCCATGCTCTCCACCCGGTCCCCGCCGCCGGCCACGCCGCCGCCGCGGTCCCTGCGCAGGTCGCCCGCGCAGCCGGCGAACAGCCCCATCGCCAGCGCGAGCGCGACCGCGGCCGAGGTCCTCGTGCTCCAGCGTGCATCGCTCATGCGCCGTGCTCCTGAAGTCAATACTTGAAGGTGACGCCGCCGGAGAAGCTCCGCGGCGGGATGGGGAGGAACAGCGCGTCGCCGGCGTCGAGCAGGTTCTCCCCCTGGGCGAACACCGTGAAGGCGCCGATGCCGGAGAAGCTGATGCCCTTGGAGAGCCTGAGGTCGACGGTGGCGAAGGACGGCACGTCCACCCGCGCCTCCACCCCGTCGCCGTCGTCGTCGGTGTAGAACGGGCGCCGGCCGGAGATGGAGCCGCGGGCCAGCCCCTCCAGGTCCCACGGCTCGTGCCGGTAGTGGACCAGGAAGCTGCCGCGGTGGAGCGCTCGGCCCACCAGCGGCCGGCTCCGCGACTCGTCCACCGCGTCGGTGAGCGCGTAGCCGGCCTCCAGCGTGAGGCCGCGGACCGGGTGCAGCCGCGCGGTCGTCTCCACGCCCTGGGTGTGCGCGGAGGCGACGTTGACGTACTGGAAGACGATGGGCCCGCCGCCCCCGCCGGGGTCCGCCGTCTCCGCCTGGATGAGGTCGTCCAGGTCGTTGCGGAAGAGGTTGGCGGAGAGCCACAGCCCCGGGAACGGGCGGACCTCCGCGCCCAGGTTGGCGCTCCGGGAGGTCTCCGGGCGCAAGGCCGGGTTGCCCGCCACCACGTACCCGACGCCGGGGTTCTCGAAGTAGAGGTACAGCTCGCGGAAGCTGGGCGCGCGGAAGCCCCACCCGTAGCTCGCCCGCAGCGCGACCGGCTCCACCGGGTCGAACCGGACGCTCACCTTGGGCGTGAAGTGCGCGCCGAACTGCGTGTCGCCGTCCACGCGCACGCCGGGGACCACCGCCAGCAGCGGCTCGCGCAGGGGCGTCCACTCGTCCTGCACATAGGCGGC
>Ga0209382_10005832_pt1 | contig 15950 bp, 14 predicted proteins | sample SoiMetdeltSBSDD5_FD_187599 | JGI IMG/M metagenome (GOLD analysis project Ga0209382, IMG submission 187599) | Bulk soil microbial communities from a Populus tree surrounding site in Tennessee, USA - Soil MetaG P. deltoides SBSDD5 (SPAdes) (version 2) | ecosystem: Environmental > Terrestrial >...
ATTGCGCGAACCCCTCGTCGTGGTCGAGGAGCCGCTCCGCGACGGCGAAGAGCGGGGCGTGCTCGGCGTCGCGGGCCATCCGAAGCAGGCTCCCGAGCCGTGCCTCCTCGTCGTCTCCGGGCATCGGCAACCCGTGGCGTTCGAGCAGCGCGACGAACCCGTCCCAGACGGTCGGCTCGTCGAGCCGCCGGGCCAGCCGCTCGAGCTCGTCGGGCGAGGCGGCGAGGTCGCGAAGATACCCGGGCTGCTTGAGACCGGAGAGGAACTCGACCTCCCGGAACTGCGCCGACTGGAAGCCGGACGCCGGGGTGAGCAACGAGCGGAACTCGAGGAAGTCCTGCGGGGTCATCGTCTCGAGCACCTCGATGTGGTCGATCAGGACGCGTTCGATCGCGCGCACACGTGTGAGGTAGTGGCGCGAGCGTTCGGTATCGCCGTCGAGCATCTTGTCGCGCACCGACTCCAGCTCGAAGATCAGCTGCTTGAACCACAGCTCGTACGCCTGGTGCACCACGATGAACAGGAGCTCGTCGTGCACCGGCGGATCCGAACGCAGCCGCTGGAGCGAGATCAGCTCGGGGACGGCCAGATACTCGCCGTAGGTGAGGAGGCCCTCCTCGGCCGGCTCGGTGAGCCGGCCCATCCGTCGAACGCGCCCCTCAGCGTCCTCGGCCGGCTCGGTCACGGCCTCATCCTAGAGGCGGCGTGCAGGCGATCGCCCTCGTCCGGGCAACTCCTCCCCTGTATCGTCCTCCAACGATCGACGGGAGGAGAGCCATGAGGTTTCGAAACGTCACGATCGTCGTCGCCGCGTTCACGATCGTCCTCGAGTCGCTCGCGTTGAGCGACGCGAGCGCCGCGCCCGTGCGAGGCACGATGTACCTCGCGCTCGGCGATTCACTCGCGGCCAGCTATCAACCGAACGGCGACACCCACAGCGGCTATGCCGAGCAGATCCTCCAGCTCGAGCAGCAGCGACTGCCGGATCTGCGACTCGTCAAGTTGGGGTGCCCCGGCGAGCGCACCGGGACGATCGACCGTTCCAAGCGTCGCTGCCCGTACGCCGAGGGCACACAGCTCGACCAGGCGGTCGCGATGCTCCAGAGCCGGGACATCGCGTTCGTTACGCTCCAGATCGGCTCGAACGACCTGCTGCGGTGCTTCCGGTTCCGCCGGGGCGCGTTCGAGCAGGCATGCGTCGACGAACTCCTTCCGAAGATCTCTGCCCGCCTGGCGTCCATCGTCGGAACGCTGCGGATGGCCGCCGGCCCCGGCGTCCCGATCCTGGGCGCGACCTACTACGATCCGCTGCTCGCGGCCTGGACGTTCCCGGGGTTCGACCACGACGCCGTCGTGGCGATCGCACAGGTGTGGGCCACGTTCAACGATTCGCTCGAGCAGACGTACGCGTCGCTCGGCGTGCCCATCGCCGACGTCGAGACGGCGTTCGTCGCCACCGACTTCGACACGATCGTCCACGTTCACCGAGTCGGCGACGTGCCGATCAATGTCGCGCGCGTGTGCCAGTGGACCTACGCCTGTTCCGAGCGATTCGGTCACGACATTCATCCCAACACCATCGGCTACGCCGCCATGACGAGGGCGTGGGAGGCGACGATCGAGACCGCGCTCGGGCCGGTCCCCTAGTCGGCGAGCGCGCGGGACAGCTCCTCGAGGCTCTCGAGGTTGTGGCCCGGCAGGAACTCGTCGATCGAGGGGAGCGCCGCCGCCATGCCGCGCGCGAGCGGCTCGTAATGCGGGCTCCCCTTGAGAGGGTTCACCCAGACGATCTTGTGGACCAGCCGCCGGAGTTTGGCCATCTGGTCCCGCAGCAGGTCGGGCTCCCCGCGTTCGAGCCCGTCCGAACAGATCACGGCGACCGCGCCGCGGATCGACGCGCGCTGGCTCCAGCCGTCCACGAGCTCCTTGAGCGACGCCCCGATCCGGGTCCCGCCCTCCCAGTCCTCCACGAGGTGGCCGATCTCGCGAAGGGCGCGGTCGGGATCCTTCGTGCGGAGCGTCCGCGTAACGCGAGTCAGCCGGGTGCCGAAGCAGAAGACCTCGACCCGCCGGCCGGCGGCCATCGCGGCGAACGCGAACTGCATCAGCGCCCGCGAGTACGGGGCCATCGAGCCCGAGATGTCGAGGATCAGCACGAGCGGACGGGTCCGGCGCCCACGGTCGCGCCACGCGCGCTCGAAGGGCTCGCCCTGCGTGCGGAGCGAGCGGCGCAGCGTTCGGCGCACGTCGAACCGCGGGCCGGACGGGGCGGCCCGGTAGCGGCGCGTGTGCCGCACCGGCAGCTGGAGCGCGAGCTTGCGGATCAGGTGCGACACGCGCAGGCGCTCCTCCTCCGTCAGGTCGCCGAACGACTTCTCGCGAAGCATCTCGGCGGCGCTCGCCACGATCCGGATCGACGCCTCGCCGTCGGTGAGCGCGTCCTCCTCGAGCTCGTGCCATTCCCGCGCGATCACACGATCGTCGAGATCGTCCCCCTCGAGCGCGCGTTCGTCCTCGGCCATGCCGTTGACGTCCGGCGCCGAGCCGGGCATCGGGAGCTCGAGACGGAACCCCGTCCCGAACCACGCGGCGAACGCCTCGTCGAACGTCTCGACGTCCTCCGGACGCGAGATCAGCGAGGACCGTGCGGCCCAATACAGGTCGTCGCGTTCGAGCAGCCCGAGAGCCCCGGCCGCCCGGCAGAACGTGACGATCCGCCCGGTGCCCACGGGCAGGCCGCGGCGCCGCAGGTCACGCCCGAAGCCGATCAGGCGCTCGAGCGCTCCGGGGTCAGGGGCGTTCGCGACCATCGACGACCTCGCCCAGACGGTCGACCGCGAGCTGCTGATCGTCGTGATCCTTGAGCACGGCGCCGAGCGTGGCCGCCGCGATCTCTTCATCCAGGTGCTCCGCGCCGAGAAACGAGACCGCGTTCGCCCAGTCGATCGTCTCGGCCACGCCGGGGCGCTTGGCGATGTCGAACCCGCGAAGCCGGCTCACGGCGGATGCGACGTCGCGCGCCAGGGCCCGTGGGACCTCGGGCGCGCGGGCACGGATGATCTCGATCTCGCGGTCGAGCGCCGGGTGATCGATCCAGTGGTACAGGCACCGGCGCTTGAGCGCGTCGTGGAGCTCGCGCGTGCGGTTCGAGGTCACGATGACCACGGGCGGCTCCTCCGCCGCCACGCGCCCGATCTCGGGGATCGTCACCGCGAACTCGGACAGGACCTCGAGCAGGAACGCCTCGAACTCGTCGTCCGCGCGGTCGAGCTCGTCGACGAGCAGGACTGCCTTCGAGCCGGCGCGGATCGCGGCGAGGAGCGGTCGCTCGACCAGATACTCGGGTCCGAACAGGTCCTCGACGTTGGCCTCCGCGGTCACGTCCTGCATCGCGCGGACCGCGATCAACTGCTTGGAGTAGTTCCACTCGTAGAGAGCCTGGCTCGCGTCGATGCCCTCGTAGCACTGGAGCCGGATCAGCTCGCGATCCAGGAGCGAGGCGAGCACCTTCGCGACCTCGGTCTTGCCCACGCCGGCCTCGCCCTCGAGCAGCAGCGGCTTGTCGAGCGACACCGCAAGGTAGATCGCCGTGGAGAGTCCCCGGTCGGCCAGGTAGTGCTCGCGCGCGAGGCCCTCCTGGAGCGACTCGACCTCGCCGAACGGCATCCGACCCATCGTGCCGAAAGCCTACCGGCCGCCGGCCGAGAGAGTGGGGCCCTACGCTTCGGGCGCGGCCGTGGGCGGGGCGGCGAGCACCGGGGCCCGGATCCCGCGTTCGGCCAGACGCTGGGTGATGCGGGCGCGCAGGATGCGTTCGACATCGATCTTCTTCGACGGCTTCGTCTCGGCGACGACTCGGATCACGACGTCGCGATCGTTCGTCGTCTCGACGCCGAGCACCGAGGGCCCGTCCATGACCCACGCCTTCATCTCGGCGTCCTTCCGCAGCTCGTCGCGGAACTCGTCGAACAGCTCGTCCAGGACGCCGCGCACCTGCTCCGGGTCCTGGCCGTACGCGATGTGGGTGTCGACGATCGCGCGGGCCCACCCTCGCGACTTGTTGCTCACGAGCACGATGTTGCCGTTCGGCACGATGTGCAGGGTGCCGTCGTACGCGCGGAGGGCGGTCGCCCGCAGCGTGAGCCACTCCACCCGCCCCAGGATCGGGTTCGCCGGCGTGCGGATCTCGACGATGTCGCCGACGCCGAACTGGTTCTCGAGCAGGATGAAGAACCCGGTCAGCGTGTCCTTGACGATGCTCTGCGCGCCGAACCCCAGCGCCACGCCCACGATTCCGGCGCTCGCGATGAACGGGGCGAGCGGCACATCCAGGTAGTTGAGGATCAGCATCCCGGCGACCACCCACACGACCACGACGAAGGTGGCAGAGAGCGCATGCGCGAGGGTCGCTGCGCGCTGCAGGTTGCCCGCCTCGGACAGGTGCGGCGCCTGCTCGAGCCTGCGCTGGAATCGTCCAACGATCACCCGGAGGATCAGCGTCGTGAGGATCGCCGCCACGATCGTGATCGCGATCGGCACGCCCACGTCGCGCAGCCAGGTGCCCTCATCCAGGAATGCCAGCACGATCCCCATCTAGGCAGACCCACGAGGGAGCGTCAAAGACCGAGGCCGGGCGCGACGCGCCCGGCCTCTGTCTGCCGTGCGGGGCGTCTCCCCGACGTCTATCGTGCCTGCGCCTCCTCGAGGGCCCTGCGCACCAGCACCTTGACCAGCTCCAGGCGGTATTCGGCGCTCGCGAACGCGTCACTCGGCGGGCTCGTCCCCTCGGCGGCTCGCTCCGACGCCGCGGCCGGATCGGCGCCCCCGGCCAGCTCCTCCTCCACGCCCGCAGCCCGCATCGGCCGGTCCGCCATGTTCGTGAGGGCGACCGAGGGTCCCGCGCCGTTCTGCGCGAGTGCGGCGACGGCCACGAGCGCCCAGTCCTGCGCGCGGCGCTGGAACTTCAGATAGCTCCAACCGCGACCCGCCGTCTTGGGGACGCGGATCTCGGTCAGGACCTCGTCGGTCGCCAGGTCGGGTTCGAACAGGCCCTTGAAGAAGTCGCCCGCCCCGACGTTCCGAACCCCCCCCGGCCCTCGAACGACCAGCTCCGCGTCGAGGGCCGTGAGCACGCTCGGCATGTCCGAGGCCGGGTCGGCGTGCGCCACCGAACCACCGATCGTCCCGACGTGGCGGACCTGCGGGTCGCCGATCTCGCCCGCGGCGTACGAGACGATGGGACACAGCTCCTGCAGGACCTCGCTGTTCGCGACGTCGTGGTGCCGCGTGAGCGCCCCGATCGCGACCCGGTCTCCGTCCTCCTTCACGTACTTCAGGTCCTGCAGCCGCGAGATGTCCACGAGCAACGAGGGCCTGGCCAGGCGGAGCTTCATCAACGGCAGGAGCGAGTGACCGCCCGCGAGGAGCTTCGCCTCCCTTCCATCGGACAGCGCCTGGATCGCCTCGTCCACCGAGTCCACTCGCCGGTATTCGAAGGGCGCCGGGATCATGCCCCACCTCCCCTCGCGTCGCGGATGGCTTTCCACACGCGCTCGGGCGTCGCAGGCTTGCCGATCTCGGTCACGCCGAGGTGCGACACCGCGTCCACGATCGCGTTGATCACCGCCGGCGGGGCCGCGATCGTGCCCGCCTCGCCGATCCCCTTGACGCCGAGCGGGTTCGTCGGCGAGGGCGTCTCGGTCCGGTCGAGCTCGAACGAGGGCAGCTCGGCCGCCGACGGCACGAGGTACTGCGTCAGCGTGCCGCTGACCAGGTTGCCCGCCTCGTCGTAGATGACCTCCTCGTACAGCGCCTCTGCGATCCCGTGGGCGATACCGCCGTGGACCTGCCCGTCGACGATCATCGGGTTGATCACGACCCCGCAGTCGTCGACCGCCACGTAGCGGAGCAGCTGCGCGAAGCCGGTCTCCGTGTCGACCTCGGCGACGCAGACGTGGGTCCCGAACGGCCAGGTGAAGTTCTTCGGGTCCCAGGTCGCGACCGCGGTGAGATCGGGCTCGTAGCCTTCGGGGAGGTCGTGCGCCGTCCACGCGGACACGGCCAGCTCGGGGATCGTACGGACCTTTTCGGGCGCGCCCTGCACCCGGAACGCCCCGTCCCGGAACTCGAGGTCGTCCTCCGCCACCTCGAGCTCGTGCGCCGCCAGCGTTCGAGCCTTGTCCTTGATCTTCTGCAACGCGACGTGCAGCGCCGCGCCGCCGATCGAGATCGAGCGCGAACCATAGGTGTCCATCCCCAAGGGGGCGATCGAGGTGTCGCCGTGCAGGACCTCCACGTCGTCGGGGTGCACACCCAGCTCGTCGGCCGCGATCTGCGACCAGGTGGTGTCGTGGCCCTGCCCATGAGGCGAGGTGCCGATGGTGAGCGTGACCTTGCCGCTCGGTTGGCACCGCACCTGGGCGGCCTCCCAGCCGCCCGCCGCGTACCGGAGGGCACCCAGGATGTTCGACGGCGCCAGCCCTGACATCTCGATGTAGCTGGAGAGTCCGACCCCGATCTGCTTCACCTCCCCGCTGTCTCGACGGGCCGCCTGCTCCTTCCGGTATTGCTCGTAGTCCGCGAGCTCGAGCGCGCGTTCGAACGCCGGGAGGTAGTCCGCCGAATCGATCTGCAAACCCATCAGCGACGGCTTCGCCTCCGCATGACTCGGCGCGAAGCTGATCCGCCGGATCTCGGCCGGGTCCTTGCCGACGTGCCGCGCCACGGTGTCCACCGCGCGTTCGACGACGTACGTCGCCTCCGGCCGCCCGGCCCCCCGGACGGCGTCCGTGGGCGCCATGTTCGTCATGACGCCCGTGAACTCGTACCAGTAGCCCTCGGTGTCGTATGGCCCCATGTACACCCAGCCCCCGAGCTCGGGGATCCCCGGCGTGAGGAGCTGGAAGTACGCGCCCATGTCGCACAGCTCCTTCACCCGGAACCCGAGGATCTTCCCCTCCTCGGTGGCGGCGACCTCGACGTCGTGGATCACCCCGCGTCCGTGGACGGTGACCGCGTAGTTCTCCGAGCGGTCCTCGATCCACTTGACCGCCCTGCCGGTCCTGCGCGCGAGGGCGAGGCAGAGCGCCTCCTCCGCATAGACGTTCAGCTTGGCGCCGAACGCCCCGCCCACGTCGGGGGCGACGATCCGGAGCTTGTGCTCGGGGATCCCGGTCGTGCCCGACAGGGTGACCCGCGCGATGTGCGGGATCTGGGTCGACGTCCACAGCGTGAACTCGCCCATCGCCGGCACCACGGACGCGAGCGCACCGCGCGGCTCGATCGGGCTCGGCGTGATCCTCGGCGCCTCGAACCTGAGCCGCAGCTGCACGGGCGCGCTGTCGAACACGCCCTGGTCGCCGCCACCACCGTGGCTCCAGTGCACCACGGCGTTCGTCCCGAGCTCGTCGTGCACGAGCGGGGAGCCGTCCTTGATCCCCTCCTCGATGTCGAGGACCGGATCGAGCTGCTCGTACTCGACGTCGACGACCTCGGCCGCGTCGTCGGCCCGGCCGCGCGACTCGGCGACGACGACGGCGACGCCGTCGCCCTGGAACCGCGCCTTGTCCTTCGTGAGCGGCCAGTGATCCGAGGTCTTGATGTCCTCGGTGATCGGCCAGACCATCGGTAGCGGACCGGCCCACTCGCCGGCCAGGTCGGCCCCGCTCCAGGCGCCGACCACGCCGGGCATTTCGAGCGCCTTCGAGACGTCGACCTTCACGATCCGCGCATGGGCGAACGGGCTCCGCACGACCGCCATGTGCAGCGTGCCCGGGAGCGTCAGGTTGTCGACGAAGTTTCCCTGCCCGGTGATGAGCGAGGCGTCCTCCTTGCGGGGGACCGACGTTCCGACGAACTTCTCGGTGGTCGCCATCTCGCCCCCTCAGGCCTTCGCGCCGGACATCTGACCGGCGGCGTCGAGGATCGACTTCACGATGTTGTGGTAACCGGTGCACCGGCAGAGGTTGCCTTCGAGCGACTCGCGCACCTGCTCGTCGGTCGGGTCCGGGTTCTCCCTCAGGTAGCTGGCCGCCGCCATGATCATGCCCGGCGTGCAGTACCCGCACTGGAGGCCGTGGTTGCGATGGAACGCCTCCTGGATCGGATGCATCTGCCCGTCGGTCGCCAGCCCCTCGATCGTCGTGACCTCCCTGCCGTCGACCTGCACGGCGAGCAGGTTGCACGACTTGACGGACTCGCCGTCCAGCAGGACGGTGCACGAGCCGCACGACGTGGTATCGCATCCGACGTTGGTCCCGGTGAGCCCGAGGGTCTCCCGGAGGAAGTACACGAGGAGCGTGCGCGGCTCGACGTCCGCCTCGCGCGCGACCCCGTTGACGGTGACCGACACGTTGGCCACGGTTCCCCCTTTCCAAAGGGTGGAGTCTTCGATGCTAGCCCCGCGCCCGGGTTCGCGCGAGTTCGCGCTCGGGCAACACGCTAGGGTTCGGGCCAACTCCCCGGCTCGGCTTCGCTCGCCTCGTCGGCCGAGCAGTCGGTTCCGGTGCCGTACACGGTCCCGAACGACCCGCCGGCACCGGCCGCGACGCGGATCCAGAAGCAGTCCCCGGTCTCGGCCCGGGCCGAACCCGTCCACGCCCCCCGGGTCGCGAGCACGCTGACCACCTCGGGATCGTTCGAGCTCTGGTCCGGATCTATCAGCAGGAGGTCGTCGACCGCGCCTCGGGCCGCCAGCATCTCCCGATCGGCGTCGGCGAGCGAACCATCGGTGGCCAGATCCTCCGCCGCCTCGGCGGCCCTTCGCAGGTTCGCCTGCGCGTACGCGACGGCGCCCGTCCGCGCGACCGGCCGGAACACCAGCACGAGCACGACCAGCAGGATCCCGCCGACGACGAGCGGGACGACCACCTTCCAGAACCCTCGGTTCGAACCGGACACGGCCGGACGATACCCAGGGCGTTCGCGCATTGACTTGACCGTTCCCGAGGCCCGGAGGGATAGTCGCATCACCGTCGTTGGGGCGCTTGGACCTTGCGCGCCGCCGGCTCCGAGCGAGGAGGTCGTTGATGCTGCCTTCGAGGTTCGAGTACCACCGGCCGGAGTCGTTGGAGGAGGCGTTCCAGCTCCTGTCCCAGTACGGGGACGACGCCAAGGTCTTGGCAGGCGGGCAGAGCCTGATCCCCGTCATGAAGCTCAGGCTGGCCACGCCCGGACACATCGTGGACATCAGCCGGCTGACCCTGGACCAGATCGCCGAGTCGGGCGACACGCTCACGGTCGGAGCGCTCGCGCGCCACCGTGACGTCGAGCGCTCGGACGTGATCAAGTCCGGCTACCCGCTGATGGCCACCGCCGCGCCGCTGATCTCCGATCCCGTGGTGCGCAACCTCGGGACGATCGGCGGGTCGCTGTGTCACGCCGACCCCGCGGGCGACTGGGGTTCGGTGATGTTGGCGCTCGGCGCCTCGGTCGTGATCGGGAGCTCGCGCGGCGAGCGCGAGCTGCCGATCACCGAGTTCCTCGTGGACACGTTCACCACCGCGCTCGAACCCGACGAGATCCTTACGCAGATCAAGGTGCCGAAGGCCTCGGGCTCGTTCGGCGGCACCTACCTCAAGCTCGAGCGCAAGGTCGGCGACTTCGCGACCGTCGCGGTCGCCACCCACCTGTCGCTGTCGAGCGGCACGATCGGCCGCGCCGGCATCTCCCTGACCGCCGTCGGCTCCAAGAACATCCAAGCCACCGACGCGGAGGCGAGCCTCGCAGGCGCCGAACCCACCGATGACGCGTTCGCGGAGGCCGGTCGCCTCGCCGCCGAGGCGTCCTCGCCGGTGACCGACGTCCGCGGCTCCGAGGCCTACAAGCGCCACGTCGTCGGCGTCTACGTGCAGCGCGGGCTCGCGCGGGCGCTCGAGCTGGCCCGGGCCGCGTGAGCACCGAAGCATTCCAGGAAGGAGAACGATGGAGATCACCGTCAAGGTCAACGGCGCCGACCGAACCGCCGACGTCGAACCCCGGATGCTCCTGGCGCATCTGATCCGGGAGGAGTTCGCCCTCACCGGCACCCACATTGGCTGCGACACGACCAGCTGCGGCGCGTGCACGGTGCTGCTGGACGGAAGACCGGTCAAGTCGTGCACGGTGTTCGGCGTGCAGGCCGACGGGCGCGAGGTCACGACCGTCGAGGGCCTGCTGCGGGGCGGCCAGCTGCACCCGATCCAGGCCGCCTTCAAGGAGGAGCACGGCCTGCAGTGCGGGTTCTGCACGCCGGGGATGATGCTGACCGGCTCCGCGCTGCTGGAGGAGAACCCGAACCCCACCGACGACGAGGTTCGGTGGGCGATCTCCGGCCAGATCTGCCGGTGCACCGGCTACATGAACATCGTCAAGGCGATCCAGGCCGCCGGCAAGGCGATGTCCGAGACCAGCGAGGACGCCGCGGCGTCCGTAGCCAGTTAGGAGACGTAAGGATGGCAGCCGAAGCCGAAGAGATCCGGGGCATCGGGCACAGCGTTCGCCGGAAGGAAGACGACCGCTTCATCCGCGGCGCCGGCAACTACATCGACGACATCCACCTGCCCGGGATGCTGCACATGGCGATCCTGCGAAGCCCGTTCGCCCACGCCAAGCTCAACAGCGTCGACGGGTCCAGGGCGCAAGCACTCGAGGGCGTGATCGCCGTCGTCACCGGCGAGCTGATGGCCCAGCACAACCTCGCGTGGATGCCGACGCTCTCGGGGGACACCGAGGCGGTGCTCGTCACCGACAAGGTGCGATTCCAGGGTCAGGAGGTCGCGGCGGTGATCGCGACCGACCCCTACATCGCCAAGGACGCGCTCGAGCTGATCGACGTGGACTACGAGCCGCTCGGCGTCGTGATCTCGCCGCAGCAGGCCGCGGCCGCCGATGCGCCGCTCATCCGCGACGAGAAGGAGGGCCAGACCGACAACCACATCTACCACTGGGAGTCCGGCGACAAGGAGGCGACGGACGCGGCGTTCGCGCAGGCCGACAAAGTCGTCTCGCTCGACACGTGGTACCCGCGCTCGCACCCGGCGCCGCTTGAGACCTGTGGCTGCGTGGCCGACATCAACCCCGCGACGGGCCAGGCCACGATCTACATGACCTCGCAGGCCCCGCAGCTGATCCGCACCGTGTTCGCGCTGGTCGCCGGCCTGCCGGAGGAGAAGATCCGGATCGTCTCGCCGGACATCGGCGGCGGGTTCGGCAACAAGGTCCCCGTGTACCCGGGCTACGTGATCGCGACGGCCGCTTCGCTCCTGCTCGGCCATCCCGTGAAGTGGATCGAGGACCGGACAGAGAACCTGATCTCCACCGGGTTCGCGCGCGACTTCTGGATGCACGGCGAGATGGCCTTGAAGGAGGACGGCACGATGACCGGCCTTCGGGTCTCGCTGGACGCCGACGAGGGCGCGTTCCATGCCGACGCACAGCCGTCCAAACTCAAGGTCGGCCTGTTCCACGTGGTGAGCGGGTCATACGACCTGCCGGCCGCGCACGTGACGGCCGACGGCTACTACACGAACAAGGCGCCGGGGGGCGTCGCCTACCGATGCTCGTTCCGCGTGACCGAGGCGTCCTTCATGATCGAGCGTCTCGTGCAGAACGCCGCCTACGAGATCGGCATGGACCCCGCGGAGTTCCGCAAGAAGAACTTCATCGAGAAGGACCAGTTCCCGTACACGTCGGCAACCGGGCTGACCTACGACTCCGGTGACTACCAGGCCGCGATGGACCTCGCGCTCGAGAAGGTCGGCTACGCGCAGCTGCGAAAGGAGCAGGCCGAGGCGCGCGAGCAGGGACGGCTGATCGGCATCGGGCTCGCGAGCTTCACCGAGATCGTCGGTGCCGGGCCCCACAAGGACTACGACATCCTCGGGATCAAGATGAACGACGGGGCCGAGCTCCGCGTGCACCCCACCGGCAAGGCGCACCTGAAGATCAGTTCGCAGACGCAGGGCCAGGGGCACGAGACGACGTTCGCACAGATCGTGGCCGAGGAGCTCGGGATCCAGCCCGAGGACATCAAGGTCACGCACGGTGACTCCGACGACACGCCCTACGGGCTGGGGACCTATGCCTCGCGTTCGACGCCGACGGTGGGTGCGGCCACGGCGATGGTCTCGCGCAAGCTCGCGGACAAGGCCCGGAAGCTCGCCGCGCACCTGCTCGAGGTATCCGAGGAAGACGTCGAGCTCGCGAAGGGGAGGTTCACCGTCAAGGGCGCGCCGGACAAGGCAGTCACGATCCAGGACGTCGCGTTCGCCGCGTACACGAACTTCCCGGACGGCATGGAGGCCGGCCTGGAGGGCGTGGCGTATTACGACCCGCCGAACCTCACCTACCCGTTCGGCACGTACGCGGTGGTCGTGGAAGTCGACGCCGACACCGGTCAGTGGAAGGTGGAGCGCGTGGTCGCCGTCGACGACTGCGGCGTGCGGATCAACCCGATGATCGTCGAGGGGCAGATCCATGGCGGCCTGACGGAGGGATTCGGGATCGCCGCGATGGAGCAGATCACGTTCGACGAGGAGGGCAACTGCATCGGCGCGAACTTCCTCGACTATCTGCTCCCGACCGCATGGGAGACGCCGAGGTTCGAGCTGGGCGAGACCGTGACGCCCTCCCCGCACCATCCGATCGGCGCCAAGGGCGTCGGCGAGTCGGCCACCGTGGGTTCGCCGGCCGCGTTCGTGAACGCCGTGATCGACGCGCTGTGGCCGCTCGGGGTCCGGAACATCGACATGCCGCTCACGAGCGGGAAGGTGTGGGAGGCCATCCAGAACGCCAAGGCTGGGTAGCCTGGAGACGTGAAACCCGAGGTCCTCGCGCTCGCGGCCGACCTGTCCCGGCGCGGCGAGCCATTCGTGCTCGCGACCGTGGTCTGGCGCCGGGCGCCGTCCTCGGGCAAGGAGGGGTCGACCGCGCTCGTCACGCCCGACCGCCGCGTCCGTGGATGGCTCGGCGGTGCGTGCGCCGAGCCCACGGTCATCCGAGAATCGCTCAAGGCGCTCGAGGAGGGGACGCCCCGGCTGCTGTTCCTCGGGCCACCCGAGGAACTGGCGGCGCGAGGACGCGACGGCGTGGTCACCGTGCCGATCGCGTGTCAGAGCGAGGGAGCCCTGGAGGTTTACGTGGAACCGGTCCTGCCCCAACCGCACCTGGTCGTGATCGGCCGCTCGCCGGCCGTGGGGACGCTGGCCTCGATGGCCCACGCCCTCGGGTGGCGAACGGTCGTGGTGGACGAGGGCGGCGTCCCCGACGACTACGCCGGCGCCGACCACGTCCTCACCTCGCTCGACCTGTCCGAGGCCGACGTGACCGCGCGCTCGGTGATCGTGGTCGCCACGCAGGGCCACTACGACGAGGCCGCACTCGAGGGCGCGCTCGCGACTCCGGCGGCGTACGTGGGTCTGGTGGCCTCGCGCCGGCGCGCCGAGGCCGTCCTCGGATACCTGCGCGACCGGGGTGTGACCGACGCGCAGATCGCACGCGTCCACGCGCCCGCCGGGTTGGACCTCGGCAAGGTGGCGCACGAGGAGATCGCGGTCGCGATCCTGGCCGAGCTCGTCAAGGAGCGCGCCGCCGGGAACCTCGCGGCCGCCGAGCCCGCCGAGCTCGAGACCCACGAGGCGATCGACCCGGTCTGCGGCATGACCGTGGACGTCGCGTCGGCCGTCTACCGGTCGACATTCGAGGAGACCACCTACTACTTCTGCTCGGCCGGGTGCCTTGCCCGGTTCGAGGAGGACCCGGCGCGATTCGTCGCGGCGGTGCCGGGTACCTGAGAGGACAGCATGGGGAGAGGAGGCGAGGGATGGACGAGGCGACGACGGGCGACCGCACGCTGACCGACGAGGACATCCTCACGGTCGCGCCGGGCTCGAGCATCACGGCGTCCGAAACGCCGAAGCCGGACGGGGACGACTCGGACGACTCGGACTCGGACGACAGCGACTCGGACGACTCGGATTCGGACGACTCCGACTCGACCGACACGAAGGACGCGGACGGCACAGACGCCCCGTCGTGAGCTCGGTCGTCGAGCTCGAGCGGGCGAGCGACTCGGGACGACGGCCGCTCGCCCGCTGCACGGGTGACGCCGGCGCCTTCCTCGCCACGTCGTGGGGACGAGGCCCGGTCCTGCACGAGGGTGAGGATCCGGTCGGCTTCGGCGACCTGCTGAGCCTGGACGAGGTCGACCGGATCCTCTCGACGACGTCGCTCCGAACGCCGTCCTTCCGGCTGGTCAAGGACGGCGAGCAGATCCCCGAGTCCGTGTACACGCGTTCGGGGACGACGGGGTCGAAGCCCGTGTCGGGGATGGCCGACCCGGCGCGCGTGTTCGGCCTGTTCGAACGGGGTGCGACCATCGTGCTGCAGGGCCTGCACCGGTACCATGAACCGGTCACGCGGTTCTGCCGGGACCTCGAGGTCGAGCTCGGCCACGCGTGCCAGGCCAACGCCTACATCACGCCCCCCGGCGCACAGGGCCTGGAGCTGCACCACGACCCCCACGACGTGTTCGTCCTGCAGGCGTTCGGCACCAAGTCGTGGGAGGTGCACGAGGCGCCGGGCGAACCCGAGCGCGAGCCAATGCGCGCGGAGATCCGCCCCGGGGACTGCATCTACATGCCGACCGGGACGCCGCACGCAGCCTCCACGCAGCGGTCGCTCTCGGGACACCTGACCATCGGCGTGCACGTCGTGGCCTGGAAGGACGTCCTGCGCGACGCGATGAAGGCGTTGGAGGCCGACCCGACGCTCGCCGAACCGATCCCGGCCGGCTGGACCGCTCATCCCGAGGCCTTCGCGCACGAGCTCAGCGAGCGGCTCGCGCAGGCGGGTTCGGCTCTGTCGAACCTCGACGCGCGCGGGATCGTCCACGCGCGCCTCGAACGCTTCCTCTCGACGCGGCTGCCGCTGCTCCGAGGAGGACTCGTGGAGCAGATCCTCGCCGAGGACATCACCGACGAGATTCGGTTCGAGCGGCGCGAGGGCTCCATCCTTGTACTCCGAACGCGCGACGACACGCTGATCGCGCTCCTCGGCGACCGACGCCTCGAGATGCCGGCCTGGCTCGAGCCCGCGATGCGGCACGTTGCCGACGCGCCGTCGTTCGCGCTGGGCGAGATCTCGACCGCCCTCCCCGATCGCGACAGCCGCGCCGTCCTGGCCCGCCGGCTGGTGCGCGAGGGGCTCCTGCGCCCGGTCACCTGACACGTGCTGCCGCGGTCCGGGCGCTGCTCGCACGAGAGCGAGGCGCGCGCCGAGTCCCTCGCCGGCACGGCGTCGACCGTCCGCTCGTGGCTGCTGCTCGAACACCCCGGCCCCTGGGGACGCGACACGCCTGCGGACGCGCGGCTACCCGAGGGCGTGGGCGCCGAGCTCGCCCTCCGATGCCGGGCCGCCGGCGTCCGGCCGCTCCTGATCCGTCGCGGCCCCTGGAGCCGGACGAGCGACGGCGTGACCTGCTTCGCGGTGCGTTCAGGACCCGAGGCGCCGTGGATACAGACGACGACGCTCGACACCCTCGGCGAGGCGCTCGAGCTCGACCTCTACGCACTCGGGAGCGGCGAACGCATTGGCCTCGAACCGCACGAACGCGCGCTCTTCCTCGTGTGCACGCACGGCCGGCGAGATGTCTGCTGCGCCGAGCGCGGCCGCCCACTCGCCGGGACGCTTTCGCGCGCCTACCCCGATGAGACGTGGGAGAGCACCCACGTCGGCGGCGACCGCTTCGCCGGGAACCTGCTCGCGTTCCCCCACGGGCTGTACTTCGGGCGCGTCCGGCCCGAGGAGGGTGCCTCGGTGGCGGACGCATATGTGAGCGGACGGATAGCGCTCGAACACCTCCGCGGCCGGTCGTGCTTCCCGTTCGCCGTCCAAGCGGCCGAGATCGCCCTGCGCGAACGCGAGGCCCTCGATGGGATCGGCGAGGTCGAGTTCGAGCGCGCGGAACGAGACGC
>Ga0209382_10005837_pt1 | contig 15935 bp, 13 predicted proteins | sample SoiMetdeltSBSDD5_FD_187599 | JGI IMG/M metagenome (GOLD analysis project Ga0209382, IMG submission 187599) | Bulk soil microbial communities from a Populus tree surrounding site in Tennessee, USA - Soil MetaG P. deltoides SBSDD5 (SPAdes) (version 2) | ecosystem: Environmental > Terrestrial >...
CGAATCGCCGACGCACGCGCTGATGGGGCGGTTCGGGAATGTGTTTCTCGTGAACGGCCGGCGTGAGTATCGGCTCGCGGTGCGGCGCGGTGAAGTGGTGCGGTTCTATCTCACCAACGCCGCGAACGCGCGGACCATGAACGTGTCGTTCCCGGGCGCCCACATGAAGGTCGTCGCAGCCGATGCCGGGCCCTTCGTTCGGGAGACATCAGTGGAGAGCGTCGTGATCGCGCCCGCCGAGCGGTATGTCGTGCACGTGCGGTTCGACCGGCCGGGGCGGATCGCGCTCGTGAACCACGTGCAGGCACTCGACCACTTGTTCGGCAGGTTCTTCCCTGAAGTCGACACGCTTGGCGTCGTGACAGTCTTGCCGGAGCTGGTTTCACCCGACTTCGGACCTTCCTTCGCCGCCCTTCGTCGCCATGCGCCGCCCCTCGCGGCCATCGATTCCTTCGCGAACCGCGCGCCCGATAAGACCCTGCTGCTCACGCTGGAGACCCGGGACCTGCCGCCCGTCACAGAGCGGTTGATGCAGCTCGACTCGGTGTTCTTTCAGCCGGTGGAATGGAGCGGCACGATGCCGATGATGAATTGGGCAGCGACTGGGCGACAGGTCCGCTGGATGCTGCGCGACCCGGAGACCGGCCGCGAGAACATGGATATCAATTGGCAGCTACCGCGCGGCACTCCGGTGAAGATCCGCCTGGTCAACGAGCGCCGCGCGTTCCACGGTATGCAGCATCCGATTCACCTACATGGCCAGCGGTTCATCGTGCTGGCGGTGAACGGAGCACCAACAGCGAATCTCGCCTGGAAGGATACGGTGCTGGTGCCCGCCGGCTCCGTGGTGGATATTCTGATCGACACCTCCAATCCCGGCCATTGGATGCTGCACTGTCACATCGCCGAGCATCTCTCGGCCGGGATGATGATGCACCTCACGGTGAACTAGCGAGGAATTTTCATGTACGCGCTCACTCTCCTGCTCGCGCTCGCGCAGCGTCCCGATTCGCTCGCGGCCAACGTGCGCGAATACGTCACTGTCGACACGTCACTGCTCGCGCTGACGCACGTGTTACTCGTGGACGGAACGGGTGGAGCGCCGAAACCCGATCAGACGATCGTGATTCGCGCCGGGAGGATCGCCCTGGTCGGGTCGTCCGCCTCGGTGCAGATCCCCGCCGGCGCGCGGACGATGGACATGAGCGGGTCCACCGTCATCCCCGGTCTCATCGGGATGCACGACCACTTGTTCTATACCGCGGCAGGCGGCCGGGCCGTGCAGATGTCGTACACGGGGCCACGGCTGTATCTCGGCTCCGGCGTAACGACCATTCGCACCACGGGCAGTCGCTCCGCGTATGCGGAAATCAATTTGAAGGACGCGATCGATCACGGGTTCACACCGGGACCGCGCATCCACATCACCGCGCCCTACATCACCGGAGCGCAGGGTGGCGGCGCGATGGCCATCGTCGCCTCACCGGACGCGGCGCGCCGCTTCGTCGCCTACTGGGGCGCGGAAGGAGCCACGTGGATCAAGGCGTACACCGACATCCGCCGCTCGGAGCTGGGGGCCGCGATTCAGGAAGCGCATAAGCGCGGCATGAAGGTGACCGGGCACTTGTGCTCGGTGAGCTTCCAGGAAGCGGTGGCGCTGGGCATCGATAACCTCGAGCACGGCATGCTGACCGCGTCCGACTTCGACGCCGGCAAGACCGCGGACGCCTGTCCGATGACTCTCATGACGTCGGTGGCGCAGTCGGATCCGCGGGGCAGTGTGGCGCAGGCCACGATTCGGTCGCTGGTGCAGCACAAGGTGTCGATGACGTCCACCATGGCGGTGTACGAGCCGTTCGTGGCGAATCGGCCCACCAAGGACGAGCGCGTCCTCCAAGCCATGGCTCCCGAGGTGCGGGCGGTCTATCTGCGGACGCGCCAGCAGATCGACTCGAGTGGCGCGGGATTTGTGGCGCTGCAGGCCTTCAAGAGCGCGATGGCGTTCGATCGGGCGTTTGTCGAGGCGGGCGGATTGCTGGCGGCGGGCGTCGACCCGACGGGGATCGGCGGTGCGTTGGCGGGATTCGGCGATCAGCGCAACTACGAGCTCTTCATCGAGGCGGGTTTTACGCCCGCGCAGGCGGTCCAGATCATGACGGCCAATGGCGCGAGGATTCTCGGCGTCGCGGATCGCCTCGGCACCGTCGAACCGGGCAAGCTCGCCGACCTCGTCGTGCTGCGCGGCGACCTGACGGCGGATCCCACGGTCATCCGGAATACGACGATCGTGTTCAAGGATGGCGTCGGCTACGATTCCGCGAAGCTGCTCGCCTCGGTGCAGGGAAGAGTGGGCGTGAACTAGCGAGGGGGCTCCCACCGCGTTCGCCGGGTTGCTAAGTTCAAGCGCCACAATTACGGCGGCGTAGCTCAGCTGGTTAGAGCAGCGGAATCATAATCCGCGGGTCGTCGGTTCGAGTCCGACCGCCGCTACTGAAAACACAACGCCCCGGGGTTCGCTACCCCGGGGCGTCTTCGTGCCTGCCGTACGAGCCGCCTATGGCGTCGGCAGCGGCACATCCGAATTGAAGATGTCCGCCACCATGAGCCACGAGCCGTCCGCCTGCCGGCGACGGATCTCGAGAAACTTCCCGTGGTCTTCGATCGCCGGGGTCTTGCCCGCGGCCGGAGCCGCGAACGTCCAGGTCCCGCGCACGTAGGCGACATCGCCGCTGCCGTCGATCTCCGTGGCCGTCAACGTGAACGCGGACATCGTCGGACCGCCCGCGAACCAGGCCAGGATCGCGGCGCGTCCTTCCACCGCCGGCTGGTTCGGAGGCATGAACACCGCGGTCGCGGTGTAGTGGGCCGCGGCGGCCGAGTCTCGGCGCCCGAGGATCTGCGCTTCGATGCTGTCGACACCGGCGCGGAGCGCCGCGATATCGGCCTCGGACAGTTTCGCCGGACCCGCCTGGCAGGCGAGGGCGGCCCAGCCGAGAGCCGCCAGGAGAAGTTTTGGTCGCATGGGACTACCTCGCTGCCGGAAGGGGTACGTCAGAGTTGAAGATGTCGATCACGATCCGCCACTTGCCGTCGCTCTGCCGACGCAGCACCTCGACCCATTTCCCATGATCGGGCATTGCGGGTGTGCGCCCTGCGGCGGCTAAGGTGAGCTCGTACGTCCCGCGGACATAGGCGAGGTCGCCGACGCCGTCAATTGCCACCACCTGAATCTTGAAGTCGCTCATCGGTGGGAAGGCGGTCATCCAGGCCCGGATCGGCGCGGTCCCCTCCGTCGCCGGTTGGTTGGGCGGCATGATCGCTCCGTCCGGTGTGAACAAGGCCGCGTTCGCGGAGTCGTGGCGAGCCAGCGCGTTCGCCACGAAGGTCTCGTTCATCGCGCGGATCGCCGCGATGTCAGCGTCGGAGAGTTTGGCGGGCGCCGGTTGGCAGGCGAGGACGACACAACTGAGCGTGGTGAGGAAGAACGTGGGGCGCATCGAGGGGCTCCGGAGATGTGAGCCGCGAAATTAGTCCTCCTCAACTCGCTGTCAATGCTTGGGTTGGCGCCGGGTATTGCTCAAACCCGGTACAAAAGTGAATGGTGTGCACGCGCCCCACCCGAGTTCGAAGGGGAGCTGCCTGTGCATACGATCCACTGCCATTTCTGCGGCGGAGTCGTCCGCGACCAGGCGACGATTCAGTACCGGCCGCCCCGCGCCAGCGCGCAGTTCGCGCTGACCCATGCGGGACTCTGTACCTGCACGCCACCGATCGTCTATGAGGACTCGCCCCTGGACCACCCTCCAGCGGACGACGCCGCCGACGCTTCCACGCCTCTCCCGGTCGCCCCGGTCGCCCCGGTCGCGCCGGTCCCCCCGGCCCTCTCGACCCCGCTAGCCCCGCCGCCCCCGGACCCCTGGAAGGGCGCCGCCTAGCGCCTATGGTCGGAGCCCGCGCCACACCAGCGGCTTGAGATCGCGCGACCGCTCCTCCGCGAAGCGCTGCGCCATCTCGAGCCCCGCTTGGTATTCCTTGCGCCATTCGGCGGGCATGTTCGCGCGGAAATAGGCCGCCGTCATGACGTCGCCCTGCGCTTGCTTCCCCGCGCCAAATCCCACGTCCACCACGTCCCCCAAGAACAACGTCGAGTTCCCCGTGTCCATCACGTTGGCAACGCGACACTCGAAGTGGGCCCAGCAGTCGTCCAGCACCGGCGCGCCCAGCACGCCCGGGCGGTGCGGCACGTCGGCCAACTTGTCGCGATCGCGGCCGCTCACGAAGCCGAGCCGGTGAATCAAGTCGAACTGTTTGGTGTGGAGCAGGTGCAGCACGAACCGGCCGGTGTCGAAGATCAGGTCGTGGCTGAAGTTGAACTTGTGCACGTACACGGAGAGTCGAGGCACCGTGGGCACGATCGAGGCCCGGATCGCGGCGTCCGAGATCATGCCGTTTTCCTTGCCGTCGCGCTCCGACGTCACCGCCACGACGGGCGAGGTCAGGTTACGCAGCAGTTGGTAGGTCTGGTCGGGGGGCAGCATACTTAAAGATACATGGCACGGGCTCCTTCGCTCCCCGAACGCTTCCGCGCTCACCTGGCGCGCGCGCGCCTGTTCCGCGCACCCGGAACGGCGCTCGCCGCCGTCTCGGGGGGCGCTGATTCCGTAGCCCTCCTCGACCTGCTGCACGGCGTTGCGCCCGAGCTCGGCCTGACGCTCATTGTGGCGCACGTGGACCACGGAATTCAAACGGCCGGGCGGGCGGTCGGCCGGACGGTCGGAGAACTCGCCAAGCAATACGGATTGCCATTCGAAACCGTCGAGCTCAACCTCGGACCCGAGACCACCGAGACCGTCGCGCGGCGTGCGCGGTACACGTGGCTGCGCGAAGTCCAACACCGCTTGGGCGCGTCTTATCTCGTCACCGCGCACCATCAAGACGATCAAATCGAGACGGTAGTGCTGCGCGCGCTGCGCGGCAGCGCCCCCGCGGGCCTCGCGGGGATCGCGCGCAGCGGACGCGACGGCCTGGTGCGCCCGCTCCTCCCGTTCACGCATCGCGAGCTCGCGGGCCACGTCGCGGCCCGCGGCCTCAGCGCCCACGAAGATCCCGCCAACGCCGACCCGCGGCACCTGCGCTCGTGGGTGCGGACGACGCTGCTCCCACTGCTGACCGACCGCATCGGCCCGCGCGTCTCGGGCGATCTGCGTCGCCTCGGTCGCCACGCCGCCGCCGACCGGCGTGCGTGGGACCGCGCGCTGGAACTCGTTCCGGAGCTTGGGCTTCAGGTCTCGTCCACCGGTTTTGCCGTTGCCCGGGAACCGCTGCGCGGCTATGATGACACATTGGCCATCGCGCTGCTGCGTGCGGCCGCGCGACGGGCCGGCGGAGGGCTCGTCCTCGGGCCCACCCGGGCGCGGCGAGTGCTCGCGCTGACGCGGCGACCCTCCGGTCGCCGCCTCTCGCTGGGTGGCGGATGGACCGCCGAAGTTGCGTTCGATCGGTTGCGCGTGGCGCGAACGATCGATGGCGCGCTCGATCGGGTGGTTCCGGCGGGAGAGCGGGGGAGCGCGGTATTCGGCGCCTTCCGGATCGATTGGACTCCCGCCACCGCGCCTGGACGCATCGACCGCGGCGGCTGGACGACCTGGGTGGACGGGCCGGGTTGGGAGCTGCGGACCCCTGCCAAAGGGGACGAGCTCCTGCCGCTCGGCGGTGTGGGGCACCGGCCGCTGCGGCGGCTGCTGATGGAAGCGCGCGTACCGCGCAGCGAACGGGCTCGATATCCCGTGGTCGCCCGCGGTGAGACCATTCTATGGGTGCCGGGCATCTGTCGCAGTACGGACGGTGTGCCGGCGCCCGGAACCAAGGCGGTGCGGCTCGATGTTACCCAGCACGGCGCAGCTGCGGCAGACCGGCGGGCGTGAGCTCAAGCGCATCGTCTTCGATGAGGAGACGATCGCCGCCCGGGTGCGCGAGCTGGGCCGGGAGATCACGGCGGCGTATCCCGATGGCGATCTGCTGGTGCTGGGCCTGCTCAAGGGGAGTTTCATTTTCCTGAGCGACCTGGTGCGGCGCATCGAGCGGCCGCTCCAGGTGGATTTCCTGGTGGCGGCGAGCTACGGCGACAGCACCGTCTCGAGCGGCAACGTACGGTTGTTGTACGATCCGGAAACCGAGCTCGAGGGTAAACACATCCTGCTGGTCGAGGACATTATCGACACCGGCAAGACGCTGAACCGGCTGGTCGCGCTGCTGCAGCAGCGCGGGCCGAAGAGTCTCAGTATTTGCGCGCTGTTGCATAAGCACATTGCGGAACATTTGGAGCTGGAAGCGGCGTTCGTGGGATTCGACGCGCCCACGCTGTTCCTGGTGGGGTATGGTCTCGATCACGCGGAAAACTTCCGGCACCTTCCTTATATCGCGAGTCTGACGTAGATGCCCGATCGTCTCCCCCCGCCACCGCGGGAATTCAACTGGGGCCGCATGCTGCGGACGCTCTCGTTCTGGGCGCTCCTCATCGTGGGGACCATCGCGCTGGTCCAGGTTGCGTCCAAGGGCCGCCGCGAAGAAGCCGAAATCGACATCACGCAGTTCCGCCAGGAGTTGGAGGTGGGGAACATCGTGTCGGTTGAAGTCGCCGACAAGAAAGTCCGCGGGTCGTTCAAGCGGCCGGTGACAGTGAAGCGTCAGACCGTCGAGCGCTTTAACCTGCTGCTGACCAGCGAACCCGACAACGCGTGGGTCGAATCGCTGCTCGCCAAGGGCGTCACGATCCGCGCGCGCGAGCCCGGACAGTCGTTCGGCGTGGTGCTGCTGACGTTCCTGCCGTACCTGCTGATCTTCGGCCTCGTGATCTTCATGCTGCGCCAGATGCAGCAGGGCGGGAACCGCGCGTTTGCCTTCGGCAAATCCAAGGCGAAGCTGCTCGCGGGCGACACGCCGAAGATCACCTTCGCCGATGTCGCGGGATGCGATGAAGCGAAGCAGGAGCTCGAGGAGATCATCGACTTCCTGAAAGACCCCCAGAAATTCCAACGCCTGGGCGGGCGCTTGCCCAAGGGCGCGCTGCTCGTCGGGCCTCCGGGAACGGGCAAGACCCTTCTGGCCAAGGCCATCGCGGGCGAGGCGGGGCGGCCCTTCTTCTCTATGTCCGGGTCCGACTTCGTCGAGATGTTCGTCGGCGTGGGCGCCTCGCGCGTGCGCGACTTGTTCGAGCAGGGGAAGACGCATGCGCCCTGCATCATTTTCATCGATGAGATCGACGCCGTCGGCCGGCACCGCGGGGCGGGGCTGGGGGGCGGGCACGACGAGCGCGAGCAGACCCTCAATCAGCTGCTCGTCGAGATGGACGGGTTCGAGTCGAACGACGGGGTGATTCTGCTGGCCGCAACCAATCGCCCCGATATACTCGATCCGGCCCTGCTGCGGCCCGGACGCTTCGACCGGCAGATCGTCGTGGACATGCCGGACCTCAAGGGGCGGGAGCAGATCCTGCGCGTCCATACGCGCAAGATCCCGCTCGCCGCCAACGTGAACCTCGAGCCCATCGCGAAGGGGACTCCGGGGCTCGCCGGCGCGGAGCTCGCCAACATCGTCAACGAAGGCGCGCTGCTCGCCGCCCGGCGAAACAAGCCGCAGGTCGACCAGCGGGATCTCGAGGACGCGAAGGACAAGGTGATGCTCGGCCTGGAGCGGAAGAGCCGCGTGCTCTCCGACGAAGAGCGCCGCCTCGTCGCCTATCACGAGGCGGGTCACGCCCTCGTCGCGCTCAGCGTCCCTGGCGCCGATCCGCTGCACAAAGTCACGATCATTCCGCGCGGACGGTCCCTCGGCCTCACCGCGTATTTGCCCGAGGAGGAGCTGCACAAGTACACCAAGCAATCCATCCTGTCACGGCTGGCCATGGCGTACGGCGGCCGCGTCGCCGAGCAGCTGGTCTTCGGCGCGGACAAAGTCACCCCGGGCGCGGCCCAGGACATCCAGCAGGCGACGAACATCGCCCGGCGGATGGTGACGCAGTTCGGGATGAGCGACGCGATCGGACCGATCGCCGTGGGCGATCGCGAGCAGGAGATCTTCCTCGGGCGCGAGGTGGTTCAGCGCCGGGAGATTTCCGACCGAACGGCGCAGCTGGTGGACGAAGAAGTGAAGCGCATCCTCACCAACGCCTTCTCGGACGCGACCCGCATTCTCAGTGAGCGGCGCGAAGCGCTCGACTGGCTCGCGGCTTCACTGCTCGAGCGCGAGACGCTGGACCGTGACGAGGTCGAGCTGGTGGTCGCGGGGAAGCGGCTGCCGCCGCAGGAGCGGCCCGCGCCGCTCGGCGGCGATGCGCCGATGAAGGAAAAGGACAAGGCCCCCCCCCAGGCGGCGCGCGGTGCCGGCCCCGTGCTGGGGAATCCGCCGCCCGAGCCCCAGGGCGCGTGAGGGTCACCGCGCTCGCCACGCACACCACTCCCCCCGAGGCGGTGCGCGCGGCGCTCGCGGCGCGCGGGTGGGAAGCCCAGCCGGCCTGGTTCGCCGCCACCGGTCTCCAGTCCCTCGTCGTCCTCTTCGAAGCGATCACCGAAACCGAGCGCGAAGCACTGGTGCACTGGGCCGCGAAGAGCGGCGCCGACGTCCTCACCGGCGATGGCTGGGCGCTCGTCGCCGCAGCCGCCAGCCGGCTCGCACCGCTGGCGCGGTACGACCGCGCGCCCCCTGCGCTGGCGCGCCTCGCTCCCGAGCTGGGTCGATTCCTCGCGGCGCACGCCGAGCCCCCGCGCGCCTGGGCGATCGGCGGCGCCGAGTTGTCGCTCGATCAACCCGTCATCATTGGTATCCTCAACGTCACGCCCGACTCGTTTTCCGACGGAGGTCATTTCGCCACCGTGGAGGCCGCCGTCGCACACGGCGCACGGCTCACGGCGCACGGCGCACGCCTCTTGGATGTCGGCGGCGAGTCCACGCGACCTGGCGCCGCGCCCGTCCCGGCCGCCGAGGAAATCGACCGCGTCGTTCCCGTGATCCGCGAGCTGGCGCGCCGCGGCCTCGGTCCCGTCTCGGTCGACACCCGCAAGGCGGAGGTCGCGCGCGCCGCGCTCGACGCCGGGGCGACGGTCGTGAACGACGTATCGGGACTCGCGTTCGATGCGAAGCTGGCGGGCGTCGTCGCGGCCGCCGAGGCGGGGTTGATCGTCATGCACATGCGCGGCACCCCCGATACGATGGACAGCAGGACGGAGTATCGGGGGGGGCACGTGACCCCTGAGGTCGCCGCCGAGCTGCAGGTGGCCTCGGACCGCGCGGAGGCGGCGGGAGTCGCGCGCAGCCGCATCGCCGTCGACCCTGGCCTGGGGTTCGCGAAGACGGCGGCGCAGAACTTTCGCGTGCTCGATGAGCTGGCAACGATCGTCGCGTTGGGCTATCCTGTAGCCGTCGGCCCGTCGCGCAAGCGGTTCCTGGGATCGGCCACCGGGCGGCCCGTGGAAGACCGAGACCGCGCGACCGCTGTGGCCTGTGCCCTCGCCTGGGAGCGAGGGGCGCGGCTGTTCCGGGTGCACGACGTCGCCCTGACGCGCGAGGCCATCACCCTGGCGAGCGCTACGACGAACCCAACGTGAACTTCGACGCCTTCAGATTTCTCGCTCCTAGGGCTTGGCCGGACGCCTTCGAGATCCTGCTCGTGGCGTTCGTCATCTACCGCTTCCTGCTGTTCCTCGTCGGCACGCGGGCGCTGCAGATCGTCGTCGGTCTCGTGATTCTTTCGATGGCGTACTTCGTGGCCGTATTCGCGAAGTTCACGATGATCAGCTCGCTGCTCGGCGTCGTCTTCACGTACGGCGCCTTCGCGGCGGTCGTCGTGTTTCAGCCCGAGCTGCGCAACGCGCTCGCGCGGCTGGGCCAGTCGCGGTTCATGCGGGTGTTCTCGAAGGGCGATCGGCAGTCGGTGGCCGAAGAGATCGCCGAGGCGCTCGACCGCCTGTCGCGCGCCGGCACCGGCGCGATCATCGCGATCGAAGGCGACATCGGCCTCGAGGAGTTCATCACTACCGGGGTCCCGATGGAGGCGAAGGTGTCGGCCGACCTCCTCACCACGATCTTCACGCCCTACTCGCCGCTGCACGACGGTGCCGTCCTGGTCCGCGGCGACCAGATCATCGGCGCGGGGTGCGTGTTGCCCCTCACGCAGTTCAAGGTGAGCGACAAGTCGCTCGGCACCCGGCACCGCGCCGCGCTCGGCCTGTCGGAGGAGACCGATGCCACGGTGCTCGTCGTCTCGGAAGAGACGTCGACGATCTCCATCGCCAGTCACGGTCTGCTGTACCGCCACCTCACGCCGCAAACGGTGCGCGACCTCCTCTCGGGAGCCATCTCGCACCTCGAAGGCGGCGAGCGGGTGACCGCGCCTGTTGCCTGAACGACCTCCGTACCGGGCGGCGGCCGGCGTCGCCGCCCTGGTGCTCCTCGGCTACCTGATCACGCTCGCTCCCACCGTCACCCTGTGGGACGCGGGCGAATTCATCACCGCCGCGAAGGTGCTCGGGATCCCGCACCCGCCAGGCACACCGTTGTTCGTAATGGTCGGTCACGTGTGGGGCGACGTCTTGCAGCTCGGCGCCTACGCGTGGCGCCTGAATCTGATGAGCGCCTGCTTCTCGGCGGCCGGGGCGGGGTGCTTCTTCCTGGTCGCGCATCGCTTGCTCGCCGGGGAGGATGTGGTGCGACGCGTCGGTGGCGCGGTCGCTGCCGCGGTGCTGTCGGCGTTCACCTTCACCGGGTGGCAGAACAGCAACGAGACCGAGGTTTATACGGTCGCGACGTTCAGTATCGCCGCGATTTGTTGGTTGTGCTTGCGGTGGCGAGATGCGAGGGGAACGCCTCGCGCGGCCCACTACCTCCTGTTGATCGTGTACCTCGGCGCGCTGTCCATCGGGAACCACTTGCTGACGCTGCTCGTGGGTCCCGCCGTTTCGGTGTTCGTCTTCGTCACGCTGCGCGGGTCGCCGGCCGCCGATCCCGACGAGCGGCGCGTCGAATGGGCCGAATGGGCCGCGGTGAGCGCCCTCTGGATTGTGTTGATCGCCGTGGGCCTCGGCAGCACACCGCTGCTTTACGTGGCGGGCGTGCTGTTCGCCGCGGCGCTCACGGCGTGCATCCTCGCGGGATCGGTCTTCTTTCCCCTGGCCGCGCTCGCGGTCGCGGCCGTGGGGGTCTCGACCTACACCTTCCTGTACATCCGCTCCGGCCTCGAGCCGCTGCTCGACGAGGCCGATCCGGAAACCTGGCGTAACCTGCTCGCCGTGATCCGGCGCGAGCAGTACGGTTCCCGCGGTCCGCTCGATAACCCGCTGTTCAGCCCGGGCGCGGGCAATCCGGGCCGCACGGCGACACTGTTCGCGCAACAGCTCGTGAACTACGGCCAGTACTTCGCGTGGCAGTGGGGACGGAGCCTCAAGAATCTCGCGCTCGTCCCGATGCTGCTCTACGCCGCGCTCGGCCTGCTCGGGTGGAACGAGGCGTACCGGCGCGATCGCGCCGGGGCGTTCCTGCTCGGGACGCTGTGGTTCGTCACCGGTCTCGGGCTCGTCGTGTACATGAACTTCAAGCCCGGGTTCTCACTGTTCTGGGATCAGTACACGACCATCGAGCAACACGAAGTGCGCGAGCGCGACTACTTCTTCACAGTGAGCTTTCAGGTGTGGGGGCTCGTGGCCGGGATCGGTCTGGCGCATCTCGCGCGCGCGTGGCAGGCCGCCGGGCGCTGGGCCCTCGTCGCGCTCGGCACCGCGGCCCTCCTCCCGTTCGCGCTCAACTTCGGCGCCGCCTCCCGGCGTCATGGCCCCGACGCCACGATCGCCCGCGATTTCGCGTACAACCTGCTCCAGTCGGTCGAGCCCTACGGCGTGCTCTTCTCCTTCGGAGACAACGACACCTTCCCCGTGTGGTATCTCCAGGAGGTCGAGGGGGTGCGGCAGGACGTCACCCTCGTCAACTTGTCGCTCGCGAACCTCGACTGGTACGTGCGCCAGGTCGCGTCACGACCCACCAGGCCCTTCGATCCCGCCGGCGCGCCGGCCGCGTACCGCGCGCTCGTTCCTCCGGGCCGGCCGATCCCGGGTCCGGCGCTGCGCCTGACCCGTCAGGAAATCGACGAGCTGGAGCCGTTTCGCGCGAGCGATGGCGGCATCTTCCGCGCCGGTGGTTTGGAGCTGCCGATCCGCGCGGGCCAGGCGTTCCTGGTGCGCGACCAGGTCATTCTGTTCGCGATCGCCAACGCCTTGCCGGCGCGCCCTGCGGCGTTCGGCGTGTCGTCGGGGCGTGGCTCGTGGCTCGGGCTCGATCCGCACCTCGTGCTGCAGGGACTCGCGTACAGCGTTTTTCCCGGACGGCCCGACACGCTGAAGCGCTTCGTGCCGGGGATTCAGGGGACGATGGTCGACCCCGCGCGCACCGCGCTGCTCGCGGACTCGGTATTTCGGTATGGCGGGTTGTTTGCCGCCGCCGACCTGCGGGACTTGGACCCCGCCGCGCGTCAGGTCACGACCTCGCTGTCGATCCCCCTCCTGGAGCTCGGAAACGCCGCGGCGCTCCGGCGCGATCAGGCCGCGGCCCTGGCCTACTTCCGTCGTGCCTACCACCTGAACCCCAGCGAGGCGCTGGCGGACATCATCCGCCGGGTCGATTCCGCAGGGGTGGAGAGCCTCTTCCGCCCGTAAGTTGCGGCGCGAGTATATTCTTCGGCCATGAGTTTTGCGGCCCTCCCGGAGCGGTTGGCCCAGGTGAGGGCCGAGATCGCGCGGCGGCAGAGCGCCGGCGGGTGGACGCATCCCGTCACGATCGTCGCGGTGACGAAGGGATTCGGTCCCGACGCCGTGACCGCGGCGCTCGGGGCGGGGCTCGCCGATATCGGCGAGAACCGCGTGCAGGAAGCGCTCGACAAAATGGACCGCGTCACGGCGCCCGGGGTACGCTGGCACCTGATCGGCCACTTGCAGCGCAACAAGGCTCGTGCAGTCGCGGGACGATTCGACTTGATACACGCCCTCGACTCGATCGAGTTGGCGCGTGAATTAGAGCGCAGGTGTACGACTGTCCAGCGTGTGCTGTTGCAGGTCAATGTGGCGCGCGAGTCGCAGAAGAGCGGCTGCACGCCGGAGGAGGCGCCGGATCTGGCGCGACAGATCGCGGCACTCGCGAATCTCCAGTTGAACGGGCTGATGACGATGGCCCCGTTTACCGATGACGAGGATGTGCAGCGCCGGACCTTCCGGAGCCTGCGCGCCCTGCGGGATACGATCAAGGAGGATGGGTTATGGCTGCCGACCCTCTCGATGGGGATGTCCGCCGACTACGCTACGGCAGTCGCGGAGGGAGCAACGGTGATCCGCTTGGGTACCGTCCTGTTCGGCCCACGGGGGAAGGAGACGACGCCATGAGCGACGACGCCTTCAATCTCACGCCGCTGGACATCCGCAAGCAGGAGTTCCGCAAGACGCTCCGGGGATACGAAACCCTCGGCGTCGAAGAGTTTCAGATGCGTGTCGCGGACGCGCTCGAGCGCGCCATCCGCGAGCGCTCGGTGCTCGAAGAGCGCCTGGCGGCCCTGACCGAGCAGTTGCGCGTGTTCCGCGAGCGCGAGAAGGCGATGAACGAGGCGCTGGTCGCGGCGCAGCAGCTCCGCGAGGCGACCCGCATCTCGGCTGAGCGCGAGGCGCAGGTGATCGTGCGCGAGGCCGAAGCGGAAGCGAAGCGCCTGGTGGACGAGGCCAAGAACGCCGAGAGCGCGGTGCAGGTACGGATGACGGAAGCAGAGCGCCAGTTCCAGGCGTACATCGGCGGGTTCCGCGCGTTGCTCGAACGGCAGATCGCCGAGCTGCGCGCGCTCGACGGACAGCGCGGGTGACGACGGTAGCTGAAGCGGTTCGCGCGATTCACCAGCAGGCAAAAGCGCGAACCCCATTCGTCCCCGAGGTCGCCGTGATCCTCGGGACGGGACTCGGTGCGTTGGCCGAGGCGGTCAAGGTCGAGGCCCGGCTCCCTTACGGGGACATCCCGGGCTTCCCGCTTTCGACCGTCGAGACACACGCGGGCCGCTTGCTCCTCGGCACCCTGGGGGGCCGCCGCGTGGCGTTGATGCAGGGGCGGTTCCACAAGTACGAAGGGTACACCCTCCAGCAGATCGGCTTCCCCGTGCGCGTGCTCAAGGCCCTCGGCGCGCGTACCCTGATCGTCTCGAACGTTTCGGGGGGGATGCATCCGTTGTGGGCCACGGGAGACCTGGTCCTCCTCTCCGATCATATCAACCTGTTGGGCGACAACCCGCTCGTCGGACCGAACGACGATGCCGAAGGTCCTCGCTTTCCCGACATGTCCGCGGCGTACGATCCAGAACTGCGCGCGCTGGCCCGCGCCGTCGCCCTCGAGCTGAAGATCCCGCTGCGGGAGGGCGTGTACGTGGCCGTGGCGGGGCCGAGCCTCGAGACGGGCGCGGAGTACCGCATGCTACGGGCGGTCGGCGCGGACCTCGTGGGGATGAGCACCGTGCCCGAGGTGATCGTTGCCGTGCACCAGGGGATGCGCGTCCTGGGGCTCTCGATCATCACGGACATGGGTCTCCCCGATGCGCTCGAGCCTACGTCGGTCGAGAAGATCATCGCCGTCGCGCGCGAGGCTGAGCCGCGGCTCGCCGCCGTGGTGCGCGGCGTATTGGAGCGTCTGGCGTGAAGCCCACGCCGATCGACCCCTCGCTGCCCGTCGACGCGCTCGAGAAGCAGCTGCTCGCGGCGTGGAAACACGAGCGTCTCTTCGCGCAGGTCAGTGAAGCCACGCGGTACGGCCCGCCCTTCGTCTTTTACGAAGGGCCCCCCACGGCCAACGGGCGCCCGGGGATCCATCACGTCTTCTCCCGCACCATCAAGGACCTGGTGTGCCGCTTCCACACGATGCTGGGGCAGGGCGTGACCCGCATCGCCGGGTGGGACACGCACGGGCTGCCGGTCGAGATCGAAGTCGAGAAGCAGCTGAAGATCAACGGTAAGCGCGAGATCGAGGCCTACGGGATCGAGAAGTTCAATCGCCTGTGCCGCGAGAGCGTCTTCACCTATAAGACCGACTGGGAGGCGCTGTCCGATCGCATCGGGTACTGGCTCGACTACGACCACCCCTACATCACGTACTCCAGCGAGTACATCGAGACGGTGTGGTGGCTGCTCAAGCGGCTGTTCGACAAGGCGCTGCTGTATCGCGGCCACAAAGTCCTGCCGTACTGTCCGCGGTGCGGCACCGCGCTGTCGTCGCACGAGGTGGCGCAGGGCTACGAAACCGTCCAAACGAATTCCGTCTTCGTCACCTTCCCGCTCCAGAGCGATTCCAAACGGCTGCTGGTGGTCTGGACGACGACGCCGTGGACGCTGCTCTCGAACGTGGCGGTGGCGGTGCACCCCGACTTGGAGTACGGAGAGTGGGCGGTCGACGGGGTGCGCTACATCGCCGCGGTAGCGCGCGCCGGTGACGTGCACGTGCACGGCAAGCCATTGGCCCAGGCCGAGCGCGTCGCCGGTTACGCCGGCCGCGAGCTGGTCGGCCAGAAGTACGTGCGTCCCCTGGAGGTCGTGTCGCTGCCGCAGGAGGGGCAACGCGCCGTCGTCGTGGCGGGCACGTTTGTGTCGGCGGACGAAGGCACCGGCCTCGTCCACATGGCGCCCGCCTTCGGCGCCGACGACTACGCGACGGCGCAGCAGCACGGCCTCGCCTTCGTGAATCCCGTCGCCCCCGATGGGACTTTCCAAGGCACCCGGTGGCCGGAGATCGAAGGCAAGCTCGTCACCGACAAGGACACCAACCGGCTCGTCATCGAGCGGCTGAAGGACGAGGGGCGCTGGCTCGAGACCAGGCCCCACAGTCACTCGTATCCGTTCTGCTGGCGCTGCGACTCCGCTCTCATTTATTACGCG
>Ga0209382_10005839_pt1 | contig 15930 bp, 18 predicted proteins | sample SoiMetdeltSBSDD5_FD_187599 | JGI IMG/M metagenome (GOLD analysis project Ga0209382, IMG submission 187599) | Bulk soil microbial communities from a Populus tree surrounding site in Tennessee, USA - Soil MetaG P. deltoides SBSDD5 (SPAdes) (version 2) | ecosystem: Environmental > Terrestrial >...
GCGGGTTATCTCGCGGGCGCGAGTCTGCCCGCGGTGGCCGCCGACGGCCCGGAGGCTCGGGAGGCGCTGGGCTCGGTGCGGGCCCGGGTGGAGCGCCTGCTCGCCGTGGGCGGCCGGCGCACCGCCGGGGACTTCCACCGGGCGCTCGGCCGCGTGCTCTGGGACCACTGCGGGCTCGAGCGGAGCCGCGAGGGGCTGGCCAAGGCCATCGACGAGATCGCCGCCCTCCGCGAGGCCTTCTGGGCCGATCTCGCGGTGACCGGCGAGGCCGGCGAGCTCAACCAGGAGCTGGAGCGCGCCGGCCGCGTGGCGGACTTCCTCGAGCTGGGCGAGCTGATGTGTCGCGACGCGCTCGCGCGTGAAGAGTCAGCCGGCTGCCACTTCCGAATCGAGCATCAGACCGACGATGGCGAGGCGCGCCGCGATGACGAGCATTTCGCCCACGTGGCGGCCTGGATGCCGGGCGAGAACGGACGCGGGCCTGAGCGTCTCGTGGAGCCGCTCCACTTCGAGTCCCTCGCGCTCCTCGAGCGTTCGTACAGGTGAGGGCGCGATGAAGGCCACCTTCCGAGTCTGGCGGCAGCGCGGGCCGAGGGACGCGGGCGGGTTCGTCCCCTACACGGTGGACGACCTCTCGCCGGAGATGACGCTGCTGGAGGCCCTCGACCGCCTCAACGAAGCGCTCGTGACGCAGGGCGAGCCGCCCGTCGCCTTCGACAGCGATTGCCGCGAGGGCATCTGCGGCGCCTGCGGCATCGTCGTGGACGGCCGGCCCCACGGCCCGCTGCCGCGCACCACGACCTGCCTCGTGCCCATGGGCGCGTTCCGCGAAGGCGCCACCATCACGCTCGAGCCCTTCCGCACCGGCGCCTTCCCGGTGCTGCGCGACCTCGTGGTGGATCGCCGCGCGCTCGACCGCGTGATGCAGGCGGGCGGCTATGTGTCCGTGCGCACGGGCAGCGCGCCCGAGGCCAACACGCTGCCCATCGAGCGCGCGGCGGTGGAGCGCGCCTTGGACGCCGCGGCCTGCATCGGGTGCGGCGCCTGCGTGGCCGCGTGTCCCAACGGCTCGGCGGCCCTGTTCGTCGGGGCCAAGGTGAGCCACCTCGGGCGCCTGCCCCAGGGCCAGCCCGAGCGCGCGCGGCGGGGCCGCGCGCTGGTGGCCGCGGCGGACCGCGAAGGATTCGGCGCCTGCTCGAGCCACGGCGAGTGCGAAGCGGTATGCCCGGCGGGCATCGGACTCGACGTGATCGCGCGGATGAACCGCGACCACCTGCGCGCGGCCCTCGTGAGGTAGAATCCGCCGCGGGAGGAACTCTCATGGCGGCTCACGGCTTGTTCCTGGTACGGATGGACGTCGCGCACGATCACGAGGGCACCTTCAACGAGGTGTACGACAAGGAGCACGTGCCGAACCTGCGCGCGGTGGCGGGCGTCCGCCGGGCCGCGCGGTACCGGCAGCCCTCGCCCACCGAGCCGCGGTACCTCGCCGCTTACGAGCTGGACACGCTGGGCGTGATCGACACGCCCGCCTTCAAGGCGGCGGGGGAGGCGGGCCGCTGGCCCAGCGCCGTGCGCCCGCACACCATGAACCGCCACCTGGCGCGGTACGAGTGGGTGGGCGGAGCGGCCGCCCTCACCGGCAAGACCCCATACGTCTTCTGGGTGATGATGGACGTGGAGCCGCACCGCGAGGCGCTCTTCAACGAGCTCTACGACACTGAGCACCTTCCGCTGCTGCTGAAGCTGGCCGGCTCGGTGAACGCGGTGCGCTACCGCACCGCCACGTCCGGCGAACCGCGGTATCTCTGCGCCTACGAGATCGAGCGCGCCGATCTCGCCATGTCGAAGCTCTGGAACGACACCTCGGACATCGGCCGCTGGAAGCCCGAGGTGCGCCCCTACACCTACAACAAGCGATTCATCGTCAGCGAGCGGATCCTGTCCGCCTGATCCGGTCAGGCGGGCTCGATCCCGATGATCTCGTTCAGGCGCCCGAAGCCGATGTAGAGGGTGGTGTGGGTGGCCAGCTCGATGACCTCCGCCTCCGAGAACTGAGCTCGCACCTCCGCCCAGAGCGTGTCGTCCACCTTGTGATGATCGACGGCGAGCTTCTCCGCGAAGCGGACGGCGGCCCGCTCGCGCGGAGTCAGGAGGGGAGACGTGTCGTCGTTGATGGCTGCGATCTTCTCCTCGGTCGCTCCCGCATGCCGGGCCCCGGCATAGCGCACCGAGAGTCAGTAGCGGCAGGCGTTGAGGCCGGCGATCTTGATGCGGACCAGCTCGCGGAGCACGGGATCGAGGGTGCTCGCCTTCGCGAGCGCGGCACGGAAGTCACCCAGCGCCTTGAACACCGCGGGGTTCTTCGCGTAGGTGCGGGGGCTGGCGGAAGTGCCGGTCTGCTTCTCGGCATCCTCGCAGATGTGACGGATCTGGGGGTCGACTTCGGGCATGGCCAGGGGCTCGATGCGTGGCATGGTGTCCCTCCTGGGGCGTATTGTGCCATGAGAGGCGGCGCCTGACATGCCGACGACGACCACCCGCGCGAAGCTGGCCGGCCCGAAGGGAGGGTACTTCTCCGGGAGCGTCGTCGCGTTTCGGCGCAACCAGCTGAGCTTCTATGAGGCATGCTTCCGCGACTACGGCGACGTGGTCGAGACCAAGATGGGCCCGTACCGCACGCTCCTCTTCTACCACCCCGACGCCATCGAGGAGCTGCTGGTGACGCGGAACCGGGACTTCATCAAGAGCCCGGGGATACAGCTCCTCCGACCTCTGCTGGGAGACGGCCTGCTCCTGTCAGAGGGCGATACCTGGCTCCGCCAGCGGCGGCTCGTCCAGCCCGCCTTTCATCGGCAGCGCGTGGCCGGCTACGGCGAGGTGATGGCCGCCCTCGCGGAGCGCCATGTCGCCGGCTGGAAGGACGGCGCCGAGATCGAGCTCTACGGCGAGATGATGGCGGTGACCCAGGCCATCGTCGGCAAGACCCTGTTCGATGCCGACGTCTCGGGCGGCGAGGCGCACGAGGTCGCCGAGGCGGCACGCGTGCTCGCGGAGGATTTCGCGGCCCGCCTGGGGAGCGTGGCGGCCCGCTTGATTCCCACGTGGGTGCCCACGCCGAGCAATATCCGGTCGGCGCGCGCCATCCGGCGTCTGGACGGCATGGTGGATCGCACCATCGCCGCCCGGCGGGCGAGCGGCGAGGATCGCGGCGATCTCCTGTCCATGCTGCTCCAGGCGCAGGACGCCGACGACGGCACGCGCATGACCCCGCGTCAGGTCCGTGACGAGGTCATGACGCTCTTCCTGGCCGGGCACGAGACCACGGCGGTGACGCTGGCGTGGACCTGGTATCTGCTGGGGCGACACCCCGAGGCGGACGCGCGACTCGGTGAGGAGCTGTCCGCGGTGCTCGGGGGGCGGGCGCCGGCGGTGGCCGATCTGCCCCGACTCGCGTATGCGGGCATGGTCGTGACGGAGGCGATGCGGCTCTACCCGCCCGCGTATGGCCTCGGGCGGCAGGCGACGCGGCCGACCGAGCTGGCCGGGCATGCGGTCGGCGCGCGCGATGTCATCATTACGCCCACGTGGGTCGTGCACCGAGATCCGCGCTGGTTCGAGGAGCCGCTGGCCTTCCGCCCGGAGCGCTGGGCCGGCGATCTCGCCCAGCGGCTGCCGCGCTTCGCCTATTTCCCTTTCGGCGGCGGCCCGCGCCAGTGCATCGGCAACGCGTTCGCGCAGATGGAGGCGGTGCTGATCCTCGCCGCCATCGCCCAGCGCTACCGGCTGACGCTGACGCCGGGTCAGAACGTCAAGCCCACGCCTTACGTCACGCTGCGGCCCGAGCCCGGCATCCAGATGCGCCTCTCCCGCCGCTGACTGCGGTCTGGCGACGCGGCGCGACCTGCGGCATACTCGGCACTCCAGGAGGGAACCCCCGTGAAGATTCGACCCAATCGTGTGAAGGAACGGCTCGCCGCCGGCCAGGTCGCCACCATCATCGCCGGCACCAACGAGCCCGATCTCATCGACCAGCTCGGCACCCTCGACGTGGACGGCATCTGGCTGGAAGGCGAGCACGGCGGCGTGGACTTCGCCGATCTCGGCAACCTCACCCGGGCCTGCGACGTCTGGGGTAAGACCTCGGTGGTGCGCGTGCAGGACAACGACTACGCCACGATCTACCGCACGCTCGACCGCGGCGCCCAGGCGATCGTCGTCCCGCACGTGAACAACCGGCGGGAAGCGGAGGCGGTGGTGGAGGCGGCCAAGTTCGCGCCGGTCGGCAGGCGCGGGATGTACACCAGCCGCCAGGGCTTCGGCGTGGAGGACTATCTCAAGACCGCCAACGACCAGAGCGCGCTCATGATCCTGATCGAGGACATCGCCGCCATGAAGGGCCTCGACGAGATCGTCAAGGTCGACCACATCGACGTGTTCTTCGTGGCGCCGGGCGACCTCGCCGCCTCCATGGGCCACATCGGCCAGATGGGCCACCCCGACGTGCAGAAGGTGATCGACGACGCCATCGGGACGATCGTCAAGGCCGGCCGCACGGCGGGCACCCTGGTGAATGCGGGCAACGTGGAGCGCTACACGAAGCTGGGCGTGCGCTGCCTGATGACACCCTTCTTCCCGTGGATACAGGCCGGGCTCAAGGACCTGCAGGAGCGCGCGACGAAGGGGGCCAAGGGCTAGGGAGGATGCGCCACCGCCGGACGCGGCAGCGCGCCCTCCTCTGGGTGCTCGCGTTCAGCCTTCTCTCAACGCCGCTCGCCGCGTCCGCCCAGCCGGCACGCGCGTATCGCGTGGGCGTCGTCCACATCGGCGGTCCCTTCGCGGCGGCCGCGATCGAAGGCCTTCGGGATGGCCTTCGGGACCTCGGGTTCGAGGAAGGTCAGCACTACGCGCTGCTGGTGCGTGACGCCAAGGGCGATCTGAAAGCTGTGGAGGCCTTGGCGCGGGACCTGGAGAGGAGCAGCGTCGACCTGATCTACTCGATTGCCGTGTCGGTCACGCTCGCCGCCAAGCGCGGCACGACGCGTGTGCCCATCGTGTTCTACGCGGGTGGCGATCCCGTGGCGCTGGGGCTGGTGGAGACCTTCCGGAAGCCGGGCGGACGGCTCACGGGGGTGCACGGTCAGCTCACGGACTTGACCGCCAAGCGGCTCGAGCTGCTGAAGGAGATCGTCCCCAACCTGCGACGCGTCGTCACCTTCTACAACCCGGAGAATCCGGCGCCGCTCCGGTCGATGAAGGTCGGCCGCGACGCGGCCCGCCGCCTCAATGTCGAGATCGTGGAACGCGAGGTTCGCTCCCCCGAGGCACTGCGGGCTGGGCTCGCGGCGCTGCGTCCGAACGAGGTGGACGCCTTCTTCCACGTCGGGGACGCCATGGTGACCAGCCAGGTGGAGGCCATCATCGAGGCCGCACGGGCGAAGAAGCTGCCCACCATGTTCCAGGATCCCGCCACGGTGGCCCAGGGCGGCCTGGCCGCCTACGGGACCAGCCTTCGGGCGGCGGGACGCCTCTCCGCCAAGCAGGTGCACCGCGTGCTGCAGGGTGCCGCCGCCGGCGACCTGCCGGTCGAGCAGATCTTGCGGCCTTCTCTCGCCCTCAATCTCAAGACGGCGAAGGCCCTCAGCCTCACCATCCCGCGCTCCCTGGTTCTGCGCGCGGACGAGGTCGTCCAGTGAGCGGGGCGCCGTCGCTGGCGGGGGTCCTCGGTCTCAAGCGCGACGAGGCGGTGGCCCTGGTTGGCGGCGGGGGCAAGTCCGCGGCGATGTTCCGGCTCGCGCGCGAGGTGGCGGAGGGCGGGGGCCGCGCGGTGACGACTACCACCACGCATATCTTCGCCTCGCAGATCGCGCTGGCGCCGGCACACCTCCTCGACGCCGAGACCACGCGGGACGGGCTGCTCGCCGCGCTGGAGCGGATCCGCCACGTCCTCGTCATCGGGCCGACGAATCCCGAGACCCGGCGCGCGGCGGGGATCTCGCGGGAGCGCTTCCGCGAGCTGCGCGGCTGGTGCCCCGACGCCTGTCTCCTCACCGAGGCCGACGGCTCGCGCATGCTCCCGTTCAAGGCGCCGGCGGCGCACGAGCCGGTGATCCCCGAGGAGACGACTCTCGCGCTCCTCGTGGTCGGCGCGGACGTGCTCGGGCGGCCGCTGGACGACGCGCACGTGCACCGGCCCGAGCGGGCGAGCGCGCTCAGCGGCGTGCCCATGGGCGCGCCCGTCACGCCCGAGATGGTGGCGCGCGTGCTCGCGCACCCCGACGGCGGGCGCAAGGGTGTGCCCGGCGCCGCGCGCGTGGTCATCCTGATCAACAAGGTGGAGACCCTCGCCGATCGCGGGCCGGCGCGCGAGACGGCGGCCCTGCTCCTGCGGGAGCCCGCCATCGAGGCCGTGCTCTTGACCGCCCTCAAGCAACCCGATCCCGTCCTGGAGGTGTGCGCCCGATGACCACGACCGTCGACACCGCGCTCGGCCCCATCCCCACCGCCGAGCTGGGCCCGACCCTGATGCACGAGCACATCGTGACGCGCTCGCCCGGGGTGCAGGAGAACTGGCCGCATCTCTGGGACCGCGAGGGCATCCTGGCCCTCGGCGAGCGGAAGATGGCCGATCTCCACGGCCGCGGCATCCGCGCCATCGTGGACCTCACCACCGTGGACCTGGGGCGCGACATCGACCTGATCATCGGCGTCGCCCGCCGCTCGCGCGTGCACGTGATCGTCGCGACCGGCGTCTGGTGGATGCCGCAGCGCTACTTCAGCGCGCACAGCGTGGACGACGTGGCCGCGCTCTTCATCCGCGACATCACCCAGGGCATCGGCACCAGCGGCGTCAAGGCTGCCATCATCAAGTGCGCCACCGACACCGCCGGGGTGACCGCGGTGATCGAGAACATCCTCCGCGCTTCCGCGCGCGCCCAGAAGGCGACGGGGGTGCCGATCTCCACGCACACCTGGGCGGCCGGCCGCACCGGCGAGGCGCAGCAGGCGATCTTCGCTCAGGAAGGCGTGGATCTCAGCCGCGTCATCATCGGCCACAGCGGCGACAGCGACGACCTGCGCTACCTCCGCGGCCTGATGGAGCGGGGGAGCACCATCGGCATGGACCGGTTCGGCCTCGAGCACTTTCTGCCCACCGAGAAGCGGGTGGAGGTGCTCGCGAAGCTCTGCGCGGAGGGCTACGCGGGCCGGATGGTGCTCTCGCACGACGCCAACTGCTGGTCCGACATGCTGTCCGAGGAGGACAAGCGGCGGACGCGGCCGAAGTGGCACTACAATCACATCCCGGACGACATCCTCCCCGCCCTGCGCAAGGCCGGGGTCACCGAGGAGCAGATCGACCAGATGCTGGTGAAGAACCCCCGCGCGATCTTCGAGGCGCGGAAGCCGGGGAGGCCCTGATGCTGCCCATCACGCTCACGTGCGCCGACTACGCGCGGATCATGCCCCTGGCCACCGGCGAGGTAAAGCCGGAGGGTATCGCCCTCACCATGCGGCTCGGCAGCCGCGGCTCCTGGCCCGCCCGCGCCGACATGATCAACCGCGCGGTGAGCGATCCCGCCGTGCAGGGCGGCGAGTGGTCGATGGCGCAATACCTCTACCGGATGGACAAGGGCGACCACCGTTACGTGGGGCTCCCCGTGTTCCCGCTGCGGAACTTCACCGCGCGCGACCTCTACGTGCGCCACGGCGGCCCCGTGCGCGCGCCGGCCGATCTCGTCGGCAAGCGCATCGGCATGTACTCGTGGAGCGCCAGCGGCTCGCTCTGGTATCGTCACTTCCTGCGCTTCGTAGGGGTGGACCCGGCCAAGATCGAGTGGTGGGTGGGCGACATCGACACCCCGTGGTCGGCCCAGCCCATGGACGCGGCCGGCCTGCCCGCGGGGCTCAAGACGCCGCCGGCCGGCAAGTCCCTGTCGGATCTCCTGATCGCGGGCGAGCTGGAGGCCATCTACAGCCCGCCGCGACCGCAGCGCTATCACCCCGCCAAGGGGCCGATCGCCCGGCTCTTCCCCGACTTCCGCGCCATCGAGACGGAGTATTTCCGGAAGACCGGCGCCTTCCCGCCCCAGCACCTGATCGTCCTGCGAAAGGAGGCGTGGGAGGCGAACCGCTGGATCGCCAAGAGCCTCACCGACGCCTTCATCGCCGCCAACGACTGCTTCACGGCGGCGCAGCGCGGCTTCCCCTACGCGACGCCGTGGACGGAGGCGGAGCTCGAGCACACCGACGCGGTGATGGGGGAGGACTTCCATCCCCACGGCTACGAGAAGAACCGGAAGCAGATCGAGATGTTCGCGGGCGAGGCGTTCAAGCTGGGGCTGACCAGCCGCCTCGTGACGCCGGAGGAGTACTTCGCCGACTATCTCAAGGGGGCGTGAGGCGATGGCGGTCATCCTCGGCACGGGAGCCCACCGCTACGAGGTCGTGAGCGACTGGGCCCGGCTCCCGCCCGGCCGGGAGTTCAACGCGGACGTGGCCGCGGTGGGCGTCGACGCGCAGGACCGCGTCTACGCCTTCAACCGCGGCCAGCACCCGATGGTGGTGCTGGGCCGCGACGGCAACTTCCTCCGCTCCTGGGGCGAGGGCGTGTTCACGCGGGCGCACGGCGTGCACATGGCGCCCGACGACACCCTCTGGCTCACCGACGACGGCGACCACACCGTGCGCCACTGCACGCTCGACGGCAAGGTGCTGCTGACGCTCGGCATCCCCGGCAAGCCCACCGCGTATCTGAGCGGCGCGCCCTTTCATCGCTGCACCCACACCGCGCTGTCGCCGAAGGGCGAGCTCTACGTCTCCGACGGCTACGGCAACGCCCGCGTGCACAAGTACGCGCCGGACGGGAAGCTCCTCCACTCGTGGGGCGAGCCCGGCACCGACCCCGGCCAGTTCAACATCCCCCACAACATCGCCTGCGACGCCGACGGCTGGGTGTACGTGGCCGACCGCGAGAACCATCGCGTGCAGGTCTTCGACGGCAACGGCCGCTTCGAGACGCAGTGGGTGAACATGCACCGGCCCTCGGGCCTCTATCTCCACCGTGGCGGGGACCCGCGCTTCTACGTGGGCGAGATCGGCGGCGGCGTGGCGGTGAACCAGGACATGCCGAACATCGGCCCGCGCGTCAGCATCTACACCGCGAAGGGCGAGCTGCTGGCGCGGCTGGGCGATCGACCGGCCGGGCTCGAGCCGGGGCAGTTCATCTCGCCGCACGGGCTCGCCGTGGACTCGCGCGGGGACATCTACGTGGGCGAGGTGTCGTACACCAACTGGGGCCGGCGCGGGCCGATCCCGCCGGGCTTGCGCAGCCTGCAGAAGCTCGTGAAGGTACACTGAGGGGAGGAGGGGAGCCATGACCGAGCCGGTGACGATGCTGATCTTCTCGGACTACGTCTGACCCTGGTGCTATCTCAGTACCGGGCGTATTGAGAAGCTGAAGCAGGAGCTGGGCGTGAAGGTGGAGTGGGTGCACTTTCCCCTGCACCCGGAGACGCCGCAGGACGGCATGTCGCTCGAGGATCTCTTCAAGGGGCGCGGCATGGATCGCAAGGCGATGCACGCCCAGATGAAGGCGCGCATGGACGCCGAGGGGCTCCCCTACGGCGAGCGCACCCACACCTACAACAGCCGCCTCGCCCAGGAGCTGGGCAAGTGGGCGGACACGCAGCCCGGCGGCGGCGATGCCTTCCACGACGCGATGTTCCGCGCCTACTTCGTGGAGGCGCGCGATATCTCCCGCCCGGAGGTACTGCTCGAGGTCGCGGGGACGGTGGGCCTACCGGTGGACGCCGCCCGCGAGGTGATCGAGAAGCGCACCTTCAAGGTCGCCGTCGACGCGGACTGGAAGCTCTCGCGCCAGTACGGCATCACCGGCGTCCCCACCTTCGTCGTGGGCCGCTACGGCGTGGTCGGCGCGCAACCCTACGAGGCGCTTGCCCAACTGGTGGAGAAGGGCAAGGCCGAGGGGGACACCGACTAGTCAGTCCTCGCGACGAGGAAGCCCGCGCGCCACTAGGATGCCCAGCAGGTTCCCGCCCGCCGCGAGCAGCACCGCCGTGCCATAGCCCTGCGTGAGGTCGAAGAGGCGGCCCGCGATGATGGGCAGCACGACGGCGGCGGCGCACCATGCCAGATAGATGCGGCTGGCCATCCGTCCGTAGAGGGCACGCCGCCAGTAGACGGCGATCGCCGCGGCGCTGCTTCCCGAGACCAGGCCGTAGCCGCCGCCCACGAGAACCAGGGCGAGGACCGCCATCCGAGGGCCCGGCCAGAGCGTCAGCGCCACGCTCCCCACGAGGGCGAGGGCATGCGCGCTGCCGGCGACGGTCGGGATGGCCAGGCGATCCACCATCCAGCCGCCGCCCAGGCGCGCGGCGGCGATGGTCGCGGTGATCAGCGTGGTGCCGTACACGGCGAGAAGAGCGGTGCCGCCGTAGGCGGTGATGATGGCGGCAGCCTGGCTGAGCATCATCAGCCCGGCGGAAGCCGCCAAGAAGAAGACGAGCCACAGCCGCCAGAACACCGCGCGCCGCCTCTCGTCGTCTCGCAGATCTAGTCCCCCGGACACGACGGTGAGGGTGACGCCCGATCGCCTGATGAGCCACGCGCTGAGAACGCCCATGAGCGCGAGGAACGCCGCGAACCAGCCGAGCGCGGCCCGCACGCCGATGGCCGGGATGGCCCAGCCGAAGCAGGGCGCGGCCAGCATGGCGCCCACGGGGAGCAGGCTGACGATGTACCCGTTGACGAGCCCGTGGCGGGACGTCACCGCCAGGTTCACGATTTGCTGGAAGAGGATGTAGGCGGCGCCCCCGCCCGCGCCGAACAGGACCCCGTAGCCGAGAGCCAGCTCCAGCCGGCCGCCCGCCACGGAGGCGACGGCGATGCCGAGCGCGCTGACCATCGCGCAGCCGAGCGCCAGGAGGGCCGTCGGCGCCCGCCCGAAGGCGAGCGGCACGAGGGTCATGCCGGCACCGTAACCCACCGTCGTCAGGGCAAACACGAAGGCGAGATCGGTGCGGGTGAGCCCGAGCAGCGCCTCCAGCGGGGCGAGGAGCACGCTGAAGGCGTAGATCGCGCCGAGCGGAACGATGATGGCGGTGGCGGCGGCGACCGCCCGCCACGCGCTCGCGGGAGCCCTCAGCTCGGAATGCACGCGATCACGGTGATCTCGATCACCAGCTCGGGCTGGTTGAGCGAGGCCACCGTGACCGTGGTCCGCGCGGGCTTGTTCGCGGGGAAGTACTTCGCCCACTCCTCGTTGTAGGCGGGCACGTCCTCGCGCCGGGTCACGTGCGTGATCGCGCTCAACACGTTGTCGAGCGAGGTGCCGGCGGCCTCGAGGATCACCTTGATGCGGTCGAGCGTAAAGCGGGTCTGCTCGCGCACGTCCTTGCCCACCTCGCCGGTGACGGGGTGGCGGCCGGTCTGTCCCGACACGAACACGAGATTGCCGAGCTTCGTGGCCAGCGACAGGTTCGGGTTCGGCTTGCCGATCTCGACCTTCACGATCTCCTTGCGAGGCATCGGTGGTCTCCTCTCGCCGCTCAGGCGCTGCCGGGCACGGTGCCGGGGGGTAGCGACTCGATGTGGGCGCAGATGTCCCGCGGGCGCGTGAGCCACACGCGCTCGCGGTGCTTCAGGATGTGAGTGAGCGCCCGGCGCAGCCGCCGGATCCGGTAGGGACGGCCGATCACGAAGGGGTGCAGCGAGATCGGGCACACGAGCGGCTGGCGCGCGGACTGCGCGAGCATCTCGTCGAACTGATCCACGATGAGGTCGGCGAACTCGTCCGCGGTGTAGCGGTACCAGACGATGCCCCGGGTGTCGTTCACCTCGATGGGATAGGGGATGGAGAGGATGCGCCCCTTGCGGGTGCGGAGCCAGATGGGCTGGTCGTCCATCGTCCAGTCCATCACGTAGCGGTAGCCGGCCTCCTGGAGGAGGTCCATGGTGACGGCGCTGTTGGAGAGCCAGGGGCTCATCCAGCCCACGGGTGGCGCGCCCTCGTGCCGCGTGATGGTGGCGGTGACGCCCTCGATCAGCGCGCGCTCCTGGTCCTCGGTGAGGTGGCCCTGCTCGTCGGAGTTGGTCACGCCGTGGCCGAGGATCTCGTCGCCGCGGGCACGCAGACGCGCCGCGATGTCGGGCGCCGCCTCGTAGACGGCGGTGTTGATCTGCGCCTCCGCGGGCAGGCCCAGCTCGTCGAGCAGCTCGAACAGGCGCCAGATGCCCACGCGGTTGCCGTAGTCGCGCCAGCTGTAGATGCTGTGGCTCTGCGCCTGATCGGGCGGCGCGATGGCCGCGCCCTTGCCGGTGCCGAAGCCGAACGCCTCGATATTGAGGGCGATGTAGACGGCGAGCCGGCGCCCATCCGGCCAGGCATAGTCGGGGCGGGTGGTGATGCTGGAATAGTCGTAGCGTCCGTGCGTCGGCAGCATGTCGGCTGGTCCTCCCGGGGCGCTATCGTACAGCATCCCCTTGCCTCGGAGGCGGGCGCGCCCTAGCATCGCTAGCGATGCCGGAGGCCTACCCGATCGTCCGCCACCCCGCGCCCGACCGGCGCGCGCCCGTCCTGGTGAGCGTTCCGCACTACGGCACCCAGGCGCTGCCCCACATCACCCGCGACGACTACGGCGAGCCGCACTTCGAGACGTTCGCCTACGGGTTCGCGGACACCTTCGCCAGCGACCTCTACGGCGACCTCCACGAGCACGGCGCCACCGTGCTCGCCACCCCGGTGTCGCGCATGTTCTGCGACGTCAACCGGCGACGTGACGACTTCGAGCATCGCGATGGTCAGGTGCGCTCGCGCCGCGGCGTGGTGCGCACGCACACGATGCGGGATGTGGCCATCTTCTGCCGCCCCCTGGGCCTGGACGAGCTGGAGGCGCGCCTGTGCGCCCTCTACGATCCCTACTACTCCACCCTGGGGGGATTGCTGGGCGGGCTGCGCGACGAGTACGGCTACGCGGTGCTGCTCGACGGGCACACCGGGAGCCCGCGGCGCATGAAGGACCACGAGGTCATCATCGGCACCCGCCACGCCGAGACCTGCGCGCCCGCGCTGGCGGCGGTGGTGCGGGAGGTGTTCACGCGCCACGGCTTCGCGGTGCACGACAATGTCAGCGGCTACACCGGCGGCAACATCGTGGCCACGTTCGGCCGCCCCGGTACCGCGCGCGTTCACGCCCTCCAGCTCGAGATCAACGCGTCCCTCCTGATGACGACCAGCCGGGACGAGTTCATCGCGCACGTCACGCGCGGCGGCATCCCCGACAAGGCGGAGGACAATATCCGCCGCATCCGCCGCTGCCTGCAGGACGTCGTGCCCGCGCTGGCGGCCACGGTCGAAACCCTTCACGTGAATTGAGAGGATAGCGGACATGCCCGATGGCGGACGGCTGGCCGGCAAGGTGGCACTCATCAGTGGCGGTGCGCGCGGGCAAGGCGCGGCGGAGGCGGAGACGTTCACGCGCGAAGGCGCGCGCGTGGTGTTCGGCGACATCCTGGACGACGAGGGGCGGAAGGTCGAGTCGGCCATCCGCGCCGCCGGCGGGGACGCCACCTACGTGCACCTCGACGTCACGCGCGAGGCGGACTGGGAGAAGGCGGTGCGCACCGCGGTCGACCGGCACGGCCGGCTCGATATCCTGATCAACAACGCCGCCATCGTGATTCCGCGCGTGCCCATCGAGGAGCGCACGGAGGCGGAGTGGGACCGGGTGATGGCGGTGAACGCCAAGGGCGTGTTCCTCGGCACCAAGCACGCCGTCCCCGCCATGCGCCGGGCGGGCGGCGGGTCGATCGTGAACATCTCGTCCATCGCGGGCATCGGCCAGTCGCTGCAGCAGGAGCCCGCCTATGCGGCCAGCAAGGGCGCCGTCCGCATCTTCACCAAGGTGACGGCGGCCCAGCACGCCAAGGACGGCATCCGCTGCAACTCCGTGCACCCCGGTCCGGTGGACACCGAGATGTTCCATGCCGCCTTCACCGACAAGGAGCAGCTGGCCCGGCGGCTCCAGCGCATCCCGCTGGGCCGTACGGGCACGGTGCCGGAGATCGTGAGCCTCGTCCTCTACCTCGCCTCCGACGAGTCGGCCTACATGTCGGGGAGCGAGATCCTCATCGACGGGGGCGCGATGGCGCAGTGAGCGACGCGGCGATGGCCCGCGCGCTCGCCGCGCCGCGTTCTGCGAACTGGCGGCAGAGGCCGGTGTAGCGCGCGGGATCCAGCAGCGTCTCGACCTGCGCGGCGCTGAGCCGCTCGCGCACGTGCGGGTCGGCGGCCAGCATCTCGCGGAACGGCCGCGACTCCGTCACCGAGCCCTGGGCCGCGTCGTAGACGGCGTCGTGGGCGCGCTGGCGGCCGATCTGCTTGCCCAGCTCGAGCATCAGCGCCTCCGCCATGATGAGCCCGCCCGAGAGGTCGAGGTTCTCGCGCATGCGGGCGGGGAAGATCTGGAGGCCCTCGAAGAGCGCGACCATGCGCGCGAGCATGTCGCCGGTCAGCTCGCAGGCGCCCACCAGCGCGCGGCTCATCATGATGCTGGTGGTGCGGTCGGCCTCGTGCTCGGTCTGCATGGCCTCGAGCGCCAGCGGCACGAGCGCGCGGATCTGGGCCGCCGCCGCGATGATGTCCTGGGAGAGCTTGGGGTTGCGCTTCTGCGGCATCGTGCTGCTCCCCACCGTGCCCGCCGGCACCGGCTCCTCCACCTCGCCGAATTCCTGCTTCATCAATGTGTAGATCTCGCGGCCGATCTTGCTGCACGTGGCCGCGAGCATGCCGAGGAGGGTGACGTACTCGGCCTGATGGTCGCTGATGGTGCGCGCGGGCACCGGCATGGGCGCGAGGCCGAGGGTGGTGGCCATCCTGGCCTGGGTGGCGAGGCCGAGCTCGCCGAGCGAGGCCAGCGTGCCCGCCCCGCCGCCCAGCATCACCACGAACACGCGGCGCTCGCAGGCGGTGAGGCGTTCCACGTGGCGGCCGAGCTCGTCGATCCACACCGCGACCTTGAAGCCGAAGGTCGCGGGCACCGCGTGCTTGCCGTGGGTGCGGCCGGGGAGCAGCATGTCCTTGCTGCGGTCGGCCAGGGCCGCGAGCGTCGTGAGGAGGGCGGCGATCTGGCCGAGGAAGATCTCGTGGGCGCGGCGCGCCTGGAGGAGCTGGCCGGTCTGCGTGACGTTCTGGGTGGTGGCGCCCCAGTGCACGTAGCCGCCCGCATCGCCCTCGCACGCCTTGTCGAGCGCCCAGACCAGCGGCACCAGCGGGTGGCCCGTCTTCGCGAGCCCGGCGCGTACCGTGTCCAGGTCGAGGAACGAGAGCTGGGCCTTCTTCACGATCTCGCGCGCGGCCACCTCGGGGATGACGCCGAGCTCGGCCTGGGCGCCCGCGAGCGCGGCCTCCACGTCGAGCCAGGACTGGAAGCGGGCCGCCTCGGTGAAGAGCGCGCGCACGCCGGGATCGGGAATGCGAAGGGAAGTGGGCTCGTCCTGCATGGGAGGTCTCCGCGCCCGGGGGCGCTACGAGGAGGTGACGAGCGAGGCCAGGCGCCAGCGCAGCCGCGCGAGACCGGCCGCGGGCGGCGGGTCGATGACGAGCGTGAGCGTGCCGGTCGCGTGGAGCGAGCAGTTGTACTTGAATGTTCCCGGCCGGCGGAATGGGATCCGGTAGGTCTGCCGTGACCCGACGACGATCGGGCCTACCTGATGTATCGCCTCGTCGTCGTTGGTGATGACCAGCACGTCGCGCACGCCCACGGTGAGGTGGATGGGCGAGGGGAGGACGTTGAGCGCCTCGCCGGCCTTGAGCCGCGCCGCCGTGCCCGGCGGAACGACGAACGTGAGCGCGGCGCCGCGCTCCGGCATGGGGGCGAAGGCCGCCCACGCCAGGCCGGCCAGGCCCAGGAG
>Ga0209382_10005840_pt1 | contig 15928 bp, 13 predicted proteins | sample SoiMetdeltSBSDD5_FD_187599 | JGI IMG/M metagenome (GOLD analysis project Ga0209382, IMG submission 187599) | Bulk soil microbial communities from a Populus tree surrounding site in Tennessee, USA - Soil MetaG P. deltoides SBSDD5 (SPAdes) (version 2) | ecosystem: Environmental > Terrestrial >...
CAATCGGTTGAATTTTTAGGGATAAAATCTCTGCTGGAAATATAAATGGAAGCGGATTCATGTTTACCGGACTGATCGAAGATGTCGGTGTGATCGGCGCCTTGCGCCTTCAGAAAGGCGCGGCGGTATTCACGGTGAAAACCGATCTTGCCGTTCGATCCATGCCGCTTGGCGCGAGCATTGCCGTCAACGGCGCGTGCTTGACGGTCGTTGCGAAGGCCAAGGGCGCGTTCACTGTCGATGTCTCGCCGGAAACGCTCAGGCGAACCAATCTGGACCGGCTAAAGGTCGGGAGCCTGGTCAATCTCGAGCAACCCATGCGGCTGCAGGAGCGCCTCGGCGGCCATCTCGTTACCGGGCACGTGGATGGAGTGGGCACCGTCGCGGCGATCAAAAAAGAAGGCGACTTCACTGTCTTCGCCTTCCGGGTTCCGGCTGCTCTCGGCGCTTTGTTCGTGTCCAAAGGATCGGTCGCGGTGGACGGCATCAGTTTGACCGTCAATGACTGCCGATCTGGCCGTTTTTCGACGGCGATCATTCCATTCACCTTACAGCATACTAATTTGCGCGCCCGGAGGGTTGGTGATAAAGTCAACATCGAAACTGACCTGATCGGAAAGTACGTCCAGAGCTTCATGCAGCAGCGCAAATAGTCAGCTCAGTTCAGTGCCAACTTCGTATTAGCCTCATGCCGATTTCAACCATCGAAGAAGGTTTGGAAGAGATTCGCAACGGCGGAATGGTCATTCTGGTCGACGAGGATGCGCCGGACAGCAACGGCTTTTTCTGTCTGGCCGCCGAGAAAGTGACCGCCAAAAGCATCAATTATATGATGCACCACGGCCGGGGGATCATTTACGTTACACTTATCGACGAACGCATTCGCGAGCTGGGCATTCCGATGATTCCGGAGGAAAACAGTCTTCTCGCGGGGTTGATCTGCGGCGCGTCTTTTTCCGTGAGCCTGGAAGGCGTGCACGGCGTCTCGGCGCAGGGCCGGGCGCACACTATCCAGGCTGCCATCGCCGATTCTACGAGGCACGAAGATTTGGTTATACCGGGACACGTGCAGCCGCTTCAGGCGCGCAGCGGCGGAGTGTTGGCGCGTTCGGGCCGCACCGACGCGTCAGTGGATTTGGCGCGCTTGGCGGGGTTCAAACCGGCCGGCGTCATCTGCCAGATTTTGGATGAGGACGGGTCAGTGGCTTTGTTGCCTGAGCTTGAGGCGCTGGCCGAGCAACAGGGAGTTAAGATCGTCTCGGTGGCGAATTTGATCGCCCATCGTTTGCGCACCGAAAGTCTGGTCAAGCGAGTCGCCGAGCAGCAGTTTCCGACGATCCACGGCGGCATGTACCGGGCGATCGTCTATCGCAATGAGGTCGATCGCGTCGAGCACATGGCTTTGGTCAAGGGCGACGTCGACAACGCGGATTGCGTTTTGGTGCGGGTCCATTCCGAGTGTCTGACCGGCGATGTCTTTGGCTCGGAGCGTTGCGACTGCGGCGATCAGATTCGCCAGTCTCTGCGGCTGATCGACCAGCAAGGCAAGGGCGTGCTCATATACATGCACCAGGAAGGCCGCGGCATCGGCCTGACGAACAAGATCAAGGCGTACGCGCTGCAGGATCAGGGGCGCGACACGGTCGAGGCGAATCTCGAATTGGGTTTCAAGGAAGACCTGCGCGACTATGGCATTAGCGCGCAAATACTACGCGACTTGAATGTCGAAAAAATTTCGCTGCTAACCAACAACCCGCGCAAGATCAGCGGGCTCGAGGGTTACGGCATCAAAGTCGTAGAGCGCGTGCCGCTCGAAGTAGCGCCGCGCGATACCAACATTCACTATCTGCGCACCAAGCAGAGAAAGTTGGGCCATCTGTTGTCAAACCTCGAAGGCAAGTCGGCCAAGCACTAAGCGCTCACGCCCGCGCGCAATTCCATGGCAAATCTTCTTGAAGGGAAGAAGGACGCTCAAGGGCTCAAGATCGGCGTCGTCGTCAGCCGCTTCAATCATTTTGTCACTGAAAAATTGCTCGAAGGAGCCAAGGACGGCTTCACCAGCCATGGCGGCTCGGAAGAGAACCTGACGATCGTGCGCGTGCCCGGCGCTTTTGAAATTCCTTTGATTGTGGAAAAAATGGCGGCGAGCGGCAAATACGATGCGCTGGTATGTCTTGGCGCTGTGATCCGAGGCGATACGCCGCACTTCGATTATGTTTGTGACGCGGTAACGCGCGGCATCGGCGACGCCGTGCGGACTTATAAAATCCCAATCGGCTTCGGTGTTTTAACCACTGACGATGTCCAGCAGGCCATGGCGCGGGCTGGTATGAAAGACGCGAATAAAGGATACGAGGCGCTGCTGACCGCTGTTGAAATGTTTCACGTGATTCGCGGCATTTCCTAGCGGTCCGTGCCGGTCACCGCAACAAATTTTCAGAGCATCCTTTGACAGAAAATGAACAGGAAACGCCTGCCGGCCACTCCGGCAGGGGCACGCGCCGCAAGGGCAGGGAATTGGCTCTGCAAGCGCTTTACCAGATCGAGATCACCGGCGATCCTTCCGCCGGCGCAGTGGATTTATTCCTGCGCCATTTCGAAGGCACGCCGAGAGCGAAAGAATTCGCGCGCCGGCTGGTTTCGGGGGTCGTCAGTCAACGCCCCGCCATCGACCAGGCTATCGAGCAAAGCACGGAGAATTGGAAGCTCGCGCGCCTGGCCAAGGTGGATCTGGTGATCCTGCGCATGGCGACGTACGAGCTGGTGTTTTGCCCCGATATTCCCTCGACTGTGAGCCTGGATGAAGCGATCGAGATCGGCAAACGCTTTGGCAGCGCCGATTCGGCCCCATTCATCAACGGGGTGCTCGATCACGTCGCACAAGCGGCGAAGTCGCCGTGATGAAACACTCCATGGAAGAACGTTATCAACCCCAAGAGATCGAAGAAAAATGGCAACGCGTGTGGGCCGAGCAGCGGGCGTTCCGCGTCGGCGAAGATCCGGCCAAGCCGAAGTACTACGTGCTGGAGATGTTTCCTTATCCCTCCGGCCGCATTCACATGGGCCACGTGCGCAATTATTCCATCGGGGATGTGGTGGCGCGCTACAAGCGCATGCGCGGCTTCAACGTGCTTCATCCGATGGGTTGGGACGCCTTCGGTCTGCCCGCGGAGAACGCCGCCATCGAGCGCGGCGTTCATCCCGAAGCGTGGACCCAGGAAAATATTCTCTACATGAAGACCCAGCTCCAGCGCATGGGGCTGTCCTACGACTGGGAGCGCGAACTAGCCACTTGCGATCCGGAATATTACCGGTGGAACCAATGGATCTTCTTGCAGTTTTTTAAGAAAGGCTTGGCTTACAAAAAGAATTCTTTCGTCAATTGGTGCCCGTCGTGCGAAACGGTTTTGGCCAACGAGCAGGTGGTCGACGGCGCGTGCTGGCGCTGCGACTCGGCGGTGGCGCAGAAGGAATTGGAGCAATGGTTCTTTCGCATCACCGATTACGCCGAGGAACTGCTTGACGATCTCGATAAGCTCGGGGGCTGGCCCGACAAAGTACTGACCATGCAGCGCAACTGGATCGGCAAGTCGATCGGCGCGGAAATCGACTTTCCGCTGGTCGGGCATGAGGGCGCGCTCACGATCTTTACCACGCGGCCCGATACCATCTTCGGCGCGACTTTTGTCTCACTCGCCGTCGAACATCCGTTGGCGAAGACGCTCTCGCGCGGCACGCCGCAGCAACAGACGGTCGAAGACTTCATCGAGCGGATTAGAAAAATTAGCCAGGCGCGGCGCGGTGAAGATGAAGCCGAGAAAGAGGGCGTTTTTACCGGCGCCTACTGCCGCAACCCGTTTACCGGCGAAAATATTCCGATTTACCTCGCCAACTTCGTTTTGATGGAATACGGCACCGGCGCGGTCATGGCGGTGCCGGCGCACGATCAGAGAGACTTCGAGTTTGCCCGCAACTACGGTTTGCCGATTCGCGTCGTGATTCAGCCGGCCGATCGCGCTTTAACCGCCGCGTCGATGACCGAAGCTTACGTTGATGAAGGCGTGATGGTCGATAGCGGCGCATTTTCAGAGTTGCCTAACACCGAAGGCAAGGAAAAGATCGCCGCGCACGCGGATTCCTGCGGATGGGGCAAGAAAAAAGTTCGATATCGATTGCGCGATTGGGGTGTATCGCGCCAACGCTATTGGGGCACGCCGATTCCGATTATTTATTGCGACCGTTGCGGCACCGTGGCGGTGCCGGAAGCGCAGTTGCCGGTGGCTCTGCCCAAGGACGTGCCCTTTACCGGCAAGGGCGGATCGCCGCTGCGCGAGAGCAGGCTTTTTTCACAGGTTGCCTGTCCCAATTGCGGCGGCGTAGCGCGGCGTGATACCGATACGATGGACACGTTTGTCGATTCATCGTGGTATTTTCTTCGCTACACGTCGGCGCGTTTCCAGGCGCTGCCCTTCGACCCCGAAAAGGCGCGATACTGGATGGCGGTGGATCAGTACATCGGCGGTGTCGAGCATGCCGTTTTGCATTTGCTCTACGCGCGCTTTTTCACCAAAGCGCTGCGCGACTTGGGTCTCGCCGATGTCGGCGAACCGTTCACCAACTTGCTTACCCAAGGCATGGTTTCAAAGGAGACTTATCATTGCGAGGAACATGGCTGGTTGTTTCCCGGCGATCTGATCGGCTCGGAGAAAGAAGGCTGGCGATGCGCCGAATGCCGCCGCCCGGTCATTATCGGCCGGGTCGAAAAAATGTCCAAGTCGAAAAGAAACATCATCGATCCCGAAGATCTCATCAGCCGATACGGCGCCGATACGGCGCGCTTGTTCACACTCTTCGCAGCGCCGCCGGAAAAGGATCTTGAGTGGAGCGATCAGGGCGTGGAGGGCGCTTACCGGTTTCTGTCGCGTCTCTGGCGGCTGGTATTTCAACAGCGCGAGCTTTGGGCAACGAGTGCGGCGAGCAACAACGGCGCCGGCGAACTTTCGCCGGAACTGCGCGACCTGCGCCGCACGATCCATCGCACGATCAAGAAAGTCTCCGACGATATCGAGGGACGGTTCCACTTCAACACCGCGATTGCGGCGATCATGGAACTGGTCAATGCGTTGAGCGCTTCGACCCAGCGCGACGATCAATCGAGCGCCGGCGACGCGGTTAGAAAGCACGGACTTGAGACCGCGATTCTGCTTCTCGCGCCGTTTGTGCCGCATGTGGCGAGCGAGCTATGGCAAGAGATCGGCCACAAACAGCGCGTGGATCAGGTTCCGTGGCCGAGCTATTCGGACGAGGCGCTCCAGGAAGAGAAGTTGCTGATCGTCGTTCAGATCAACGGAAAAATGAGAGGTAAGATCACCGTGCCGGCCGACATGACTCAAGAACGCATAGAAACCGACGCCTTGTCGGATCCGAGGGTGGCAAATTTACTTGACGGCAAGAAGATCCAGCGCGTGGTTTATGTGCCGCGCCGCTTGGTGAACATTGTTGTGGAGGGTTAACAGCATGGGGCTTCGCTATTCGTTTCGGCCGCGTTTCCCGGGGCTGCTGGTTTTAGGCATGCTGGTCGCTCTGGGTGGCTGCGGTTATCAGTTCGTTGGCGAGAGTTCGCTACTGCCGGCTGATGCGCGGACGATTTACGTCGAAACCTTCGTCAATCGAAGCCGGGAAGTCGGTATCGACAAGGAACTCGCTACCGCGCTGCGCGGCGAGTTTTACCGGCGTCAGCAACTCAAAGTTGTCGATTACTCGGAGCAAGCCGATGTCATCGTCAGCGGCGTGATTCGCTCGCTGGAAAGCACGGTTGCGTCGGTGAATCGCCGGGACGAAGTGCTGCAATATGAATCCGTGCTCACCCTGGACGTTACTTTGAGGCGCCGACAGCCCAATGAAATTTTATGGCGCGGACAGGGAATTCGTTTGACCGAAGTGCACGCCGGCTCCAGGGCCGCGGTAGTCACAACTTCCTCGGAATTTCGCACTGGCACTCTGAACTCGTCGGACGTGCGCCGTTTCACCGATATCCAACTTACGGAAATCGAGCGCCGCGCGGTTCAAGATGAATTGATGGAGCGTTTCGCTAAAGAAGTTCAGCAGCGCATCATGGAGATGTACTAAGACGGCACGGGGAAAAGCGCGTGCGCGGCCGCGGGCCGCAAACTTTGAGTTAAACCGCGGTCGAGACCCGTGACGCCGAGCGGGACAGACGGGACAGCCAGCGGGACGCCGTGTTGCCTTTGATGACGCCCTTGCTGACAGCTTTTCCCAGGGCTTTGTTGACGGCACGGATTTGGCTCGCCGCGGACTCTTGATTCTTTGTCTCGACTGCCTGGCGCGCCTTTTTTATCAAAGTCCTGAGCCTTGATTTTGTGTCCGTGTTACGCGCCCGCTTCTTCAAACTTTGATGATGTCGCTTTACGGCCGAGGGATGTTTGACCAAGAATTCCTCCAAAAATTAAACGTTTAACGTTTTTACCATCGCGCATTGGAGTAGTCAACGCACGCGCGCCGATTGCATTGAGCCGTGGGCTAGTTTGTTTTTCAGAACGCATCCGTTTGCTCAATTTGTGCGAACCCGATGGCGATTACTTAGCGTTGCGCGGAGGCTTGCGAAGTTGATTGCGGCTGGCAATGTCGAGGCGGCCAGCCTTCACCTATTCCGCGCTTGAGGGCAATGCGGGCAACCCAGGTCGTATCTTCGAGGCTGAAAGAAGGAGGGGATTGTGACAAGAATCCAAGTAACCGAATATTTGGGATTTATTTAGGCGTAAAATTAGGCAATTAGCTGCGCTCCCGTAGATTTCGCCTCGTGCACCGTGCCTCGTTCCGGTTATGAACACCTTATAAACATTTGCTGTGAGTTCTTTCCCTGCTTGTGCTGCGGCCACATCCGGAGCGCCTTTGTCACGCAGCTTTTCTTGCCAGCGGTTACGCTATTTTTAGGCTAATCGGTAAATTTGATCTATCGGCAAAACGATGAACAAGGGGTGATTTTTTTCGTTAGAGCGCGCTTAAAACAGGGCATAAATTTTTTTGTAGAATTTGTACGCTGTGTCAAAAAATTAATGGTTTCGATTGCTTGCAATACGCAAAAGCTCGACGGGTTTGGCATCAATTGGCGCTGAACCCGCTTGAATATCCCGTTCAGTTGTGCGATACCAATGGCTTAACAGGAAAAGGTTTTTTAGACTGTGTGACGGGAAAGGAGGTGAATCAATGATGGGAAAGAAATTCGTTTCGTTGTCGGCCGTTACGCTCTTCGCTTTTACGCTAACATTTGTCGGGTGCGGTAAGAAAGAAGAACCGGCGCCGCCACCGCCGCCGCCTGCACCTGCAGCACCAGTGGAACCGGCTCCTCCAGCACCACCGAGTGAGCCTGCAAAGGATGCGGCTCCGATGGACAAGCCCGCTGCTGAAAAGAAGGAAGACGCGAAAACCAAGTAAAGTTGAATCAGCCTTACCAAGGTTTTCAGCCAACCAAAAAGGGGAAGGGATCGCACCTTCCCCTTTTTTGTAATTTTGGTCTGTGATAGTGGATTGTGGCGAGCGATTCCAACATGACACTCACGGAGCACCTCGAAGAGCTCCGCTGGTGTGTTCTAAAGTCGATTTTGGCGGTCGCCCTCGCCGCGGCGGTTAGTTACTTTTTTGTCGATGCGATTTTCGCCTTTGTCGTCGCGCCGCTGCGGCAAAACCTGCAACCGGGCCAAAGTCTAATCGGTACCAGTGTTACCGAAGCGTTTTTTGTCGAAATCAAAGTCGCTCTCGCGGCGGGGGTGCTTTTTTCGTCCCCGGTTATCTTTTACCAGATCTGGCGCTTTATCGCGCCGGGTTTGTCGAGCCGGGAAAGAAGCTGGATTCTGCCGTTTGTATTTTGCGCCACGTTCTTTTTTGTCGCGGGCGCGTTTTTTTGTTATCGATTCGTTTTGCCGGTTGCGTTTAAGTACTTCATCGAGCAGTACGAGAGTTTGGGGGTCAGCCCGGCGATCCGTATCGGCGAATATTTTACATTTTTTTTTCGCATGGTTCTGGCATTTAGCGGAACTTTCGAATTGCCGGTATTCACGTTTTTTCTGGTGCGGGTGGGAATCTGGGACTACCGCTTCATGCTCCGGTCGTTTCGTTATGCGCTCGTTATCATTTTTATCATTGCAGCGATGCTGACGCCGACCCCCGATGTGATTAACCAGAGTCTTCTCGCGGTCCCGATGATGCTTCTCTACGTGCTCAGCATCGGCATCGCTTACATTTGGCGCAGACCGGAAGGACAGAGAACGAACAGGGATGAGGAGGAGTAATGATCTCGTTAGTGATTGTCGTTAGCTTTTTGTCGTTGGTCTTTGCGGTCTTTTTGGCCCGCCATGTGATGCAACGCGACACGGGCACGCCGAAGATGCAGGAGATTTCCAATGCCATCAAAGAAGGCGCCGAGGCCTTTCTCGCGCGGCAAAATAAAACCATCGTGAGTCTCTCCGCCGTTTTAGCGGGACTCATCTTCATACTCTACGCCTACTTCAGAACACCCAGTCCGGCGGATCCCGTTCCGCCGGTGCAATTGGCTTTTTGGACCACCCTTTCTTTCATTCTGGGAGCTGCTTGCTCGGTCATTGCCGGTTACGTCGGCATGTGGGTCTCGATTCGTGCCAATATTCGTACCGCGTCGGCGGTTCGGTCGAGTCTTAACGAGGGGTTGCAAATCGCCATGCGCGGCGGCGCCGTTTCGGGCTTGTTCGTCGTGGCGATGAGCTTACTGGGAGTCGGCGGACTCTATGCGCTTTTAGAAGCGCTCGGCCACGATCCGCAAAAAATTCCGTTCACGATCGTTGGCTACGGATTCGGCGCATCCTTCGTGGCCCTATTCGCGCAACTCGGCGGCGGTATCTATACCAAGGCCGCGGACGTGGGCGCCGATCTCGTCGGCAAAGTCGAAGCCGGCATACCGGAAGACGACCCGCGCAACCCCGCGGTCATCGCGGACCTGGTCGGCGACAATGTCGGCGACTGCGCCGGGCGCGGCGCGGATTTGTTCGAATCCACCGCCGCGGAAAATATCGGGGCCATGATTCTTGGCGTCGGTCTGTACCCCTTCTTTGGGCTGAAAGGAATTCTCTTTCCTCTCGTCGCGCGCGCCTTCGGGCTGCTGGCGTCGATTGTCGGCGTTATGATCGTCAAGTGTCGGGAGGACGAAGACCCGATGAACGCTCTCAATCGTGGCTACTACGTCACGAGCGCGCTGGCCATTGTCGGCTTTTTCTTCTCCGCCAGGTGGCTGCTTGCGGTGGACCCGGTGGCTCATCCTGAAGCCACTTCGGCGTGGTTCTATTTTTTTCTTTGCGGTGTCATCGGTATCCTCATGGCGCAAGCGTTTGTTTACATCACGCAGTACTATACCGAATACAAATACCGTCCGGTGCGGGAGATCGCCGAGGCGTCGCAGACGGGCCCGGCGACCAATATTATTACCGGCGTCGCGGTCGGACTCGAGTGCACGGCGCCGCCGGTCATCGTGATATCCATCGCGATTCTCAGCGCCTATTATCTCGGCAAGGCGAGTGGAGTGCCCAATGCCGGATTGTTTGGCACGGCGGTCGCCACCATGGGAATGTTGGGGACTGCGGCCTATATCCTGGCCATGGATACCTTTGGACCGATCACGGACAACGCCGGTGGCATTATCGAAATGAGCGGGCAACCCGAAGAAGTGCGCCATAAAACCGACCGCCTCGACGCCGTCGGCAATACCACCAAGGCGCTGACCAAAGGCTATGCCATCGGTTCCGCGGCGCTGGCGGCGTTTCTGCTGTTCTCGGCCTACCTCGATGAAGTGCACCATTACGGCGCCAAGCTCGAGGGAGTCAATATCGCCAAACCGGAAATTTTCGTCGGCGGTCTCTTGGGCGCGGCGCTGGTTTTTCTCTTTTCCGCATTGGCGATCCGCGCGGTGGGCAAGGCGGCATACTACGTCATCAATGAAGTCAGACGACAATTCAAAGAGAACCCGGGGATTCTGCAAGGGACTGCAAAACCCGACTATGCGCGTTGCGTCGATATCGTCACCCGGGGTGCGCTCAAAGAAATGATATTGCCGGGGATCATTGCCGTCGCCACGCCGGTTGCCGTGGGTTTAATCTTCCGCATGTTCGGCGTCGGCGCCGAGGCGGTTGCTGCCCTGCTCATGGTCGGCACAATCGCCGGCATCTTGATGGCGACGTTCCTGAACAACAGCGGTGGCGCCTGGGACAATGCCAAGAAATACATCGAGTCCGGCGCTTATGGTGGCAAAGGCTCCGAGACCCACAAAGCCGCGGTGGTCGGCGACACAGTCGGCGATCCGTTCAAAGACACCGCCGGGCCGAGCTTGCACGTCTTGATCAAGCTCTTGGCGACGATCACACTCGTGCTCGCGCCGTTGTTTGTTTAAAAACAAGCCTACCCGTAAAAGTGAGGCGTCAGGGGTGGAGTCATCCAACCTGACGCCTCACATCATGTCTTGCTGGTCGAAAATCGAACTATCGGCTATTCGACTATTTCCGGCGGCTAGCGCCGGCCGGTAAGCATGTTGACGGGGTTTGAAAGGTGAGTTCTCCTCTTGTACATGTTCACGCTAGCATCGCGAATAGCGCTCGCTGTCAAGATTTCCGTCTGGACGTCTCCCGCCCTGGTTTGATACTCAATCTCGATAGCCGACAGGCCGTTGATGGAGTGGCAACTATTGGTGATTCGCCGCAGCTGGTCGCCGCGCTTCCTATCCAAGTATTCTCCCACTGCGCGAAGTATTTCAGGAATGCTGTCGAATCTAACGTCCGCGCCTGACTGACCGCGGCGCGCTTCACCTTCACGATAAAGAATTTCTATGCTTTCGCCAGTAAAGCTCAAGTCGATCAGGGCCGTGTAGGGCGGGTTCGGATCTCCGGCCTGCAGGCGCAATTCATCGGGGTAGCGCTGCAGGTCGAACACTTCAATCTCACGCTTTTGCAAGGCTTGGCCGATACAGCGCAGGGCGCTCGCATAATTCGGAAGTTTCAACATAACGACACACACCTCCCAGGGCTCATGTATCGCAAAGCGATAATGAGTGCAATTGGCGCGCAGGCAGGCAAAACTAATAGGCGGAATCGGCAGCGCGATTGTGATAGATCTATGCTTTACGAATTCTTAAGCGCATAAGCATGCTCGATGAAGAGATTATCAACCGTTGAGGTTCGGATTTACACCCGAAATAGCCCAGAGGTGAAAAATGGGGCACTTTAGTAACAAACGAGTAAAAGATCTCTGGGCCGAGCACTTTCCCAGGCGTCGCGACGACCTTCGCTCCAAGACGCTGCTCGATGAGCTTGTGCTCGACGTACTGGAGAGCGCGCACACAGGCGAGACTTACTACGTCCTCGTCGCTCTCGGCATTCCGAAACGCGAGTTCGACCAGTTCCGCTCGGAGCAAGCACTTTTCGAGTCTGGACGGCCGCATAACTTCGTTCCGCCGGCTCGCACCGGAGGTGATTAGCACCCGACACTACTTTTCTGTCTGGATAAACGAATGTCTCATCAAGATCGCCCAGCCGCCCAAATGGGTACATGCTTCGACAAGCGGTTGAAAACGCGCGTGCTGCAAGTTATTGAATTTCTCTGCGCCCGGATGGTGGAATAGGTAGACACAAGGGACTTAAAATCCCTCGGTGCGAAAGCGCTGTGCCGGTTCGAGTCCGGCTCCGGGCACCATTCAGTATGCTCTCCTGTTTGTAAAGGTACGCAAGTCCGCTGTGACTTTTGCTGCCCATTCCGTGTCGTTCGTCTGTGACGAGGTCGATCCTCGAACAACTACCTTTGAAATGTTTACCGGTACCAGACGGTAAAGGCGGTTGTTTCCATGCCCTGAGGTAGATAAACTCCGGGTGCATCAGAGTATAGGCAATATGAGCGCCTGCGGAGGTCTCATACGTGGGGGCAAGATTCCTCAATTGGGCGGACGGACGTTATCGCCGTGCCACTCCAGCAGATATTTGAATTGCAACGAAGGTTCGTGAGGCAGTCTCGGTAAAAAAGTCTCGCGGTTTGAACGCACACAATCGGGTGTTGCTGCGGAGCCAAAAATGAATAGAGGTAAAGTTAAGCCGAGTCTCGAGACGCCAGGGAGCCCAAACAGGATAACTAAGAAGCAGATTGAGCGCACCTTGACCGAAGAAGTTTTCCGCGAGAGCGAGAAACGCTATCGCACCATGGCCGACGCAACGCCGATGATGATCTGGCGCTCGGGGCCCGACAAACTCTGCACATATTTCAATAACGGCTGGCTTGAGTTTACCGGTCGAACTATGGAGGCCGAACTCGGTGAGGGCTGGTCAACCGGCGTCCATCCCGAAGACTTTCAGCGATGCCTGGAAGTTTACATCGCTTCTTTCGAACAGCGAAAACCATTTGAAATGGAGTACCGGCTGCGGCACCACTCCGGGGATTATCGCTGGATACTGGATCGCGGCGCGCCTCTCTACAGTCTGGGCGGGACCTTCTTGGGATACATCGGCGGTTGTGTCGACATCCATGACCGCAAGCTCACAGACCAGGAACTGCGCCTCAATCAAGAGCGACTCCGCCGCGCATTGGCGTTCACACAAGCGATTACGGCCGGTATGGGCGAAGCGCTTTACACTCTCGATACCGGCGGTCTCATAACTTATGTTAACCCGGCCGCGGAACGGCTATTGGGGTCGTCGAGCGTCGAACTGATCGGCCGGAAAATGCACGACGTCATTCATTACAAACATACCGACGGCACCTCTTGCCTAGCCGAGGACTGCCTTCTGTTGAGTGTGATCGAGACGGGAGCGGTCTTGTGGAATCAGGAGGACGTGCTCATCCGACAGGACGGTACTTTCTTCAATATCACCTGTACCGCTTCGCCCATCCGATCTGAGGAGGGCCTAGTTGCTGGACTGGTCGTGGTTTTTCAAGACATTACCGCTCACAAGGAGGCTGAAGAAGCGATTCGGCGCAGCGCGGAGTCCTTTAATAGCATTATCGAAAGCACGCAGGACGCGGTGATTTCAATTGATCCGCAGGGGTGTATTGCATTGTTCAATCCGGCGGCGGAGCGTCTCTTTGGCTATAGCCGCGACGAGGTGAAGGGCCTGAAGGTGGATATGCTCATGAATGATCTGTATGCCTATGTGGGCCGCTATGAGCAGACTGGCAGGGATCGAGTTTTTGGACGCGTCCGCGCGGCTGAGGCGCGGCGAAAGAACGGCGAGATTTTTCCCATCGAGATATCCATTGCTGAAATCAGGCTGGAGAAAGATATTCGCTATGCCGCGTTCGTAAGAGACATTTCGGAACGCAGGCGAATGGAGCACGAAGTCGAAACGCGCTCGCGTCAGCAGGCGGCAGTGGCCGAGTTGGGGCGACGCGCCCTTTGTATTGTCGATCTACGCGCGCTGATGAATGAGGCTTGCCTCCTTGTCAAACAAACGCTTGAGACCGAGTTTTGCCAGGTTTTGCAACTGCTGCCGGTTAGGAATGTCTTCTGTCTTCTCGCGGGCATTGGCTGGAAAGAGGGTTTGGTTGGAAAGGCCATCGTGCCGAGTGGCGCAGAATCCGAGGCCGGCTATGCCGTGCTAACGAGCAAGGCGGTCGTTGTCGACGATGTGTGCAGAGAAACACGGTTCAGCACGCCGGCTTTTCTTCGCGAGCACGGCATTGTGAGCGGCGTGAGCGTCATCATTCCTGGCGTGGATCAGCCTTTCGGTGTCCTGGGGACTCACTCGGTTAGACATCGGACTTTTACGCACGACGATATCCATTTCCTGGAAACTGTCGCGAACGTTCTTTCCGAAGCAATCGAGCGCTTGCGGACCGAAGATGAGCTAAGCCGATCACGGGAACAACTGCGGGCCCTTGCGGCTCGCTTGCAGGCGGCGCGTGAAGCGGAGAGAGCCAGTCTGGCCCGGGAGATTCATGATGAACTCAGCGGGAGTCTGACCGCGCTCAAGATGGACCTTTCCTTGCTCCCGGACCGGGCGGCCAAGAATCAGGATTCGTTGCTGAAACAGTTGGCGTCAATGACGGCGCTTATCGATACTACTCTGGGTAGAATGCACGCCATAGTCACCGGGCTTCGACCGGTTGTCCTGGATGCGTTCGGTCTGGTCGCAGCGATCGAATGGCAGACAAGCGAATTTCAACAGCGCTCAGGAATCATTTGCGAGAGCGACTTACCGGCTGAAGAACTGCCAATAGATTCTGAACGATCGACAGCCATTTTTCGGATCTTCCAAGAGGCACTGACAAATGTGCTTCGACACGCCGAGGCAAGCAAAGTCACAGTCGTTCTTGGGCATGAAGCGGAAGGCTTAATGCTGGCGGTGCGCGATAATGGTAAAGGCGTCGACGAGAAAACAATTTATGCTCCCAGTTCGCTCGGGTTGTTAGGAATGCGGGAGCGGGCCTTGGCTCTGGGCGGCGCAGTGGAAATTGGCCGCCTGCCCCAGAAAGGCACGCAAGTGCTTGTAAAGATCCCATACAATAGGACGGGTGCGCGCCTATGCGAGTTCTGATTGCCGACGATCATCCGATTTTTCGCGCAGGATTGAAGGAAGTCCTGGCCAAAGACCCGGCGGTAAAATCGATCGGCGAGGCCGATAACGGGCACAAGGCCTTAGCCCTCGCTCGAAAGGCGAAGTGGGACGTGATCGTGCTCGACATTACGATGCCGGGAAAAGATGGCCTGGAGGTCCTGCAGGAGTTGCGGCGTGAACGCCCAAGTCTTCCCGTTCTCGTATTGAGTGCTCATCCGGAAGATCAAATGGCTTTGAGGATGTTAAGAGCCGGGGCGGCGGGATACCTGACCAAGGACAAAGCTCCCGAGGTCTTGCTTTCAGCGATCAGAAAAGTGTTGCGCGGTGAAAAATATATAAGTGAGGCATTAGCCGAAAAGACTACCTTGCATGTGATCTCCGAGGCGCCTGCGCCCTTGCACGAGACGCTTTCGGATCGAGAGTATCAGGTCATGCGCATGATGGCCTCCGGAATGACGATACAGGAGATCGGTCAGGCGCTTTTCTTGAGTGCCAGAACCGTCAGCACCTATCGCGCCCGCCTGCTTGAAAAGATGAACATGAAAAACAATATGGAACTTCTCCGTTACGTGTTGGAGCACAACCTTCTCGAGTAGCCGATCGTTCGGTGCCAATTCTTTTCCTTTCCTTGTAGTTCCAGAGCGGACAAAAGCAGGCATATAGACGACACAAATATCGTCGTCAGGGAAATTGCTCGCGAACTCTCAGTGGGTTAAGTTCGCATTTCCTTGGTTTGTCTGCTGTCCGCGTCTTTTCAAAAAAAAGTAGAAAAAAAGGGTTTGTGAGATGGAAGAGGCGCTCAGAAAACCAGTGATACAAGAACCCGCCTGCGGCTTTCTTTCATTCGATGATCAAGTGGCGATCTTGGGACAGGGCGTCGCCGACCGCCTGGACAACATTTCCGCAACTGTGCGATCATTGGGGCGATATTCTTATGAGAGAGAAATCCGGATCGATGAGACAATAAATGGATTACTGCGGCCGCTGATAGAAGAGATTCACCGAGTATCGCTGCTTCTCGATAATTTTCGCTCACTCGAAGTTGTCAGTCTTGATCTAAAGCCCACATCTTTGGCCGCTCTGGTGAAAGATTGTTTGGTTTTAGAATCTGTAAAGACCGCCCGCGGCCGAACTCGAATAGAATATGAAGTTCCCTTAGATCTGCCTGTTATCATGGCGGACGAGCAAAAACTCAAGCAAGTTATTTTGAATCTATGTAAAAATGCGGTCGAAGCCATGCCCGACGGCGGCACAGTCACGGTGCGGACTTATACGAGTCCGGAGGAGGTTTGTCTGGATATCCGTGACGGAGGCGAAGGAATTTCGGAAGATACTCAAGTATTCACCCCCTT
>Ga0209382_10005841_pt1 | contig 15925 bp, 10 predicted proteins | sample SoiMetdeltSBSDD5_FD_187599 | JGI IMG/M metagenome (GOLD analysis project Ga0209382, IMG submission 187599) | Bulk soil microbial communities from a Populus tree surrounding site in Tennessee, USA - Soil MetaG P. deltoides SBSDD5 (SPAdes) (version 2) | ecosystem: Environmental > Terrestrial >...
CTGTCTACCTGTGAGTTTCCCGAGTTCTGACTTGCTTGAGTGGCAATAGTCTCGACTCTGCCGAAAATAGGATTGGCCATTACCAGCGCAGGATTCTTGCTCAGCAGTGATGTGCGCAGCCTCAGCAAGTCACGTCCACTCGTCAGATAGCTGATCGAGTAACGTTCGATCCGGTAGCGGCCCTGCCGGTCAACGAGGGCGGCAAAAGGAACGAGATTGAGCATGCCATCGGGCGCTATCAGCAGGCGGCGGGGGGCGTCAAACCCCGGCTGCGCTAATGCCAGTACTGGTCGCATCACTTTCTCATCCACCGCGCGCGCCAGCCGCTTGACGTCCGTCCGACTAGGGTCGCGCAGCGCTTGTAGCCATGAAGTTATTGCGCGATCGATCGGCGCGGCTTCGCCGAGTTCTGTCCATTTCGGCCGACCTTGCGCAGCCAGCAGGTAGGCGAGGTAATGCGGCGGCGCCTTGCTCTTATTGTTCCGCGGATCCCGCGGCGTGTAGACGGCAAAGTCGACCAGGGCGCCGGCGGCGGGGAGAGCCGCCTGGACGGCGGCCAGCGTGATCGGTTGCATTTGCGCGCGAAACTCGGGGTGGCTGGCGCTCAGGGCCGATTCCAATTCCTCAACTTTGCCTTCGAGCGATTTCAGTCGCGCCCGGTAGGTCTCAGGTTTATCCCTCCCCAACCCTCTGAGCGTGAGCGCGGCTAACTGTGAGCGTGCCTCGGCAAGTTGGTCAAAGAGCGCCTGGTCCTCGGGCGCCGCACGCCGTCGCAAGACGGCGATCGTGTCGACCATCACATCGAGTCCGCGCCCCTTCCGGCGGAGCAGAGTAGTGAAAGCCAGGTCGAGCGCCTGAGGGTCATGGGGGACTGCTCGGCTATGAAGCGAGAGGGTGAAATCGGTCTGTTTCGAGAAGAGGGCGAGATAAGCGAGTTTCTGGCGTTCAGAGCCTCCGGCGAGATTGCTCACGAGGTTGCGTTCGCTGATGGAATTAGCGCGTGCCTGAACTGTAACGGCCTGAGCGAGATCGCCTTTTGCCGTGTAAAGCGCGGCCAGGTCGTTGAGGCTGCTGGCGGTGTCCAGATGATCATTGCCCAGCGCCTTCTCGCGAATGTCGAGAGCTCGCTTGTAGAGTGGTTCGGCCTCCGCGTACTTCCCCTGGTAGTAGTAGAGTTCCGCCAGATTATTGAGGCTGTGGGCAGTTTCCGGAGTCTCGCCGCCCAGCGCCTTCTCACAAATGTCGAGAGCGCGCTTGTATAGCGGTTCTGCCTCCACGTACTTCCCCTGCGAGGCGTAAAGTACCGCCAGGTTGTTGAGGCTGCTGGCGGTGTCCGGATGGTCTTCGCCCAGCGCCTTCTCACGGATGTCGAGGGCGCGCTTGAAGAGCGGTTCTGCCTCCCTGTACTTCCCCCTGTAGTAGTAGAGTTTCGCCAGATCGTCGAGACTATCGGCCGTGTACAGATGCTCTTTGCCCAGCGCCTTCTCACGGACGTCGAGAGCGCGCTTGTATAGCGGTTCTGCCTCTCCATACCTCCCCTGCGAGGCGTAAAGCAGCGCCAGGTTGTTGAGGCTGTTGGCGGTGGCCCGATGGTCTTCGCCCAGCGCCTTCTCACGGACGTCGAGAGCGCGCTTGTATAGCGTTTCTGCCTCCCTATACTTCCCTTGGTGATGATAGAGCGCCCCCAGGCTGTTGAGGCTTTCGGCGGTGGCCGGATGATCTTCGCCCAGCGCCTTCTCTCGGATGTCGAGAGCGCGCTTGTATAGCGTTTCTGCCTCCCTATACTTCCCCTGTACCCGATAGAGTACCCCCAGATTGCCGAGGCTTTCGGCGGTGGCCGGATGGTCTTCGCCCAGCGCCTTCTCTCGGATGTCGAGAGCGCGCTTGAAGAGCGGTTCTGCCTCCCTATACTTCCCCTGTACCCGAAAGAGTACCCCCAGGTTGCAGAGGCTTTCGGCGGTGGCCGGATGATCTTCGCCCAGCGCCTTCTCTCGGATGTCGATAGCGCGCTTGAATAGCGGTTCGACCTCCCCATACTTCCCCTGGTAGTAGTAGAGTTCCGCCAGGCTGTTGAGGCTTTCGGCGGTATCCGGATGATCTTTGCCCAGCGCATTCTCTCGGATGGCCAGCGCGCGCCTATAGAGCGGCTCCGCCTTAACATACTCGCCTCTGCCAGTGTAAATGTCGGCCAGGTTATCGATTGTGGCAGCGACATCACGGTGTTCAGTCCCCAAGAGTCTTTCACGAATCTCCAACGCGTGTTCAGCTAGCGGGAGCGCTTCTCCATTCTTGCCGGCGCGTTGCAGTCTGAGAGACTCCTCAAACTGCTTGCGCGCGTCATGCAAAGCGCGGTCAACGTCTGTCGCGGCGCGCAACTCCCCGATCCGAATCTCATAGCTTCCGGCGGGTGTTCCATTCTGTTTGGGGCGCACAATCAACAGGAAGACGCCCGTCGCTTCGGCTACCAATGATACTTCTTCCCGCCCTTGTGACCTGCTTTCGGAATCGAACTCCAGGATTTGCTTTCCATCCGGTCCTGACACCTGCGCCACTACATTGATGCCTTGCTGCTCGGCGATCACCTTAAGGAATTGACCCGCGCTCAACCTGATCTGATAAATATGGCTATTGGCGACTGCCAATTCGCGCTTAATGGGTTTGCCGGGCTCAAGCAGACGCGACTCCTTCTCGTCATCGGCTTTGGCGCCGGCGCCACGCGGCGCTTGAGTTGACTGTTGGACAAGCCTCCCGAGTGCGTGACCCAAGGCGTTCTCCGAGAGAGCCACGGCCAATGAGCTGAATGATATGCAAAATGCCAGGAATTTAGCCAAGCTTAGGGAGGTGAAATGCTGGTTTGTTCCATTTAAAGTTGAATCAGGTTGGTTTCGATCAGTCATAACTTCACTATGGCATTCGGCGTCGACCTGGCGATGGTCGAACGCGTGGGGGAGTGATTTGTTGAGCGGGGCCCTGAAGCCTTCAATGAGCGGTCTCGCTCCGGCAAGATGTCCAAGTTTGATGTTAAAGAGAAGGCCCACTTAATTGCCAAAGCTCGCGGCGATGCTCCAGAAGGCCAGATTCGCTGGACGATGTGGTTGCTCGACGCCCGTCTGGTCGAGAGTATACACTCTTGGATGGAACCACTCGGCGGGCGTTCAATAACGAGAGCAAGCCTCGGTTGAGGGGGAGAGGCCCACTACGACAGTCATTAGCAAGTTCGTAGCGGCTATGGAACTTAAAGATGGTTTCATGAACTCTTGCCGCTTCGTTGTGGATTTGACATCAACTGCGAAGGACCTGGATCGCGACCAAGACGGATCGACGAACTTAGATCCTGCCTAATACCGTTCGAGTTGAACTTCTCCTTATAAATACTGCGGCAGGTTATTCCAAAATTATTCTGCAGATCCATTTTGAGCAAACACCACAACACGAGATAAAATCGCCGGGGCTGCAGGCGACGCCATCAGGACGGCAAGCCAAGGATCCTGCTTTGGCGCCCAAAGTTGATAGAGTAAAAAGGCCCCGACCACAATCAATAACGCGCCCACAAGCTTTGACAACGAAGTCTTCTTTATATATATCTTTTCTCCTTGCAAAAATAGGATTGAGCCTGAATGATACCCAAGCCGTTCTGTGGCCTGATACGGAGCAAACCCGCCTATTACATTGAACACTGCGGGCATAACTTCTGAAGCTGAACTTCAATAGATAGTGCTAAACAGTGAAACAAAATTTCGCGAAAATTACCTCCTATCGAAATATTTTTACCGAAGGCGGGTAAGTTGCAGCCCCCTTAGAGCCTCGAGAACGATTCATACAAACTCGGTTCTTACTGGAAGTTGGTGAAGGGGTTGGCGGAGGTGAGAAGATACTGCTATATAGAAGATAATTTTCGCCGCTCCTATAATCAAGCAGGCGCTGGTCCCAATATCACCAACTTCACGCAAGAACCACAAAATCCGCCAAAATATAATCTTTGCCGATAGTCGGCATTGATTCTACCGAATGGACTCCCATATTCGTCACTATAATCGGTCATCCATTATTCCCAGTCCCAACTTATGGAGGACAATTGCGGATGCCGAGCATTCACGAGACCGGATACCCAGGCTTGAAAAGGATGTATGGCAACGATTCATACTTATGCCGAGGCTCGGCATGATGCTAATTATGCCGAGTACATTATTATGCCGAGTAGTTTCATTTTGCCCAACATTTAGTAGGCCTTACAGCGTGATGCACTCGGTATAATAAGGGGCAGCCCTGATCCGCGATCCATCGGTTCTTGCTGCGGTCGGGTCAAACGGCCCTGCAGTTTTTCGGGGAATTTCAGACACTCAGTCAAAGTCGAGAGACTGAATGCGAATCCTATTGGCGTCTCGTTGCCCTGGCACTGCAATTCCGATAGCATTATCTTTTCAAGAATCGTGACACGGCTCGGATCGCCGGGACTAAATCTGTAACAGCAAGCATTAGAGTGAGTGATGTAATCAGCTTGTCTCCCCCTCCGCACCTTGCGGCTACACCGAACTATCTAGTTGTATACGAACCTAGATGTCCTGTACAAAATCTAAAAAAAAGATGTGTGAGTTCCGAGCGAATTGCTAACGACTTGTTAGGAGTCTTTCTTGCGTGTGTGCAGCCGACAATATGCAGCCACCAATCAACCAGTTATATAAATTTGGCCAGTTCTGCCTGGATGTGAGCGAACATGTATTGATACGTGACGGGCGAGTAGTGCCTCTCTCGCCGAAGGTTTTTGATACGCTCCTGGTGTTGATCGAAAACCGCGGACGCATCCTGGGGAAAGATGAGTTGATGCAGGCGATCTGGCCGGATGTCTTTGTGGAAGAGAGCAATCTGACTCACAACATTTCACAAATCAGGCGGGCGCTCGGCGATGGCGAACACATCGAGACGATTCCCCGACGCGGCTATCGATTTGTCTCCGAGGTGCAGATTGTCAGGCGTGAGGCGCAAGTTGCGGAAACTGTCGAGACAGGCAACGGCCTTGGGAGCCCCGTTTTCATCTCGTCCAACGGGAGCGTCTCTGCTCATAGCGTGATCGCCGCCAGCGGCGTCGCGCAATCAGAGATGGCAGATTCTGTGGCTTCGGCCTCGCCCGGCGCGGAAGAGATTCACCCAGACATGGTAGTGAAAACGGCAACGCTAAATCTGAGGGGGGCGATGAAGTCGGCGGCGCTAGTCTTGGCCGGTCTCGCTATTGCGCTATTGGCGATCTTCGTTATCTACCGCCCTGCCAATGATCACGCCGAGAAGTTCTCCCGGCCGATCAACCAGGCGAAGCTGACGACTTCCGGCAATGCTCTCCATCCCGCGGTGTCACGTGACGGAAGGTATGTCGCTTATGTGATGCAGGAAGGCGACAGGCAAAGCTTGTGGGTCAAGCAAACCGCCGCGGCGAGTCAAGCGCAGATTGTCGCGCCGGCGGAAGTCGTCTTCAGCGGCGTGACGTTTGCGCCCGACGACAATTTCATCTACTACGTCGCGCGAGCGACGGGCGAACAGGTTAGCCAACTCTACCAGGTTCCACTGTTGGGCGGCGCCCCAAAACAGGCGCTGTCGGGCGTGGACAGCCCCGTCACCTTTTCACCTGACGGTCAGTCCCTGGCTTTTGTGCGTAAGTATCCGGCGTCAGGAGAAATGTCGTTGATCACCATCAGGCTCAACGGTTCGGATGAACGAAGACTGTTGACGCGCAAAAGACCAAAGGCGCTCTCGCTGCTGGGGCCCTCGTGGTCGCCTGATGGGACTGTGATTGCTTGTGGGGCAAACTCAATGGAGGACCTGGCGTCAACGGCGCAGGTGTTGGCTGTGAGTGTGGTTGACGGATCGGCGACGCCGATCGGCGATCAGACCTGGACATTCATCGGCCAGGTCGCATGGCTCAGCGACGGCAGTGGGGTCGTCTTCAATGCATGGCGGCTATCTTCGGCAGTCTTCGCCGATCCGCTCTGGTTGTTGACTTATCCGAAAGGGGAGGAGCGGCAAATCACCACCGATCTGACGACTTACATAAGCGCCAGCCTCTCGGCGGATTCCAGCATGCTGATAACGCGCCGGATAGATCGCGTCTCGAGCCTCTGGGTTATACCCGCCAACGGCACGGGCTTTGATCTCAGCGGGGCGGCGCAGCTTCAATCCGGCTTCGGTGACAATTTCAGCGAGCAGTTCGGACTGGATTGGACGCCGGACGGACGGCTGATTTACGCCTCGCATGCGAGCGGCAATCTCGATCTCTGGATGGCCACCGCAGATAGCCAACAGCCAAGACAACTGACGCGGGAAGCGCTAACGGATATGATGCCGACAGTCTCTGCTGACGGCCGTTACATCGTCTTCATGTCAACCCGAAGCGGGCATAGCAATATCTGGCGAATGAATATTGACGGCAGCAACCCGAAGCAGCTGACGCGGGGTAAAGGCGACTCTTTTCCTAGCCTCTCGCCTGATGGGCGATGGGTAATCTATTCGTCTTGGAATAGCGGTCAGCAGGCGCTGTGGAAAGCGTCGATCGAGGGCGGCGAGCCGACGCAACTGACTCAGAAGTTGACCGAGCGACCCATCGTTTCGCCTGACGGAAAGTGGATTGCGTGCCTTTATCAAGATGAAAAAGGAAACGGAAACCGGGTTGCCCTCTTGCCTTTCGCCGGGGGCGAGCCGAGAGTTATTGAGGGAATACCATTTCCTGAATCCAACGTCCTCTGCTGGTCGCCGGACAGCCGTGCGCTGACTTACATCGTCACTCGTGATGGCGTTTCTAACATCTGGAGCCAATCGATTGACGGCGGCCAGCCAAGACAATTGACCAACTTCACCACCGATCGGATCTTCCGCTACGCATGGTCACGCGATGGAAAGCATCTTGCCTGTGAACGAGGCCAAACCATTAACGACATAGTTTTGATTGGCGCAGGTAGATCTGGTCATGGTGCAATTTTTCGAGAGTGAAAAGCTTTCTGCCAATTGCAAAGTACCGCCAGAGTCGAAACTATTTCATCAGATGTTGAGAAATTTATTGGGGTATATGCTTGGGCGGGCTACAGATTCTGAGAACAACAGTAAGGTTAGTACACCTGAACGCTTACTCATTGAGCACATGGAAAGCGTATCAGCCAGTCAGCACATAGCGCTTTTGTGCAGTGAGCCCCTCAAGCGTAAGCATGTACTGGCTTCAATAGGCTGGAATTTAAACTGAGAGTGAGAGCATCATTAGTACTCGGCTTCAGTTGACTCTCTCTCCAGACGCTCCGGCCGTCAGTCGTCGAGATGGCGATCCGATAGGATTGAAAATCCGTAGCAGCTTGCCCAACCTCCCCTTCTTCGTCATTTCCCACCGTTTCGGAACAACTGCGCGCCTCTCGCCACAAATCGGTTGCCGCTGGCGCATCCCGCTGGTCTAAGATGAGGTTTTGGCGAAGGACAGGCGGGCGGCCGGAGGAAATGATTGAAAATACAGGCCGGATAGAGTTTTGGCGAATGACAGGGATTACTCCTGCCTGAAGGAGAACAAAGATCTGAAGGAAGAAGATCGGCGGGGTACTCAGACAAGTGGGCTAGTAATCGAGGCTGGAGGACGAAAGATCGCGATCTATGCTAACAGCCGGCGGCACGCGGGCGAAAACAATGACGAATTGTTGAAGGCGCGGAGCGCGGTGTTGGGCAGACCGATCCAAATGGCTGACGCGCTGGCGGCGAATTGGAGCGGCCAGGAGAATACGGTCGAGGCGAAGTGTCTGGCGACGGAGCCTAATAGTTGAAATAGGCTCAGTCTGCCTTCCCTCGAAAAATTGCACCGGAACCAGTTGAGGGATGCTATTTGGGGATATGAGCAGGAGCGGGGATTGAGGCGGGGCCGGAAAGGAGATGGTTTGGGAAAACTCTGGTGACCGACGGCAGGCGCTCAAATTCATCGAAATAGATGGTCAAGGTTGCCACTGCCATATGAATACAATCTCAAAATTCTTGCGAGCAAAATAAGACAGCGTAGAGTTGGAATGAACGAACGACCGGACAGCGCGCCTCTTGCGCCAAAAGCTCGGGTGAACCCAAATCAGAATGCCAAAATCAGCAGGTCAAGTTCGTGTCGAATCTCTTCGGGATTGCCGCATAAATCGGAGCGCAGCCCGGACTTTTTACGCCTCTATTCATTTTTGCAACACAACCCGGACACGAGTGTTGCTTAAACAATAAGCAACACTCGTGTCCTCAAGATGGAACCACCTCACTGATCTCGTGACGGACGCTTCAATTGACGATCGATAATTTCGCGCGGCGAGCCATTCGGCAACACCTGTAGTTGCTTCAGAAATTCAACGATTTCATTTTGCAGCGCCTTCGGAAGGGCGGCGAAACGTTCGCGCTGCGGCCTGGCTTCGCCCGCGTGATGCAGGATCGCCTCCGTGATCGTCGTCAAATCGCCTCGATGTCCGTAGGGCGCAGTGTTTCCGACGTCCCAGAGTTTGCGCGTGATGAATTGGTCAACCGGGACGCCGCTCTGAATGACTTGCTCATTGCAGAAGAACGGGTCCGTGTCATCGCAGATGACGTGGCGTTTGAGATCGGTATAAGCGCGCACGACGGCGCCTCGTTTTCCATTTCCACGACGTTCGAGTCTCGGGCCGGGGATATCCGAGGTCAAATCGAAAGCGACGGGGCGTCGCACATCTTGCGGTCGCAGATTGCCGGGCGGGTTGAAGGGATTGGGCTCGCTGAAAAAGGCGGACTCCAAAACCAATTCAGGCCGATGACAATCCGCGCAGCCTATGTCTTCAAAGAGCGACTCGCCTCGTTGGGCGGCGGCGCGTCGCTGATGGTCACTTGGAATCACGCGACCCGGAATATTCATCGCGGCCTGAAAGATCGTCGCCGCGGTGATGTCGCCGACGGTCATCTCGTCAGGGACTCCGTCTTCGTCAAAATCATTTGTTGTGATGAGGTTTCCCTTGTTGTCTTTTTGGCCGACGCCGAAACGCTCGATCGCCTGCATGCCGTGATGATGGTTGTAGGCGTTGACTGTGAAGACGCGCACCGAGTTGACCACGCCTTTCTGGTGAAAGGGCTTGATAATTAGATCGGGATCAACCCCCTCAACCTTGGAAGTGTCAACGGAGCCGTCGGGGCGCGCTGTGAGTTGCCCGAAACTCACGTCCTTCGTGACTAGAGAGACCGTGTGACCTCTGCCGAATTGCCGGGCTTTACTTATGGCGAGTTGGCGCAATGCTTGAAGATCGACCGTCATCTCGCGCGCCAGCATCTCGATGGCTCCGGAGCCGTTCATCCCGAGTGTGTTTCGCTCATTGGAGAACTCCCCCGAGACCGAGTCTGTCACCGGGTCTAAGATCTGCGCGAGCACAAAGACGTTGGCGACAAACCCTCCCGCCCCGCCAATCGTCGGCTGATGATGGCAATCGGCGCAGGAGGTCGCGTCGGGGCCGGAAGTGCGGATGAAAGGAATGTTACTTAGTGGGTTTCGTTTTGTTGGCGCGCCGGCCCCGGTCGCCGCAGGCCGCCCCTGCCCGTCGAGCAAGTTCCAGCGGGCCGCGAAAATCTCCTCGCCGATTTCGAGAAGGTCATCGAATCTGATCTTACCGGCTTCAATGTCGATTTGTTTTACGTGTTCCTCAAGCGCCGGCCGCTCGCCTATCCTTGAAGGCGGGTCATGCGCGATGGCCACTTGGCTTTGAAACAAAAACAGAGAAGCTGATACCAAAAACAAACTGAGGAATAGCATTTTTAGAAGTCGCATGAAAGATCACCTCCGCTTACTTTTGTGAGTGATTGAGAATCGCCTTGCAACGGTCTATAGGAGCCTTGAGAACGAGTCGCACAAAATCCCGCCAAAATTCCAATAATCGGGAGACGGCGATAAAGCGGAGTGTTTCTTGTCGCCAATCGCCGTCCCACCTTATCACCATTCAATACATAAGAATCGGCAATTGATAACTGATCGGCGGCGCTCGTCGACTCAGATCGATCCGATATTCCCCGTACCGATTGACATGTTGCGTGATGTACGGGCTGAGACGACTCAACGTTTCGGCATAGACGGCTACTGTTTTACCGCCGTTCCCTGTATGGCGGCGTCAGGGTTATCTATCTGCATGAAGACCACCTGCTTGCCGTTGTCCACGATAGCAAAGCGGACCACGGCGTTAGACAGCGGGATCTCTGTCCGGCGCAGGATGCCCGTGCAGTCAGCGTTCACGGTGTAGGTCCCCGTGAAGGTTCTGTCTATGAATTGACTGGCGAAGTTTACGATCTCAACCCCCGAGTGGCCGCCTCTGCCATCAAATACAATTCTCCCAAGCCCCGCGAAGATGGCATGGGTTTGAAGTGTAGGGTCTGAGCCGTCGTTAACTCCTCCGAGCATCGTATAGCCATAAGATCCTCTCAGGCTTCTGAGGTCGCAGCGCCCTCCTCCGTCACCGTGCTGCGTGTCGGCGCGATCCTGCGCGAAGGCGGAGACTGCGCTCATCAAGACGAACAGAATGACTCCACTGAGTCTAATTCCAATGTTTCGGTTCATAATTGTTCTCCTTTTAGTTTTTATCTAGCGGAGCCCTTCAAAAGCGCTCCCCCGCTAAACCGTCAGCGGTCGCCACTTGCAAGTCCACTTGAACGGTTTCGCGGGCGTGTTGTTGAAGTATTCGATGAACTCCAAAATTCTCTTGCGCAGTTCATCGCGAGTCGCTCCCAAGCCGGGGGCGATCTATTTCCCAGTTGCGACTTCATAATTGGCAATCAGGCATTGTGCGTCGTGACGATATATTCGTATTCCTGGCGTTCGATCAGCCTTGCGGGGGGTGAAAGAATTTCGGATAGTCAACCCCGGCCTTAAACGGCGATGGCGTTAATTTTGGCGTGGAAGAAGGCGAAGCTAAGGCTGCCGCCTTAAACTTAATGCTATTGGGCATTAAACGGGGTTGACTTGATAAATCGGGAAATAGGTATCAGTCCGGCCTTCCCTGTAATCGCGGGCGAGCGATGGGATCTCATCCCATGCATACGCCTGGCGGGAAACAGGCGGCATCCAGCCTTTCTCTTCCGCGAAGCGGGTGGCGGCGACGCCTTGCGAGTACCGCGCGTAGTGAGTATGAACATGCGTATGCCAGCCCATACACTCTATAGCTCGGACCGTCGTCAGCTTCATGCCGCCTTTCCACCCGGCAGTCGTCAGGACGCCCTGGCGGGCAAGCGATTTGAGGGTGGCGCGGACCACAGGCTCGCCGATATAGTCGACGAAGATTGAGACGCCCGCGCCTCGCGTCTCTTCTCTTACGACGGATAGGAAACTTTCTTCGGACTCCTGATAAGACGTCATTGACTTCGGGTCGGAGCGGTACTTCTGCTCATCAAAATAGAGGTTAGGAAACTGCCGCCGGTCAATCGGCTTGATCCCGTGGCTTGCTATCAGGGCGAGCCGCTCGTCGTTAGAAGAGAGCATGGCGACCTCGCAGCCGAAGTGCCGGGCCAGCGTCAATTCGGCCAGCGAGACGCCTCCGCCCCAACCCCATACAATGGTGGGCGCCTCGTCGGAATATTCGCCCGCTTGGCGCAAAGACCAGCAGCCATACGCGGCCTCCCAGTTCGCCCAGGCCGTAATGTAGCGCAGCGAGAAAGCGGCCCATTGTTGAAGCGAAAATCGCGTGCCATCGGGAATCCGTATGACTTGCTTCTCATGCAATTTGATCCTCCTGGCAAGTACCCCTATTGTGCCAGGGGCGTCATAGGCGAGAATTTTTTCAGGGAAGCCGAGTTCATCCCAGACGCCGTTGCAGAATACTACGCAGAGGTCCCCCTCTTTGACCGATTTCACCGCCAGGCCGGGCTTGAGGATTCGGACCACGCCCGCGTTACCGATGACCACTTTTTCCTCTTTCCGATCCCGGCAGATGTCTATCGGGTAGCGTTCGAGCGCATGCGTCATATTAGCTTCCCAGCACCCGTATAGCGGTTCGGCCAACACCTCGTAATACGCCGGGGCCGAGAATGAGAACGGCTCGTTCTGAATCTCGGCAGGCTGTGGCTTACTCCCGCTCCGGCCTTCCGGCCCCGGATAAAGTACCCAGGCTTGAGTCGTAATGGTCTCCATCTTGATTCACCCTTTCCCGAGCCGAGTGTCGCTCGTTATTAAATTGGTCATGCCGACCAGCACGCTGCGCGCGCCGACGTATGGCGCCCGCCCGTGCGCGACCATCATGTTGTCGAGCATCAATATGTCTTTTTCTTCCCAGGGGAATGTAACCGTCTCTTCCTCGTAAGCCCGGCGTAGCTCATCAAGGGCCTCAGGCTCGATGGGTGAGCCGTCGCCGTAATAGGTGTTATGCGGCAGGTCTTCTTCGCCGAATGACGCGAGTAATCCTTCGCGAATGGCCGGGTCCAGAGTGGATGCGTGAAAGAAGGTCGCGTGATTGAACCAGAGCGCCTCCCCCGTGCGCGGGTGCCTGGCGATGGCGGGGCGCACCTGGCGCGTTCTGAGTCTGTCATTATCATTCCAGTCAAACTCGATCCCGGATTTCAAGCAATATTCTTCTACTTCGGCCTTGCTGTCGGCGCAGAAAGTAGTCCGCCACGAAAGCCCTACTTCGCCGCTGAAGTTTCGGACGTACATGACCTTCTTCCGCTCGAATCGCTCCCTTAGCCATGGGCTGATGCGCTGAAATACCCTCCTCACATCGGCGATTGGCGTTTCTCCCCCCTGCCGCGCAGGTATCAGGCAATAGAAGAAAAGCCTTAAAGGCCACGCGTGCTGGTATGAGTTCTCGTTATGCAAAAAGATGGCTTGATTGGCGGGGTAGTCTGTCGAAGTATAAACGTTGCCCGTAACCTGATGGCGCGGCGATGACCGCTCGTTGTATTCAAGCGGCTGGCCCGAGACGGATTTTATGAACCCCTCGAACTCGTCAGCCGCTTTCACATCGAAGCCTCGGAATAGTATCGCCCCGCATTTGAGCAACCGCTCTTCAATAAAGTCGGCGTTGCCGGCCGCCCATGATGACAGGTCAAGTCGCTTCACCGAGGGCCGTATCACCAGCGGCAAGCTCCGTTCAGGGTTTAAGCAATCGACTTCCACCAGCGCTCCTGTCGTGAGGCTGATGTTCTTCCGGCTAAAGTTCTTGCCGGGTGGTAGCGGAGGCTTCATGCTGACGCTCACCTTTGTTTATTGTCACTGGCTGACGTCGTTCTTGAGTAGCGGATGGGCGCTACGGCGACTGATTCCGGGACGCGCCCGTGGCGCCCATCCGCTAAACTGAGTAAGCGCCAAGCGAGGCCGGCTCGACGGCTACTGTTTTACCGCCGTTCCCTGTATGGCGGCGTCAGGGTTATCTATCTGCATGAAGAACACCTGCTTGCCGTCGTCCACGATAACAAAGCGGACCACGGCGTTAGACGCCGGGATCTCTACCCGGCGCAGGATGCCCGTGCAGTCAGCGTTCACGGTGTAGGTCCCCACGTAGGATCTGTTTATGAAGTGACTGGCTAAGTTTACGACCTCAACCCCCGAGTGGCCGCCTCTGCCATTAAACACAATTCTCCCAAACCCCGCGAAGGTGGCATGGGTATGAAGTGTACGGTCTGAGCCGTCGTTAACTCCTCCGACCATCGTATAGCCATAAGACCCTCTCAGGCTTCTGAGGTCGCAGCGCCCTCCTCTTTCGCCGTGCTGCGTGTCGACGCCATCCTGGACGATGGACGTGTCGCCACGATCCTGACCGAAGGCGGCGCGATCCTGCGCGAAGGCGGAGACTGCGCTCATCAAGACGAACAGAATGACTCCACTGAGTCTAATCCCAATGTTTCGGTTCATAGTTTCTCTCCGTTTAGTTTCCATTTAAGGGTTGATTGGATTACGGCCGTCTGTTTTTGACGAGCCGCCGCTGTTGCATTTTCCGGGCCGACGTGAACGCCGGCCCGTCGTAAACACTTACGGTCACCATCTCGCTCTTGCCGGGGGCAACCACGCCGTCTGAACACCCGCTCTTGAGCCGCAACGCCTTTCCTGTCTCGCACTAAATGTTTCAATTGACGGCCGGCAATTACGCGCGGCGCGCCGTTCGGCGACACCTGTGGTTGTTTCAGAAATTCGGCGATTTCATTCTTGGAGGTGTCGACGGAACCGTCAGTGAGCGCGGTGAGTTGACCGAAGCTAACGTCATTCGTAACTAAATCGAGACAACCGTGATTGGGGCGGCGGGACTAACCGCAGATCAACGTAGATGAGGCAGGTCAGCGCGGATTATCTGCGTCTATCTGACGAATCCGCGTTCATCTTTGGTCTACCCGACATCGCTTTAAATGATGATCGAAGTCCCATTCAGCCTGGTCAGTCTGAAACCCTGGAATGGTTCTCTATAGGTGGGGTTCTGGTCGCGAAGCACGCTGATTGCCACTTCCTCGCCGAGTTTTATCGCCTCGCTCGCATCGGTGCGCCAGTGTACACCGGCCATGTTGCGCCCCTGGGCGATATTCGACGCGATCTTGTTCAGTTCACCGCCTACTGTGAGCGGAGGCCCCTCGAATGGCACAACCCCGGTCCCGTCGCTATTGGGCACGACCGGGTCGGGAATGATTGCCGTATCGTCAAACCATGCTTTGAGGACGGTAACGCACGCGCCAGCCACAACTGAGTGGCCGGAGCCATATGAAGTGTGCTGTGGCGACCCTTCAGGGAAGGCCATCGGTAACAGGTAGGCGCCGTACTTGCTGTCGAGCTGGTCGAGCGCCGATGATCTAAAAAGGGATGGATGGATCGGATACCGCTCCAAATTTCTCCGAACCACTTCAACGCGACCGGCAAATTCTTCTGGTCTGAGTCGTCGATGCACCAGCCATTTGTGGAACCACATGGCCTTCAGCGCGCGTGTAGACACCTCCGTAAGTAGGGCCAGAAGGTGTGGTCCGCCGAATGTGGCGAATCCTACCTGGGCCAGCGATCCTGACGCGCCAGGAGGCAGCGGCAGACCTGATCCTGGCTCTGGCGCCTGGCCATACGGATTGTTGCGGTCCCAGGGAATGCGGTTGCCGAGCAGAATCAGCCCGGCGACAAGATATGCCTGATATAGAGCGTCAACGTGAATGTACTGCCCGAGGTCGCGACCATTGCGGCAGAAACACGCATTGTCTAGCCGAACGGCCTCCGCGGGTTGACAGCCATTTTGTACATCCAGCCACGACTGGAAGTCCGTCATATAGTCCTCTCCGGGCGCCGCGGTGCGGATGCGCTGGTCGATCAGTTGCGCGCCGATCGGACGTCCTTGAGTAAAAACTGTGAGATGTAGGGACCAACCGTGCAGCCAGGGAAATTGTCGCGAAATAGCGTTTGCGGCGTCACGCTCTTCCCTTGCTTTGGCCCGCGAAAGTCTGGGAGACGAGAGAGGTCATCCGCCGCGAGTTGAGCCAACGAATGCGTCTCGAAATCAAGAAAGTTGACGTCGCGAAGCAACGACATCCAATAGAGTTCTACCATCTCTCCAGCTTCTTCGGCGCTGCTGAAAGCCGGCGCCGCCCGCATCTTGAACTGATGAGGGTCCAGCCCCTCTAAATCGAAGGCATACCCTGACATTGGGCTGACAAGTCGGCGCTGCCTCGCCGGGTCCGGGCACCCCAGATGGCCATTAGTAGCGAGCGCCTCGAAGTCAGAGAACTTCCCACTTTCGATCGCTCTGATAAACGCCTTGTAGGCGCGGGGATCGACTTCGCCGATCTCGTTATGGCGCAGCCCTTTCGAATAGTTGCCGATTCTGCTCGGGAACCGTTCCTCGTCGCCATTGCGAGGATGTTCAGGAAGTCCCTCGCTGGCCATTTGGAGAGCCGCATCGATCCGCAATCGTCTCGCATCCCTGATACGTTCATTTGAATGACCTCGACCGAACTCATCACGGTCAGCCGCCGTGTTGGC